>Ga0066637_10001715_pt1 | contig 14348 bp, 12 predicted proteins | sample CryGeyCG2014_020_FD_62737 | JGI IMG/M metagenome (GOLD analysis project Ga0066637, IMG submission 62737) | Groundwater microbial communities from aquifer - Crystal Geyser CG08_land_8/20/14_0.20 | ecosystem: Environmental > Aquatic > Deep subsurface > Groundwater | place: USA: Utah: Grand County...
TGCCTAGATTTTCAAATAAAGCATTTAATTCATTAAAATCATCATATAAATTTCTAATTATACTTTCTAAAGAATTCCAATTTACATTTATTTCTTTTGACAATCTTTCTTCCATATCTAAAAGAGTTACTTCTAAATCTTTTGTTAAAACAAAATGATCTGGATTATTCAAATCACCATGAGAAAATCCTTGTCTATGCATATGTGCAACAACATCTAAAATTTGATTTAAAACTAATGCTTTTTCTGCAGGTCTTAAAAAAGCAAATTTAAGACCTATTGATTCTCCATGACCATGGTACAATGCAATTCCTCTATGCCCTATACCGTCATATTTTGCTAAGCCTAATAATTGATCAAAAACAGGTTTTTCCAATTTTACTCCTTTTTGCCTTGCTCTTTGCCCCAAGATAAATGATTCTTGAGAAGTTCCATGCTTAGCATAATACCTAATTCCGTTTGAATGACTAAATTCTGTTACAGTCATAGACACTCTTTTTGTCCTAGGTAAATGAGAATGAATAACCATAATAAAACATAATGTAAAAAGAATATATACCTTTTCATTATATTAATAATATGCATTTTCACACTATTCATTACCCGAAGGATGAAATTAAACATAGAGATACTGCTGAATGGTGGTACTTTAATGGATTTTTGCAAAGCAAAATTGGACAGTTTGCATACATGCACACTTTATTTAGAATTGACTTAAGAAATGCAGAATATTTGAAATTGCTGCCACTACACAAAAAAATATTTAATGATTTTTATTTTGCACATTCAATGTTATTAAATTTGAAAACAAACGAACTGAAAACAGAAATTAAATATCACGTAACACCTACAAAAGAATCATTCAAACAAGATTTATTATTTTTTGAATATGACAATTGCGAATTATTAGAAAAACCAATTTTTAATTACTTTTTAAAAAATAGTTTTGTTGAACTAAATCTGCACAATAAAAAAAAACCATTACTAGAAAATAAAAAAGGAATAATAAAAAACAATAAGTACTATACTTATTATTACAGTTTAACCAATCTTCATACTGTGGGAGCAATTAAATGGAAAAACAAATTAATTAAAGTTAAAGGAAAAAGCTGGCACGATCATCAATGGATGAACAATATGCAACCAGATGTAAAATGGGATTGGTTTTCAGTGCAATTAAATAATAATGAAGAAATGGTAGTAAATAGAATGAAATCATCAAATGAAAATAATTGGATTATCTATGCAACCATGATTGACAAAAAACAAAAACAAAAAACAACTCACAACATTATTTTCAAACCTCAAAAAACAATCAAATTAAAAAGAATGGAATACCCTATTTATTGGATTATTGAATTGCCAGATTGGAAGATTAAACTAGATATCAAAGCAATGCACAAGTCACAACAAATGGATTACAAACTTTTAAAATATTGGGAAGGTCCAACAAAAATAATTTGCACACAAAATAAAAAGAAAATAAAAGGATTAGGGTTTTTGGAAATGGTTCATTAGAGAATAATTATGATTCATGATATTGCCTGAATAAATAAATACTTTAGATATCTACTACTATCTCTATTTGCATTTGGATTAGTGTACAATATAATTATGAAAGATATATTTTCTATAATTGCTACTTTGTTATCTCCGTTGGCAATATATGTTCCACATGTTCTAAGACTCTTTAAAGTAAAAGTGCCAGAAGATTATATTTTTCCATATTATATTCTTTTGTTTTTAGGGGTGTTTTTGGGAGAATCGATAGGAATATATTTAATGACATACTGGTGGGACAAAATAGTTCATGCATTTAGCGGAGTCTTATTGTTTATTTGGGGGCTGGCAATAGTTTACAAACAAGAATCAATAAAAAGCATTAAAAAGAATTTAACAAGGGCTTTTGTATTTGCATTCTTTTTCGCAATATTTATTGAATGTTGCTGGGAACTTTTTGAAATTGGTAATGATACTATAATAGGAACAAACATGTTGCAAGACGGAACAAGAGACACAACTTTAGATATGACCTTTGAAGCTTTTGGTGCAATAATAGGATCTATACTTGCATATATTACTTTAAATGTTAAAAAAATCTGGATTCTAGATATTTATTTAAAAGATTTAAGACCGTAATCCAATTTTCTTTGCTTCTTTTCTTGTGAGATTTCAATTTTCATAGAATCAAAAACAGGTGTCAAGATATATCCTTCTTTCATATTTCCAAAAATCTCACATTTCTGAGGAGTTTTCCAAACATAATATGCAACGTATGCACAAAATATTGAATCCAGCAAATCCTCATAATCTTTTAATGACTTTAGGTTCAATTTATCTATTTCTTTATGGGCTATTTCTTCTGGCAAATTTAAATCCTGCAAATTTTTCAAATGATTTTGATATTTTCTGAATGCTTCACAACGAAATTCAAAATTTCTTTTAGGTTTTGCTTTGTATGGAATCACTTTATCCAAAGAAAACAAAACAACCATTGAAGGATGAGGAAATACTTCAAAAATCTTTCTTGATTGTTCCTTTTCTTTTATTATAGGATTATGTTCAAAACCAACTCTTTCAAAACGTTGAACTAAAGTCTCTCCTCTTATTGTGTCTGACCATTGAAGAAATCTTTCTCTGTTCGAGGGGTGGCAACCAGCATTATATTTTCTGAAATACTTGCCCACTAACTCTTCTGCTATTCTTCTTCCTTTTTGATTGGGAACCACTAAAGGAGCATCTATTGCAACAAGACAATTCTCTTTACCAACAATTTTGTTAATGTAATTTATTATTTCATCATCAGAATATAAAACAATACCAGAAACAAAATTAGCTTTATTATTTTCTTCTTTTAAAACAGTAATACCAGAACCATTTTTCTTGGACCATGCCAAATCAATGCCTACAAAATACATAAATAGAAAAAGCTACAAAGAAATAAAAAGAGAAGGGGTTTATTTTGAAAAGTCCTTTTTTAAAAACCAAAAGCAATATACTTGTTGTGGCGTAAATATAATATGAACAATTTTTTCAAAAAAGTAAACAAAATAGTCAATAAAGTATTACCGTATACTTTAATTCTATTATTAATAATTATTATTGCAGAAATGTTCTTTGACATTCAAAATGAAAATATTATTTTGGCGATAAAAATATCAGATGGATTTATAATTGCAGTATTTGTTTTAGACTTGGCATTTTTATATTATAAATCGAAAGATTTAATTTTCTTCTTCAAAAATTATTGGCTTGACATTCTTGCCGTGCTGCCTCTTGGATTGATGTTTAGAGTAGGAGAAAATATTTTTAAGATTGGGGCTGAAGCAGAAAAGATTTTTATTGGACAAAGAGTATTACATGAAGTGGCACAAGCAGAAAAACTAATTAAATTTACATCAAAACTGGAAGAAGGCGCAAAAATATTTAGATTCCTAGAAGAATTCGCAAAAGTGTTTAGATTTATTCCAAAAACAATAGATTACATAAAAGGAACAGATTTATTTACAAAGTTATATTATTCCTATCGTGATGAAAAAACAAATTATGATGGAATCAGAAAATATGGCAAGATATAAATTTGGGTTTGATTTTAAATTTTCATATTTAGTTTATCCTAATTTATTTTCTAATATTGGTTGTCTTGTAAATGTAAATGTTCCTTGCACAAGTAACGATTTGACATCTTGAAGACAATTAGAATTGTATGAAATGTCACTAGACCATGTACCAGACATTGTATCTTCTGTTTGTGATCTGATTGTTAAACTAAATTTATCAGAACAATTTGGAAATTTTTTTCCACCATAGTAGCTATCTATAAAATAACCTGGTTGAAGATCTTCTTCTAAATTCTCATCAACAATAATATCCATAAATATACTATCATTATTGTTACCAACCAAATCACTAGTATCTATTAATTCTACCTTTACAGGAATATCTTTTACTGTGCCACCAAATATTGTCATACCGTCAGGCAAATTACTTGTCCTTGTTTGTGAGATTACTTTTTGTTCACCACTTATTACTTTTTGAAAAGAAAAAAAGCGGTTATTCATACCTTAATGCATCAATTGGTTTTAATTTTGATGCAGTTCTTGCTGGTGCTAATCCAGAAACAATTCCTATAATTGTTGATAAAATAATTGCAAAAATAATTAATTCTGGGGTTATTAAAGTTGAACCAAAATCTCTTGGCAAAGTTCCAGAAATTCCCGATTCAACAAAAATTTCACAAGATTTAAATGATTTAAACAAATCTAATCATAAAAGACCAATAGGATTTTTTTTAATATCTCCAATTATGGGATTTTTAGGAGCAATAATCGGCGCAATATTAGTTTATTTTTTAATGAGTAGAATAACAAGAACGCAACAAGTACAAAAAAAGAATACTAAAATAATATTAAACTTCTTAACAGACCCAGAAAAGAAAGTTATTGAATTATTATTAAATAATCATGGAACTACATTTCAATATGAATTAAATAGAATTCCTGGATTATCAAGAGTTAAAACCTATAGAATATTACAAAACCTAGAAAATAAAAAAATAATAACTAAGGAAAACTTTGGGAAAGTAAATAAAGTTGTTTTGAATAAAGAACTATTTGAAGTTTTAAAGGAAAATTAAAAATTCTTCTAGTGCTCCTGTCAGAAGTTAAGAATTATTCTAATAACCATTTCCAAACTGGTTTAATAATTATATTCTTTTTATCAATTGTTATTGTTTTTTCAGTATCATAAGTTAAGATTAAACCTTCTTTTAAATTAAATTCATTCATGGCACTCATTATACCATTAATTTCTCTTTTTTCATTATTTTCATTTAATTCCCATGAAACTTGAACTAATTCTTTTGGTTTACCATTTTCTGCAATTAAAAAATCACACTCTTTATCAGAATAATCTTTCCAATAATATAATTCCTTGCGCTTTCTAAACAATTCTATTGCAACAATATTTTCTAAAACCTTGGATTTATCATATTCTGTTTTTGCAATCCGATTAATAAAACCAACATCAATAGCATAAACTTTTTTTGTAGATTGTTCTTGAGACTTATGAGAATATGAAAATTTTGGTAATACAAATAATAAATATGCGTCCTCTAAATATGAAATATAATTCTTAATTGTTTCTGGAGCAATAGAAAATTGTTCTGCTTCTTTAGTATATGAAAAATATTTTCCATATTTATATAACAAATCTATTGCTAAAGATTCAATAACAGATTTTTCTTTAATGGTATATCTATAAATAATATCTTTGTAAATTACATCTTTTATTAAAATATTTAAGTCTAAACCTCTATTCAATACAACATCAGGATATCCTCCATAAATCATATAGTCATCAAAATGTTTTTTGATTTTAGAAATATCTTTCAAATTATATTTATCTATTTTATTTTTATCTTTAATTGTTATAATATCTTTGAAAGTAAATGGCAAAATTAAAAAATCAGTATGTCTCCCAGTTAAAAAGGTTCCTAACTCTTTACTTAATAATTTAGAATTAGAACCAGTAATAAAAACATTATATGTTTTTGCCAAAGTATTGACAAATTTTTCCCAACCATTAACATTTTGAATTTCATCAAAGAAAATTGTTTTAAACTCTTTTATTATTTGATTCCCGGCAATAATCAAATTATTAAAATCGTCTATTTTAAATTTACTTAATCGTACATCATCAAAATTAACATACAAAACTCTATTATTATAAATTTCTTTGCCCAAGGATAATAAAAAATAGCTTTTTCCAGCACGTCTGGGCCCAGTAATAATTTTGATCAATTTTGCTTTATAATCAATAATATTTAATTCTGAACGTTTAAAGATAATGTTATTTAAATCTGCCTTTTGCTCATTTATAATGATTTTTAATTCTTCTATATTCATAACAAAATAACAACCGAACAACTTAAAAAGTATGAGGTTTGTCTTTGACTTTCGACAGATAGTCTAAGGTTTATCCTTGACTTTTAAGAGTTACTCCTATAATACTCTCTTAAATACTTCAACTCCCAAGACAGGAGGATTTGAAAATACTTAATATATGGCCTCGAAATGGCTTCGATGAGAAGAGCTTTCGGGTGCTTAATAAAATTTTGCTTATTGAAAAGAAACTTTATTATGCCCCTGTCGGGAGTTGAACCCGAGTCACGAGATTGAGAATCTCATATGATAACCGCTACACCACAGGGGCGAGGCCTTTCTTTCTTTTAGAAAAAGAACGGAAAGTACATCGTGTAAAAGATTCTTGAAAGAATCTTGTACAAGTATGTTACAAACATTCGCCTTTGTAACACCGTCTGTCCAAAGAAAGAAAACAGTGCTTCGCAATCTATTAGATACTATATTTGGGTGAATAAGGATTTATAAAAGTAATGCAAATAGTTTATAATGAATTGTACCATTCTTCATATTCTTTGTGATTTTTAAAACACTTTACAACTGTAATAATATTATTTTCGACTTGAAACGAAAACCTTGTAGAATTTGTAACTTTTTCAACAAAATAAGGCAAACTGTATTTTAAATGTTCCCTTGGTACAAAAGACTGCTTCAATTTAATAAAATGTTTTACAAATAAAGAATTCAATTGTTCAGACATCTTTCTAAGATCTTTTCTTGCTCTTTCAGCAACTATTAACTCATAGGTCAATATTACACCTTAAATTCTTTCCTAATCTCAGCCAAAGTATATAATTTTTCACCGCTGGCTTTAATTTGTTTCATTTCCTGTTCTGTCTTTTTTCTAACTTTTTTTACTTCATCTAAAGTAACAGTATCCCAAAAATTGTACTCCCTACCAAAAAGCAACAAAGCAAATCTTATGGCTTCTGCTTTTGTTTTAACAACACCATTCTTAATAGCATTATCAACAACACTTTCAGTATAACCCTCTAAACTAACATTTACAATCATAATCAATCACACATAAATATACCACGATATATTTATAAATATTGTGTGTAATCTGTGCATTTTCTCTAGCATGCATTGCTACTTTAAAGCACAAATCTAAAAGTAGGCAATAGAATTTAAAGAGTTTGAAAGATATTTGGAATAAACTAAAATGCCTAAACTAAGTCTTAGAATTATTCCGCATTAGATCAAAATAATCTTTATATGTTGTTTTACCGGGAATCCCGGTAGTCTACAGTATACGAAGAATTCCCGTAATTTTGCGAAGAGAACTGGTTTATAAAAGAATTAATAGAATTATGCTATGATTCCAGCACGAAATTTGTAAATGGAACATCAATAATGCTATACAAACCAAGTTTTAGGTATCTCGATGAAAAGAAGAAAAAAATTTACAAAAAAGAGGAGCAAAAGTTTTTGAGTAGAAACTAATTTTTGATTTTACCATTTTAATTTTACCATAGCAATAAAACTTCATTATTGCCTTTCTTTTAAGAATTTGAAAACTGCATTTGATGCAATTGCCCCTTCTCCTGCTGCAACAATTGCCTGTTTGAAATGAGGATGGGTAGCAGTTACATCACCTGCTGCAAAAAGGCCTTCAACATTTGTTCTCTGCCATTCATCAACAATAATAAATCCAGCATTGTCAAACTTAACACCCACATCTTTCAAAAACAAAGTCTGTGGGATTGCACCAATTTCAGGAAACAAACCATCAAGCAAAAACGCATTATTTTTGCCTTCAATTTCCATCATAACCTTTTCAAGTTTTTTCTCACCAGAGATCTCAACTACCTTTGAGTTAAAAATAATTTCAATATTTTTACATTCATTAATTTTTGAACTATAAATTGGCTGACATTTTAATTTATCTTGCCTGTAAAAAAGAATTACTTTTTTGCAGTACTCAGAAAGCAACAATGCAGCTTGTGCAGCACTATCGTTTCCACCAATCACCCCAATAGTCTTGTTCTTAAACATTCTAGCATCACAAGTTGCACAATAGGACACACCATTTCCAATAAATTTTTCTTCTCCAATTCCCAAATGCCTGCTAGCCAACCCATTTGCAATAATCAAAGCCCTACACTTAAGAACTTTAGAATCTATAGTCTTTAACACAAAATTTTTTCCTGATTTTTTAATTTCAATAACAGTATCATTTAGAATTTCTGCATTAAATCCTTCAACAGCATGTTGGCGAATTTTCTGAACAAGCTCAAACCCTGAAATTACCTTAATGCCTGGCCAATTTGAAATTTCGTGTGATTTTTCAAGCATTCCATAATCTGTGCCAATAATTTTAAACTTTAATTTATACACACCAGCATAAATTCCAGCAGTTAAACCAGCGGGTCCGCTTCCTAAAATAACCAAATCCAAAACAACCATAAGAATAATAACCAGAAACATTATTTAAAGATATTCCTGTTAAAATTAACACTTGTAAATTAGTTATTGTAAAAATTCTTGGTTCTGTAGAAATAAAACCAATAAAATATTTTTATTTGTGTAGGTTTGTTGGCGAAATTATTTAGCATCAAAATGGCTTTTGTAGAAAAGAGCTTTTGATGTATAAGTAAAAAGTTTGAAATTGTTTATTTGTTTCACAACTTTTTACTTTAGTTCAATTTCCACATATACCCTATCTGGCATTTCTATTTGCATGACTTTTTTTAAAACTAGTTCATTTGCGTAAATATCAATCATGCGCTTATGCACTCGCATTTGCCAATGCTCATAACTTTCAGTGCCACCACCGCAAGGACTCTTTCTTGTAGGAACAATCATCTTCTTTGTTGGAAGATAAATTATACCCGTATGCTTAATACCTGATTTCTCAGCAATTTCAATAATGTTCTTGCAAACATTATCCAAAAGCTTCATCTCAGGACTGCTCAATTTTACCCTTGCATATGATGTCATAAAATCACTTTATTTTTATGAACGTGTCAAAATGGTTTTGAACTTTTGACACTTCGTAAAAGTTTTGTAATTTTTGAATTCAAAACTTCTACGCTCTGTTGTAATTTCTTGATTTTTCTGAAAGAAATTATCAACTATGTCATCGTTAATCACTTATTAAAAAAATAAATAAAAATAAAAAATAAAAAGGCAACTCTAAAGGGGAATACATCCCCTTCAACAGCCCCTTTTAATATTAATTCTTTACTAGATCTATAATTACCCCTGCAGCAACAGTTTGGCCCATATCTCTAATAGCAAATCTACCCAAAGCTGGGAAGTCCTTGAACTTTTCAACACAGATTGGTTTCAAAGGCTTCACTTTAACTATTGCAGCGTCTCCTGCTTTCAAGAATTTAGGATTCTCTTCTAAAGTTGCACCTGTTTTTGGATCTAATTTCTTTACTAATTCTGTTACGGTACAGCTTTGTTGCAAAGTGTGAATATGGAATACTGGAGTATATCCTGCAGCAATTGCTGTTGGATGTTGTAAAACAACAATTTGGGCAGTAAATTCCTTAACAACTGTTGGTGGGCTATTAGCAAATCCAACAACATCACCTTTAGACATATCTTCTTTAGTCCACCCTCTTACACTAAAACCAATATTATCTCCTGGCTTAGCTTCAGTCAAAGCTTGGTGATGTGATTCAATACTTCTTACTTCAGCTGGTTTATTTCCAGGCATAACAACAACCTTATCATTAGGTCTCATTATTCCTGCTTCAACTCTGCCAACAGGTACCAAACCTATTCCTTTTATATTGTAAACATCTTCAATAGGCAATCTCAATGGTTTATCAGTAGGCAAACTAGGTAGTTCAATAATATCTAATAATTCTATCAAAGGCTTACCTGTATACCATGCCATCTTATCTGATTTCTTAACAACATTATCTCCAATCCATGCTGAAAGAGGGATTAAAGTAATTGCATCGTCTTTGAAACCTGAGCCAATCAAAAGCTTCTTTGCAGCTTCTGAGACTTCTTTATATTTTTTCTCATCATAATTTACTACATCCATTTTATTTACTGCAATTATAATTTTCTTTATGCCCATAACTTGAGCAATAAATGCATGTTCTTTAGTTTGAAGTTGTACTCCTTCAGGGGCAGCAACAACTAAAACTGCAGCATCTGCCTGGCTTGTTCCTTTAATCATGTTTTTAATAAAGTCCCTATGCCCAGGCGCATCAATTATAGTAATATTTCTATGTGGAGTAACCAATTTCTTATAATTAACATCTATTGTTACTCCTCTTTCTCTTTCTTCTTTTAGGTTATCCATCAAGTACGCAAAAGCAAAAGACCCTTTACCTCTTGATTCTGCTTCTTCCTTTAACTTTCTATATTCAGTTTCAGGAAGCATACCTGAGTCATACATCATTCTACCAACCAATGTAGATTTACCGTGATCTACATGACCGATGAATACAATATTATAGTGCCCTTTTTCAGCCATTTTTAAATCCCCCCAAATTTAAGATAAACACACTAAACAGTAAAATTTTATATACTGCTAGGATTACTTATAAGATATATATATTAAGTAAAAAATATAAAGCCAACCTAGAACCAAATATCTATTTTACCTTTAATCCATGTAATATGATGCATCTTTAGGTTGTGGTTCCATACCTTTTCTTGTTCTTATTTCTGTTATTAACTTCTTTTGCATATCATGAGGCAACATTTCATAGCCTTCATATTCTGCTGTCCATATAACCTTTCCTTGGGTTACTGATCTTGATGCCTGGCTAAACCCAATAAGCTCTTTAACTGGTGCAACACCAATAATTATTGTTTCTTCACCTTGGGTCTTTATACTTTCTAATCTTGCTCTTCTATTCTGCAATTCTTTTGTCATTGCACCTAAATATTCATTAGGGATTGATAAATATAATCTTTGTTTAGGCTCAAAAATAACAGGATTAGAAGATAACATTGCACAATATAATCCTCTATTTATTGCAGGAATAACTTGTGCAGGGCCTCTGTGAATTGCATCCTCGTGCAGAGTAGCATCATCAATATAAACAAAAATTCCTACTACTTTTTCGCCAGCTAAAGGCCCCTTATCTGTAGTTTCATTGAAGCCTTGAATTAATAATTCTTTTACTTCTAATAATTGAATAATTCCTCTTGTTCTGTTAATCAACATACAACCATTATTAATTGCCCAAACGCTTTTTGCAGTATCTCTTGGTAATCCAATTGCAATTAATTTTTGTATTTTTTCATCATCCTTATTTTCTCTTATTTTACCAGTTATTTTAGTATCTAATAATTTTTCATAAAATTCCTTATCCATTGGTTCAACAATCAATTTAAACTTATTATGCTTGTTTGGTGTTTTTGATTCAATAACTGATGAAGCCTTCTGTATTGTTTCTTCATAAACAACAATTGGTGGACTCACATTAATTGGAACACCATTATCGTGTTCAATTCTGTACTGAACAATTTCTAAATGCAATTCGCCCATTCCACTTACTAATATTTCACCAGTAGTTTGTTCTAAGACAGTTCTTACATTTGGATCTTCTTTTACAATTTGTTTTAATACATCTATCAATTTAGGTAGGTCTTTTGGATTTTTTGATTCAATAGACATTGTTATTACTGGTTCTGCTTTAGACATAAAATTCTCAAATTCTTTTATTGGTTCTTCGGCAATAGTTTCACCTGCACAAGTATCTTTTGCACCAATTATTGCTGCAATATTTCCTGCAGACACCTCATCAACCAATACTCTTTCGGGGCCCATATAAAGTGCAACTTGCTGTACTTTTATTGTTTTTTGTGATCCTACCAAATAAACATCCTTGCCTCGTGTAATAGTTCCAGAATAAATTCTTCCTGTTGCAACATCGCCCGCATGAACATCATGAATTAAGTCAGTAACCATCATTGCAAAGGGTCCTTTTGGATCACACTTCAACATGGATTTTCCATATTTACTTTCTAAATCTCCGCCCCAAATATGTGCAATTCTATATTTTTGTGCATCTAACGGGGATGGCAGGTGTTTAATTACAACATCTAACAGCACTTTACTAATATGAGTTTTTTTTGCTAATGTTTTTTGGTCGCCAGCTTTACAATAATCATAAACATCTTTGAATGTAATTCCTAATTCTTTAATTGAATTATAACTCAATGCCCAATTATTAAATCCAGAACCAAATGCAACACTTCCTTCTTGCACAGAAACATTCCACCCCCCCTTAAACTCTTCGGGACAAAATTTACTTATTACTTTGTTTACCTCGTTGATTACTTCAACAAATCTTTTTTGCATTTCTTCAGGAGTAACTTTTAATTCGTTTACTAATCTATCAACTTTATTCAAAAATAAAACAGGTTTAACATATTCTTTCAATGCTTGTCTAATAACAGTTTCTGTTTGAGGCATTACGCCTTCAACAACATCAACAACAACAACAACACCATCAACAGCTCTCATTGCTCTTATTACATCTCCTCCAAAATCAACATGGCCTGGAGTATCAATTAAATTAATTAAATATTTCTGGCCATCAAGATCATTATAAACCAAGGAAATATTTGACGCATTAATTGTTATTCCTCTTTCTTGTTCCAATTCATATGAATCCATGAAACATTGTTTACCTGCTAATTCTTCAGATATTACGCCTGATGATGCAATTAGGTTGTCACTCAAAGTGGTGTTGTGAACAATAAAACCGTCTGCAATGAAATTATGAAATTTATCTACACTAAAATCATAAACAAACTTTTTTTTATTTCTCGTTTTTATTTCTTTGATTTTTATAAAGGAAGTATCATATCTAGTTAATATATTTAACTCTTTAACTATTTTATCTTCTTTTGGATATCTGTTCAAAATTTTTTGCAAAGATTGTTTTGATAACCCTACATTATTGTTTTCATAATTGCAGTAGCCATTAAAAAATGCCATTTGTTGGAGATTATATTTCTCTCTTAATTTTTTAAGAATATTTCCTGAAATTGCAACATATTCATTTTTTGCGACTTTTGCTCTATTTAACAAATTTTTGTAAGCTTCTCTTTTATAAGAAATTGAAAATCCAATTTTCTTAAAATTTTCTAGAGATTTTCTTCCAGAAATATATAATGTTCCCTTTTTATGATTGAATGAACTATCTATATCAAATTTGTAAAGCAGAAGTTGAAGCTCTAAAAGGAAGTTTTTGCTTCTGCTTGTTACAGAAATTGCACTCCTAGCTTTTTCAATTCCACCATCAACATCTAAGTAACCCCTAATAAATGCGGAAATACATTTCTTATCTGATTTTTCTAAAAAAATTGATACTTTCAAATTATATGTTTTTTTATTTTTAGGATACAAAAATAGATTCTCTAAGATTTTCTTTAAAGTTATCCCACCGACCTCAATTCTTGTAGCTCTGTTTTTGAAATTTCTTACTTTACAACTAGTATTAAACTCTTTTGCAATACCTTTCACTTCTTCCTGTATTTCTTTGTTATTATTTGTTATACTACAACCCAAATCTCCGTCGCCAAAAAATAATCCTGACAAATAATATAGTCTCTCAAAATTTTTTGGCAAATTAATTTTCAAAGAGGAATGTACACCTTTACTTTTTATTCCTCTATAGTTTATCCAATTTATTTGATTCCAAATTTCTGTTATTTTAATATTAAATAAGTTACAAACAGATATAAAATCCATCAGCCTATATTCGCCCCGCCAAACACAATGATAAAAAGACTTTGGTTTCAACAGAGAAATTATTTCAGAGTATACCTCAAAACTTCCTACTTCCGAGATCTTTTTGTGTAATATCTTTTTTAATTTTGGTTTCAGGATTATGTAAAATCCTTTGTCTCTTGCCAATTCAAATAAAAATTCCTTTTTTTGTTCTTCTTTATTCATCCCCTTGTGAATTAATTTTCTGCTTGAAACAAGGATTTCAGATTTTTTTAACCTTCCTGCTTCTTTTTCAATTATTTTTCCTTCTTTATCTAATATTAAAAATTTGTGTTCTTTTGTTGTTTTTATTTTTCTTCCATTTTCCAAAGTTACTTCTACTAACGGTTCTGTATTTCTCAGTTTCCACAAATGAGTTATTTTTCCTTCTTTTATTTTCCCTGTCTTTTTATCGAAAGAATTAACTAAAATTGGTCTTTTTAATTTCACTACTATTTCTTCTGTATTTTTATTTACAATTTTTCCTTTATCCTTGAATCTATTAAATAACCTTTCTGCTCCTAAATTTTCCCCAGTTGTAAGAGAGAGTCGTGTTTCTGAAGAAACACATTTCCCATGATCAATATGCGCAACTATGCCTAAGTTTCTAATATTTTTTTGATTGCACATCAATTCTACTGCTTGTTTTGCCACTTCTTCTCTTTTTGCCATAAATAACCCTTCTATTTTATGGAACTGTTGCAATTTCTGATTTCTTTGAGGAAATT
>Ga0066637_10001717_pt1 | contig 14338 bp, 8 predicted proteins | sample CryGeyCG2014_020_FD_62737 | JGI IMG/M metagenome (GOLD analysis project Ga0066637, IMG submission 62737) | Groundwater microbial communities from aquifer - Crystal Geyser CG08_land_8/20/14_0.20 | ecosystem: Environmental > Aquatic > Deep subsurface > Groundwater | place: USA: Utah: Grand County...
AATGGTTCACGCTGATAAAGAAGGCGGCGGCTGGTCAATGACCGAATCAAATCCAACTACCGGTTCCTACTCCATTAAAGTTTCGGCTGGCGATTGGTATATTGATTCCTTTATTGATCCTTTTGTCGCTTATGGCGCCAAAAAATATATGATTGTAGCTGACGATACAACAACAACTGTTGCCGCCAATTCAACAGCTGACAGGCATTTCCAGGCTAAACAGCTTGATTCAACAATTTCCGGCCATGTTTTCCTGGATGCCGACGCTGATAATGCTTATGACGCTGGCGAGGGAATTTCCAATGCCTGGATGTTTGTCACCCTTGGTTCAACTGCGATGATGGATGAATTTAAGGGTTTTGGCGGACCTTCTCTTGGCGCTTTCTCTGATGCTACTGGCGCTTACACAATAAGCGTGGCAGCCGGCACTTACAAAGTCGGGGCTGGTGTTCCGCCAGGAGTTGATTTGATAAATCCTCAACTTCAGACTGTGACAACCTCTGCGACAACCGCCGGAACCGCTAATTTGCAATTTAAAGACGCCGCAGCTACGATTTCCGGTTATGTTTATATAGATACCAGTGGCGATGGTGCTTATCAGGCCGGAGAAGAGATAACGAGCGGTTTTGTCCGGGCCTGGTCTGATAAAAATTCCGGTAAAGGAGCGGCTCTTGGCAGCGACAAAAAATATTCCATTAAAGCTTCTCTTGATGATACTTGGCACCTTGAAGCCGCGGCAAAAGTCAGAACTTGCTCAACCACAACCGCCACTCTTTGCACAGCGGATTTGGATTGCCCAACCGGAGAAACTTGCACTGGCGCAGCCAAGTTTTATAAGGGCGTAGTTACTGATCAGGCAACTGTTACCGGAACCCTGCTTTACAGTAAAGATTTGAAGTTGGTAGCGGTTACTGTAGGCGGAACCCAAATTTCAATTCCTGAATCAAAAACTGTATCTTTTGACGCTGCCGACAGCAAAACAATTGAGCTGTCTGATGGTTTGAAAATGGACATTCCGGCTCAAGCTATTGCAAGCTCCGGAACCATAACCGTCAGCATTACTCCGGTTGTTGATGTTAAAGCCGGTTCAACCGATAAGCCAATCACCTTCGGTTATGACTTTACAGCTTCAATAACTGCCCAAAATGACGCTACGGGGCAATACACAACAACGGAAAAAGAATCAGATTTCTCTTCAAATATCACAATCACTTTCCCATACAATGAAACCTTTGTAGAAACAGCTGGTTATACTGAAGATGAAATAACGCCCCAGTATTATGATGACCAATCGGGTGAAGGTATTTGGAAATCTTACAATAATGTTGTCCGCGACACGGAAAATAACACTTTGGCGGTTAAGACCGACCATTTCTCCACAGGCGGAATCACTGGCGCGAATACCGCAACTGGCTGGGTGTCTACAGTAACGGCAGCTGTTCAACAAGCAGCAGCCGCGGTTACTGGCAGCGTAGCTCCAATTTGGACAGGAACGGGACAGGCCACAGGACATTTTGTGGCCAAGGTGACGGAAAAAGCGGCTGAAGTAAAGGAAAAAGTGGCTGAAAAGATTGTTTCCCTGTCAGATGGGGAACTGGTCAAAACCGCTGACTCGTCCGATATTTACCTGATTAAAGGAGGCAAGAAGATTCACATTCCAACCTGGGAAGCTTTTGTAAAATCCGGATTCAAATGGGCGCAAGTTAAGATAGTTGAAGCCACTCAACTTGTTCAAACCACGGCCGTAAATCTCTTCAGGGTTGCGGGCGATCCAAAAGTTTACACCCTTAAAAACGGTAAGAGGTTCCATGTTCCATCACCCGCTGCTTTTGCCGCTCAAGGATTCAAATGGGATAATATTACTGAAGTGTCCAATGCCGATAAAGACATGTATCCGGAAATTACTTTGATTAAGACCGCTGATGATCCAAAAGTTTTCTATATTAATCAAGGACTGAAACGCCATATTCAGAACCCCAGTGTTTTTGAGAAATCCGGATATAAATGGGAAGCTATTACCACTGTTAATTCGACCGAGGCGGCTGGTTTCAAAGAAAGTAATTTGGTAAGACAGATTGGCGACCCGAAGGTTTACAGAGTTGAAAGCGATGGCACAAAGAGATGGATTAAAACTGAAAGCGTTTTCAAAAAACTTGGATACAATTGGGGAGATATTATGGATGCGTCTTCTTCTGAAGTTGGAGCTTACAAGGCCGGAGCAGAAATTACAAAATAAGAATTATTCCTTTCCCTGTGAGGAACCCCCCACCATTTGGTGGGGGGTTTTAAATTCAAAAATGTTTCAAGGATTCTTAAAAAATGTTATAATAAGAGTAGAATTAATTTGATTTTTATGGATTTTTTCAGCAAAAAAATTATCATAGCATTATTTCCGATTTTTTTTCTTGCCTTGGGGCAAGTTAATTTTGCTTTTGGACAAGACCTTGAAATTCCAACCATTATCACCCGGACCCAGTGGGGTGCTGATGAGTCAATCAGATCTTGGGAGGCCGCATATCCAATATTGCCTGATGGTTCCGCTGATTTTCAGGTTAAAAAAATTGTGATTCATCACACCGCAAGCCTTCAGTTGCCGGAAGATTCTGACGGAACCGGTCAGTATAAAGGAAAGGTAAGGGATATCTACCGGTTTCACGTATTTAATGCGACCTGGGAAGAATATCCCGGCCTGCCGCAACGAGGATGGGGCGATATAGGCTATCACTACCTGATTGATCCCAACGGCAATATTTATCAGGGAAGATACGGCGGAAACGGCGTTATGGGCGCTCATGTTTATGGGTTTAATGAAGGAACTGTGGGAATTGCGATTCTGGGCACTTATGGCGCGAAAATTAACGGAAAATACGAGACGCGAGAAATCTCTCCAAGAACAAAAGAATCGTTGGAAAAATTGGTCGGCTGGCTGGCGGCTGTAAACGATATTAATTTAAATGAAAAAACTGAAATTTGCGGAAAAAATCCAAAAGGAGAAAATATTTGCAAAACAACTTATGGTTTGGTTGGTCATAAAGATTTGGGCAATACTTTGTGTCCGGGAGATGATCTCTACAACATTTTGGGAAACGTCAGGGAAAAGGCGGTTAGTTTTGCCGAGATTTACAATGGCCATCTTTATCAGGAGCAAAATAAAAAGCCGGTTTATAAAATTTCAAAAGGTGTCAAAGAATCTTTCAGCGATTTAAGCAGCTTTTTAAAACAGGGGGGACAATATCAAAAATTAATTACCGCGCCAAAGACGATTTTAGACATTTTTCAAAGAAAAATCCTCACGCGCTATCCCGATGGTTCCCTGCTCAGAGAATTCAATTCAAATGAGATTTATCTTATTGAAGATAACAAAAAAAGAAAGCTTGAGGTTTCCGAAGAGGAGTTTAGAAAACTTGGCTTCGATCCGTTAAAAATCAAAGCTGTTTCGTTTGAGGAGTTGGATTATTATGAAAATGGGCCGAATATTAAATATGGGAAAAACGGCGATTTGCTTACCGTCGACGGCGTTAATATCTATTTTATTGAAGACGGCAGGAAAAGATTTATTGCAACCCATGTTTTATTTGCGGCCTTGGGATTGCGGGTGCCGGATGTTAAAAAAGTTTCAACAGAAGAAATTTTATCATTGCTTGATGGAGAACCGATGAAATACCCCGATGGCACTCTTTTGAAATCAAAAGATTCAAATCTGGTTTACTTGATTGATTTTGGGAAAAAAAGAAAATTTTGGACCCTTCGGCAATTTTTAAGTCTGGGATATAATTGGGATAAAGTTTCGGAAGTTGATTCTTCCGAAGTTGCTAATTTTATTGATGGTCCGCCTATGCGCTGGCCATCAGGAACTCTGCTTCGGGCTGACGGCTCGCCGGACGTTTATTTGATAATTGCCGGCGAGCGAAATTTAATTGAAAGCGCCGCTGAATTTTTGAGAAGAGGTTTTAAATGGTCAGATATTATAACTGTTTCAAGGGAGGAACTTTTAAGTTATCCTTCTCCCTCGGGAAAGCTTCAGTCAGGAAGTCTGGTTAAAGCCGAAGATAAACCCGAGGTTTATCTTCTGGAAGGGAATAAATTATATTGGATTAAAACAGCTCAGGATTTTGAAAAAAGAGGTTATAAATGGAGCGACATTATAACGGTCGGGAGCGATGAGCTAAAAAAATACAGTATTGCGAGTGCCGTACAACAGCAATCTGTATCCGGGGCGGGATCAACTCCAGTTCCAACTTCGATCCCACCTCCAACTCCGACTTCAGCGCCGACTTCAACGCCCCAAACTTCTTCCCCTATCTCCCAAGAGCCAAAAATAAGAATAGCTATTTTTTCTCCGGATGCCGGTCACCAAATTAAAATTAAGGCAAATGACGCGTACGATGTCTATTTAAATGAAAAATTGCTTGTTTCTAAAAACTCAAACGAGCAGACTGCTTATCTTTTAGACCAAGATGTTTGGTTGAAGTTCGTTCCTAAAAATTCCAATACAATTTTTGAAATTTTATCATATGATGACAGGCCATCTTGGAAGCCGGAAATAAATTACAATAAATTCCGGGGCGAGATTGACATAAAATATTCCCAAAAATCAAAAAAAATCTGGGTAATAAATGAATTGCCCTTGGAAGATTATTTAAGGGGATTGGCCGAAACAGTCCAAGGTGACCCATTGGAATTTTTAAAAGCAATGATGGTTTCCTCCCGTTCTTACGCTCTTTTCCATCTTCAGCGCAGCGGAAAATATGGAGCTGACGAGATTTTTCATTTAAAAAACACTTCCTTTGACCAGCTTTATAAAGGATATAGCAGGGAAGAATTTGCCCCAGATATTATTAAGGCGACAGAAGAAACAAGGGGGCAGATTGCTGTTTTTGATGAAAAACCAATCAGGGCTCTTTATTCATCTGGCGCTCCGGAATCAACTCGTGACGCTTGCAAGGTGTTTGGAGGAGAATTTTGCGATAAGTCGTATGATTATCTTCGGGGAGGAATTCAAAATCCTGCAGGCGCTTCTTATAAAAGGACTTCCTGCGATTCGGTTAATCATTGCACGGGGCTTATGGCTGATGGGGCAAGGTATTTAGCGGAACAGGGAAAAACTTGGCAGGAAATTTTACTATACTACTACAAAGGAATAGAAATAAAGAAACTATACTGAAATCAAATATCAAAAATTAAAAATTAAAATTACATATTAAAAATCAAAAATTTTGAATTTTGATTTGCCTGCCCCGTAGTGACCAGTCTGACTGGTCTACTACCGGGGTCATTTTGCATTTTGATATTTGATTTTTGAATTTTAGGATGCGGGAACAGTCTCTCCAAATTGATGGTCTAAAAATTAACTATAGGAAAGAGGGTTCTGGCCCCTGCATTTTGATATTGCACGGTTGGGATTCTTCTTCTGACAGGTGGCAAGAAACAGGAGAAATTTTAGCCAGAAACGGGTTTCAGGTACTGATTCCCGATCTGCCCGGTTTTGGCAAAAGCGGTTTTCCGCCTTTTCCCTGGTCGGTCGGCGATTACCTGGAGCTAATTGTGAAATTTGTTGAAAGAATTAAATGCCAGAAACCATTTTTATTTGGCCACTCTTTTGGCGGAAGAATAGCCATAAAATTTGGCGCGGTTTATCCCGAAAAAATCTCAGGGCTCATTCTGTGCGCAGCTGGCGGTATTATTTCAAGAAAAAGAATGAAAGTGAAAATTTTTTATTTTTTGGCGAAACTTGGAAAATTTTTTTTCTCAATGCCCATTATTAAGGGATCGCAAGGTTTTGTTCGGAGAGTCTTTTATCGCTTGGCTGGCGTCAGAGATTATTTGAAAGCGAGTCCGATAATGAAGGAAACAATGAAAAAGATGATTTCCGAAGATTTGACGCCGTTTTTAAACCAGATAAACCTCAAAACATTGATAATCTGGGGCAAGAAAGATAAAATTCTGCCCCTAAGCGACGCGCATTTAATAAAAGAAAAAATACCAAATTCCGACTTGATTGTTATGGAAGATATCGGACACGCTCCGAATCTTGAAGCGCCCGAAAAACTCGCAAAAATTATTTTAAATTGGTATGTCTTACAGCGCAAACATTCTTAATATTTTGAATCCGGCATCTAATTTTTGTTTCGTCTTATTTTTAATAACCTGGATTTTTTGGCTTTTTTATGTTGTTAAAAAAGCGCTTTTTTGGCTCTGGCTCTGGCAAATAAAAGAATATCGGAGAGACAGAATGAGGGCCCATTTTCAGATGGGTTCTTCCAGGAAAATTTTTCTAAACAAAATTTATCTTTTGAAAATAATTTTATTTACCGTCCTTCTGGTTTATAATTTTTTGCCGTTTAAGAATTCAATCGTTTTTACTTTGATAGCTGTTGCTTATCTTTTTTTGGTTTCAGGCGCTTTATTATTATCAAGAGGAATGATGAGAAGGCCGGTTTCAACTTCAAAAGCCCGGATGCTTGGTGCTTTAAACTTTATTTTCTTTATTTTTTTCATTCCCGCCCTGGCCCTTTTTAAACCGCCGGCAGAACCATATTTGGAATATTTTATTGTCATTATTTTGCTGGATATTTTTTTGCCTTTTATTGTCGCGCTTTTTCTTTTTATAATCACCCCCTTTGTTAATTTTCAAAAGAAAAAAATCATTAAAATGGCTAAAGGAAAAATAGAAAGCCGGAAGGAGAATCTTTTGGTGATTGGAGTGACCGGAAGTTATGGCAAAACTTCAACCAAGGAATTTTTGGCGGAACTTTTGTCTAACAAATTCAAGGTTTGCAAGACAGAAGAGAATAACAATACGGAGATGGGTGTGGCAAAAACAATTTTAGAAAAACTGCACACAAATCATGAAATTTTGGTGGTTGAAATGGCTGCCTACAAAAAGGGAGAGATAAAAAGAATCTGCGATATTGTGCGACCTTCCATTGGTATTTTAACCGGCATCGGAACGCAGCATTTTGCTTTATTCGGCAGTCAGGAAAATATAATTAAGGCAAAATATGAGCTAATTGAGAGTCTGCCCGAAAAGGGACTCACCATTTTTAACGGCGACAGCAATTTCTTTTTGGAAGTTTTCAAGAAAACAAAAAAACCAAAAAAGTTTTATAGTTTAAATAATCCTCGTGCCAGTTTATATGCAAAAAACATAAGAGAATTTGAAAACAGGGTTGAGTTTACGGTTTGTGGCGGAGGAGAGGAAGCGGAATTTAGGGCAAATTTAATGGGAAAGCAAAACATACCCAATATTTTAGCCGCCCTTTTGGTGGTCCAGGAGCTTGGTATGAAAATCGGGGAAAATCGTACCAAAGAAATTGTTCAGAGCCTTAAGCCATTTCCGCGGACAATGGAATTAAGGGCGGGAGTAAACGGGATAAAAATTATTGATGATAGTTATTCGGGAAATTTTGAAGGAGTTATTTCTGCCCTGAATTACCTTAAAAATTATCAAGATTATAAGAAAATGATTGTCCTTTATCCCTTGATTGAACTTGGGGTGGTTGCCCGGGATGTGCATATAAAAATTGGCAGAAAAATCGGGGGGATTTGCGATTTTTGCATTCTGACAAACAATGATTTTGCCAAAGAAATAAAAAGCGGCGCCATTGAAGCCGGTTTGGAAGAGCAAAATATAAAAATTATAGAAAAGCCAAGCGAGGCTGTAAAACAGATAAAAAATCTTGCCCGAAAAGGCGATGTCGTTCTTTTGGAAAACAGGGTGCCGGATGAAATAATTAAATCCTTAGTTGTTTAACCAAAATAAAAAAGTGCCTTGTCCAGCTTTCTTCGGATTTAGCACTTTTTACCAACTTAAATCAATCTCAATTCCGTATTTATTTTTAAATTCCTCCAATATTGGCGTAACCCATTTTTCAAATTCGTGCCACACTCTACTTGCCTCTTCACTGGATTTCCTTACTGGCAAATCTAATTGAATTGCAAGATCAATATCAGCTTTGGGGGAAAAATCCCCTCGTGCAGTTGAACCACTTATGCCCCAAAATACAATATTATATTTTGTCCTAACTCTTCCTAAAAACTCTAATACAATTTTAATTCGGTGATATTCTTCCTTTTTGTTCATTGCCTCCCCCTACTCTCACTTTTGATATTACCATGTTTAAAAAATTTTGTCAAGTCTTTAAACCGATATCTATTTCTTTGTCGCCAAACGCCCAAAAAGACGATGTTTTTTTGGCCTGGAAATTGCTTTTTCAACCTTGGAAATGGAAAATCAGCATAAATCAGCTTACCCCGTTAGATAAATTATCTAACGGGGCGAGTCAGCATAAATCAGCGATTAAAAAATTAGAAGAAGAGTTTAAAAATTATTTAGGAATCAAGTATGCTTGCAGTTTCAATAGCGGTCGCTCGACCCTAATGGCAATATTATCAGCCCTTGGAACGGGGGAGGGGGACGAGGTTTTGATTCAGGCCTTCACCTGCAATGCCGTGCCAAATTCAATTATTTGGAGTAAGGTCAGGCCGATTTATGTTGATATAGATGAAACGTTAAATATTGACCCGGAAGATTTGGAAAAAAGAATTACTCCAAAATCAAAAGCGATTATTGTCCAGCATACTTTTGGCGCGCCTGCCCAAATGGATAAAATTCTGACTTTAGCCGAATGCTATAATCTTAAAATAATTGAAGATTGCGCTCACTCCCTTGGGGCTGAATACCAGGGCAAGAAAGTCGGGACATTCGGCGTAGCTTCGTTTTTCAGTTTTGGCCGTGATAAAATTATTTCCAGCGTTTATGGGGGGATGGTTGCAACGAACAATCCGGATTTGGCTGAAAAAATCAAAGAATTTCAGGAAAAATGCCCTTATCCTTCAAAGTTCTGGATTTTTCAGCAGCTCTTGCACCCAATTGTTTTTTCAATCGCCCTGCCGTTTTATTATTTTTTAAATTTTGGCAAATTTTTAATCTGGTTTTGCCAAAATTTAAGATTGCTTTCCAAAGCCGTAACCAAAAAAGAAAAAAATGGCGAGAATCCTGGCTATTTTCCTCAAAAAATGCTAAATGCCTTGGCTTGTCTGGCCTTAAATCAGCTTAAAAAAATAGAAAAGTTTAACGAGCACCGAAGAAAAATCGCTGAACTTTATGAAAGAAATATGCGGACAGATGATTTCAGCGTTGTTCCGCGTAATGCTCGGTGTGGTTCAGCGATATATTGGAAATACTCAATATTTACAGAAAATCCAAACGAAGTCAGAAAAAAATTAAAGAAAAATAAAATCATTTTGGACGATGGCTGGTGGGGGAGTCCGATAATGCCCCGCGATACAAATTTAGAAAAACTCGGCTATAAAATGGGAAGTTGCCCAAAAGCCGAGAAAATTGCCAAGACAATTCTAAATTTACCAACCCACATTAATATTTCCGTAGAAAACGCTAAAAAAATCATAAATCTTTTCCAAAAATCTGAACTTCCATGATTTCTCAAGGTTTGAGCATCTTTCATATAATAAATTTCTTACGGCCGTTGAAAATCTATTATATTTTTGGTATACTAAATAATAGATGAAAATTCCTCTCACTGATAAATTTTTATGGGACTTATATAATTTCCTTGAAAAAGCCGGAAAAATTGCCGCTGGCCCTTCGGGTATTTTTACCATAAAGACTTGGAAGGAAATTTGTTATCCCCATTATTTTGAATTCTGGCAAGAATATAAAAGGAAAAAACAAAGGAAGCACTTTGCCCAATTTATTAATTATTTGAAAAAGAGTGGCTACATAAAAATTAAAAATTTAGAAGGGAAAAAAGGAATTTTGCTTACACCGAAGGGGAAAAATAAGGCCCTAAAAACAAGGTTTAAACTTCTTGAAAAGAAAAAGAGAGAAGATGGAAAATGGATTATGGTTATTTTTGATATTCCCGAAAGGAAACGCGATCTTAGGGACTTGTTGCGAGAGAACCTTCAAATTTTGGGATATAAAAAGTTTCAGCAAAGCGTTTGGGTGTGCCCTTACGATGTACTAAAAGAAACCGAGAGCACTATCAGCCAAAATTCACTTGACTCCTACGTAAGAATATTTTTGATTGAGGAAGTAGAAGTTTAAATATATAATAATTTTTCTACGGCCGTAGAAAAATTATTATTAATTATTGTTAGGGTTGGCTTTCTTCTTGTTTTAATTCGTATTTCATTTAAGAAATGACTGTTTCCGAAATAAAAGATAAAAACGTTTGGGAGAATTTTGTTGGTTCTTGTTTTGAACGGACGTTTTTGCATTCCTGGAATTGGGGGGAATTTAATAAGATAATGGGTCATAAAATTTGGAGATTGGGAATATACGAAAGCAACAATTTTCAAGTAGCAAGTAATAAAGTGGCAAATTTGGTTGGGGTGGCCCTGATTATTAAAATTAAAGCAAAAAGGGGGATTTTTTTGCTTTGCCCCCACGGTCCGATAGCAAAATCAAATAGCAAAAATCAAAAATCAAAAATATTGAAAGTATTATTAAATGAACTAAAAAAGATTGTTAAAAAAGAAGGGGTGGATTTTTTAAGAATGGCGCCGATTTGGTACAAGGCCGCGGAAAATATAAATATTTTTAAAAAACTGGGCTTTCGCAACGCTCCGATCCATATTCATCCAGAAGTGACGTGGGAGCTGGATATAAGGCTCTCTGAAAATGATTTGTTAAGGGGAATGAGAAAAACCACCCGTTATTTAATAAATAGGGCAGCAAAAGACGGAGCGGAAGTGTTCCAAAGTAACGAACCCGAAGATGTGGGAATTTTTAATGGTCTTTATCAGGCGACAGTTGATCGTCATCATTTTGTTCCATTTCCATTAAATTACCTAGAAAATGAATTTCGAACATTTTTAAACGATAATCAGGTCTCTTTATTTTTTGCTAAGTATAATAATGAAATAATCGCCTCGGCAATGATAATATTCTGGCAGGGAACTGCCTTTTATCATCAGGGAGCTTCCTCCCAAAAATATTCCAGAATCTCCGCCTCTTATCTTTTGCAATGGGAAGCGATAAAAGAGGCAAAAAAGAGGGATTGCCAAATTTATAATTTTTGGGGGATTGCCCCTCCGAATTCCAAATCGTCCCACCGTTTTATGGGAGTCACGCTTTTCAAGACCGGATTTGGAGGTGCGATGAAGGAACTTGTTTTAACCCAGGATTATCCGATAACTTTAAAATATTGGCTAAATTTTATAGTGGAGTTGGTCAGGAGTAAAACGCGCCATCTGGGATGAAACTCTTGACAGATACTTTTTGATATGTTAATGAATAAAGACTTGGTAAATATACCGGGTTTTCATTAGAACACCGTGTCATTTGCACGTTAAAAATAAAATAAATCTGAACAAAAGGAGGAAACGGAAATGAGAAAGTTTTTTAATGGCTTGGCTGGTATATTTATGTCGGGCTTGTTCTTGGTCGTTTTTTTAGTGAGCGGTTTTTTTGCCAACATTTCTGCTCAAATGGGAGTTTGCCTTTATGGGAAAGGCGAAGTGGATTATTTTTCCGGCGTTGATTTTATGGGCGGAACATTGATTTGCGGAAAAATGCCCTTTTATCAAGATTGGCAGATAATGGGCTTGGCCGGGGGACTGGCTGCTGGTTTATTCTTCCTTCTTATGCTTTGGCTGATTACTGTTTGTAGTCGCACAAAACCAAGAGATATTTTAGAGGCAAGGTTTGAATTTTCTCTTTTCAGCTTGGGCATGGCTCAAGTTATGTACGGGTTCGGCAGGCTTGTTCTGCTGCTCACCGAATTAACTGTAATGACTCCTTTTTCCCTTTCGGTTTTGGTCTTGGTTCTTGGACTGGTTGCCGGCGCGATTCTTTACAGGAAAGAAAAGATTTTTGCAATAGCAAGTCCTAAAACAGTTAAGACAAAAATAGTAAAGCAGTCTGATAAGGTTGCTATTGTCCGTAAAAAAGTGTTAAAAAATGCAACAACTGAAGTAGGGTCAGGGCCGATGACGCTGGTTGAGCGAATTAAAAAGCTTTACGACGAAGGAAAAACCGAAGAAGTGCTAAAGGAGACCGAAGGGCTTGTTGAGCCATTGGCAGAAATTTATGGTTTGCGCGCCTGGGCTTATTACCGGCAAAAAGAGTTTGAAAAAGCAAGAGAAGAAGCCCAAAAAGCCGAGAACAATGAAACTGCTTTGCGCTGTCTCGCGGCTATTGCCGCTTATCATGATAAAGACAGCGCTTTGATGAGGCATTACACCGATCAGCTCCCGGAAACTCCGGCTCGCGATAACGCTTTTATAATTTACGCCCGCGAACCAAGCGATACCACGTCAGTGACAGAAATTCTGGCAAGGGCGTTAAAGTGGGCAGCCGAACCAAAAGACAAAACAAATACGGCCAATGTTTTAAACAACACCAGCCGTTGGTTTCTGGCAAAAGGTCGGAACAAAGAAAATTTGGTAATGGCCCTCGGTTTTATGCAGGCGGCACTCGGCCTTTATGGAAGCAAATCGACAAATCTTCATCATAAGGCATCTGCTTGGTACTGGGTTTCGGTGATTCAAGAAAAACTAATGGACAAATCAGCAGCGATAACGGCCGCAGAAATGTCTGTTAAGCTCTGGAAAAGGCAATTGAAAGCCGATCCCGTTAACCAGAATTACCAAAAAAGCCTAGATGGCGCAAAAGCTCGGCTAAAGGAACTGCGCAAACAATAAAATCTGAAACAGATTTTTCTCCTAAACCTGGCCCGGAATTACGGGAAAATCCAATTCCTGAACCTGGCCCCAAAAATGGGGAAAATCCAATTTCCTTAACCCCATTAGATATTTATCTAACGGGGGAAACCTGGCCCGCAATAGCGGGAAAATCCAAAAGAAAATACCCGCTAACAAAAGTTGGCGGTTTTTTCTTTCCTGTTTTTTGTGTATCTATGATAAAATAAAAATATAATTAAGCTTGGGAAGTCTGACTTCCTTTGCCGCTTCAAACATATTAAATAAATGCAAAAATACTTTTTATTCATTTTGACGTTTATAATTTTTTCAGTCGGACTATTGGCTTTTGGGGCTAAGGTTTTTTCAGCGGGGGAAAGCGCGCTAATAAGATTTTCCGGGGAGCCGGAAGTTTATTTTGTAAAAGACAAAAAGTTGCTTCATGTTCCAAGCCTGCAAGCGTTTGAAGGCATTGGATATCGCTGGTCGGATGTAATAGAATTGGGCAAGTCCGAAAAGAGCAAATATTCAAGAATGAAACTGATAAAAACCGAAGACAGTCCAAAAATTTACTATCTTACCGAATCGGAAATGAAAAGACATATTATAAATCCCCAGGTCTTTCTTTCCTATAACAATAAGTGGGAGGATGTCGTTGCCGTTGATAAGAAACAGCTTGATTTTTATCCGGAAAATAATCTTATAAGGGGGATTGGAGATTTTAAAATTTATAAATTGGAAAATGGAAAGAAAAGATGGATAAAAGACTCGGAATCTTTCCGGGCGTTTGGTTTTGATTGGGCAAAGATTGCTCCGGTCAATGCAATAGAATTGAATGCTTATCCGGACGGCGAAACAATAGAGAAAACATCTGTTGCGCCGACGCCAACGCTCACTCCCGCTTCTGCTCCTGCGCCAACTCCGACTCCAACCCCGATCCCAATTCCAACTCCAACTCCAACTCCTATTTCTACGCCCGCTTCTTCTTCATTAATTTTAACCAAGGCTCCAACTCCTGCTTCAATAACGGCTTTTAGGGGCGGGACCAATATTGAAGGATTTGGAATTATTTTTGCCAATGGCACAAGCGGTATTGTTACGCTCACAAAACTAACAGCCAGAGTTTATGCCGATGACGGAGTTACTTCCCCATTTGACAATGGCGGTTATGGCGCGATAGCCGCCAACACAATCGTTTCCAATGTCAGTTTATATAACGAGGCCGGCAGTTTGGTAAAGGGTCCAGTCAGCTTGGATTTAGTCGGGGCAATCGGCGCAAGCGGCGGATATTATAAGGCGGAATTTAGCGGTTTGGCTTATAATTTTTCCGCGTCTTTGCAGGAAAAGCTTGTTATCAAGGCCAATTTGCAGGATACATTTGCCGGGACAAAATATATCTCTTTTGACATATTGCCATCCGCCGATATAACAGCCAGAAATGTTGATGGAACTTATTTGAATTTTGCCAATCAAAATACGAATTTGAATTTATCTGTTTTCCCGAACCCCAAAATTACATGCTTACAGCCCGGAATTTTGACGGTGGAAGTGGACAGCGCGACTTCTGCCGAAGCAGTGATATTTACTGGCGCCTCCAACGTTGAATTTGCTAAATATAAATTTTCCGCCGTCTCGGAAGCGATGATAATAAAAGGATTAAGGCTTTATAATT
>Ga0066637_10001720_pt1 | contig 14322 bp, 13 predicted proteins | sample CryGeyCG2014_020_FD_62737 | JGI IMG/M metagenome (GOLD analysis project Ga0066637, IMG submission 62737) | Groundwater microbial communities from aquifer - Crystal Geyser CG08_land_8/20/14_0.20 | ecosystem: Environmental > Aquatic > Deep subsurface > Groundwater | place: USA: Utah: Grand County...
TGTAAGAACATTTATTGCTTCTGGATCTCCAAATCGCGCATTATATTCAATTACTTTTGGCCCATCTTTTGTGAGCATAAACTGGCCGTATAAAACCCCCTTAAATTCTGCACGCTCCTTCTTTAGTGTAAGAATTGTTTTTTTCATTATGTGTTTGGCTTTTTCCAAATCTTCCTCATTCATGAATGGAAGCAATTCTCCAGTTGAGTAGGAACCCATTCCCCCAGTATTTGGACCGGCATCTCCTACAAATGCGCGTTTATGGTCCTGAACTGGAGGCATAAATGCAAGATGAGTTCCATCAGAAAATGCCTGTAAGGTGAATTCTTCCCCTTGTAATTTTTCCTCAATTAGAAGCTTTCCATCTTTATTCAGAAGTTCTTTCACATATTTCATTGCATCAAATTCAGAATTAAAATGGTCTCCGCTTACCTTCACTCCTTTTCCACCAGTTAAGCCAATAGGTTTTATTGCAACATATTTGAATTCTCTAATTGCACTCATTGCATCTGATTCATTTTCTACGAGTTTATATCCAACTAAGCCTGGAATTTTATGATCTTCCATTAATTCTCTTGCAAATTGCTTATTGCATTCAATATCTGCAACGTCTTTGGTTGGGGAAACAGTTGGAATACCTAAGGAAATAAGTGCATCGCTCATTCCTGAAGCAAGAATTGCATCTGGGCTTACATATGCAAGATCAATTCTCCTTCCACTTGCCCAGGCCTTTATCTCTCGCTCATTTTCAGTATTGCAAACATAAAAATCTTCAGAAAGTTTTGCAATTGCTGGATTTTTCTTGGACATTATTGCAAATAGTTTTGCATCCTTTGCAAGGTGTTCTGCAATTATGTGTTCACGCGCACCTTCGCCTATAAGTAAAACATTCATTTTTTATCTCCTTTGAATAAATTTGAAAGAAACCCAAATAATGGGCGTTCTATATTCTTTTGAATTGTAAACTCACGGGTCTTTGAATAGTTTTTAAGAAGTGTAAATTTATATCCGCGTTCAATCATATTATCCCTTATTTTTTATTATTCGTATTCAACGGCTCTTCATGAGAATATATCCTTCACGTATGAGCATATTCAGTCCTTCCTCAACTCTTCTGGAGGTGATTCCGTATTTTTTTGCAAATTCATAAACCTCCAATTGTCCATGGTGGAGCTTTATCCACTCAAAGAGCTCTTCCTTCAGGGTCTCGTTACTCGTTCCTTCTAAGGATTCTAATCTTTTCTGCAAATCTGACCTTCTTCTTTCTGTTTCCAGAAGAATGCGCGCATTTTCTTCGCTGGAGAGTACAAGATCATCATATCTTTTCTTGAGTGAATCAGATTTCTGCCTTAAATCATCAATTTCCATTGTATAGTTTATTCCTTCCTTATCGATTATATTTTCCATTTCCTCAATTGCTGAGCGCATGGATTCATAGATTGGAAGAGGATCAATTGTATAGAATGGATTAGTAAGAATCAAAAGATTAAGAAATGTGGAAAGGGATTCTAAAATTCTTGAACGCTTATCTCTTTGGGAGGGAATTGTATAGAAGAAGGTAATTCCTTTTTCTTCAAATATTATTTTATAATCCATATATTTGCTTCCTTGAAGGTCTGTTCCAAGTGCTTTTTCCAGAATTAATTTATCTTTGAGTAGAGACATTCTGGTGAATCCCAAATTAGAGAATACTTTAGCAAGTTCAGAGAATTTACGTTTTCTCTTTGCTGTGAGGGAAATCTTTACTGTATCCATATTATCACTATATACTCTTCAACACCCTACCCGTCCATTACTACATCTACTACGCCTTTTCCAGCCTTCTTCATTTTTGCAAGTGAGAATATGTGAACAATGTTCTTTTCTTCTATCCCTAATTGCCTTAAGAAGGAAATTGTAGATGCTTTTGAATAACCGAATTTCTCAAAAAAAGAGACCAGAATTTCTGCATTTAGCTCACCATCCCCTTTTTCAAATTCCTCCTTAACCATGGAAACCTGGGCATCATCTAGTCCATGCTCAAAGAGCATGCGTATGAGTTGCTCCCTTTCAATCTCGATTTCCACTTCACCACCCTTTAGTTTGTATAGGAATAATGGCTCTTCTCCATCAATCCTTTTAAGCAGGAAGGTTGTGTGCCCTGCCTGCTTCTCTGCAAAAATCATACTTACTGCTGCATCCCCTACTCCGAATTTGGAGATTTCTTCATCTATGAAATCTGAATATCCGGCAGAGGATTTTACATAATCCCTGAATTCCTTCAAAACTAGTCTTAAGGTAAAGAAGGTTCCAACATTACTGAAAATGGTTTTGTGCATATCTGAAGGATTCTGGCTTGCGACCAATAGGGCAAAATTGTATTTTCTTCCTTCACGCACAATATCAATTACATCACTTCCTTCATCAGATGCAATCTTCCAGGCCTCATCCAATACTACGAATAGTTCTATTCCTCGTTCTTCTTCATATGGTTTGGCCCTCATGATTTCTTTTATATATTGGAGAATTGTAAGGCCTGCAAGGCTTCTTACTTCTTCAGTTGGAAGCTCATGAAGATCTAGGGAAACTAAACCTGAGCTGGTTAATTTCTTTATATTAAGTGTGGATTCTCCAGAGAAGAAGTCCATCCCCTCATAGGTAAATCGCTTGAGGATTCGTGCTGCTTTTGTGCTTCCTTTTGAATCCAAAAACTTAGCTACTTCTAAAATGTGTGGTTTCTTTTTACTCTTGTAAACAGATTCAATTGCTGCTTCAATTTCTTCCCTTTCTTCTGGGAAATCCTTTAAGCCTGCAAGAATATCAAGTGCAGAAAGGATTTGCTTGATTCGAACTGCCTTATTTGTGTAAGTGAGGTCTAGTAGGTTAAGCTTTTCTTTTCCAAGAGAAATAACTGTTCCTCCTGCCTGTTTAACCCATTTGGAATATTCTCCTACCCAGTCAATTATTATTGCATTTGAGTTCCAAATAAGCGAAGCGCGCGTGAGGAATGTTTTAACTAAGTAACTTTTTCCGCTTCCGCTTATTCCTACAATTCCAATATGCGGATTAATTAATTTTCTCGGGTCCCAGAATAAAGGAACAGAAAGAAATCTGGTTTTTCCAATGTATATTCCTCCTGAGATTTCTGAAAGAAGAAGCTCTTTTCTTGGTTCTGGGGGAGTTACTAGTGGGAGCCTTGAGGCAATATCACTTGAGAGCATCTTTGAGAGCTTCATCTTTGGTTTCACCTTTTGAATAAACTAGAAGAGGGATTCCCTTAGCTCCTCTTCTGAAGAGGGGAAGAATTTATCCCATTCGAAACATTTTATCATGTCCAGGTCTTTCAGTTCAACAATATCTGCACCAAGGGTGCTTCCCAGGATTGTTTTTACTTCATTGGTTTGTCTCTTTAGTTTGGAAAGTGCTTCTTCCCTTGTTACTCCAAATGCAGTTGTGGAGGCATAGGAAACTAGCTCTAAAGGTCTTTCTCCTTTTGAGAATCTATCTAAGTATCGATTGTACATTGCAATTTCCCTGTCTAATCGTACTGCTGCATCAGCATTTTTTTCTGAGAGCTTTGCCCTTTTTGATTCTGTAATTGAACGTCTGGTTTTAACTTCATCTATTTGCTTGGAAAGATCCAGGGCTGAAACTAAAAGAGAAATTTTCACTACATTTCTTAGGGAAAGAACTGCACGTTCAAAGGATTCGAATAAAGTTCGCTTGCTTGCTGAACTTTTATCTGAGGTATTTTCATAGAATTTGATTTCTAGAAATTTAGAAGCATAGTAGCCCCGTTCAGTTTTCTTTACAATGTAATCCCGGGTTGGGGGAACTTCATAATTATCTCGCATTTCAACTATGCGCGAGTGCCTTGTGATTAATGGGATTAGCAAATAACCGTATTTCCAAATGAGCATGGAAAGGAAAAACAAAACAGCTCCTCCAAACGCAAGCAATGGGTGTCCATATGCAATTGAAAGTAAAACTGCAATAACTCCTCCAATCAAACACGTGAGTGTTATTGCCCTATTTCCGATCATTCGAACGACACCTCGTTTGAATATGTCAAAAACCACCGGTCTGAAACCAGTGGTTTGTTTTTGACAGATGTCGAGAATGACGATTCGTTCTCGAGCATGCTCGCGAACAACAGTTCGCGACATAGAGATTCAGCGGAATCTCTGGATTTGAAAAATACACATATTTTTCTAATCATTTATACAACACCTACCGAGAATGTAATCTCGCCTCCGAGCATATTGCCCAATTCTTTTATAAAAATAATTGTAAGAAGTAAGGAGAATAATGGGGAGAAAACTGAATAAAAGGATACTTTTGAAAGTGCATTTGAATTCTCCTGTGTAATTAAGGTTAACTCCCCTATAAAATCTTTTGAGGTTAGATTATCTAATTTTGCAGCAATTGCATAATTATCATTCAAATCCAGCACAGGCATGGTCGCATACTCAGGATTGCTGTTGAATAAAGTCATGTTTGCAGTTGCAGAGGCTAGAGAGGCAGTTGGTTCTGGAAAGATCATTATGAATGCTGGGTAGAATAAATAAGTTCCAATTGCAAGTGCAATTATGAATCCCCCTAATTTTCTTGTTGCAAAAAAGGAACGGAAAACCAAACCTAATGGGAATAAAAGAAATAAGGAATTTTCAGAGAAGAAATTAATTATTTGAAGATTGAAATTTAAGAGAATTGTAAGAAGATTGGAAAGAAGAAGATGGGTTGAGAATAAATTGGAAATTGAGGAGAGGTTTGTGAATGGCTGGATTGCAAATGCCTGGAAATCTAAAGAAAGTGTTTGATAGTAGCCAACTAAAACTGAGGTTTTTACAAGTTCCTGGGAAAAGGAGAATAGGGAAGTTGAAAAGGATTGCAAGGTGCAACTTAATTCAGTAATTGTTGGGCCTGTTGAGCAAACTGGAGTTATAGCTTCTGAGGAAATATTTTGGGCAAGAAGAATTATTGCAGCTGCTGCCCCAATTAAGGCTGCATTAATTATTGATTGAATTAATTCTTCTAAACCAAATAATTCTATTCGTTTTATGGAGAGTGCTCTTCCTAAACCAATAGAAATTCCAGAAATAAGAATAGAAATGGTAACAACTATAATTGCAATATTCATTCCTACTAATTCCATAGACCTCCCATTAAGCAAACAAAGAGAATATATAAAAAGCTGAGTATGTATCCCGTTCTGGTCTCTTGAACTTACTGAATAATGAGAATATTTTATCTGGTAAGAGCATTCACATAAGATGACTGGACTCTTTTCTCAAGAGCACGAAGAAAAACATCAGAAGATAGCTCTAATCCTAAGTGTATGCTACCTGAAATATTAAAATCCAATGCATCTGTTCTTCTCATAATTTCTCCAAACAAGCGCTGGATTTCTGGATCGAATTTTACTAAATTAAAAACAGCTAGCATACATGTAAACGATCTCTCCTCGTTTTGGAAGTGATGCTCTATTTCTAGATCCCATTCTTCTACTCCCTTACTAAGAGAACGATTGAAAAAATCAACAAGGAGAGTCCTTAGGTTAGCCCTCAGAACTTTTGGATCATCATTAATAGTTCCAATTCTAGCTTTTGCACTTGGAAACCAGTAATTACATGCAAGGAAGAAGGAAACCAAATCGCCATTTGGGTAAAGGAGTGCACCTCCTAACTCAGAAGGTATATTCATATCTGTTTCAATAAAGTGCGTATCATCAACCCATAACCCATTAAGAGTACGTCCTCTTCCTGCCATATATATGTGATGTACTGGACCAAGTACGTCTCCTCCAAATAACGAATTTCCACCCATAAAAGGTAAACCTCTAAGAGCTACAGATACCCATCTGTCTCCTTTCTTAGCAAGGATTTCCTCGCTATCAAGGATGCGAATAATGGTCTGTAACCAAGAAACAATTGTTTCTTTTTCTGCCCCAAATTCAGCAATTACATCTACTTCTGTTAGTCCTCTTAGAAGCATTTTCTTCAAAATATTATCTCTTCCTGGGCTGTTTCCTCTCCATCTATCGAGAATATGAAAGGAAACACGATCTATGTCTCCTAAAAAGTAAAGAGGATAAGAACTGGATTCAAAATCTTGAACCTGTTGTGGAGCAGTAAACCCATTAGTTGCTGGAATAGTAGGATAAATTCCATCTCTTCTTAGCATTGAATAAATATCTCCAACACATGGGTGTTCTAATGGTTCTCCTCCAGTAAGAATTGGCCTGGAATCTTTCTTAAAAAATCCTCTTTGTTGGGCAGCGAGTACTGTTCCTCCAGAGAGTGATTCTCCTTTTTCAAAAGAAGTACAGGAAACTCCGCAATGCTTACAAGCATGTCCGCAGCCAGTAGAAAGCATTAATCCACTTATAGATACTTTTCCAACTTCAGCAGCATGGTCCTTAAAGGTTTTTACTCGGTTCTGGAATGCACTAACCATGTTGGTTTTTCCTTCTGGAGTTGGTCTTCTTAGTGAAACTTTAGCAGTGCACATAATAAACGTATATATCCATAATGAAACACTTTAAAAAGATATCACTAGAAACATTTAAGGAGAAATAATTCAAGTAATTCTGGTGCAAACTTAATCTTCTGAACTTTAAGAATTCAAAACACAAAATGCAGAACTATTGAGGTATAATCAAAGGAATCTGAGCAGTACAAACCAGGACCTCCAAAACTTCGAGACCGTTTAACCATCACAGCCTGCCCAGCCGCATAAATGGCATCTTTTACAGCCTTCTTGAAAAACTAAATTATTATCACAGGCAGGGCAAATACCTTTTGAGATTTTATCATCATCACTCATGGGAACACCTCATTAACACATTAATGTACGATATTTGAATGCTCTTTGCATTCAATTCATCGGACATGTGAATACCTTATTTTCTTTTCGTGATGTTTAGCTGAGTGCCATAGAAAAGGTAGAAAGAACTATTTAAAAAGGAAACTATTTTGAAGAAATTAAGACGTAAAATTAAATAAAAAAATAAAAAGAAAGAAGAAGAATTACCAATCTTCCCCGTATGTATATTCAGTATAGGATTCTTTTATTCCTGAGTACTGATTAATTTTCCAAATCTCTGCATTTCCCTGGCCATTTACAACCAAGAGTCTAATCTTATCATCATAGGTTGTTTCCATGCTGTGGAATTTCCATCCTGCTGGAGCAGAGAGATCAAAGGAACTAACTAATGCTCCTGTGGATTGATCAACCTTCCAAATTTTTGCATTTCCATTTGCATCTAACCAGAGAATCCTTGTGAGTTGTGCTCCACTATCCCATCCGAATTCAATATCTCCTATAGTATAACCTTCTGGAGCTGTGTAGGTATAACTGTGCTCAACTGTAGAGGTTGGTGGATTAACCATCCAAAGAAGAATTTGGTTATCTTTTACAAAAAGAATTCTTGCTTTTCCAAGAATATCTACAAGAACTCTGCTTGCACTCCAGCCTTCTCCTGGAGAACCAAATTCAATGTTTCCAATGGTTTTTCCATCTATATCCTGCTTAGAAAGTCGAATGTTTCCATTCTTGTATTGCCATAAGACTAATGGAGTTCCCTGCATAAGACACATATCTTTTACAGAAATATCTGAGCTGTATGGAAGAGCAACTAATCTTTCCAAACTCTTATCCCTATAGGAATCCTGCCTCCATAAACCTGCTGTTCCACTCTGATGAGACCAAAGAACCCACCAGAAATAGTTTGGTGAAGTCCAGGTTGCTTCAACTGCCTTTACATCATAGCCTACATAATTTCCATATAAAATTTCAATTAAATCTGGTTTATCTTCATAAGAATAATCAAATTGAATATACCAATCTGGTTGGTCTTTTTCCTTCCAAAGGATACTTAGGTGGTTGCCCATAATTGTAAGGAATTTAGGGGTCCATTTTTCTTCCTTTGGAGGAATTACAACTTCATCCTCATTTTGGATTGTATATGCGTATTGCGAATTAGTTCCTAGAGTTGCATCACCTGAAGAAACTTGCATAGTTAGTGCAATTAGTTCATCAGGTTCTACTTCTGCATCATTTAGAATGGAGAGCTGAACAGATTTTTGGGTTTCTCCTGGAGCAAATGTAAGGGAAGTTAAAGAGAGAGTAAAGTCAATTCCTTCAGTTGCAGTACTTGAAGAATCAATTGCAAGAGAAACAGTTACTGGATCTTTTCTTGCAGAATCCATTGAAACTGGAATTTCTACTGGAGTTACAGATTCTAAACCACTTGAGGAGGTTGAAACAAAACCAACTTTAGAAGAAGGTTGGGTATCATCAATTATTTTATAAGTGAATTTATTTCCAGTTCCTAAATATGCATTTCCACTTACAAACTGGAGAGTAAGAACAATATTCTCATCAGATTCGAGTAATTTATCACTTACAATATTCAATTGAATATTTTTGGAAGTTTCTCCTGCATTGAAAATTACTTGAGTAGATTGGAGAGTAAAGTCTGTTCCAACTGAAGCAGTTGAACTTGAATCAACTAAAATATTTACTGTAATTGGAGCTTTTTTTGCAGAATCTAATTTTACTTCTACAGAAACTAGGGAAGAACTTTCAACTCCACTTAAAGCAGTTGAAACAAAATTAATTTCAGCTGGCTGTTCTGGAAATGCTGGTGAGTTTGCAACAAACCAGTTCCATTGTTCTTCGTTCTTGGATTTATCCCATCCATGGCCTGCATCTGCAGTTACACTTAGAGAAATTAATTTGTTTGGATGACCTTTGGAAGTTAATTCAGATTGGAGGGTTTGGCTCCAAGAGTATGGAACTACTGAATCACTAGTTGAATGGAGTAGAAGTCCGGGAACTGCTAAAGAAGGATTGGATTTTGCATTACTAGCTGCAATTGGGAAATAGTACCAGTAGTATTTTACTAGGCCTCCGGAATGGGAAGCAAATGCAGTTACTTTATCTGGCATGCATATAGATGCATAATAGCTGAATAATGCTCCATAAGAATGTCCAGTGAAATAGATATGATTATTGGAAATTTTATAAGTGGATTTTAAGGTGTTTTGAATAGAAGCTACAAATTCCAAATCTTGGGTTGTACATTTATTCGAAGCTTGAATATGTGCGATATCCCATCTCTTATATTTGGATGCACCTGCAATTGCAATTGTATCGTATTCAGGAACAGAAATCCAACCAAGTTTGAAATTCTTAGGTAGAAGATCATCTCTTGAGTCTGGAAATACTGCAATGAATTTATGAGAATCTGCTAATTGAGTAATTCCATAATAGGAACTTGCAGCAAAAGAGGCATTGCTTCCTAATCCATGGAACATAAATACAACAGGATAAGTATAATGAGAATTATATCCATCTGGAAGATAGACTAAATACATTCTTTCTTTTGATTGAATAGTCATCTTCTGCGTAAGTAATTGGCCACTTGCAAAAATAGGGGCCATGAATATAGCTAAAACTAATAGTCCGACTAAGAGAGATTTTATTTTAATTTGCACATTAAACACCTTGGGGCTAATTATGGGTTAAAGTATAAAAAGATATCTATAGGTGTCACTAAATTAGTTAGATGTTATGTTTTTCCAAATATCAAAAGCTAATTTTTTCTTTCCTTCTGAACCAAATAAGCCCATTGAATTAAATGGCTCAATTGTATTTTGGTCATATAGGAAAGACCAGAGTACAAATTCATTATCTAGACTTTCTATCCTATCAAAAAATACGGAAATGAATTCTCCTTGTTCCTCTTCACTGCTTTCCCACCCAACTGGACTGCTTGCACTGTGCCAGCCAATTTCTGCGAATGCAATAGGTTTGGAGGTATGAGAAGAAATTTCTGAATAATAATCTGCTGGGATTTCAGAAGGATTTGGATAAATTAAACTAGGGTAGGAAGTAAATGCAAAAAGATCAGAGTTCTGGAATTCCTCTAAAAGAAACCATTCATTCTTGCTTGGATCATTTACTCCTCCAAAGAGCCCTCCATTAAGGCCTTTTATTTTCTCCAATTGGAATATTGTAAAAACTTTTGTATCTGGGGAGATTTCTTTTATTGAAGTATATAACTCATTGAAAAATAGAACAAAATTATCAAACTCTTCTGGAGATTTTTCATATAAAACATTTACTTCTATTCCAATTGCAAAATATTTTGGTTTATATTTTTCTATGAAGGAAAGAGCAAAGGATTTGTAATTTTGTTTAGTTGCTTCATCTAGAGGTCTTAGCAATTCACCTGTGGATTGGGTAAAGAACTGAACTTCAATTAGGGGGAGGTATTTATAGGTTGAAGAAAGTTCTGAAACTACAAATGGAGCTGAGGATTCAATATTTAACTGCTCCCAATCTCCTGCCCAGCTTATAATGGTCTTGGGTTTTGGGTTTTGAGTCTCTGGGGTCTTGGTTGCTATTTCAAAAAAACCAGTAAAATCTTCTGAGGAAAAACTTTTTGGGGATAAACTAAAGCCTTTTAGGAATTCTGGAGAAGGTTCTTGAGTTTCAGTTCCTTGAGCAGTTTGAGAAGTATCTTCAGCACTGCTTGAATCCTTTTGAGTGCATCCGCTGAATAAAAGAATGGAAATAAAAAATAAAGAAAAAAATAGAGTGTATGACTTGCTCATAAAGATCGTTATTTTTTATCTATTATATAGACTAATGCAATTCCTCCTAAGACTGCTTTTACTAATCCGTCCAAAGTCCAAACCAAAATTGTTTTTTCAGAAACCATATCTGGAGAGAAACTGGAAAGGGTCATAAGCATTCCTGGAAGCGTTCCGATTAACCAGAATACAAATCCGTAGTATGCACCTTTCTTGTAGATGCTCTTTATTTTCTGGAATGGGTTAAACCATAAGTAAACTAGAGACATAATTAGAGCAACTACAAATGGGTGGACAAATACATAACTCATTAATGGATCACTCCAGGCTCTATAAGCACCAGATTGGTATTCTTGCATAAGAGTTGGGTGCAAGGTTGAAACCCAGGTTGCCTGGCTTATGAAGCCGAGTATGGCCATCACTATTCCTACTATAATTGTTGAAAGAACTATTTTTTTGCACATAAAATAGTATAATACTCGAATAATTAAAACTGTATCGCTAAAATGATTTATATAAAAATCGATTAGTATTTGGATTTATACGTCTAGAATTCAATTACCTCTTCCAAATTAGGAGCAACTGCATTGAATCCTTCTCCTTTTAGAGTATTTGTAAAACTATCAGCAACAGCAGGATCTGCATGGACTACTACTACCTTCTTTGGATTTGCTTTTTTTACAAATTCAACTAATTCAGTTCTTGCTGCATGTGCAGAGAAATCCAAATATTCAACTGGAAGGGAAACATCAAGTTCATAATCATCCTTCATAATCTTACCATGGTTCAAAAGTCTCCATCCATTTGTTCCTTCAACTGAATATCCGGTAAAAATTACTTTGGATTCTGGATTCACATTGAATAAATATTCAAGAACTGGCCCTCCTTGCATCATTCCTGCAGTAGTAACAATCACGCATGGATTTTGGGTTACTTTTTTTCTTATATGGAAACTATCTACAAAATTTACTGAATTCATTGCATGTTCAAATGAACCAAAATTCTTAATGTAATACGGATATTTCATATAAATTCTTGCGATTTCCTTGGACATTCCATCCAAGTAAATTGGAATATCTTTTGAGTAGGAACGGATTATGGAAATAACTTCCTGACTTCTTCCTAAGGCAAATGCAGGCATAAGTACATGGCCCCCTTCACCTAAGGTTTCTTCAATTTCCATAACTAATTGTTTCTCAAGGCCAGCCCTATCTGGGTGTTCCTTATCTCCATATGTTCCTTCTATAATTAGTGTATCTACATCCTCTACAAATTCAGCTCCTTTATGCAAACGGGTTCCTTCAGTTTTGAAGTCTCCGGTGTAGAGAATCTTCTGGTTATTGTAATTAATTTCAATCATTGAGGAGCCAACTATGTGGCCAGCATCCCTATAAACCATGGAAGTATCCCCTAGATGGAACTTCTTATCATAGAATACTGGGTGCCATTGCTTGAGTGCAGTATGGTAGTGGCTTAGTTTGTAAGGTAATTTCTCACCCATAATTTTCATTGAATCCTTGAATAAGAGTTCACAAATATCCCTGGTTGGCGGGGTTGCGTACCAGTGTATATTCTCATGCTGGGTGTATAAGTAGGGGACATAACCACTATGGTCTAGATGGGCATGGGAAATTAGGGCTGCGTCTATTTTTTCTTCAAATGGAATTGGGTATTTTGGCTCTCCTGAGAGATCAAAAACTTTTAATCCGTAATCCAAAAGAAAATTTTTATCTGTTGAGAGTATAAACGCACTTCTTCCTACTTCGTGGGATGCACCCAAACATTTTAGACTAACCATTTGATCAACTTTTGTCTGTTTATTGAATACCTATTTTAAATTGTTGGTTAATACCTTCCAAACTGGTTTCACCTTTATTATTTTGCTGTTTATTTTTAACTCGTCCTCCTGATTGTAGGTCAACAGCAGGCCATTGTTCAAATCAAATTTCTCCAATGCTTCAACCAATCCATCTAGTTCTCTTTTTTTATTATCTTCATTTAATTCATAACAGACTTGAATGGCAGTAGTTATTTTGTTTCGTTCTTTTACTAGGAAATCGCATTCATGAGTATCTTTGAAATAGTATATCTCTTTTCCAGATCTTCGGAGATTTAGGAATACTTGGTTTTCGAGCATCCTTCCAATATCTGAAGAGAAAGAAACGGAATTTACACTGGATACTCCGTTATCTATAGAGTATACTTTCTTTGGATTTACTGCTTGTTTTTTCAAAGAATAATCAAACCTCGGAACTGTGAATAATAGATAATTGTCTTCCAGATAAGAAACAAATGAAATTGCACTGTTGGTTGAACCCAAGTTAAATGTTTTTGCTAAGCTATTGTAGGAGAACTCTTTACCGATATTAGTAATTAAATATAATGCCATTTCCTTAATGGTTTTCAGACTTCGTAGCTGATATCGTACAACAATATCTCTAGTAATTATATCATTGAAAAGTTCTTTGAGAATGTCTGTTCTATTGTATTTCAGATATTCTGGGAATCCGCCATTTCGCATATATTCTCCAAATGAATTAATCCCTGCTTTTTTGGAGGTAAAGGTAAGGAACTCAAAATACGAAAATGGAAATAGTTCATGTTTTAAGTGCCTGCCTGTAAGTTTGGTTCCTAGTTCCTTGCTGAGAAGCGAGGCATTTGAACCAGTAATCATAAAGTGTTTTTTCTTATCAAGCATTGTTCTTACAAAGAGTTCCCATTTTTGGACGTTTTGAATTTCATCAAAGAAATAATGACTACTTTCACCGTATTCTTCTTTGAAAACTTCGTCCAACTTCTGGAAATCACTAACTTCAAAGCTTGTGGCTCTTGGATCCTCAAAATTAAAATAGTAAAAATTAGCTGTTTTTTTCATTAGTTGTCGTAACAGAGTGCTTTTTCCACAACGCCGTATTCCGGATAGAATTATTGCAAACTGGACCTTTTGATCTATTTCTCTGAGCATTTCTCGTTCTATTCCATATTCAGCAGTTGCTAACTCCTCTCTTTGAGTTTTGACTATAGTTCTTAATGTCTCCTTTAGCATCATGTGTATAAGTGTGCATTACTAATATATAAATCTATGCATTACTAATGCACACTATAGGGAATATTAAAATATATGTCAATCATTTTGAATTTATTGTAGTTGAAAATAAAGAAATTTAAATAGAGTTGGAAAAAGCTACTCTTGCTTTCCTCTCGCATCAAGCATTTTCTTCTGTTCTTGCACATGTTTGAGTAGTTCTGGATCTTCAGAAGAAATTTCTAGAGAAAGCTTATATTTTTGCTTTTTTGGATCATAGTCTTGGATAACTGTTCCTACAAACTTCTCAGAATTCCCGTCTGGTTTATAGATTTGAAGTCTAGTCCTTGTTTCTGGATCATTTGGATGAGCTACTCTTTTGAGAGTATAACCTTCAGGAACACTTGCTTGACCTGAATAATCTATAGATAATTTAGCGTATACTTGTTTCTTTGCCAATCTGGTTGGACCATCTTCATTAAATTTTTCGCCTACCATAAAAAACACCAATATAATACTAATACATTAGAAAGCTTTAAATCAATTACCAAACAAACAGAAAATAGTACTAATTTGTATATATTATAGGATGATGGTATGAAAATTGCTATCAGGATGAAATCTCCAGAATTCCATATTGGAATTCTATCTGTCAAAAGTTATATTTTGACATCTGTTGATTTCATATCTATCAATTTTCAAGTGGATGAAGAAGGT
>Ga0066637_10001725_pt1 | contig 14300 bp, 20 predicted proteins | sample CryGeyCG2014_020_FD_62737 | JGI IMG/M metagenome (GOLD analysis project Ga0066637, IMG submission 62737) | Groundwater microbial communities from aquifer - Crystal Geyser CG08_land_8/20/14_0.20 | ecosystem: Environmental > Aquatic > Deep subsurface > Groundwater | place: USA: Utah: Grand County...
TTGGAAATTATTTCTATATCTCTTGGCCACATTTTTTACAAATTCGAACTTTAGCTTTTCGGCCAGATTCAAATTTTATCATTTTATATCCTACTCGAGTTACTTTTTTACATTTTGAACAAATCAGTTTTACATCTGAAATATCTAAAGGAGAAGGAGCTTGAATAATCTGGCCTTTTTCGCCTTCTCTTTTTGGTCTAATATGTTTTTTATGTAAATTAATTCCTTCAACCAAAATTTTTCCCTCTTTAGGAAAAATCTTTAAAACTTTTCCCGTTCTTGCACGATCTTTGCCAGAAATTATTAAAACTGTGTCACTTTTTTTTATTTTCACCCCGTTAGAAGTCTGTCTTATATAGCATATGGCTAATTTCAGACAGGCTGTTGTTTTCTAATTATACCCCGTTATTACAGAACAGAAAAAATTTCTATAAAATTTTTTCTGTCCAAGACTTCTAACGGGGTTCATGTTTATACTACTTCTTTGGCTAAAACAGCTATTCTCTCAAATCCTTTTTCTTTTAATTCTCGGGGAATAGGACCAAAAATTCTTCCCCCTCTTGGTTGTTTTTTTTCATCTATAACTACACAAGCATTTTCATCAAATCGAATATAAGAGCCGTCTTTCCTCCGATAAGGTTTCTTCTGACGAACAATAACTGCTCGAACAACCTGATGCTCTTTAACCAATCTTCGGGGTTCGGCTTTTTTTACTGTTACTACAATAATATCTCCGATTTCGCCATATCTTCTTTTTGAACCGCCTAAAACTTTAATACATTGAACAATTTTTGCTCCAGCGTTATCAGCTACTTTTAATTTAGTTTGCGCTTGAATCATAATCGGTTTATAGTTTCTTAATGACTCGCCACTTTTTCTTTTTACTTATCGGTCGGCACTCTTCAATAATGACTCTGTCATCCACTTTATAATAATCCTTTTTTTCAATATGGGCTAAATATTTTTTGTGAACCTTGTATTTCTTTCTGTATTTTGGGGATTTTTTTAATCTCTCAACTTCAACTACAACGGTCTTTTGCATTTTATTGGATGTAATAATTCCTGTTAATTGTCTTTTGGGCATGATGATATGAAATTCTAAATCCTAATATCTAAACCCTAACTATTTTCCATTTTCTAATTTCTATTACTATTTTCTAATTTCCAACAACTATTTTCTATTTTAAGGATTTAGGATTTCGGATTTAGGATTTATTTTGTCGGAGTTTATCTCCGACAAAAGGGTTAGTATTCTAGCAATATCTTTTTTTATCTGACGAATTTCCCTTACATTTTTAACCTTTCCTAAAGCAAGATTAAATTTAAATAATCTTTGCTTTTCTCTAAGATCCTGGAGTATTTTCTTTAACTCAGATTTATTTTTTTGACGAAGCTCAGCTGATTTCATGTGTTAGAGCTACTTAATGAGCGTAGCGAATTTAGTAGGTCTTACACCCCGCCCTCTAAGCTGTCTCTGATTTATTTTTGATCTTTAAAACCGCAGAGAGTCAATGTCGACTAGACGAAATTGGAAACAGCATAGAGGGCGGGGTAAAATCTCTGTATTCACTCAGGCTTCGCCAATATCTCGCCTTCGTGAACAGATATTTTATTTTGTAACAAATTTAGTTTGAATTGACAATTTATCGCTCGCCTTTCTAAAAGCTTGGCGAGCTAAATTTTCACTAATTCCATCTATCTCAAACAAAATTCGACCAGGTTTCACTGGAAAAACATAATGAGAAACCGAACCCTTTCCGCCTCCCATTGGAACCTCAACTCCTTTTGAAGTAACGGGCTTTTGAGGAAAAATCCTAATCCATAATTTCCCACCTTTTTTTAAATACCGCAAAATGGCGCGCCTCGCTGCCTCAATTTGACGAGAATTTACCCAACTCGTCTCTAAAGCCTTTAAACCATAACTTCCAAAAGAAATCTCTGTCCCTCGAGTTTCAATTCCTTTAGAGCGACCTCTTTGCCATTTTCGATGTTTTACTTTTTTAGGATATAAGATAACCATAATTTTATGTTCGTTCGCCTTTGTAAATCCAAACTTTCACTCCTATTTTCCCATAAGTACAAATAGCTTCAGTTTGAGCATAGTCAATATCAGCTCTTATGGTATGGCGAGGTAATTGTCCCTCTTTTAACCATTCGGTTCGAGCAATTTCTATTCCATTCAATCTACCTGAAACTTGAACCCGCGCCCCTTTAGCTTCTTTATTAAAAAGGATTTGACTTAAAGCTCTTTTTAAAACTTTTCGGAAAGGTATTCGTTTTTCAAGACGGGAAGCTATCCACTGAGAAACCAAAGAAGCTGATGTCCAAGGATTTTTAACTTCTCTGATGTCTATTTTCAACTCTCCTCTTTTTTTTATACCTAATTCTTTTTCCAGCAGTTTTTTCAATTTTTCAATACCTTCTCCCCCTCTGCCAATAATAAGACCAGGTCTGGCAGTATTTATAATAATATTCAATTTATTACCCGATCTTTCAATTTCAGTGATTTCAAGAGTATTCGAAGGTAATTGCTTTTTTAAAAATTCTCTAATTTTGAAATCTTCCTCTAAATATTGAGTAGTTTTTTTTCCATAAAATCCTCTTGAGTACCAATCCTTTGTTTCCTTTATTCGATATATCTTTGGATGAACCTTGTGAGACATGTTAAAATGCTTTTCGCCTAAATATCCTTTTTACTCCTTTCTCAGGCCTTGGTTCGGGTCTCTTCATTTTCGGTCTTAACTTTGGTTTCTCTATCTTTAGAGCTTTTTTCACTTTTTCTATCTTTTCTTCCTTTAGCTGTGTACGAACAGTGGGCTTTTTTACTCTCTTAACTTTTTTGGATTTTTTAACAACCTGCCCCGTAGGAAGCCTCCGGCTTTCCTTCGGGGTTTCATCTAAAACAATAGTCACGTTGGAAGTTCTTTTTATAATAGGATGAGTACTTCCTCGTGAAGCCGGTCTCCATCTTTTAAGTTTTTGACCTTCATTAACGATAATTTTTAAAATAAAAAGGTTTTTCTCTTCTAAATGGAAATTCTCTTTTGCGTTGGCCACAGCTGATTTTAAAAGTTTAAGTAGGGAGGGAGCCGCTTTTTTAACAGCGAAGGTTAAAATTATTTGAGCTTCCTCAACTGATTTTCCTCTAATTAAATCAGCAATCAATCTAACTTTCCGAGGAGCAATTCTTAAATGATTTAATTGGGCTGTTACTTCCATGAATTTGAACTATGACCTTTGACTATGACTTTTGAGTAAATCTGTCATTGTCATTGTCATTGTTATTGTCATTGTTTCAACTTCTCTGTTTCTTTTTGACCAGCTGATGCTGCTAATTCTCTCTCCATTTTACCTCTATGTTTTAAAAATTTAGTGGTCGGAGAAAATTCGCCAAGTTTATGACCAACCATCTCTTCAGTAACATAGACAGGAATAAATTCTTTTCCATTATAAACTCCAAAAGTATACCCTATCATCTCTGGAACTATAGTAGCTGATCTTTTCCAAGTTTTAATGATTACCTTTTCTCCAGATTTTATTTTTTTCAATTTTTTAAGTAATCTTTCGTCAATAAATGGTCCTTTTTTAAGACTTCTCATGTTCGCTTACGCTCACCACTGATTTATGCTGATTTTGGCTGATTTACGCTGATTTTAATTATCGGCATTAATCAGCTATTATCAGCATTTATCAGCGGTAATAACGCATTATTTCTTTTTCTTTTTTCGACGTCTTTTTATTATAAACTTATCTGTCCACTTTCTCTTTTTTCTGGTTTTACCGCCGAAAGCTATTTTCCCCCAGGGGGTTTTTGGATGTTTTAAACCAACTGGGCTCCTCCCTTCTCCTCCTCCATGAGGGTGATCGGGAGGATTCATTGCCACCCCTCGAACTCGAGGCCGCTTCCCTTTTAATCGACTTTTTCCTGCTTTTCCTATTTTTCTATATCGATGTTCAATATTTGAAACAACGCCAATTGAAGCAAAACATTCATTATTTATCTTTCTAATCTCACCTGAGGGCATTTTGAGATGGATATATCTTTCTTCTTGGGACATAACTTGAGCAGCTGTTCCGGCAGATCTTACTAATTTCCCACCTTTTTGGGGTTCTAATTCAATATTATAAACCATTGTTCCTACTGGAATATTTCTCAATTCCATTCGATTTCCTGGTGAAATTGGAGCGATTGTCGAAGATATTATTTCATCCCCTACTTTTAAATTTTGGGGCGCTAAAATATAAATTTTTTCACCATCTTCATATTGCAAAAGAGCAATAAAAGCAGTGCGATTAGGATCGTACTCTAAAGATATGACTTTAGCTTTAATATCAAACTTTTTGAGGCAAAAATCAATTATTCGGTAAAGTCTCTTTACTCCCCCTCCGCGATGACGGATGGAGATTCTTCCTCCGGCGCCACGGCCCCCTGTTTTCTTCAAGGGTATCAAAAGTTTTTTCTCGGGCTTTTTTTTGGTTAAAATTGAACGGTCTGCCATTGTCATTCCTCTTTGTCCAGGAGTAGTTGGTTTATATTTTTTCATGTTACTTCGGAAATATATCAATCTTCTGATTTTCCTTGAGCTTTATTATTGCTTTCTTATAACCTTTTTTAAAGCCTGAAGTCTTGCCTAATCTTCTTTTCTTTTTAGGAATCTTAACTGTATTTACTGATAAAACATCGACTCCATAGAGAGATTCTACTGCTTTCTTTATCTCTGTTTTATTTGCTTTTGGAGCTACTCTAAAAATATACTGGTCTTGTTCTCTAATAAATGTTCCTTTTTCTGAAATATGAGGAGAAATTAAAATTTTACCAACCAGATCAAAGTGGGGTTTCTTTATTCTTGAAACTTTTTGGGGGGTTACCCCTATTTTTTCTGCTTTCTTGCCCTCCATAGCTTTCTTGCCCGCCGTAGCTTCAGCGGAGGCGGGAGCGAAGGAGGGTTTCTTTTTTTTAAAAAACGGAAATGGCATAGATGAATTCGAAATTAGTTGTTAGAAATTGGAAAATGGTTACTAATTTCTAATTTCTATTTTCTATTACTAATTTCTATTTTCCATTAACTATTTTCATCGTTTAGCAAACGTTTCTTTTATTATCTTTATCGACTCTTTTGGCATTAATAAATACTTAAAAGAAAGCAAGTCTAAACAATTTAAATCCTTAACCTGAATTATTCTTATATTGGGAATATTTCTTGCTGCTCTTATTATATTTTTATCATATTGAGCCAAAATCAAAAGTGTATTTTTTTCTTTACAGGGAAGACTATTTAAAATTTTCATAACTTCTTTAGTTTTTGGTTTTTCAATATTTAATTTATCCAATAGTATCAATAAATTTTTGTTTGCTTTAGCAGATAATGCCATAAATAAGGCCTTTCTTTTCATTGATTTGGGAATTTTCTTTTTAAAAAGTTTTTCTTTTGTTGGTCCAAATGTCACTCCTCCTCCTTTCCATAAAGGAGATCTAATTGAACCTGCCCTCGCTCTCCCTGTTCCTTTTTGTTTCCAAGGCTTTCTACCACCCCCTCTAACTTCTCCTCTTCCTTTAGTATGAGCTATTGTTCTCCTTCTGTTTGCCATTTGAGAAACTACTACTTGATGAATTAAATCAGGATTTGTTTCCACCTCAAAAATCTCTTTTGGTAATAAAGTTGTACTTACGTTTTCGCCTTGTTGATTATAAATAGGATATTTCATAGTTATTATCCTCTAATTTCCAACAATGTACCTTTCTTCCCCGGTACCGCACCTTTAACTGCCAATAAATTATTTTCCGGGTCAACTTTTACCACTTTTAAATTTTTAACCGTTACTCTTTCGTGTCCCATTCGGCCCGGCATTTTTTTACCCTTAAAAACTCTTTCGGCATCAGTGCTCCCAATCGAACCCAAAGTCCGGTGTTCATGTTTTACTCCATGAGTTTTATTTCTTCCTGAAAATCCCCATCTTTTGACTGCTCCAGCAAACCCTTTTCCTTTTGAAATACCTGAAACTTTTACAATATCACCTTCTTTAAAAACAGAGACGTCAATGATTTCTCCTATTTTATAATCTTTAAGTTCGTCTTTAAATTCCTTTATATATCTAAAAGGTTTTTTTATTAATGGTTTTTTTCTCTTCTTTTTTTTATTTATTTTTTCAAACCCAATCTGAACAGCTGTATACCCGTCTTTTTCTTTAGTTTTGATTTGCAAAATCTCACACTCCCCTGCTTCAATTATAGTCGTAGGTATTACCTCGCCTTTTTCATCAAAAATCTGTGTCATTCCAATTTTTTTACCTAAAATAAATTTCATAATAATACCGCTGATTTATGCTGATTTTAGCTGATTTATACAGATAATTGAAAACCGGGCATAGCCCGGTTTTCTCCATAGCTATTTAAAATATAATATAAATTTTAAAATTTTGTAATCTTCACAATTTTTATTGTAAAATAAATTTTTTTTCCTGTAAATTCTATATCAGCATTAATCAGCCAAATCAGTATCAATCAGTGTCTTCACAATGCCTTTATCTCAATATTAACCCCCGCAGGCAAAGTCAAATCTCTTAAAGCTTCTATCGCTTGAGAGGAGGGATTTAAAATGTCAATCAATCTTTTATGAACTCTCATTTCAAATTGTTCTCTCGAATCTTTGTGGATAAAAGAAGATCTGTTAACAGTAAATTTATTGATTTCTGTAGGTAAAGGGATAGGACCTATTATCTTAGTACCGTATCTTAAGGCAATTTCAACAATTTCACGACAGCTTTTATCTATAATTTTAGAGTCGTAAGCTCGAATTTTTATTCGAAGTTTCGATTTTATCTCCTCTTCAACCACCTTTTTTTTCATGTACTCTGTTAGAAATTGTTAGCGACGAAGGAGCGTTATCCCGAAACTGTCCGCGAACAAAGTGAGCGGTTACAGTTTCGTGGATCCCGTTATCTCCGAACTGAGAAGTGATAACAATTTATAAATGTTCTGTTCGCGGACAAACGGGATCCTCGAAAATCTAACCTCACTTCGTTCGGAGATTTTCGGGACAAGTTCTAAACAGTTTTGTCTAAATTTTCATCGCTTTCAGCTCGAAAATTTAGACAAAGCCCTTTACTTAATGATCTTAGTAATAACACCCGCTCCTACAGTTTTGCCGCCCTCACGAATGGCAAATCTTTGTTTCTCTTCAAGGGCAACAGGAGTAATTAATTTAACTTTTACATTTACAGTATCACCCGGCATTACCATTTCGGTTCCTTCAGGTAAAGTTATGTCTCCAGTAATATCACAAGTTCTAATAAAAAATTGGGGTTTATAACCGGTAAAGAAAGGGGTATGCCTGCCGCCTTCCTCTTTTTGTAAAACATAAATTTCACCTTCAAACTCGGCATGAGGAGTAATGGTGCCGGGTTTAGATAGTACTTGTCCCCGCTCTACATCTTCTCTTTTTGAACCTCTGAGTAAAATTCCAACATTATCTCCTGCTTTTCCCTCATCTAACATTTTATTAAACATCTCAACTGAAACTGCTACTGTTTTTTGGGTGGGTTTTAAACCAACTACTTCAACTTCTTCTCCTGGTTTAATTATTCCCCTTTCAATTCTTCCGGTAGCAACCGTTCCTCGACCAGTAATTGAGAAAATATCCTCAATTGACATCAAAAATGGTTTATTTAATTCTCGGAGGGGTTCGGGAATATAATTATCTATTTTATCTAATAACTCAACTATGCATTTCGCTTTTTCATCATCGGGAGAAGTAGCTTCTAAAGCTTTTAAGGCTGAACCTCGAATTATTGGAATCTCATCTCCTGGATATTTATACTTTTTCAAAAGTTCACGAAGTTCCGACTCAACTAATTCTATCATCTCAGTGTCTTCAACTTGATCAGTTTTATTCAAAAAAATAACAAGAGTGTTTAACCCAACTTGTCTCGCTAACAAAATATGCTCCCTGGTTTGAGGCATAGGCCCATCAGGAGCAGAAACTACCAAAATTGCTCCATCCATCTGAGCAGCTCCAGTAATCATATTTTTAATATAATCAGCATGGCCAGGACAATCAATTAGGGCATAATGACGTTTATCTGTTTCAAACTCAGTATGAGAAATATTTATGGTTAAACCCCTGGCTTTTTCTTCAGGAGCTGAATCAATTTCTTCAACAGTTTTTTTTGAGGACCTTAGTCCTTTTAAATTCTGAATTTTTAAAATAGCCGCTGTTAAAGTGGTTTTACCATGGTCAACATGCCCTATGGTACCTATATTAATATGAGGTTTTACCCTCTCAAACTTTTCTTTTTCTGCCATAATTATGTTTATCAACGAATAACGAATCTTATTCGAATTTACGAATATTCGTAAATTCGTAACTGATTAGATATTCGTTGATGATTTTATGTTATTATTTTATCGACTTTAAAAAAATTGTCAACCCCGTTAGAAGTCTTGGGCGAAAAAAATTATTTTATAATTTTTTTCGCGAATCTTTTGTCATCTAATATATCATTTCATCTTTGGCTCGGTAAAACCTAGACATACTACATAAACAGACTTCTAACGGGGTCAATAGATATTTACTTTTGTTTTCCCTCTATAATCTCTTGGGCAACATTCTCAGGGACTCTGGTATAATGACTAAATTCCATTGTAAAAACTGCTCTGCCTTCTGTTAAGGAACGAAGGGCAGTTGCATAACCAAACATTTTAGCTAAAGGTACAGTAGCTAAAATTACTCTCATATTTAAACGCTCGGAGGTCTGTTCTATTCTGCCCCGCCTTGAGTTTATATCAGCCATAACTTGACCAAAAAATTCCAAAGGAGTAACTGCTTCAAGTTTCATTATCGGTTCTAATAATATGGGCTTTGCTTTTTTTGCTCCTTCTTGTAAAGCAATAGAACCGGCAATCTTAAAAGAAAATTCTGAAGAATCAACCTCGTGAAAAGAGCCGTCATATAGAGTCACCTCCATATCTACTAAAGGATAACCAGCTATTATTCCTTTATCTATTGCCTCTTTTACCCCTTTTTCCACAGCTGGAATAAATTCTTTAGGAATTATTCCTCCCTTTATAGCATTAATAAATTCGAAACCCTCACCTCGTTCTTTAGGTTTCAATTTTAGCCAAACATGGCCATATTGACCCCGACCACCTGATTGTCTAATGTATTTTCCTTCAGCTTTAGTCTCTTCCATAATTGTCTCTTTATAAGATACCTGAGGTATCCCAACTACAGCTTCTACTTTAAATTCTCTCCGTAATCTATCAGTAATTATTTCTAAGTGTAATTCCCCCATTCCCGAAATAATTGTTTGGCCTGTTTCTAAATCTTCTCTAATTTTGAAAGTTGGATCTTCTTCGGCTAACTTTTTCAAAGAGAGGCCTAATTTTTCCTGATCAGCTTTAGTTTTTGGTTCAATTCGAATAGATATTACTGGTTCAGGAAAAATAATTCTTTCAAATATAACAGGGTGGGAAATTTCACAAAGAGTGTCTCCGGTATGCGTATTTTTTAAACCAAGGGTAGCCCCGATTTCTCCAGTAGAAATTTCTTCTAAGTCTTCTCGAAAATTTGCATGCATTTTTAAAATTCGGCCGATCCTCTCTTTTTCCTGAGTGGTGGTATTTAAAACATAAGAACCTCTTTTTAAAGCTCCGGAATAAACCCTAAAATAGCTCAAAGTTCCAACATAAGGATCAGAGGCTATTTTAAATACCAAAGCTGCAAAAGGTTCTGAATCAGAGGGTTTTCTTTCAATAGTTTCATCGGTATGCGGATCGATACCTTTAGTTAGGGCTAAATCAAGAGGAGAAGGTAAAAAATTTACTACCGCATCAAGTAAGGGCTGAATTCCTTTATTACGAAGGGCTGCCCCACAAAATACTGGAATTAATTTATAAGCAATAGTTGCTTTTCTTAAAACTTTTTTAAGCTCGCTAACTGCAATTTCTTCATTTTTCAAATATTTCTCTAATAATATTGCATCTTCAGCTACAATTTTCTCGATTAGTTTTTTTCTTTCAGCAGCGGCTGTTTCTATTAAATTCTTAGGAATCTCCTTTTCTATTACCTTTTCCCCAAAATCTCCCTCAAAATACAAAGCTCTCATTTTCAACAAATCAATCACTCCTTCAAAATTCTCTCCCTCTCCAATTGGTAATTGAAGAGCTGTTGCATTTGGTGATAATCTTCGCCAAATAGATTCTAAAGATTTGGCAAATGAAGCTCCGATTTTATCCATTTTATTGATAAAACAAATTCTGGGAACAGAAAAATGATCAGCTTGATGCCAAACAGTTTCTGATTGAGATTCAACTCCTGCTTCCCCATCAAAAACAATTATTCCTCCGTCCAAAACTCTTAAAGATCTTTGGACCTCAACTGTAAAATCAATATGACCCGGAGTATCAATAATATTTATTCTATGTTCATCGGTTTTCTCTTTTATTAAATACTCTTCCGGCGACCAAAAACAACTAGTAGCAGCAGAAGTAATTGTAATTCCTCTCTCTTTTTCTTGAACCATCCAGTCCATGACAGCTTGACCATAGTGAACCTCTCCAATTTTATGAGAAATTCCAGTGTAAAACAAAATCCGCTCGGTCACTGTAGTTTTCCCGGCATCAATATGAGCGATAATTCCAATGTTTCGTATTTTTTCTATAGGATATTTCATAAATGAAGCGCTCTACCACGCAAAATGCGCAAAAGCTTTGTTAGCTTCAGCCATACGATGGGTATCCTCTTTCTTTTTCACTGCTGCTCCTCTGTTGTTTGCTGCTTCGATTAATTCCTCAGCTAATTTCTCTTCCATTGGTTTTCCTTTTTTGGATTTTGCCGCGGCAATTATCCAGCGCACAGCTAAAAAAGTTCTTCTTGTTTTTTTTACTTCTATTGGCACTTGGTAAGTTGCTCCTCCAATTCTTTTTGATTTCACTTCAAGTAAAGGCTCTGCATTCTTTAGAGCTAATTCAAAAATCTCTAAGGGCTCTTTTTTTGTTTTATCTTTAATAATCTGGAAAGCCCGATAAACAATTGCTCTGGCAATTGTTTTCTTCCCCTTTTTCATTACATAATTTATAAATTTAGTGACTTTAAGATCGTTATAAATTTCATCAGATAAAATTTTTGGGAGGTTATATTTTTTCATATAACTATAATGCGAATACTACAAAAAACTATAATGCGAATACTACAAATTCAACACGAATACTACAAATTAAAGAATCTTTTTATTCGTTGTATTCGCATATAATTCGTTGTATTCGGATTATATTATTTTTTCTTTGCTTTTTTTGTCCCGTATCTCGACCTGCTTCGTTTTCTATCTTCTACTCCGGTAGTATCTAAAATCCCTCTCACAATATGATATCTCACCCCTGGTAAATCCTTCACTCTTCCTCCACGAATCACAACAATGGAATGTTCTTGTAAATTGTGTCCCTCTCCAGGAATATAAGCAGTAACTTCCATTCCATTTGAAAGTCTAACTCGAGCTACCTTTCTCATGGCTGAATTTGGTTTTTTAGGAGAAACAGTATAAACTTTAAGGCAAACTCCCCTTTTAAATGGTGAAGGATAAGAACTTGGGCGGTTTTTTAATGAATTCCAACCAAGCGCTAAAGCGCGGAGTTTTCTTCCGCTCTTGGGTTTTTTTCTTTTCTTTTTTATTAATTGATGAATCGTCGGCATAAAAATAATTAAGCGCAAAGCGCTTCTAAATTAAATTAGCAAATAAAATAAAAAATGTCAATTTAGAAAAAAGGTATTCCAGTGATTAATTTGAAAATTGGCTCACAAATATAAGGAATGCCCAAAAACCACATAAATAAAACTGCTAAAATTATGAAAAGAAATTGATATTGATAAATAAAAATTCGATATTTCTCTAAATTTGGGAATAAACTAAAAAATAAATGAGAACCATCTAAAGGAGGAATAGGAACTAAATTAAAAATTCCCCAAAGCAAATTTAACCAAATAAATATTAAAAAGAAGTCAATTAAACTTGAAGGAATCTGGAAAACATTTAATAAACTTCCGAAGATAACCACCATTAAAAAATTTGAAAAAGGACCTGCTAAACCTATCAAAGCCGGTCCCCATTTTTGATTTTTTAAATTATAAGGGTTAAAAGGAACAGGTCTTCCCCAACCAAATCCAAAAATCAAAAGACAAAAAAGTCCGATAAAGTCGAAATGAACTAAAGGGTTAATTGTAAGACGGCCTGCTATTTTTGCTGTATCGTCTCCCAAAAAGAAAGCTGCCCAAGCATGGAAATATTCATGCAAACTTAAAGCTAAAAGAATTGCAGCTAATATTGTAAAAAAAGAAATTGGATCCGTAAAAAGTAATCCTAAAAGCATAAATATAATATATCATAACTTGAAAAAAATAAAAAGTTCTGCTAAAATAAAAAATATGAAACAATGTGCTATTTGTGCTAAAAAAGGAATAATAGCTTGGAAATTAAGAAAGCTTCGGGGTAAATATAATCCAACTGTCAAAAAAAGAAAATATCCCAATCTCCAATGGGTGCGTTTATCTTCGGGTAAGCGAGTTTTAGCTTGCACCAAATGTATTAAGGCAATCTCCAAAAGAAAATCCTAAATCCGAAATCCTAAATTCTTAAAATAGAAAATAGTTGTTGGAAAATAGAAAATAGTAATAGAAATTAGAAAATGGAAAATAGTAGACCAATTTCTAATTTCCATTTTCCATAACCAATTTCCATTTTCTACTAACCAATTTCTATCTTGGTTGTTTAGAATTTAGATATTAGATTTTCGAATTTCCTGCCGTAGGCAGGCTGCGGGGTGTAGTATAATGGTAGTATTTGCCCTCGGGGAGGGTAAGACCCGGGTTCAATTCCCGGCACCCCGACTTCGCGGACCGAAAAACAGAGACCGGGTCTCTGTTTTATTGTTTGATTATTTTAATTGCCTTACCATTTATTAAAGCGTCAGCGATTTTTTTGTACGCAGAATAAAGTATCCTTTGATATGTGCTTTGCGAGGTATGCATTTTGTCTGCCGCTTCCTGTTGTTCCATATCGTTAATATAACGCAAGCGGTAGGCTTCCATTTCCTCGGTGGTAAGTTCCACAATTTCAAGATACCTCATCGGCACGCCCTGCGGTTTAAAATAAGTTATCTTAGGATCAAACATTATTTTTCTATAAAGTCTCGGTCTTGGCATATTATTTTCTCTCTAAATTAATTTTACAATTTGGACATTGAAGCGTGGAACAAGGTACTCCGCGCTGATGAGGAATTTTATAGCTGCACCTGGAACAAACGCAATAACCATCGGGACCTCGTCCGGCCGCTTCCTCTATCTCTCCCTTAAATCTGCCTCGTCTTTGCCAACCAAAACCCTTGCCAAAAGCCGGTTTATAAAATCCGGTTTCCACTTCATGACTTTTAATTTGAATGGCGACATAAGAAAGATTCTCAACCTCTTTCATTAATTTTTCTTTTAAATTTTCAGAAATTTTAGTCGCTTCTTCCACTTTTAAATTGTTTGGCAGTGTTATTTCTAAATTAGTAGTGATGACAGAACCCTTTTTTTGTGTTTTTATAGAATCAATTTCAATCTTTTCTTTTTTGGCAGCCGATTTTATTTTTTCTTCAATTTCTGGACCGGCCGAAACGTCAAGCAAAGAATCAACCGCTTCTTTGCCTAATGAAAATGATTGTTTAATAATATAAAGTCCAATTAAAAAAGCCAAAACTGAGTCAGTATAAAGCCAATACTTTGTTAAAAACAATCCAGCAAATACAACCAAAGAAGTATAAACATCTATCCTTGAATGAAAACCATCAGAAAGCAGGGCCATTGAATTTTCCTTTTTACCAAAATGAATTTTCAAACGGGCCATTATTTCATTGACCAGCGCTGAAAAAATCATCACGCCAAAAGCTAAAACCGGTATTTTTATCAAGGAAGGGTTTAAGAATTTCTGGCAGGATTCGTAAATAATCCCGGCGCCTATTCCGAGTAAGATTAAGGTTATAAAAAAACCAGCCAAAACCTCAAATTTATAATGCCCGTAAGGATGTTTTTGGTCTTCCGGCTTTCTGGATATTTTAATCCCGACATAGCCGATAGCTGAAGAAAAAATATCCATAAAGGAATGAATACCCTCAGCTAAAACAGCGGCTGAATTGGAAAAAACACCGATGGAGACTTTTCCTCCGGCTAAAACTATATTGGCCAATATTGAAATAACTGATACTTTTCCTTTCATCGATTTATCGTTAATTTAATTTGATTAATAATTTCTTCAAATAATTTTTTATATTT
>Ga0066637_10001729_pt1 | contig 14289 bp, 13 predicted proteins | sample CryGeyCG2014_020_FD_62737 | JGI IMG/M metagenome (GOLD analysis project Ga0066637, IMG submission 62737) | Groundwater microbial communities from aquifer - Crystal Geyser CG08_land_8/20/14_0.20 | ecosystem: Environmental > Aquatic > Deep subsurface > Groundwater | place: USA: Utah: Grand County...
GCCCTGGAGATCACGGCCGAAGTGGTGGATAACGCCGTGTACCGCGAGCTGATCAGCGCCACCATCAAAGAAGTGGAGGACGGTAATCCGGTTTCTTCAGCCATGAACGGTTCCATCATGCCGCCCATGGTCAGCCAGATGATCGGCATCGGTGAAGAGACCGGCAAACTGGATCTGGTTTTGCAAAGCATCATCGGTTTTTATGAGCGGGAAGTGGCGAACACGACCAAGAATCTGACCGTGCTGATTGAGCCGATCGTGATGGTGGTGCTCGGCTTGGGCGTGGGCGTGATGGTGAGCGCGATCATCCTGCCGATGTATCAGATGGCCTCCAATTTCTGAAGTCCCCGGGCTGTGGATTATTTTACGTTTTTTTGCGGAATTTTTTTCCGCGCGTCCGGCTTTTTCCGCTTTTGAAAAAATTTGTTTAATTATAGATAAAATTTTCGCCTGCCCGGCCCGGGCGGGATCGCTTGTCCGCCTTTCCCTGGCGCGTCGTTTGTGGTATAATTAAGATATAAGCTTGATTTTGAAGCTTAAAGGCAATTTAAAAAATTAAATCCCGCGCTCATTATTTTAATTTCTAGAATTAAGTTCATGAGCGTGATTAATAGATCGGAGGTGAACTTATGAAAAACAACAAAAAAGGTTTTACATTGATTGAGTTGCTCGTCGTAATCGCCATCATCGGCCTGCTGTCCACCTTGGCCGTAGTTTCTTTGAATTCGGCCCGGCAGAAGGCCAGGGATGCGCGGCGCATGAGCGACCTGAAGCAGATTTCCACGGCCATGGAGTTGTATTATTCACAACACGATGCATATCCTGCAACTGGAGTTTGTAATGCCGCTGGTGTTATCGCAGTGGCAGTTAATGGTACAATTTGCCCTTCTGGAAATGCAATTACTGATGGAACAGATGTTTTCCTTAATTCAATACCGGACGCTCCAGGTGGAACAGGAGCTCAGGCATTATATTTGTATGGCGGAACAAGTCTTGCCTCTACGTATTGTTTAAGTGTACAAATGGAAGTACCTAATACAGATTATTTTGTCTGCTCTAATGGTTCATGCTTTATTGCTGCTGGAGGTTGTCCTGCTACGTAATAAAGTTTATTTTGTTCAATAATACCCTGCCTAATTGCCGCAGGGTATTATTTTTGTTATAATAAAGGCAAGGCATGCACAAACTCCTTATCTGACCCTTTAGAACCAGCCTCACCCCCGCCTCGCTCTCGCTCGGCTTCCCACGCATTGTCATCCCGAGCGAAGCGCAGCGGAGCCGAGGGATCCCTCCTTATCGCTACTAACTGATCACTAATTGACTAATCACTAACTTGTTCTGACGACTGCTATTATTCCACACTTCTTACTTCTAACTTCTTACTTCTTCCTTTTTTCCGCTCCTCGGGCATGACATTCCCGCCTCGCTGACGCTCGGCTTCCCCCTCTTTTTCCAACCAGCCTCACCCCCGCCTCGCTGACGCTCGGCTTCCCCCTCTCCATTTTTTGCAGAAAATGGAGAGGGGGTTAGGGGGTGAGGATGATAAGAAAGGGGGCGTAGGGGGTGAGGATGATAAGAAAGGGGGCGTAGGGGGTGAGGATGATAAGAATAAGGCTTGGGGGTAAACGATTAAGATGTTATTATAAAAATTTATTGCTTATCCCAAGGGATGAAAAATATGAACCAGAAGCATTAATCATTAAATCAGCGATTAATTACGCGGATATTTTAAGCAAAGGATAACGAACTTTTTTTCCAAATTTCCCAAAAAACTTTCTATGTTAACCCAGCAAAGAAAAGAAAAATTGAAATTTGCCCTGTCCATCATCGGCGCGGTCCTGCTGGCCGGCGCGCTGTTCGCAGTCTTCTTGACCATGGGCCAGAGGCAGGCGCGGGATATCGCCCGCTTGTCCGCCGTGCGCGGCTTGCAGGCGGATCTGGCTCTATATTATAACCAATATCACCACTATCCTCAGCGTCTGGAAAAGAAAAGCGGCCGGACCGACCAAGATTGCGCGGCCGTGCTTTGTTTGCCGTTTTGGCCGGCGGATCCGGAAACCGGCGTATTGTTCCAATACGCGTCCTGCCAGAACGAAAGCCTTGATTCCTGCTCGTCAGCGGCCGCGCCGGCCTTGAGCTACGCGATCGCCTATCGGCTGGAAAAAAGCCAAGGCCAGGCCCGGCGGGGCACGCATTACGCCCGGCCGGAAGGGCTGTGGCCGGAAATTGTCGCGCCTTAACCGGCGGCTGGAAAATATTGGCTTTGCCTAAGCAATTATCTATGAGCGCGAAGGTTTTTCCAAACGACAGAATATTGCCAGCCGGCATCAGGATGATCGTTTATGCGATTATTTTTTTGATTCCCATCTGGTTCGGCTTCTATTACCAGACCGCCAATCTATTTGAACTGCACAAGATCGTGCTTTTTCGGATCCTGGTCCTGGCTTTGTTGGCTTTGACGCTCGGCCGGCTGATTTTTTTCCGTCCGGCCAAGCCGTTGGCCAACGCGCAACTGCCTTTGCCTTCTGTCCGTTCCGCTCGCTTTTCCCTGTGGTTTTGGCTCGCTCCTTTGCTTTGGCTCGCGAGCCAGGCGCTGGCCGCGGTCTTTTCCTTGGACCCGGGCCAGAGCTGGCAAGGGCTTTATGACCGCCAGCAAGGCTTTTACAGCCTGTTTTTTTTCGCGCTTTTTTACTTTTTGCTTCTTGAAAACCGGCATTTGTTGGAAATGCGGAAATTATTAACGGCCATTGCTTTGGCCGGTTTGTTGCCCAGTTTGTACGGTTTGGCGCAGATGCTTGGTTTTGATTTTATGCGCTGGAGCGAATCATACGCCGACATCGGTCGCCTGACTTCCACCCTGGGCCAGCCGAATTTTTTTGCCTCTTTCCTCCTGTTTTCCTGGCCGGCCGCCGTTTATGTCCTGTCCGCGCCCGGCCGCATCTGGCTCCGCCTCGCGGGCGGATTGTCAGCGGTTGTCCAGACCGTCAGTCTTTTTTTCACTTACAGCTTCGGCGGCTGGCTGGGCTGGCTGAGCGCGGCGGTTCTGTCTTTTTCGCTCGTCTTGTTCTTCGGGCGGGAGAAATTAATCAGCCTGAAAAGATTCTGGCGGCCGATTCTGTTAGTTAGCATGTTCCTGATCGGGCTTTTCTTCTGGTTGGGCGGAAGCTGGGCTTTGCGCGAGAAGCTGGCCGCTTTGTCTGATCCGGAGCTGGGCAGTACGGCCGCGCGCTTGGATTTCTGGCGGGCGGCCGGCGCGGAGATAAAAAAAAATCCTTGGCTTGGCTATGGCTTGGAAAACCAGGGCGAAGTCCTGTTTAATCATTATGAGAGCGATTGGGCCATCCATTCGGCCGTGAACGCCCGGCCGAACCGCGCGCATAATTTTTTTCTTGACATCCTGCTCCAAAGCGGCGCGGCCGGCCTGGCGGTCCAGCTTTTCCTGCTCCTATTTTTTTACCGTCAAATCCTGAAAATTTTCCATGCCCGGGAACAAGGCGCCGCGGCGTTGGTTCTTTTTTTCGGCCTGACCGCCTATCTTTTTTCGCTTTTTTTCAGCTTTCCTTTCATTACCGGCCAGGTCTATTTCTGGCTTTTCCTCGCTTTGATCGCTCTCGCGTCCAAATCAGAACCGGCGGACGCGGTTGAGCGCACCAAAACGGTGATGCGGACAGTTTTTTGGCCGGCGCTCGCGACTCTCGGCCTGGCGGTCCTGGCCGGCCTGGCCGCCCGGCCGGAAATCAGCCGGCTGGCCGCGGATTATTACGGCCAGGGCATGCGGCTCGCCCTGGCCAATTATCGGCCGAACGACCTGGGGACGATCAGCCTCCTCTATGGCTACGCGCGCGCGGCCCGTCCGGACGAATTTTATTACGACCAGCTGTTCACGGATCTGGCTGGCGACCTGCTTGACCGCCGTTTGGACCAGGCCTTCTGGCCGGACGCGTCCGACCATTTGCGCGGCATCGCGCAGAGAAACGGAGGGGAAGCAAGCAGCCGCCGTTTTGTCCGGGCCAAAGCTCTCCGTCTGCTCGGCCTGATCAATGGCCGATCCTATAGTCTGCAGGCGGCTCAGCTCTATTCCGAACTTGTCCGCCAAAGCCCGGCTTATCCGGATTTCCATTTCCAATTAGCCAAAGCTTGGCGCGCGGCCGGCGAGAACGGCCGGGCGGACGAGGAATATAAATCGGCGCTGGCCGGCTTGCCGGATCCGGCCGACCGCCGCTTGAACGAGAAGCACCGCCAAGACATCCTGATTAATCTTGCCCTTTACACGCAAGACCAGGGCGATTTCTATTTCCAAAACAAAGACTATCCGGCCGCGCGGGCGGCGTATGAAACCAGCCTGGCGGCGCGTCCCCGGCCGGAAACGCATTTCCGTTTAGCCAGTGTTTTAGCCGAACAATCTGTTTGGGAGCGCGCGGAAGAAAATTATCTGGCTGGTTATGGATTGTCCGGACAGAGCCGTGATTACCGCTGGCCTTTAGCATTAGCCAAGTTGTACGCGCGCCAAGGCAAGACGGCCAGCGCGGCGGTTTGGGCGGAAAAAACCTTGCAGCTCGCGCCTGGACAGGCCGAGGCTTCGGCCATCCTCCGGGCGGCGCGGGCCGAGCCGGCCGGCGAATGAGCTTTTTAGCGCGGCCATCGCAATCTTCAAGCCATAATAATTTATGATTATAATGTCCGAGACGGAAAAATATCCTTGCTTATTGTGCGGTCAGAGCGACAGCCGGGTCATCTTTCAAGAAGCGGCCGGCACGATCCGCCGTTGTTCGGCCTGCGGACATATCTTTTCCGCGGCCGGCGCTCGGCCAGCCACTGGCTATTTTCCAGACAGCATTGCCGCGGCTGATCATTTTTGGTGGCGCGAAGCGCACGCCAAGATGTACCAAGCCTTTGGCCGGCGTTTTTTGGCCGGCCGGTCCGGCCGGCTTTTGGATGCCGGTTGCGGTTTGGGTTATTTTTTATCCCACCTTGCCGCTTATCCGGACTGGGAAGCGTGGGGCACGGAAATCTCTCCAGCCGCGGTTGATTTCGCCCGCGACACTTTGGACCTTGGGCGGATCGTTGAGGCGGATCTGGCCCGGGCGGATTTTCCGGATCGGCATTTTGATTTAATCACCTTGTGGGACGTGCTGGAGCATCTGCCTGATCCGCGACCGGTTTTGGCGAATTTGCGCGCTTGGCTCAAAGATGACGGCTGGATTTTTATCCATACCCCGAACATCAGCATCCAATTGCCCAAAGCGCGGCTGAAAAAATTTTTTGCCCGCGGCCGGCCCGGGCATTATTTGGAAGCCACGGACCATCGTCATCACTATTCGCCGGTCACTTTGCGCCGTCTTGTGGAAATGCTTGATTTGGAAATGGTGGAATTGATCCATTTGCCGCCGATCCAAAGCGTGTCCGGCCGGCGGTCGGCGCTCGGCCGCGTTCTGAAAAATTTTTGGTATTGGTCGGCGTTGGGTTTGGACAAGTTGACGGCCGGCGCCGTGCGCTTGGATAATCTTTTCGCAGTAGTGAAAAAGTCTTGATCAAATAAATAAAAAATCAACCAGCCTCACCCCCGCCTCGCTCTCGCTCGGCTTCCCCCGCATTGTCATCCCGAGCGAAGCGCAGCGGAGCCGAGGGATCCCTTAAACAAGAGTAAAAGCCACCAGCCATAATAATCCAAAAAACATTTAATTTTTGACCCAAGTTTTTATTAATAATCAATTTATTCCAATTATTCTTGTGTAAGGGATTTCTCGTCGCTTCGCTCCTCAAAAATGACATTCCCGCCTCGCTGACGCTCGGCTTCCCCCTCTCCATTTTTTGCAGAAAATGGAGAGGGGGTTAGGGGGTGAGGATGATAAGAAAGGGGGCGCAGGAGGTGAGGATGTCTGCGCAGAAAATGGAGAGGGGGTTAGGGGGTGAGGATGATAAGCAAGGGGGCGCAGGAGGTGAGGCGGAGAGAAAGCCAATAAAAATTTTATGTTTTATATTTTTTCTTCAAGTATTTTCCTATTCGGCTTGGCAGTCGGCAGTTTTGTGAATTGTCTGGTCTGGCGCTTGCATTCCGGCCAGTCCCTGTTCGGCCGCTCCGCTTGTCCGGCTTGCGGCCAAAAGATCGCCTGGCATGACAACCTGCCGTTGGTCAGTTTTATCTTTTTACGCGGCCGGTGCCGCCGATGCCACGGCCAAATCTCTTGGCAGTATCCGCTGGTGGAAATTTTTTTCGGCGTTCTTTTCGTTTTTGCTTGGCTGTACAACTTGGCGGACATTTTCGGCCCGGCCGGCATTGTTGGCTTGATGAAGTTGGCCGGAGATCCGATCTGGCTCAAAGCCAGGGACTTGTGGCTGATTTTGGCCCGCGATTTTTCTTTTTTGGCCGCTTTAGCCGTGATTTTCCTTTATGATTGGCGCTGGCAATTGATTCCGGACGCGGTCGCTCTGCCCGCGGCCGGCTTGGTCGGCGCCCTGAATTTATTTTTGGATTTTCATTGGAAAAATATCCTCATTTCTGGTATAATCGGAGCAGGGTTTTTCCTTGTCCAATTCCTTGTTTCCCGCGGCCGTTGGATTGGCGGGGGAGACATCCGCGTCGGCCTTTTGTTGGGCCTGGGCCTGGGTTGGCCTTTGATTCTAATCGCCTTGCTTTTGGCTTATGTGGGCGGCGCGCTGATGGCCGGCCTGCTTCTCGTGAGCGGGCGAAAAAAGCTCGGCGCCCAGTTGCCGCTGGCGGTTTTTCTGGCTCCGGCCGCGGCTTTTACCCTGTTTTTCGGGTCCGCTGTGGCGGCCTGGTATCTGGCCTTGATCGGCTATTAAAACAATGGAAAAAAAATTCTTTTTTCAAAATAAGAGCGGCTATACATTGGTGGAGACTTTGGTCAGCGTCAGCATCATCGCCATCATTTCTTCCATCTACATCATGGGTTATAAGTCATATAACCAGCAAGGCGGCGTCCGCTTGGCCGGCCATGTGCTGGCCAGCGAGATCCGCATAGCCCAGAACAGCGCCTTGTCGCAAAGGGAATTCAACGGCAATCCGCCCGCGGGCGGCTGGGGCGTTTTTTTTGATCTGAGCAAGCCGACGCAGTATATTATCTTCGCGGATCTTAATGAAGATGGCGCGTATGATGACGGAGAAGCGGAAAAAACCGGCTTCTTGGCCAACGGCGTTAAAATTAACGCTTTGTCGCCGGATTCCGATCCTAATCAAGATACGGTGGTTTTTATCCCGCCGGAACCGATCACTCGTATCAATCAAGATTCCGCTATTACGGATTTGATTATCACGCTTGATAATGGTTGGAAAGTCAAAATCAATTTTTTAGGCTTGATTGATGTGGTGAATAATTAGAACTTATGCTTGGTTTTTTGCCCAAAAATTTTATCCGCTTCGGCCAAGACCGCCGTGGCTTTTCCATTATTGAAGTGCCGATCGCGCTGTATATCATCGCCACCGGCCTGATCGCCACAATCGGTTTGGCCGGCCAAACCATCCAAACCCAGCAAATCAACAACAACATGGTCATCGGCTCCATGCTCGCGCAAGAGGGTCTGGAACTGGTGCGCTGGCAAAGGGAATATAATTATTTAAACTCATTCAATTGGTCTAATCAGATTACTGATGGTGCAGAATATAATTATACTGTTTATTTGGACACAGGCACTGATGTCATTTCTTTTGACGGGACGCCCAATGATATTGCTAACCCAGAGGCCAAATTATATTTAGACAGCAATGGATTTTATACTCATGATAGTGGAGGCGAAAGCACGGTTTTTTCCCGCTTGATTACCGCGACCAAAATTAACGAAGACGCTTACGGCTTCAAAAGCCAGGTGCGCTGGCACGACCGCGGCCGGAATTTCAATTATGTCGCGGAAACGGTTTTATATGATTGGCGTTAAATTTATGCGGCCAAATTTTTACCAAAAATTATATTCCGATCAGCAAGGCATGTCGCTCGTGGAGCTGATCATTTCCATCGCCATTTTTACGCTGGCCATTCTTTCCGTGACCAGCATTTTCGCTTTGACCCTGAAAGCCCAGCGCCAAACCATTGCTTCGCAGAATGTGCAGGAAGGCTTGCGCTATGCCTTGGAAATGATGAGCAAGGAAATGCGCGAAGTGGGCGGAACCATTGGTGGAGGCGAAGCGCCTGACGTTTTGGATTGTACGGATAATACTTATCCTCCTGGACAAACAAATAATGATAACAATAATTTCTACAGCGTCATTGAAATAAATAATGGCGACCAGAGGCAAGTGGTGAATAGTAATCAGGGTTTTGACGAAATCGGCACAGAATTGGTTTTCCGCAACAAGAATCAGGCCTGCGTCCATTATTATTTGGAAGATAATCGCCTAAAAATAGAGCGGCGGTTTAAAGAAAATGGCTCGGATACTGTTTCCGGATTTTTAACGCCCGCTGGCATCCAGATTGAAGAATTAATGTTTTTTGCCAAAGACGATGGCACTGACCCATATACAAAGCATCCGGCGGTCGTGGTGATGATGGCCGCGAAGTCCGGCCAAGCCGCGGCTTATGAAAGCCTGACCCGGGTGCAAACCACGATTTCGGCCCGGAGTTTCAAGAAATAATTTTTTGTAAGTTTTAAAAAAGCCATGCAAAAAATGTTCGCGCGCGTTTATAAAGACCAAGAAGGAACGATTATTATGCTCACCATCTTGATTTTGGGCGGCATGTTGATCGTGGCTTTGGCCATTTCCAGCATTGCCATGGCGCAGACCAAGATGGCCAGCGAACAGCACCGCTCCACCAAAGCCTATTTCGCGGCTGAGGCCGGCGCGGAAAGAATCGTTTATGAAATCCGCAAGCAAGCTTTCCGGCCGCGCTATGTCTGTACAGAGCTAGTAGATTCACACCAGCGCGGTTATATCGGTTTTGATAATAATAATCCCTTGACGTCAGAAATTAATAAAAGCACAGATAGTGGCCTTGAGGGTTGCGACATAACATCTGGAGATGATAATGAAGAGCAAGTTTTCAACAACAATTCTTCTTACACGATTTTATATGATTATAACCCGACCACCAAAGAAACCGTGCTGACCGTGAGCGGTTCGTATCTGCTCACCAATCGGATTTTGGATATAAGCTATTAATAGGCTGATTTTTGCCTTATGAATCCTGCTTATCAAGACAAACAACAAGCCGCCCAGCGGGCGCTTGTTTTAAAAAAAGAAATTAATCGCCACCGCTACTTTTATCATGTCCTGGACCAGCCGGAAATTTCCGACGGGGCATTGGATTCGCTCAAAAACGAATTGGCGGCGATTGAAAAAAAATATCCGGACTTGATCACGCCGGATTCGCCCACGCAAAGAGTGGGCGGCGCGCCTTTAGCCAAATTTCGGAAAGTCGCCCATTTGACGCCGATGTTGTCTTTGGAAGATGTCTTCAGCGACGCGGAAGCGCGCGACTGGGAAGAACGCCTGCGGCGGATCGCGCCGGATGCGGTCTGGCATTATTTTTTGGAGCTGAAACTGGACGGCTTGGCCGTCAGTTTGCGTTATGAAAAAGGCCGATTGGTCCTGGGAGCAACGCGCGGCGACGGCCTGGTCGGCGAAGACGTGACCGTTAATTTGAAAACCATTGAAGCCATACCCTTGGTTTTGCGCGCGCCCGCCCTCAAGGAATTGCGCGCCATCGGCCTGGATCAAAAGACCGCGGAACGGGTCCAAAAAATCGCCGCGGCCGGGGCCTTGGAAGCGCGCGGCGAAGCGATCATGACCAAGGCGGTTTTGGCCGGATTGAACGCGGCCAATCAGCGGGCCGGACGCCCGCTCTTCGCCAATCCCCGCAACGCCGCGGCCGGTTCCATCCGGCAATTGGACTCAAAAATCACGGCCGCCCGGCGCTTGGATTTCTATGCCTATTCCTTGCCGACCGATTTGGGTTTGGAGTATCACGAGCAAGAGCATCGGATATTATCCTTGCTCGGCTTCAAGACGCACAAAGAAAATGTTTTTTTGCCGGACATGGACGCGGTGGTCCGCGAACACGCGCGCTGGGAGAAAAAGCGGGAAAAACTGCCTTTTGACTGCGACGGCCTGGTGGTCAAGATCAATGAACTGCGTCTTTGGCCGCGCCTGGGCGTGGTGGGCAAAGGGCCGCGCTATATGCTGGCTTTCAAGTTTTCCGCCCGGCAGGCGACAACGATCCTCAAGGAGGTGGCCTGGCAGATCGGCCGTAGCGGCATTCTGACGCCCATCGCCGGATTGGCGCCGGCGCCGATCGGCGGCGTAACGGTCACGAGCGCCACCCTGCATAATTGGGATGAGATTAAACGGCTGGGCATAAAAATCGGCGATACCATCATCCTGGAAAGGGCCGGTGATGTGATCCCGAAGGTCGTGGGCTTTCTGCCCCGCCTGCGCACCGGGCAAGAGAAAACCATCCGGCCGCCGAAAAATTGTCCGGTCTGCGGCGGGCCGGTCTTGCGCAAAGACGGGGAAGTGGCTTGGCGCTGCCTGAACAAGAATTGCTATGCTGTCAATCTGCGCCGGCTCATCCATTTCGCCGGCAAAAGCGCTTTTGACATCCCCGGCTTGGGCAAGGAAATCGCGGCTCAGCTTTACCGCGCCGGGCTGGTCAAGGACGCGGCCGATTTTTTCGCTTTGCGTGAAGACCAGCTGCTTGGCCAGGAACGATTCGCCGCCAAATCGGCCGCTAATTTGATCGCCGCGATCCGGGCGCGGCAACGGATTGAACTGCCCCGTTTTTTCATCGGCCTGGGCATCCCGCAGATCGGCGAAGAGAGCGCGCTCGCTTTGAGCCGTTTTATCCTGCCCCGTCTGAAGCCGCTTAATAAAGAGTCAACGGTGAAGATTGGCCATTTGCGCGAAGTTATCCTTGCTTTCACTCCGGCCGACCTGGAAGCAATCCCTGATTTCGGACCGATTGTCGCGGGCAGTGCGGCGGCTTGGTTCCGGGAAGAAAAAAATTCCACCTTTCTGTCCAAATTGGAAGCAAATGGCGTGATGATCAATATTCCGGACGCTTTATCCAGACCGGTCTCCGCGCCCTTAGCCGGAAAGACCTTTGTTTTGACCGGCGTCCTGGATCATTTGACAAGGGAGGAAGCGAAGGCTAAAATAAGAGAATTGGGCGGGCAGATCTCTTCGTCTGTCAGCCGGAAAACCGATTTTGTCGTGGCCGGCCGCGAGCCTGGCAGTAAACTGGCTCAAGCCGGACGTTTGGGCGTTAAGGTAATCAATGAAAACGAATTCCAGAAAATGCTTGCTTGATTTTTATCTTTTTTATTGTTTTTTTATCTTGACGTTTAATTTTTTGCAAGATTTTTAAAAAATTAATTTTATCTTGGATGATATATTTATCCATCCAATTAACCGCCGCAAAGAGGTAGGGCGGAAAAATTTATGAAATTAGACCAGGAACAAATCAAACATATCGCGCAATTAGCCAGGCTGGACCTCAAGCCGGAGGAAGCCGAGCTTTACGGCGGCCAGCTCAAGGACATTTTGGCTTATGTGGAACAGTTGTCCGAGATTGATACCGCCCAAGAAGAGCCGACTGCGCAAGTCAGCGGCCTGACCAATGCCTGGCGGACGGACGAAGCCAAACCGTGGCCGGCTGATGAAGCCGCGGCCGCTTTGGCTCAAGCGCCGGATAAGGAGGGCAAACTGATCCGCGTCAAAAGGGTTCTGGATCAATAAAAATCCGGATGCTACGAATAAATTTAATATTAATTCGTAGATTAGTATTCGGGGATACGGATTATATTCAATAAATCCGCGCCAAGACTAAAATTCTACAATAACTATATATGGATTTGTCCCAACTGACAGTCAAAGAAGCCAGCGAGAAGTTGGCGCAACGGGAAATCAGCGCCGTGGATCTGGCCAAAGCTTGTTTGGCCAGGATCGCCGCCTTGAACGGAGGTTTGAACGCCTATTTGACCGTGGCCAAAGAAGAGGCGCTGGCCGAGGCGCGCGCAGCGGATCAACGCCGGCAGGCCGGAGAGGCCGGCCCTTTGCTTGGCATTCCGTACGCGGCCAAAGACAATATCCTGACCAAAGGCGTGCGCACGACCGCCGCTTCCAAGATGCTGGAGAATTATATCGCGCCTTACGATGCCACCATCATCAAAAAATTGCGGCAAGCCGGAGCCGTGCTTTTGGGCAAGACGAATCTGGATGAATTCGCCCACGGCGCGTCCACGGAAAATTCCGCTTTCGGCCCGACCAAAAATCCCTGGGACGCCCAGCGCGTGCCGGGCGGCTCATCCGGCGGCTCGGCGGCCGCGGTCGCGGCGGATATGTGCCTGTTCGCCTTGGGCACGGACACCGGCGGCTCCATCCGCCATCCGGCCGCGTATTGCGGCGTGGTCGGTTTGAAGCCGACTTACGGGCGCGCCAGCCGTTTTGGCCTGATCGCCATGACTTCTTCCACGGACGTGCCCGGCCCGATCGCCAAAACCGCCGCGGACGCCGAAGCAATCATGCGCGTCTTGAGCGGCGTGGACAAGCAAGACGCCACCACCTATGATTTTGGCATTGAAACAGACAGCGCGCGGCAAGATTTTCAAAACGTCAAGATCGGTCTGGCGCCGGAATTTTTTACGGACGGCATCCAGCCGGCCGTCAAAGAAGCGGTCTTGGCCGTATTAAATTTAATGAAAGAGCAGGGTGCTCAAGAGCAAGCGGTCAGTTTGCCGCACACCAAATACGCCATCGCCGCCTATTATCTAATTACGCCTTCGGAAATCAGTTCAAATTTGAGCCGTTTTGACGGCATCAAATACGGCCGGGCCGAAAGCGGCGGGGAAAATCTTTTTGACCTGTATGCCGCCAGCCGCGGCGCCGGCTTCGGACCGGAAGTCAAGCGCCGGATCATGCTCGGGACCTTCGCTTTGTCCGCCGGCTATTACGACGCGTATTATCTCAAGGCGCAAAAGGCGCGGACCGTGATTGCGCGGGAATTAAATGAGGCTCTGGCCAAAGCGGATTTCATCCTCACGCCGGCCACGCCGCATCCGGCTTTCCGGATCGGGGAAAAGACGGATCCGGTCAGCATGTATCTGGAAGATGTTTTCATGTCCAGCGCTTCCTTGGCCGGTTTGCCCGCGCTGGTCCTGCCGGCCGGTTTTGTGGACGGTTTGCCGGTTGCTTGCCAGCTGATCGGCCGCCGCGGCGCGGATTATGATTTGCTCCGTTTCGGGGAGATTTATGGAAATTTGACGAACTGGCGGCAGACTCGTCCAAAACTATAATTTGTGATTTTTTGTAATTTATGAAAAACAAAGATTCCTTGCTTGTGTTTTTGGTGCTGGCCGCGGTCGTCGCGACCGGCGCCGGACTTTTTTTTCTTTTGCACAACGGTCGTTTGGATGATAATGATTTTATGGTTTTTGATCGCACGGATCCGCTCCGGAATTCCGGAGCGGCGGAAATAATCAACACAGCGCAAAACAAGCCGGCTGATTGGCAGATCCCGTCGGATTTGCCCAAGGCGCCGGCTGTGCCGCCGCCCATTAAAACCCAAGAAAATGTCAGCGGCCCGAATAAAGCCGTCGCGCAAATGATTATTTATGATAATTTGGCCGAACCGTTTGCGTTGGATTTTGCCCGTTCCTGGCAGAAAGCCCAGGAAGAGTTCGGCGAGCAAATAAACCTTGTTTTCCGCCCGTATTTTGAAAATAATGACGAAGAAGCCCTGATTGGCGCCTTGGCCCTGGCCTGCGCGGCCGCTGAACGAAAAAATTGGGAAATGTTGCCCGCCCTGCTGTCGGCCAAGCAGAGCGGACCGTTAACTCTTGACAAGGCCGGTCAAATCGGCCAAGATTTGAAATTGTCCAAGGCTTTTCCAACCTGTTTACAGGACACAGGAACCAAACAGCAAGTTTTGGCTGAAGTTGGAGAAGCGCGGTCCGCTTGGGTGACTGGCGCGCCCACTTTTTTCTTGAATGGGAAAATATATGTCGGCGCCTATCCGTACGAAGATTTTACCAGGAGTGACGGCACCAGGGAAAAGGGCCTGAAAAATTTGCTTGAAGCGGTTTTAGCCGAGGCCCAAACCAGTTGATCAGCAAAGGTTTGGGATGAAAATTTAGCTATTGGTAGGATGGCCGAGCGGTCGAAGGCGCTTGCTTGGAGAGCAAGTGTGGCAGAAATGTCACCCAGGGTTCGAATCCCTGTCCTACCGCCAATTTTCAAAATTCGGATTTTGGGCGATTGTTGCCTCGCCCTCGCTTCGCTCGGGCTCGGCAGAAACAAGGATTTTATACGGATTTTTGAAATCCAAAAACAATTTCTGCCCG
>Ga0066637_10001731_pt1 | contig 14285 bp, 19 predicted proteins | sample CryGeyCG2014_020_FD_62737 | JGI IMG/M metagenome (GOLD analysis project Ga0066637, IMG submission 62737) | Groundwater microbial communities from aquifer - Crystal Geyser CG08_land_8/20/14_0.20 | ecosystem: Environmental > Aquatic > Deep subsurface > Groundwater | place: USA: Utah: Grand County...
GAAAATCTGATACTCAAAAGAGCTACCGTCGGGACGACGGGAAGTAACGCTTCCGGAGATGTTGCAGTGGCAACGTCGTTGAAAGAAGACGCCACCTGCTTTAGCGGGTGGTAGTTCACAAAAAGATGAAGAAAAATGGTGAAAAAAGAATAAAAAATTCTCTTCTCACTTCCTTCAATTCAACTTCTTTGCATACTCTGCAATGTAAGGCACCTTAGGGTCCTCTCCCTTGTATGTCTTATATGCAAGCAGGCAGTAATAGACCGTCATGCCCAAGCCTCCAATCATCATTACTGGCGTTAGGATGCATGCGGCTGCGATATTCACTCCGGGGATGAATGACAGGACTGTAAGTATCATGGATATCCCAAGTGCAACGACTATAACCGCAACGTTCAGAATGAGCGCCTGCGCGGCATGGAACTTGATGCTCGCATCCTCTTCCTTCTTTATGAAAAAGATTGCCAGCGGGCCGAGGGCTGGCACAATAAATGCCAATAAATAAGCCACTGCCGCCCAAAGGTTATTGTCCGAGGAATTAGGTTTCTTGCCGTTTGCCATACGGCTATTTCAGCAAATAGTTTTTTAATGAATGCTCCATCTTTAGGGGTTTTACTGGCGCCTTATCCCAAACGAAATAATTACTGAAGGTCAAACAGTTTGGTATACGAACCTTTGTTGAAGATGCTATCGCCCATTTTCACGGCGACAATCTTGGTACTTGGAGGCACTTCATAGAACTCGCAGTCGATTTTCTTGCTCAGACCGGGATTGATCAACGTTGAACATGCAAACATATTGGCTTCGTAATTCCTGCCTTGTTCGTCGCTAATAAACAAACCGCCATTAACGTCGTCCTGCTCGGTGCCAGAGTTGGTAGCCGTAAAGGTTACTGTAACCGTTTTTGTGTTGTCAGTACTCAAACGCTCTGAATACTTTTCCAGCGTTAGCTCGAAAGTAGAACTTACAGCAGCTTTCTGGCCATAAAAACTCTGATACGGATCGGATTTATTTTCGGCTAAGGAAGAAGACGTAATACAGCAACAGCCCGCCAGCAACACTGCAAGAATGCCTAAAGCTGCGATTGCGGTCAAATTCATAATTCACCACCTACTTATGATACTAATTATTTACTATTAAAGCAAAGTATATAAACAAATAGGGGCATGGAAGCGAAGAAAGAGGTTCTATCAATCAATGTAAAGAAGGTTATTCCCTGGGCTACGGGGCTTGCTATTTTTATCACAAAGGAAGCGCGCACCCTCGAGTGGACTGATAAAGACCAAGTCATGATTACTGCTTTCAGAGACAAAGAAGGGGACGGAATAGAGATACGTCTGGCTCCGATAAAGAGACCTGCAAAGTAGAAAAGTGCGCAAGGCGTTTTATCAGTAGCACTTATAGGAAGTCCTTGCCCATTATGCCCTTCAGCACGCCCTTTCCCCTGTATTTTTCATAATCGGCAATCCTTCCGATGTCCACCCAATAGCCCTTGAACGTATAAGCACAAATCTTTTCACCCTGTTTCAGGAGCGCAGGAAACACGTCATGGGCAAAATCACAGACACTGCCCCCACCCACCTTTTCTATGAACTCAAATGCCTTATGCCGGAACATATACATGCCGGCATTCGCCAGGTAGTCAATCTTCGGCTTTTCCCTGAAGTGCTTCACGCACCCATCCTCCATATCCACCACGCCGTATTCGAAATACATCTCCTGCTCCTTGAGCGCCAGGGTGGCAATGGCGCCACTATGCCTGTGCTGTTTGGCCATCTCAGCAATGTCAATGCCCATGATGCTGTCTCCCATCACCACCAGGAAATCCTCTTTCACAAGCCCCTTCCCTGGCAATATGGAGCCCGCGGTCTTCAGCTCCTCCTGCTCAATGAGATAGGTTATCTTCACGCCAAACTCCGAGCCGTCCCCGAAATGCCCTATTATCTGCTCCTTAAGATAGCCCACCGTCAGGATTATATTAACAATCCCATTCCTTTTCAGGTTGGCTATCACATACTCAAGAATAGACCTGCCCTCAATTTTCAGCATGGGTTTTGGCGTCGTGTTCGTGTACGGGATGAGCCGCGTGCCCCTGCCGCCGCATAAAACAAATGCCTTCATGGAATCTACCCCAGTATCCTCTCTACAACCTTTTTCATCTCAGACGCAATTTTTTCTGATGCCTGCTTTGATTTTGATTCTGCAAAAATTCTCACCAGGTTCTCGGTGCCGGATTCCCTGACGATGCACCAGCCCTCCTTCTGCTCAATCCGCAGGCCGTCAATGTCATTGAATTTCAAGTGGCTGTCCGCCGCATATTTTTTCAATTTCCCAATCAGCGCGCCCTTCTGTTCTGGCGGGCAGTTTAGTTTCAGCTTTGTCGCATATCTGGCTGGCAGCTGTGAAACCGCCTCGGAAAGTGCCAAATCGCCAGTTGCCAGCATTTCCATTATCTTCGCAAATGTGAAAAATCCGTCCTTTGCCAGGCTGAATGACGGCCAGATGACGCCCCCCACCTCCTCACCGCCTGAGATGGCATTGGTTTCCACCATTGCCTCTGCAATGTATGGCGCACCTACCTTCGTATGCACCACCGAAGCGCCATGGCGCTCTGCGATTTCCCTGATTATGTCGCTGGTTGCCACGGTTGTGACAACTTTCGGCGCGAACTTGCCGCCCGTTCTCTTTTTTGATGCCAGCGCATAGCCCACGCCAAGCCCAAGCACCTTGTCACCTATGACATAATTCCCGTTCTCATCCACCAGCGCCAGCCTGTCGCAATCGCCGTCAAGTGCAATGCCGATGTCGGCTCCAACAGCTTTCGCCACCCCGATGCAGCCCTCTATATTCTGCTGGGTGGGCTCGCTCATCCTGCCCGGGAAATGGCCGTCAATGTGTGAATTGATTGCAACCACTTCAGCACCGAGCTCCCGCAGGAGCAATGGCGCAATCAGGTTGCCCGTGCCATTGCCGCAATCCAGGACAACTTTGAACTTGCGTTTCCTTATGGCACCAATATCAAGTGCATTCATCGCATCATGCAGGTATTCGGGCAGTGCATTGTATATCTGATACTCCCCACTACCAGCGTTTGCATAATCTGCCTGCGTGTTCATCAATTTCTCAATGTGAATTCCCCTTTCCTTTGACACAGGTAATGCTCCTTCCAAAAATTTTATGGCGTTCCATTCAGGCGGGTTGTGGGATGCGGTAACTATCATGCCGCCTGAGAACTTATGCTTGCCAGCGAAGTATTCTATGAGCGGCGAAGGCGATAGGCCGCAGTCCACCACCTGCATGCCATTTGCTAGAAGCCCGCTGCCAACTGCCGTGGAAATGAGTTCGCTGGTTGTCCTGTGGTCACGCCCAAGCACGATGCGCTTGCCGGCGCCTTTTCCTGTGATATATCTGGCGAATGCATCCGCGAGCCGGCAGGCGAGTACCGGCGTAAAGAAATCAAGCCTGCCTCTCACGCCGTTGGTGCCGAAATAATTGCAATTCTGGAAAATTTCACTCATATGTATCACTAATGCCCCTATTCTAACGGCATGAATATTTTTATATTGAATGATGCAATCTCTTCACATGCCTGTTGGAATGTACAGCGTCAAATGCTCGCACGCCGCGCTAAGCGAGCATATTGACTGTCATATCATAGGCGGCGGCATTGCCGGCTCTGTGGCAGGCCTTGCCGCAGGCAGGAGCGGATTCTCGCCCCATATAAGCGAAGAGCATACAGTAGCGGGCCTGCCTGTGCAGTGCTCTGGTCTTGTTTCAAGAGAATGCTATGATTGGCTGAAAACCCTATTTGACCCGTCAAAAGCATTGCTCAATGCCCTGCGCGGCGCCCATATCTATTCAGGAGGCGGGCATCTGGTTGTGCAGGGCAGCCGGCAACAGGCTTATTTAATTTCAAGGGGCTTGCTGGACCAATTGGCATTTCTGGCATATGAGCAAGAAGGCTACTCAGCTTCATTGGGCGAGCGCATCAAAACCATCCCCTGCCTCAAATCAAAATGCATAATAGGGGCTGATGGCGCAAATTCAATCGTTGCCAGGCTGTTCGGGTTTCCGCCCATTGAAAAATACGTCGGCTCTGCCCAGGCTGATTATGCCATTTCTGCTGCTGAGTTCGGTGTGGAGCCGGACATGGTAGAAGTTTATCTTGGAAATGTGGCAAAAGGTTTTTTTGCCTGGGCGATACCCATCAGCGATGAGGCAATAAAGATTGGCCTTGGAGTAAATCCCGGAATGGACGGCTGCGGCATCGCCACCCGCTTCAATGAATTCATCGCCCTGCTTTCCAAAAAGAAAAAAATCGATTTGACAAATGCAAAGCGCACCAATTTCACTGGAGGCCCAATCCCGAATTCAATCAGGCGGAAAACCTCTGCAACAGCCGGCGGAACAAAAGTCATGCTGGTTGGTGATGCAGCAGGCCAGGTGAAAAACACCACCGGAGGGGGAATATTCTATGGCACCAAGTGCGCAGTGCTTGCCGGCTCAACCCTCTCGCCAGAGATCTATGAGCGCAACTGGCGGTCGATGTTCAAGCGCGAGCTTGACTTGCACAGTTCGATAAGAAGTGCGCTTTCGCTCGTGCCGCCCAATGGGTTTTCTTCCCTGCTGGGCATTTCAAATGCCTTTGCCATCGGACAGTATCTCTCACAAAACGGGCATATGGAATACCCTTCCAGATTCATCTTTCCGCATGATTATTTCTGGTTTATGGCAAAACAGATGGTTTCAAGGATAACAAAAAATTCATCGGGCAAATAATGTTTGCTCGAGCTTTTCAAAAAGGTATAAGCGAGGTTTGTCGATAGCTATGCTATCGGCGATAACAATCGCCGAGCTATTCGCCAGTAGGCGAATTCAATCGCGCAACAGCGCGATTCAACCCCATGGGAATGGATAGTGGCAAACCCATGACACGTTAGAGCGACCCGAGCCAAGTAACGAACATTGGCTCACCCGGGTCGCTCCAAAAGGTCACGGTCGCTTAACCTTTTTGACCGAATGGCGATAGCCATGTGTTGTCATGCAACCTAGCCTAGCGGCCTTCGGTCAAATTAATAAATATGGTCTGTACTCAATAAACCAGCAATCGAATTCAGCTAGCAATCATTGGTGTGCATATGGCTCTCCATCATGTATTCATAATCCCGGATGGCAATCGCAGGTGGGCCAAGGCAAACAATGTGGCCATTGAGACTGGCTACCTGCGCGGCGTAGAAAAGATGCTTGATGTTGCCACCTGGTGCAAGGAATTCTCGGTCGGCACGCTTAGCTTCTGGGGCTTTTCTACTGAAAATTTCGACAGAAGCGCCAAGGAAAAGGAATTCCTTTTCAGCATATTCGAGCACAAGGCAGATGAGCTCCTCTCCAGCAAAAAATATGATGAATATGACGTCAGCATCCGTTTCCTCGGCGAGCTCTCAAAGTTCCCTGAATCCCTCAACAGCAAGTTCAGGCAATTGGAGGAGCTCACCAAAAACAAATCACAATATGCATTGAATATCTTCATGGGCTATGGCGGCAGGCAGGAATTGGTGCATGCCGTGCAGGCATTGGCAGGGGATGTCAAATCCGGCAGTTTTTCAGCCGATGATATTGATGAGCAGAAAATCGAGTCCAGGCTCTACACCCACGGCCTGTCAGACCCAGACCTTATAATCCGCACTTCCGGTGAAAAGCGGCTGTCAGGAGCGCTTCCCTGGCAGTCTATTTACAGCGAGCTTTATTTTTCAGATGCCTACTGGCCTGACTTCTCGAAGAAAGATTTTCAGGCTGCCATTGATGATTTCTACTCCAGGCAGCGCAGGTTCGGCAGATAATGGTTTCGGGTTCCGAGTTTCGGGCACTAGTTCCCGAAACCCTAAACTCGAAACTGCGTTTATGGTGTGATGCTGTGAAAACCGACGTTTCCATAGGCGAATTGCTCCTCCTGCGCGACATCGAGGTGGCAGGCACGTTTTTCGCGCATATGCGAGGGCTCATGTTCCGCAGGAAAATAGTGCCGCTCCTATTTGTATTCGATACGGAAGCAGTGCATGATATCCATTCATTCTTCGTATTCGGAAAATTCGATGCGATTTACCTGGATGAGCGGATGAATGTGGTTGAGGTTTTCACAGCGATTTCGCCATTTGCCTATCTTGCCACCCACAAGCCATCCAAATATCTTCTCGAAACGCCTGCTGGATTTGCCAGGGAACATGGAATAGCCCCTGGCGGCAGGCTGTCACTCACCTTTTTGGAAGGTATTTAAGCTTTTATGCACCAAATTAAATTGTATATACCTCAGATTATCTAATCTCATGTTTATTCAAGTTTAATGGTGATTCATTGGGTTCAAGACCTAGGAAATGGAAAAAGAAGGGCAGGATGCGCTGGAAATGGCTGAAGAAGCGCAGGAAACGCCTGAAGCGCATGACCAAGCGCAGAATCGGCATCCTGTAGGTGTAAGGTCTAATTGGTTTAAAGTCTAAGGTTTAAAGTTTAAGGGCGTTGAACTTTGAACCCTGAACTTTAGACCTTTCTGGTGTTGCCGTGGGTAGTGCTGAAGCCATTACAAAAACAGAGTTGCCCCTTCAGCTCCTGAATCGGGGCAAGGTGCGTGACAACTATCTTCTTGATGGCAATATCCTTATGGTTGCCACCGACAGGCTGAGTGCATTTGACGTGGTGTTCTCAGAGGGCATTCCCTGGAAAGGCACCGTGCTCACCCAATTGAGCCTTTTCTGGTTTGATTTCACAAAGGGCATCATCCCAAACCATATCCTCCTGCCGAATGCGCCTCCTGAGCTCCTCTCAAAATTTCCCTATCTCAACCACAGGGGCGTGCTTGTCAAGCGCACCAGGGTGTTGCCAATCGAGGTGGTGGTGCGCGGCTATCTGGCTGGCTCTGGCTGGAAGGATTACCAGGCAACTGGCAAGGTTTGCGGAATAGATTTGCCGTCAGGGCTCCAGAAAGGCAGCAAATTGCCAGAACCCATACTCACCCCTGCCACCAAGGAAGAGCAGGGCCAGCACGACATAAACATAACCAATGGGCAGGCAGGCGAAATCGTCCTGAAAGCAACAGGCGAGGATCTATTCGGAAAATTACATGGCGCGGCCATAAAAATTTACAAAAAAGCCTCGGATTATGCGCTTTCTCGTGGAATTATTATCGCAGATACGAAATTTGAATTTGGCATGCTGGACGGCCAACTCCTGGTGATTGATGAGATGATGACTCCAGATTCCTCGCGCTTCTGGCCAGTGGATGGTTATACCCCTGGCAGGGAACAGGCAAGCTTTGACAAGCAGTTCGCGCGCGATTACCTTGAAACGCTCAATTGGGACAAACGGCCACCTGCGCCGTCCCTACCGCCTGATATAATCGAGGGAACCAGCCAGAGATACATTGAGGCCTATGAGAAAATTACAGGGAAGAAATTCAATTTTTGACTGAAACATGAAAATGGGTAGTGGTTATTATGATAGATATCGATATCGTGGTTGGCAGTGAAAGCGACCTGAAATCCGCGGAGATTGCAAAATCAACCCTTGGCGAATTCAAGGTTTCCTCTAGAATCACGGTTGCCTCAGCCCACCGCACCCCTGAAAAGGTTGAATCGCTCATCGCCAGCTCGGATGCCAAGGTGTTCATTGCCATCGCAGGGCTGAGCGCTGCCCTTCCGGGCGTAGTTGCAAGCAAAACAACCAAGCCAGTGATAGGCGTGCCTGTGAATGTCAAGTTAGGCGGAATTGACGCCCTTCTCAGCTGTATGCAAATGCCTACGGGCATACCGGTTGCCGCAGTGGGCGTGGACAACGCAGAGAATGCAGCTATTCTAGCAGTTGAAATCCTTGCGCTTTCAAATAAATCGCTTGCAAATGCCCTTATTGACTATAGGGAAAAATTGAAACAGAAATAAAAGTAATTGCCCGTAACTCAAGACCCAGGACTGAAGACTGATTATATGCCGCACAAAATCAAGCAGACAGATTTCCATCTCCCGAAGCTATTCACCGGGCTCAAGCGCGGCCCGCAGGCAATGCTGCCAAAGGACATTGGCCTAGTTATTGCCTACAGCGGCATTGGCAAGGAATCAACCGTGGTGGACGCAGGCGCTGGCTCTGCCTACCTTGCGCTTGCCCTTGCCAATGTGGCAAAGCAGGTCTACACTTATGAGATTAGGGAGGATTTCTTCAAATTGGCCGCTTACAACATCAAAAAATCATGCTTCCTGAACATTGAGCTCATCAGCGGCGACATAATCCAGGGGATACGGCAAGAGCCGGGAACTATTGACCTAGTCACCCTGGACATGCCGAATGCAGACCTAGCTGTCAGGCATGCGTTCAATTGCCTGAAAACAGGGGGCTATTGCCTGGGGTTCATGCCTCATGTGGAACAGGTGGCAAAATTCGCAGCTGAATGCCGCGCCTGCGGGTTCACAGATATATTTACCCTGGAATCAATCGTGCGCGAAATGCTGGTAAGGGAGCAGGGCATCAGGCCCACAGGCACCGGGCTCACGCACACAGGCTACCTTGTTTTCGCGAGAAAATAAGTGTTTGGTATTTAAGCAGCCGGCGCAGGCGTACTTTCTGGGGATGTATATCCGGGTGTGAATCGAATGTGTGGCTGAACCAGATACAGTTGCACCCGCGTGTGCCTACCATAAACAGCTTCTGCCAATGCTGGAATTGTGCCTCCAGTTGTGTTCATGACATCATTGTAAAGTTCCTTTTCAGCCCTGCGCTGTAACTGCATAGCAATCTCACTACATGTACAATAAGCCAACACTCCTAAGATGCCTCCGACTCCCCCCATACGATTTGGTAATCCCCCTGCACCGCTGGGGAAACTGCAGCGAATGTCTCTCTTATCAATGTTGCCTTTATCCCATAACCTGCCAAAAACCCGATTGTGCCTGCAAATATAGTGGGAACGACACCAAAACATGATGGTTCATCATTTGGCCGAAGTGCTGACTGAATCGTTTTTATCCCTTTAGTGCAATAGCCGCCTGCATTGCCGTTTCGTTTAGCCTCCTGTACAGTCTCTAAGAAAGGGGATATGCCTTCAACGCCAACCTTCCTAATCAAAAATGTAAGTAGCCTTCTTTCACGTTTCGTGAATTCAATATGCTTTCCGCGATCCAGTACAATCCCAATAGGTATAATAGGTAATTTAACCAGTCCCCTAAAGGTATGCGGTGTTCGCGTCAGCAAGCATAGATCGGGTGTCATGTGTTGAATTTAAGTATTTTATGCTTTATAATCTTTTCCTTCCCGCCAAATCAGTCTCAACCCGCAGGGTAAACCACACATCTGCAGTCAATTGAACCGCCCGCTGATAGCACAATTTCTGGTCAATTTTCCCATTCCCATCCAGGAATGACTGAAGCGATTCCCTTGAAATTTTTGCCTCTGCAATATATCTGTCTGCAATCCCCTCTATGCCTCCTGTGATGTAATGGGGCGTAACTAATTCGCTATTTTTTGCCAGGTCAGCGCAGAATTCAAACCATCCATGGGCAAAAAGATTTTTAACCTCCCACCTCCCTACCGGGAAATCCGTTCTTCCGCCATTATCTGTTATCGTTGGATGCTTGTCCCTATCATCCCCATAATGCACCCATTTTCCATCTGCATGGAATGGCACGCATATGTCGGCAAGGTAATGGCACAGGATTGATGCATGATATGATGTGTCTCGCGTGTTTCCCTTTTTCAAATCCTGCAACAGCAGTTCAGAAATCGCCTTAACCCTGATTAATCCGCCCCCGGAATATTTATCGCCATTCTCATATCCATCGGGATTGAACTCATGATTGATTGCCATTGCATGCGTGTCATGCAAATCAGGCCATGAGGCATACCGCTCCAGGGTTTCCCTGTCAAGTTCTTCAGGGCATCTCAGGCTTAGGAATGCGTCTCGCGCAATCTCATTATGGGTGCCTCTCAGAACCGGGTGTTTGTATAAGAAGTAATCAACAAAAGGCCTAATAAATCTAAACCCAGGGAAATCGCACAGCATATTGCCGTCAATGGCACTCCATCCGCCTTGCCGTTTGCCTCTTGCAGTATATCTCAGCATGCCTGGTTTCATGAAATAGTTTTGTCATTAATAGTATATATTTGTTTGTTTTTTCACTTTAATATCTTTCCAGTTTCCATATACCACAAGTATAGGTCAAGCTCCCCAAGCGTGAGGTTTGCCCTTTTTGCCACCAAAGCAAGTGTTTTTTCAATCTCTAAATAGCGTTTTTTATTCAATGAGTTTGTTTTATTCATTGTTTTTCCAATTAGCCCGTATCGCGCAAGCAAATTTATTATGTGAAAATCAATGATTGCAACATCCTCATGCCCAATGTTTCTCAAAAAGTGGCTCGCCTCCTTATAGCCGATACCTGTCACATTTTCAACCAGCCATTCCCTTGCCTTTTTGCCATCCCATTTAGCAATTTTTCCAAGTGCGGCAAGGTGTTTTCTTGCCTCAACAATGTATTTTGCCCGTATATTCGGAAACCTGTAGCCCAATTGCTTCAGCCTTGACGCAAGCGCAGATTCGCTGAGTTCCAAAAACCCGGCTCCAATCTCCTGCTGCACCCTTATCCCGCCCTCGGCAGTGTAATTGGCAGTGAGGATGCAGAAGCAAAGCTCGCTGAAAATATCCGGGCACTGCTTAAGCTCAGCAATCCTGCCGTCAATCTCCTCTTTCACCTTGCTTCCCTTGAGGCGCTCAATCGCCACCAATAGCTCCGTCAGCCCTTCTTTCCCCAAAACTTATCAGCCTCTTTCTCCATCTTCTTCAGTCGGTCATAGTAATCCGGAAATTCATTTAGATGCGCAAGCGCAATCTTGCCGGTCATTATTGGGTCGTCATTGGTGACATTGGTGTGCGGGTCGCGCGTGCCGTGCTCCAGCTCCACATTCAGGACCATCCTGAACTGCTCAATGTCGAACTTGTCCCATTTTATGCCCAAGCGCACGCCTACTTTTTTTGCTTCCTCAGGTGTAAAACTCGTTTTCGCCATCAGGAATCACCTCGAACCTGTTGCAGCCTCAGCCAGTGGTTTGCGTGTTATCCCGGTTATCTTGTCGAAATCACCGTCATCACTTATGATATGCGTTATATTATTCTGCATAGCGCACGCAATATGCATGGCATCCCGTGGCTTGAGGCTATAACGTTCAATGACGCGCTGGGCTTCCGCGAGGGTTTTTCCGTCTATCTGCAACAGCTTGAGGTTCGGGAACTCAAGGAATTGCCGCCCTTCTTTTTGCGCTGTTTCAGGAGTGGATAATTTCCTCACTATCCAGACGAGCTCATCCCAGGTGAGCACCGATGTGGCTGCTTCCAAGCTGCCATCGGCTATCTTGTAGAGGATTTTTTTTGAGTGCGCAGCTTTTTGCTCGCTAAGCTCATCGGAAATCACTGCATAGATGAAGACGTTCGAATCAATGTAGTGCATATTCCCCATCCAGCATGCCTTTTAGCGTTTTAATGTCCAGTTTTTTGAGTTTTCTGGGAAAATCCGTGAATTCATCAACTATCGCCTTTGGGTCGCCGGGCGGCTGGATAACGACTTCGTTTTCCCGCACTTCAAAGACTATCCTGGTTCCGGGTTTAAGCCCCAGGTGTTCCCGTATATCCATGGGTATGACCACCTGTCCTTTCTCCCCAAGGGTTCTGCTAATCTTTATTCATACCACCTAGTAAGAATTTATAGGAATGAGTATTTATACCTTCCTATTTGCTCTGAAACCAGAATCAAGCCGATCTGGCAAAATCATGTCTTTTGGGTACTACAGCTTTAATAATTTAACTCGTAGTTAAAAATATGGGCATGCTCAAGGCAATCGAAGAGGTTCTCCATAAGGAAAAGGTTTCATAGGGATATGGCTTGTGGGTACCATCGCCACGAGCTATCTGTTCTACATGTTCGGCATCGAGAGATGTTTTAGAGGTATAGGTTATGAACCAAGTTCAAAAAGGGCCAGTTGAGAAAGAAGTGGTGAACCAAACTTCATTAGCTCCTGGGAAAAAAGAAAGAGACGACGGATTCATGAAGCCTGTGCACTGCATGCTACCGCTCCGGGAGAACCGGTGATTATTTCATGCAGTTTGCAAAAACAGGGCAGATTCAGAATTTCTGCCACCCGAATGCTTTATTGACTTTCAAGGAATACCTGGCCGATTATGCCGGCCCCGAGCTTGCAATGATAGGCGGGCAGGCAATCAAAAAAGAATTGGAAAAAATTCCCGACCGCAAAATAAGGGAACAAACTGAACTTAAAGTAAAACAAATAGACGAAGGAAAACGGGATTTGTATTTCTAATTGGCATCTCTGCCTCCAATTATTATCTCAATCCCGCCGACACTAATAGTTAGTGAATACTCTTCCCCGAATGCAGTTAACGTAAGAGAATACGCTTGCGAACCTATCATGGATTCTGATATTCTTTTTGGATAGCATTCAACAGTCACGCTTTCCATATCGCCATCCCTTGCTGTTAAGCCAAGCAATGGGAACCTCGGGGCAATCTCTCCACTTCCTTTCAAAAATGATATAATCTTGCGCAAAGATATTTCAATTTCCTTGCCAGTTGAAAGTTTAATCCTGATTGATTCTCCTCTTGTTAATTTCGCCGAACCAACCAGCGTAGACTGTTTATCAGTCAACTGTAATTTGAACTCGGCATCATGCCCGGTTATTATCCCTGTCCCGGCAAGCTCAAAAAGCTCAAATAATGTAATATTCCCCGTCTCCTTAACAGGGTATTCATAGGAATATCCTTCACCATCCTCAGGCAATACAGCTGTATTCACCTCGTCACGGATATTTGCAGTTTTAAGTTGTGCAAATGCCATTCGCCTGTCAAGTTCGCCTGTAATGCCCCTCTCAAATATAACTCGTGTTCTATCCTTTCCGCTTAATGCCACCTCGTCTCCTTCAGTGAATGATAAAAGTTGATATGAGCGCCCGCCATATGTTTTAAACGCACTAATTTCCCCGGATTGGCCAGTAGAAAATCCTACACCAATTACTTCATCAATGAAATTAGGGGGTTGGCTTCGTCCTGCTGCAGGTTTGAAACCTATATTGTTTGGCTCGAAATGTTCTGGAGCTAAACCCGGGTAATGGTCTGGTAATAAACCCCCTATCTCTGCATCACTTATTCTTGATCTTAGGAACGCAAGCGTTCGCACCGGTTGAACATCTGCCAGAAATACCGGATTTAACTCTGTCTCTACTCCATCAACTGTTGCAGTAATTGATGCTTGTTCCTTTGGCTTGAGCTCTATTACACCTGGTCCGACACTGTTGTTTAAAGCATCTGTAATTACAAGTTTTACTAGGCTGTCTGTAGGGTCAACTGTGACAAGTGTTGTTCCAAATGGCTGGTTAAAATCTGTACTTCCTGCCATTAAGTCTTCCGGCATAAGGATAAAGCCGCCGTTGACGATAAAATTAAGGTTTTGTTCAGCTCTGGTGTTTACGATCATAACAAGTGCTTCTTTTCCCGTCAATATGGGGGTTGGGGGTGTCTGGGCTGGTGGTGCATTATTTTGTCCGGGTATCTGCGGTGATATTGTTCCATTTGCACCGCCACCACCGCAGCCAGATATATATGCAATTAAAGGCGGCACTAGGACATATCTTCCAACTGTATTTAAAAAACTTCTTCGGTTGGGGGGTGTAATTAGTGTAGCATTAGTTAGGGGTTTATCAGCAATTTCCATAACTATACTTTTAAACACTCAACCTCTTAAATGTATGTGATTGGTCAATGAAATTGCTTAAGTTTTACCAAATCACCTAACTTTTTAATTGAATACTTTCAATATCATAATCCAATAGCCCTTAATATGTGAGGCATTGGGGGAATCTGATATGCAGGGGTAGCAAAGCCTGGTCAGAGTGCTTGTTGGTTCTTTGCATTCGCACTTCCAGAAAAATGCGCAGGACTTAAGATCCTGTCTCCTAGCGGGTTCGCAGGTTCAAATCCTGCCCCCTGCATTTGCTTGGCTCATGCAGTGGTCAGTTTTACTGTAGTAAAATCTCGCAAACTGCTTCGCAGTTAGCGATCCTGCCCCCTGCAAGCCTTCTCTTTTTAGAAAAAAGAGATGCGTATTTTGCCGATGGCAAAATTGAATGTGCCCCAGGCACATCAGATGCTCCTGCTGGAGCATATCTCGTGAGCATAGCTCACGATAGCTTGACAGCAACGCTGTCAATGGCACCGCATCGATGACAACAGTCGTCGAGATATGCACCAT
>Ga0066637_10001734_pt1 | contig 14274 bp, 10 predicted proteins | sample CryGeyCG2014_020_FD_62737 | JGI IMG/M metagenome (GOLD analysis project Ga0066637, IMG submission 62737) | Groundwater microbial communities from aquifer - Crystal Geyser CG08_land_8/20/14_0.20 | ecosystem: Environmental > Aquatic > Deep subsurface > Groundwater | place: USA: Utah: Grand County...
GCAAGGATATAATCCGGCAATCTTCGTTCTAATTTTAAAATCTGAACTCTTGATTCTTTTCCAATCACTGTTTGGAAATCTCTTACAATCATCGGGTATGGATGTGGGCCCACAACAGAACCAATAAGATAATGTGTATCTCTGACATTCGTCACCCAATCTCGAATCGCTTCATTGATAGCATCCTTGAGGGTCCGGCTCCCAGAATCAACAGGAATTACTCTCGCTCCTAATAATTTCATCCTTTGAACATTGAGGGACTGTCTTTTTATATCTTCAGTTCCCATATATATGTCACAGGGCAAACCAAACATTGCAGCAACAGTTGCAACTGCCACGCCATGCTGGCCAGCACCTGTCTCAGCAATGAGCCGGCGCTTTCCCATTTTAATAGCAAGAAGTGCTTGACCCAGGGTATTATTAATCTTATGGGAACCGGTATGGGCCAGGTCCTCCCGCTTGATATAAATCCTGGGAGCACGAAGATATTTGGTTAATTCCCGAGCATAATATAGCGGTGTTGGTCTTCCGGCATAATTTCTTAGATAATAGTTCAATTTATCTCTGAATTTCTTATCCCGCTTCAATTTCAGATAGACTCTCTCCAGTTCATCGAGGGCGGGAATTAAGGTTTCAGGTACAAACCTTCCGCCATAAATTCCGAAATGTCCTTTTCTGTCCGGTAACATACTTAACCTTTCATAAAAGATAAAACAAATCAGGGCTAAAGCCCTGAGCTACATAATCTGTCAGATGTGTAACTCAAACCTTTAGGTTTGATTAGTTCAGGACTAAAGCCCTGAGTTACATCTGTATGTTGTAACTCAAACCTTTAGGTTTGATTACATTTTATCACATTTTTTAAAAATGTCAAGTGCAAATAAATAAAAATGGGGACAGTCCCTACAAAAAGGGACAGCCCCCATTTTTTACTTCATTCATTTCTTTCACAATGCAGAGTTCACTCTGCACTTCCTCTTACAGAGCCTACTTTCTGCCACTACTTAATACTCTGGAGGATAGCCTCCGCCTGGTGGCATCATCGGTGAAGTTTTCTCCTTCTCTGGCTTATCAGCGACCAATGCCTCAGTTGTAAGAATCATTGCACCAATACTGGAAGCATTTTGAAGTTCGAGTCTGACAACCTTTGTTGGGTCAACTATACCAGCTTTCATCAGATTGGTATACTCACACTTTGCTGCATCAAAACCAAAGTCGTCCTTCTCTTTCTTTAACCTTTCCACCACAACTGAACCTTCCCATCCGGTATTTTCAGCAATCTGTCTTGCAGGAGCTTCTAATGCTTTTTTGATAATCTGCGCACCAGTCAACTCATCATCAGTCAGGCCCAGTTTATCTATTGCGGGAATTGTCCTTAAAAGTGCAACTCCTCCACCTGGCACAATCCCCTCTTCAACAGCTGCCTTTGTTGCAGAAAGAGCATCTTCCACTCGGGCTTTCTTCTCTTTCATCTCGGTCTCGGTGGCTGCACCAACCCGAATCTCTGCTACACCACCAGCAAGTTTTGCAAGTCTCTCCTGAAGTTTTTCCTTGTCATAATCAGAGGTGGATTTTGCAATTTCTTCACGAATTTGTTTAATTCTCCCCTCGATTTCTGATTTTTTGCCTGCACCTTCAATAATTGTGGTATTCTCCTTATCAATAATCACTTTCTTGGCACGTCCAAGCATTGACATGTCTACCTTCTCTAATTTAAGGCCTAATTCCTCAGCAATCACCTGTCCACCAGTAAGGACGGCAATATCATCAAGCATTGCTTTTCTTCTGTCTCCATACCCAGGTGCTTTAACTGTCGCACAGGCAAGTGTTCCCCTCAACTTATTCACTACAAGGGTTGCCAAAGCTTCGCCCTCAACTTCCTCAGCAATGATTAGAAGGGGTTTGCCCATCTGGGCAATTTTTTCGAGAAGCGGAAGCATGTCTTTCATTGCACTGATTTTCTTATCGTGAAGAAGAATTAACGGTTCTTCCAGAATTGCTTCCATTTTCTCCGGATTTGTGATGAAATAGGGAGAAATATAACCCTGGTCAAATCGCATCCCTTCTACAACTTCAACCTCAGTCTTCATCCCCTTAGCTTCTTCAATGGTAATAACACCGTCCTTACCTACCTTCTGCATTGCATCTGCAATCCACTCACCGATTTGTGTATCGTTATTTGCTGCCAGTCCTGCAACATGGGCAATTTCCTCTTTATCATTACCTATTTTCTTACTCGCTTTCTTCAATTCTTCAACGACAGCCTCAACTGCTTTTTCAATTCCCTTCTTAAGTGCTGCAGGATTTGCACCTGCTGTCACATTTTTAATTCCCTCACGGGCAATTGCCTGCGCCAGCACTGTTGCCGTTGTTGTGCCGTCGCCTGCATCATCATTGGTTTTACTTGCAACTTCCTTTAACAACTGGGCACCCATATTTTCATAAGGATTCTCCAATTCAATTTCTTTAGCAATTGTAACTCCATCATTTATCATTGTTGGTGAGCCAAATTTTTTCTCCAGGACTACTAATCGCCCCCGGGGTCCCAGCGTCACCTTCAATGTATTAGCCATAGCATCCATACCCTTCAAAAGAGTTTGCCTGGCTTCTTCGCTAAAAGATAACATCTTTGCCATTTTATTAACACCTCCTCATATTATAATACGCAAAATGTCATTGCGAACGCCGTGAAGCAATCTCGTTCTGGATTGCCACGCCCCGATGTTACATCGGGACTCGCAATGACGGTACTGCCGTCACTTGATGATGGCGAGAATATCTTCTTCCCTCACAATGAGGTGCTCAACGCCATCAATTTTTACTTCGGTCCCACTGTATTTTCCATAAAGAACCTTATCTCCTTTTTTAACCTGAAGTGCAACCTTTTGCCCGTTGTCCAGTAACTTTCCATCTCCAACTGCAATTACTTCTCCCTCTTGAGGTTTTTCTTTTGCGGTGTCGGGCAGCACAATTCCGCCCTTGGTCTTTCCCTCTTCCTCAAGTGGTTTCACAATAACTCTATCCCCTAATGGCACTAACTGCATTTTATATCCACCTCCTTCCTTTCTTATTTTGACATTTTATCGACATTTACACACGAAAAACAAGGTTCCCCGCCACTAATTATTGACGGGGGTTCTTATTTATTGTCGTCACGACGGAATTCAGCATCAACTGCACCACCCTTTTCTGATGGCTGTTCTTTTTGTTCCTGCTGGGGTCCAGGTTGTGCGCCACCCTCTCCTGTCGGAGGGGTACCCTCTCCTGTCGGAGGAGTGCCTGGTCCAGGTGTCGCCTGCCTCTTTGCCTGCGCCTCTTTATATATTACCTCAGAAAGTTTATAACTCGCATTTGACAGATTCTCCATCGCCTTTTTAATCTTATCTACATCCTTACCTTTGAGTGATTCTTTAGCTTCATTTATAGCAGTTTCTATTTTCGCTCTTTCATCCTTGTTTACTTTATCTCCATGTTCCTTCAGAGATTTTTCAGCTGTGTAGACAAGCGTATCAGCCTGATTGCGAATTTCCACTTCTTCTCGGCGTTTTGCATCTTCAGCAGAAAATTGCTCAGACTGTTTTACCATTTTGTCAATTTCTTCCTTGTTTAATTTTGTGGGTGCGGTAATTCTGATACTCTGTTCTTTTCCTGTACCGAGGTCTTTTGCTGAAACATGCATAATGCCGTCTGCATCAATGTCAAAGGTCACCTCTATCTGAGGCATTCCGCGTGGAGCAGGAGGAATTCCTACAAGGTCGAATCTACCCAGTTCTGTGTTGTCTTGAGCCATCGCCCTTTCACCCTGAAGAACATGAATGTCAACTGCGGGCTGGTTATCTGCGGCAGTAGTAAAAATCTGACTCTTGCGTGTAGGTATGGTAGTGTTTCTTTCAATAAGTTTAGTAAATACACTACCCAGAGTTTCAACCCCAAGTGAAAGAGGAGTAACGTCTAAAAGCAGTAAATCTTTGTCCTTTAAATCGCCGCCGATAATCGCTCCCTGAATAGCAGCGCCCGTTGCAACGCATTCCATTGGGTCAACACCCCTTTCAACCTTTTTGCCTGCATAATCCTCAAGAAATTTCTGCACAACAGGCATTCTCGTAGGGCCTCCCACAAGGATAATTTTAGTAATCTTGTCAGGGCTCAACTTGGAATCAGAGATTGCCTGCTCCATTGGTCCGCGGCATTTTTCAATAATGTGCATTACAAGTTCTTCGAGTTTTGCCCTCCTTAAAGTTATAGCGAGATGTTTTGGACCTGTCTGTGGGTCACCTGTAATAAAAGGAAGATTGATATCAGTGGAAAGTGTGGTGGATAGTTCGATTTTTGCTTTTTCACTAGCTTCACGAACTCGCTGGATAGCCATCTTATCTTTCTTTAAATCAATACCGCTTTCCTTTTTAAATTCTTCCACAATGTAGTCTGTAAGTATATTGTCCATGTCGGTTCCACCCAGCTGGGTATCGCCGCTTGTAGCAAGGACTTCAAACATCCCTTTGTTCATATTCATAATTGTAACATCCAGGGTGCCTCCGCCGAAATCAAAAACTAAAACTTTCTGTTCCTGCTCAAGCTTGTCCAATCCATAAGCAAGGCACGCTGCAGTCGGCTCATTGATAATGCGAACCACATTTAAACCGGCAATCGTACCTGCATCCTTTGTTGCCTGACGCTGGTTGTCATTGAAATAAGCAGGACAGGTTATAACGACTTTTTCTACTTTTTCTCCAATAAATGCCTCTGCATCTCTTTTAATCTTTTGCAAAATAAAGGATGAAATCTGCTGTGGAGTATATTCCTTATCATAAACTTTCACCTTTATATCCTGCCCCATCTTCCTTTTAATACTCATAACAGTACCTTCTGGATTTGCAACAGCCTGACGGCGTGCAGGTTCTCCAACTAACAATTGCCCATCTTTGGTAAAAGCAACATAAGAAGGAAATGCCTTTCCGCCAATTGATGTCCCTTCAGCGCTGGGTATAATAACGGGCTTTCCCAATTCCATTGCAGACGCTGCTGAATTACTCGTTCCCAGATCAATTCCAATTATTTTCGCCATTTTACACCTCTTTTTTCAATGTAACTCAGGACTTTAGCCCTGATTCAATGTAACTCAGGACTTTAGTCCTGATTAGACAGGGCTAAAGCCCTGCGCTACATTTATTAATATGCAATAAGCGTGCCAAATATGAAAAAAATGAATGCGAAAAGTAGCGAAATGCAGAAAAATGCTGTATTTTATTGAAGAAAAATAAAAAAACTATACAATTTGGAATGTTGGATGCAGGCTTTAGTTTGTATCAAATTTGGTTATATGTTCCATTTTGAAACAATAAGTGTGTTTCAGAATGGATTAGCAGGTGTCAGGTCTTGACATGTAACTCAGGACTTTAGTCCTGATTTGTCAAGACCTGACACCTATATTGTATTTCTTCATTTTGCGAATCAGGGTTGTGCGGCCTATGCCGAGCTTCTTTGCGGAAAGACTCTGGTTGCCATGACATTTGAGAAGAGTTTCACGAACGATGTCTTTTTCCATTTCTTCCATTGTTTTAAAGATTGGCTCTACTGGTTCAGGCAGGGATTGTCTTGCAGGAACAAAAGAGGGAAGTTCATTTTTTGAAATCATACTGCCCTCAGCAACAACAATGGCATGCTGGACAATATTTTCCAATTCCCTCACATTGCCGGGATAGTCGTAGTTCATCAGCATCGTCATTGCCTCATCAGAAATATCTGTCACTTCTTTTTTGAATTGCTGGTTATACCGGCGCAGGAAATATGCTATCAATAAAGGCACATCTTCCTTTCTTTCCCGTAATGGTGGTATATGAATTTGTATTACATTAATCCTGAAAAATAAATCCTCACGAAATCTTCCATTTTTGACTGCTTCAGCAAGGTCCTTATTGGTCGCAGCAATAATTCTGATATTCACCTTTTTTATCTCGGTACTTCCTACTGGCCTAATTTCATGATTTTCAATAACCCGCAACAATTTCACCTGAGTGGAAGATGAAAGTTCTCCAACTTCATCCAGAAAAAATGTCCCATCATTCGCCTCTTCAAACAATCCTTTTTTATCAGCAACTGCATCAGTAAAAGCACCCTTTTTATGCCCGAATAGTTCGCTCTCTAATAAAGTCTCTGGAATTGCTCCACAATTCAAAGCAACAAAAGACTTATCCTGGCGGGGACTCAAATGATGTATGTATCTGGCAATGAGTTCTTTTCCAACTCCTGTCTCTCCTGAAATGAGGATGGTACTGTCAGTAGGTGCAACCTTTTTAGCGAGGTCTATCACCTTCTTGATTGCAGCACTCTTCCCAACAATCCCTTCAGCCAAGTAGGTCTCAACGACAATCTGTTCCATATTTAAAGAACCCTTCTCCAGTCTTTCTACCTTTCTTTCCTTTTTCTACCATTTCTTTTAGTAAAGGACAAGGCTTATATTTGGAATCTTGAAATTTCTGATAAAATGTTTCCATAATAGAAAGACAAACATCTAAACCAATGAGGTCCGCTAAACCGAGTGGTCCTAAAGGATGTCTTGCCCCCAATTGCATTGCCAGGTCAATCTCTTCTGGATTTGCTACCCCATCCTGCAATAGAAAACAAGATTCATTAATCATCTGGATAAGTAATCTATTCACTATAAAACCTGGGGAATCTTTTACTTTTACTATCTTTTTACCTAAAATTTCACTTAATCTTTTCACCGTCTGAAATGTTTGCTTGGCAGTATCTTTTCCACAAACAATTTCTATCAATTCCATCTTCGTTGGGGGATTAAAAAAATGCATTCCTATCACTTTATCCTTACGGCTGACCACCTGTGCAATTTCTGTAATACTTAAAGAAGAAGTATTGCTTGCAAAAATAACATCTGGAGGACAAAATTTATCTAAATTTCTGAAAATTTCTTTTTTTATTTTTATATCCTCTGTAACCGCCTCAATCACAAAATCCACATTTTTTGCTTCTTTTAATTCTGTAGTTCCTGTAATCCCTTTTAAGATTAGTTCTTTTTCTTTTAAAGATATATCCCCCTTATTGATTTCTTTATCCAGATTTTTTTCTATATCCTGAAGTCCTTTTTTAACCTGTTCATCCGCGATATCCTGAATAATAACGCTAAGACCTTTGCGAGCAAAAACAAGGCTGATGCCCTGCCCCATTATCCCTGCGCCAACAACCATAATCTTTTTTATTTCCATTCTATTCCCGCGCTACTACAACACCAATTAGTCAAAATTTTATATATCATTCTAAATAATTTATGTATCATTCTAAATTTTAACTTGATACATATAAGACTGATACATATCTCTATTCTGGTTTAATATATCTGGCTCCTTTTCTTTCTCCAATTATTCTCAGCAGGCCTAAATCTACCAATCGCTGTGCTAAACGGGCAGCTTTTAATCTGGATATTCCAAGTGCTTGTCTGATATCTTTATTTTTCACATATCCTTGCTTTTGAATGATTTCTTCAATAACCTTATATTCGTTTGGAATATTTTTCACTTTTTTCTCTTCTAAATGGTGAATAAGCAAATATACTCTTCCGCCTTTCTTGGGTAATGTAACAGCTCCTTTTCTAAGCATTTCTCTTATATCCCTTGATGCGGTATAGACATCTATGCCGCATACATTCTGATAATTTCTGCTGGTAAACGAATTGTTATGAGATTTAGCAAAAAGGAGTATTCGTTTCTGGTTAGGATTAAGAGCTAAATTGCCGAATTGTTTAAGCCACTCCATATCCTCTGCTGAATACATTGGCTGATTTTTCAAAGTAACAGAAAATAAAGAATCGGCAACAATCTCAATATTTGGGGGATATAAACCATTTTTTTCCATCTCTTCAAACATTCTTGGAATACCTTCTCCAGTTTCTCTCATATAGCCTAAATCAGTCAATACCCGGATAATGAGAGGATTTCTACTGGCATGAATACGCTCTTTTTTAAGAATCTTCTCAAGAGTAACTGGCTCAGGTGGTAGACCGGGACTACGAATCTCTATTCTATTATCAAACATCCATAGCTCAGTAGATAGCCCTTGAATACTATAGTCTCTATGAGCAATAGCATTTACAATTGCCTCTTGCCAGGCAAATGTTGGATATTCGAGTTTCTCTACGAAGAAAAGGTCATGTAAATATTGTCTCTCTCTAATATGTGCAGAAATTGTTTTGTAGATTTCCTCTATCAATTTTACCAAAGGCAATTCTATCCTTGCCCTTTTGATGATATTCAACTCCTTTCCTACTTTTCTTTCTGTCCCTTCATATTTGATAAAATCTACTCCGCATCTGGGATGCCATTTTGAGGGGTCTTTTCCAAAGAGAAGAAGTGTTGCAATCTTAAATTTGGCAATTCCGTTATGGTAATCTATCAAGTGATACTGGCTTAATATCTCTTCGGCATCACCCTCTATTCCAACCTTCTTACTAAATTCTAAAATAATCTCTTCAGAAATATCATCCCATGTTGCAGTAGGTTCAATACGACTTTCAGAAACCGCTTTTCTTTTGCCAGATTTAAGCAGTCCAATCTGCTCCGCAGGAAAAGGCATATTTGAATCACCGATGCGGAGAAGATAGCGACCATCGGATAATTGATATACATCTGGCATCCAGTTAACATTGAAAATAAATAGCGATTTTTTTTGAAAAATAATTTTATCAATTTCTGTTCGTAATGTTGGTTTTATAAGATTCTTGGAAGCATTCTGGATAATTCGCAGTTTATCTTCTGGAAAATCAACCCCTGAAATATTACCGTTATCATCTACCCCAAGTAAAAGAGTGCCTCCATCTGCGTTGGCAAAAGCGGACAAAACTTCTGCTATGTCTTTAGCTACCTCGCTGGCTTTTCTAAGTTTCCATTTCTCTTTTACATATTCATAACAGCTTTTTCGTTCAAGAAATTGCCCTTCAGGTTGCCTGAGCAGTCTTTTAATTTCAGATTCTTTAATCATATCTCATTCCTTTAAAATCATCAAGTCGTGATTCTGATTGGGAAATTAAACCAGACAGTTCCATTTTATACCTAAAGATTCGTTTCCAGCAAGATAATCTTTTTTATTTCCATTCTATTCCCTCTCTACAATCATGGCTATGCCCTGACCACCACCAACACACAAAGTAACCAGTCCATATTTTACCTTCCTTCTTTGCATTTCATAAAGAAGAGTAACTAATACCCTTGCTCCACTGGCTCCAACAGGATGACCTAAAGCAATTGCTCCTCCGTTGACATTAACTTTTCCTCTGTCCAGTTTTAATTCTTTTTCAACAGCAATAGAGGCACTGGCAAAAGCCTCGTTGACTTCAATAAGGTCAATCTGGTCAAGAGTAAGGCCGGTTTTCTCCAGCACTTCTTTTGTTGCAGAAATCGGTCCTATGCCCATAAATTTAGGGTCCACTCCTACAGAAGCACATCCAATGATTTTTGCCAATGGTCTCAGATTTAATTTTTTTGCTTCTTCTCTCTCCATCAATAAAAGCACAGCTGCTCCATCATTGATTCCCGAAGAATTACCCGCGGTTACTGTTCCATCCTTTTTAAAAACAGGTCTTAAAGAAGCCAGCTTTTCTAAAGTAGTCCAGGGTTTAGGAAATTCGTCTTTATCAAAAATAGTTGATTCACCTTTTGGCTGAGAAATTTTTAATGGAAGAATTTCTTCTTTAAACTTTCCTTGCTCCATTGCTTTTTTTGCTTTCATCTGACTCTCATAAGCAAAAACATCCTGTTCTTCCCGGCTAATATGATAACACCGGGCAATATTCTCTGCTGTAATACCCATATGATAGTTGTTGAAAGCGTCCCATAACCCATCTTCAATCATGCTGTCCACAAGGAGATTATTTCCCATTCTATATCCCCAGCGTACTTTTTTCAAAAGAAAAGGGGCAGCACTCATATTTTCCATTCCCCCCGCAATAACAATTTTTCTCTCTCCTAATTTAATTGCCCAGGATGCTAAATTAACTGCTACTAATCCAGAAGCACAGACTTTATTTATAGTAATTGACGGGACAGAAAAAGGAATCCCTGCTTTTAAGCTAGTTTGTCTTGCCGGTCCTTGACCAAGACCTGCCTGAAGCACATTTCCCATAATTACTTCTTCTATATCCCCAGGATTAAGTTTGGCTCTTCTGATGAGCTCTGCAATCACACTTGCTCCTAATTCTATTGCCGCCATATCCTTTAATGTTCCGCCAAAGTTTCCTATAGCTGTTCTCAGTGCACTGACAATTACTGCTTGTCTGGCAGGCATTTTAATAACCTCCTCCTTTAATTCCCATTGGCGATTCAAGAAATATTTTCTTCTCCATTGTTTTTAAATCCTTATCGATAAGTGGTATAAATTCCATCTGTCTTAGAACATCTTTTTCTAAGTCAACTCCTGGCGCAATCTCCATGAGGACTATTTTATCCTGTTCTAATTTAAATACTGCCCGCTCAGTAACATAGAGCACAATCTGACCTTTTTCTCTGGCATATTCTCCACTAAAGGTAATCTGCTCTACCTCTTTTACGAATTTTTTATGCCTTCCCTCTTTATTTATATTCAGATTTCCTTCTTTAACGCTTATTTCCAATCCTCCAGCAGTAAGGGTTCCGCAATAGATAACCTTTTTGGCATTCTGGGTAATATTGATAAATCCACCTGCTCCGGCAATGCGCGGGCCAAATTTACTTACATTTACATTGCCCTTTTCATCAACCTGGGCCAATCCAAGAAAGGCAATGTCCAATCCTCCTCCATCGTAAAAATCAAACTGGTAAGGCTGATCAATAATTGCCTCTGGATTTGCCGAGGCACCAAAACTTAATCCTCCTGCTGGCACGCCGCCAATAGGACCGGCCTCTACTGTAAGAATCATCTGTTCGCTGATTCCCTCTTCTGCGGCTACGGCTGCTACTCCTTCAGGCATACCAATTCCCAGATTAACAATAGCAGAAGGGGTTAATTCCAGTACTGCGCGGCGGGCAATTATTTTCCTTTCGTCTAAAATTAAAGGAGGAATCTCTGCTGCGGGTATTTTTTCTTCTCCGCTAAAGGCAGGATTGTAATCTTCGGCAAAAGTTTGTTGATGATTCTGGGGTTGGGCGAGAACAACTACATCCACTAACAATCCGGGCACCCTTACTGATTTTGGGTTTAGACTTCCTTTAGGAGCTGTCCTCTCTACCTGGGCAATAACGATTCCTCCTGAATTCTTTGCTGCCTGTGCCATGGAAAGCATTTCCAGAGTCGCTGCCTCCTTTTCCATACTTATATTTCCTGATTCATCAGCAGTGGTGCCGCGGATAAGGGCAACATTTATGGGGAAGGCTTTATATAAAAGCCATTCTTTTCCCTCAAGAAAAATAAGTTTTACCATGTCATCTCTGGTAATTTTATTTAATTTTCCTCCTTCTATACGGGGGTCAACAAAAGTTTTTAATCCAACATGGGTAATTGTTCCTGGTTTACCACTGGCAATGTCCCGATAAAGATGGGCAATCACTCCTTGTGGGAAATTATAGGCTTCAATCTTTCCTTCCATGGCCAATTTTCCTAATTTTGGAGCAAGATTCCAGTGACCGCCAATTATTCTTTTAACCATACCTTCGTGACCGAGATGATTTAATCCTCTTTCTTTACCATCACCTTGACCAGCAGCATAAACCACTGTTAAATTTCCTGGATGACCTGTTTTTAAAAATCTTTGTTCCAACGCAGAAGTCAATTCTTCAGGATGGCCAGTACCTACAAAACCTCCACTTGCAATAGTGTCTCCATCTTTTATTAATTCTATTGCTTGAAGAACATCCATTATTTTATTACGCAGGGGTTTTTTCTTCAATATTTCCTTTTTAATGTTATAGAATAGATTTGGCACGACTGATGAATTTCTTCATCTTTTCATAATCTTTACGCCCTGTAGCCATCCCCTCTGATTCTACGCCTGTTGCGACATCAACGCCATAAGGTCTGACTGTCTGGATTGCTTTAACAACATTGTCAGGATTAAGTCCTCCTGAAAGGAAAATCGGACCATATTCCTTTGCTTTTATAGCCAGTTCCCAGTCAAAAGTTTCACCTGTTCCACCAGGCACGCCCTCCCTGAAAGTATCAAGCAAGAAAAAATCAGCTGCACGCACTGGCTTATAAAAAGGCTGAAGCTGTAACACGCTTTCATTCTGAATGCGAAAAGATTTAATTATCTTGACCTCACTGATAGATTGTCCTGATTTATCTGGGCCAAGCATTGCTCTCAAATTCAAACAGAACTCAGGAGTTTCATTCCCGTGTAGTTGTATAATTTTCAAACCACAAGATTTAACTGTTTTTTTGATTAAATCCTGTTGCTCATCAACAAAGACTCCCACGGGTAGCACAAATGGCGGCAAACCTTTGATGATTTTTCTTGCAAGTTGGGTAGAAACATAACGAGGGCTTTTTTTGAAAAAGATAAAACCTAACATATCAGCACCAAGGCTAACTGCCCATTTCGCATCTTCCTCTTTTTTAATTCCACAAATTTTCACCTGCACCATAAATTCTCCTCAACGTAACTCAGGGCTTTTCGAAGACCCGCCAGTCTCTTGGGTGGGAGCCCTGATACTAACTGTCATTGCGAAGCAATCAGTTCTTTAATTTTTACGGCAATGTCAGGACTGCGAAGAAGTGCTTCGCCAACAAGAATTGCATTCACGCCAGCATTCTTCAGTTTTAGAACATCCTCACGGGTCTTTATTCCGCTCTCGCTGACAATGGTTCTGTCCTTAGGAACCCGTTGCACCAATTCTAATGTGACGTTTAAATTTATCTCAAGCGTGTCAAGGTTACGATTATTTATTCCGATAAGCTTTGCCCCTGCTGCAAGCGCTCTTTTCAATTCCTGTTTGGAATGGACCTCTGCAAGCGGATTCATTCCTAATGTTTCAACAAGATTTATAAATTTCCTCATCTCTTTATCTTTTAATATCCTTGTTATTAAAAGAATAGCATCTGCACCGTAATATCTTGCAGCATAAATCTGTAATTCATCAATAATAAAATCCTTGCACAAAATTGGAACTTCTGTCCTGTTTTTGACTGATGCTAAAATCTCAAAACTCCCACCAAAATAATCCCTGTCTGTCAAAACTGAAATGGCACACACCCCGCTTGATTCATAAACACGGGCAATCTCCACTGGGTCAAATTCCTTAATCGGCTTAGGGTTGGTGGGAGAAAATCTTTTTATTTCAGCAATCAGGTTGATTTTGCCAGGAATAGAGATAGCAGACAAAAAACTATGAGTTTGTAGTGGCAGAGATTGCTGTGCTTTTGGTGAAACATTTTTAATTTTACCTGCCAATTCTTTATAAAATTTACTGTTTTCGTCAACTTCCCGTTTTTTATTTTCTACAATCTTATCTAAAATCATGACTTTCCCCCTCACTTTTATCCTCTTCCACCCACCTCATTTTACTCCTTGCTAAATTTTATCAGGTCTTCTAATTTCTCTAATGCACTTCCTGATTTTATTGAATTTTTTCCTATTTCAATACCTTCTTCAAAAGTTTTTGCTTTTTCTGCTGCAACAAAAATTGCTGCCGAATTCATCAGAACTACATCCTGTTTTGGTCCGGTCATTCCTGTGAACAAATCAATAATTATCTGTGCATTTTTCTTAGCATCTCCACCTTTTATATCCTCGAGTTTTGCTCTTTTAAGTCCAAAATCCTCGGGCTGAATGTAATAAGTATTTATATTCCCATCTTTTAATTGCGAAATCTTTGTTCGTCCAGTTATACTAATTTCATCAGTCGCCCGAGTCGCCACATGCGACTCGCCGTGGTGAGGCGACCCCTCGCCGTAAACAACGAATGCTGACTTTGAACCAAGATTTTTCAAAACCATTGCAATCGGCTGGGTCAAATCCGGGTTATAAACTCCCAGGACCTGCACATTTGCTCCTGCTGGATTTGTGAGTGGGCCAAGTATATTGAAAATTGTGCGAATTCCTATCTCACGCCTGGGACCAAGTGCGAATTTCATAGCACTGTGAAAAAGCGGCGCATACAAGAAACCAATACCAATCTTTTCAATACACTGCTTGACTTTTTCTGCAGGTACATCCAGATTTACACCCAGAGTCATAAGGACATCTGCACTTCCACATTGACTTGATACTGAGCGATTTCCGTGTTTTGCCACTATTAAACCTGCACCTGCAACTACAAATGCTGCGGCAGTAGAAATATTAAAGGTGTGAGTCTC
>Ga0066637_10001736_pt1 | contig 14271 bp, 24 predicted proteins | sample CryGeyCG2014_020_FD_62737 | JGI IMG/M metagenome (GOLD analysis project Ga0066637, IMG submission 62737) | Groundwater microbial communities from aquifer - Crystal Geyser CG08_land_8/20/14_0.20 | ecosystem: Environmental > Aquatic > Deep subsurface > Groundwater | place: USA: Utah: Grand County...
TTTGGTGTTCATAGATATGATAGATTAATTTCTGACTTTTTGCCAGATTTCTTAATCCTATCACACCTTCAAAAATTGATTAAGGGTTGTGTCCAGTTTTTGGGGCTCATGTCCAATTAAAATATATTAAGGTATGCGAGATTATTTATTTTGGTTATTAGAGCAGCTTTTTGCGTTAATCGTATAATTATTTGTTTCATATTTGTATTAAGTAAATTAAAAAATAATATTTCAATACCTAATTTCAACTCTAACAATAACGAACGACTTAATTGTGCTGCCAATAACCCTATCGGTATTACCAATAACCAAAACAAATAATCTGTTGGTTAAATATTAACAAAATCATACATTGATGTCAAGAACATACGAAAAATTGTATAAAATGCCCTAATAAGTAATATTTTAGGCAATTTTAAACTATTTATAAGTAATTATCACAACAAAAAGATAAAGATGATAAAGCAAACTATTGGAATAATTGCATTGATGAATATATTGCGTAATTCAAAAATTAGTCAACACCATAGCCCCTCTCTTGGTAATTGCTACTGTTGCTTCAAAATGGCTGGACAAAGAACCGTCTTTGGTTTCAAAGCCAAAGCCGTCAGAGGACTTTTTTAAGAGCCAATCGCCGGCTGTTATCATTGGCTCAAGGCAAAAAACCATCCCTTGCTTAATTTGCTCGCAGGTGTGCGGCTTGCCGAAGTTCAGAATTTTCGGCTCTTCGTGAAGCTCTTTGCCAATGCCATGGCCGCAAAGGTCCCTAACCACATTAAAACCTTCTGATTCCACATATCTTTGAATGGCGTCGCTAATGTCGCCAAAGGTCTTGCCATGTTCGGCTTTTTTAATAGCTATGTCTAATGCTTTCCGGGCCGCCTTTATCAATCTTTTTCTCTCGGAAAGTTGGGACGGGGTCAGACCCCGCCCCAACTTAAACAGTGTTTCACTTTGTACCAACTTAGTTGCTGCCATATCGGTGTAATAACCCTGGTATTTTATGCCAAGGTCAAGCCCCAAAACATCACCGGGTTTTAATTCATAATCACTCGGCACACCATGCACCACAACATTATTAACCGAGGTGCATAAAGCCGCCGGAAAACCATCATAACCCCAAAAAGCCGGCTCTGTTTTGTAATTAAAAATAAGGGCTGAGGCCGCCCTATTTAATTGTTCGGTTGAAACGCCCGGCTTAACCATTCGCAATAAGTTTTTCATTATACGAGCCAAAATAGCGCCACCCTCTCTCATTATAGCGATTTCTTTTTCCGATTTAATGGGAATCATAATTAGAAATGGTTGCAAAGTTATTTCGTAGCGAAATTTTAGATTTTTGAGCGAGACGAGGAAGACGAGCAAAATGGCGCCAAGCCATAGCCCAGCTATGGTGAAAGGCATTTTGCGCCGTCTGACGAAGTCGCAGCCAAAAGACAAAAATTGTAGCAGGAATAATTTTGCAACCATCTCTTACTTCAATTCACTGCCGCCAAAGCTAGTTTAAAAACCTGACTAACCGAGCCAGCGCCGTCAATTTTATGAATTGTTAAGCCAGTTTTTTCAAGATATTGCAAAAGCGGCACGGTTCTTTCTTTATATTCTTTGAGACGAATCTTGATGATTTCGGGGTCGTCAAGGTCGTGCCTTTTAACTAAAGCCGAGCCGTCAAGCGGACAAAATTTCAAGCCCTTGGTTTCGTTATTATACAAAATAGGATGACGGATTAAGTCGCAAATCCGCCGGTGGGAATTTCTGAAAATCGTTTGTTCGGGTGAAATATCAAACACTAAAACCTTTATATTTTCTTTACCATATAAATCAAACAATAAAGGCATAATCTTCTCACCTTCAAGTAATGTTCGGGGCGAACCGGCCAAAAGCAAATTTTCGCCTTTTTCGTATAAATTCCTGATTTTTTCTTGCACCAAATAACTGACAAACAGCGGGCTGTTTAAAAAACCCTTTTTCCACAGTTCGGCCTCTTTGCTAAAATAATATTTTTCGCCTTCAATTTCTATAAAATCCTTTGCGGAATGTCCTTTAAAACTGGCTTCCAACATCTTGCTTGTTTCAAAATAATAAAAATTAAGCCGCTCTGATAACAGTTCCGCCTGGGTTCCCTTACCCGCTCCCGGCGGGCCTATTAAAATAATAACTGATTTTTGTTTTATATTTTGCATAAAGCACCGAAGCAACCAGCATAGTTATTTTGTGTGCATTACGAAGATGGTTTAGAAAATTAAAAAGCAGGGCGAGGGAAAATAGCGGTAGGTCTCCGCAGGCGACCGGGCACCGCGTCATTTTTCCGAGACCTGCGACTATAATTTTCAAACCATCGGAGTTCGCTAAACAAAATAACTATGCTGGTTGTAAAAAACTAATAATTATCGTACTCTCTCATTTCTATTTGCGCTTTAACTTGCCGCCAGGTCTCTAAAACAACACTGACAACAATCAACAAAGAAGTGCCGCCCACCAAAAACCGAAATGTCTGGATATTGGTTATGCCTTGCACAATTGAAGGCATTACCGCAATCAATCCTAAAAAAGCCGCGCCTAAAAACAAAATGCGGTAAAGAATTTTATGCAAAAATTGAGCGGTTGACTGGCCCGGGCGAATGCCGGGCACAAATCCGCCCATTTTTTGCAAGTTGTTAGCAATGGACTTGGGGTCAAAGGTAACCGCGGTGTAAAAAAATGTAAAAAGAAAAACCAAAACAAAAAACAAAATGCCATACACCCAGCTATTTTGTAAAAAAGCGGCCATGGCTTTAGCGGCGCCAGCCAACCAAGCATTGCCTCCAACCGCTAAAAAACCGGCTATCATGCTGGGAAAAAGCAGAATGCTTAAAGCAAAAATAATCGGAATCACCCCTGCCGGGTTCAGGTTAATCGGCAAATAAGTGGAAGAGCCCCCGTAAATACGGTTGCCGCGAATTCTTTTGGCATAAGAAACCAAGATATTGCGCCTGGCCTCAGTAATCAAAACCACGCCAGCGATAATCGCCAAAGAAGCCACAAAAAACAAAACATAAGAAAGTAAATTGGCAACATCCCAAGAAAAAATAAGCTGGCGGATGTCAGCCGGGGTGCTTGAAACAATACCAGCGAAAATCAGCAAAGAAACGCCGTTGCCAATTCCCTTCTCGGTAATCAATTCGCCCAGCCACATCAAAAACACCGCTCCCCCAGCAATGGTTATTAAAGCCACGATAAGTTGCAGTCCAGCCAAATGGCCAATAGCCCCCTGGCGCTCAAATAAAGCAAGCATACTATAACCCTGCAAAATTGCCAAAGGCACGGTTAAAAGACGTCCATATTGGTTCACTTTTTGCCGACCAGCCGCTCCCTCTTCTTTAAACATCTTTTCCAACTGAGGAAAGACCATAGTCAACAGCTGAATAAGAATCACGCCGGTGATATAGGGGCCCAATCCCAACATAACAATAGATAAATTGTCTAATGTGCCGCCGACAAAAACATTCATTAAGCCAAAAAACTGATTTTGGCTGAAAAATCTTTTTAAATTTTCCAAATCAATCCCCGGAATAGGAATGGCCGCGGCCAAGCGAAAAACCACCATAATACCCAAAACAAAAAGAATTTTATCTCTTAATTGCCTGTCCTTGAATATCAGGGTTAGTTTTTGAAGCCACTGCATTAAAAACGATTTAGGATTTACGATTTATGATTTATGAATAATTATTCATAAATCATAAATCATTTTTCTTAAATCAAAATACCCTTCCTCCTGCTTTCTCTATTTTCTCCTTTGCCGCTTTGGAGGTCTGACAACCGCTGATGCTCAGTTTCTTCGTTATTTCTCCTCGGCCTAAAATCTTCACTAGTGGGATTTTGGAGTCAGCAAGGAAAACTAATTTTTTTTCAACTAAAATAAATGGCGTAATTTTATCGCTGTTTTGAAAATTTTTCTCTAAAACATCCAAGTTCAAACAAACAGCAGAACCGTTAAAACGTAAATAGCGATAGCCCCTTAATTTGGGGTAACGTTTAATCAGCTCTCGCATTGATGGCTGCATTTTTCGGCCGGCCCGAGATTTCTGCCCCTTAACGCCGCGGCCAGAATAAGTGCCCTTTTTACCGCCCCTACCAACACGCTTTCTTTTCTTGTTCTTTATATTTGGTTGCAGATTATGTAATTGCATATAAAAATGCTTAAATCCTAATGACTAATGTCTAATAAAATGTCAAAACTCAAAACTCAAATCTCAAAACCACCCGCCTCGCCAAAGCTTTAGCGAGGCGAGCAACTCAAATCTTAAAACTAATTAAAAAAGATTTAACATTTAACATTTGGTTTTGACATTTGAGATTTGACATTTGAGATTATCTTGTCATTAGACATTTGTCATTTCAAATGTCATTTCAAAAAGTTTAGCTTTTCACTTTTAACTTTTTCAGCGCCTCAATAGTTGCTTGAGCGATATTCAACTTGTTTCTGGAGCGCGAAATCAATTTTGAAGAAACGTCTTTAATGCCTCCCAAGCTGCAAATTATCCGCACAACGCCCCCGGCCACCAAACCCAAACCGCGGCCCTGTGGTTTTAACAAAACCTTAGCCGGACCAAACTTGGCATAGGTTTCATGAGGAATGGTATTCTCAACCACCGGAATAGTCAAGATATGGCGATTAGCCGAACGGGTGGCTTTTTCAATGGCCTGTTGAACGTCTTTGCCTTTGGCAACGCCCAAACCAACCCGGCCTTTTTTGTTGCCCACGGCAACAACCGCTCTAAAACGTAGGGTTTTCCCGCCACCAGTTACTTTAGTAACGCGGGCTAAATCTAAAACGCGCGAATCATATTCGGGTTTTAGTTTTGATTTGTTTGATTGTCTTTCTCTTGGCATGTTAAAAATCGTTTAAAAATTCTGGGAAATTTAACAGGGTAAATTCGCCTTACTAAATTTTCTACGCCCCTACGGGGCTTGAAAATTTTGACGCTCAATTAAAACTTAAGTCCTGCTTCTCTGGCTCCCTCAGCCACTGCTTTTATTCTACCATGATATTTATAACCGCCTCTATCAAAAACCACATTTTCAATTTTCTGCTTCAAAGCAAAATGGGCTATGGCCTTGCCTACTTCTCTTGCTTTGGTGATTTTGCCTTTTTCTTTAAAAGTAAAATCGCTCATAGCGCCTAATGTTATTCCCTTTTGGTCGTTGATAAGTTGCGCGTAAGTATGCTGATTGCTGCGAAACACACAAAGTCGCGGCACAGCGGCTGTACCAATTACTCTTGCCTTTATCCTTTTATGCCTTCTTTGTCTTTTGGTTTGTGTTTCTAACATATTAGATCAAATCCGAAATCCCAAGCACGAAATTCGAAACAAATTCAAATTTTCAAAATCCTAAATTCTAAACAGGTTTAAATATTTAAATTTAGAATTTTTAATTTGTTTGGTGCTTCGTGCTTCGTGCTTCGGATTTATTTTGTTGTTGCCGCTTTCTTGCCTTCTTTTCTTCGCACTTTTTCTCCTTGATACCTAATGCCTTTGCCTTTATAGGGCTCGGGAACTCTGACATCTCTGATTTTTGCGGCAAATTCGCCTACCTTCTGTTTATTAAAACCAGCAACGGTGATAATGTTCTTTTCCACTGTTATTGTCAAGTCCTCAGGCACTATTATTATAACTGGGTGCGAAAAACCCGCTTCAATTTTTAATGTTTGGGAATCGCTTAAGATGGCTTTGTAACCAATGCCAACCATTTCTAATTTTTTCTCAAAACCCGCGGAAACTCCCTGCACATTATTTTGCAACAGAGCGCGAATCAACCCCCACAACTGACGGCTTTTTTTACTTTCCCGACATTGACTAACTAAAATCTGATTATCTTTTTGTTCAACTAAAATTTCTTCAGGTATATCCTGAGTTATCGTTCCTTTTGGGCCCTTAATTGCCGCTTTTTTGTTCTCTATTTTAATCTCTACCCCTTGAGGTATATCTATTGGTTTTTTGCCTATTCTGCTCATAAACTTAAATTCTAATCTAAATCCTAAACTCTAAACAAATTCAAGATTCAAATGCTTAAAATTCAAAAAATTAATTTTTTGAATTTTGGTAATTAGGATTTGTTTATGATTTAAAATTTAGGATTTAGAATTTGTAAAAATTTGGCTAGCCAAATTTTTACCATACTTCTAACATCACTTCGCCCCCAAGTTCTTTTTTTCGCGCTTCTTTATCGGTTAACAAACCCTGATTAGTGGAAATAATAGCTAATCCGTATCCATTTTTAACTCTCCTGATTTCTTTTGATTTCTTATAAATCCGCTGGCCTGGTTTTGAAACCCTCTTGAAGCCCGAAATTGCCGGGGTCTTATCTTTATTATATTTCAAACCTATTCTCAATATCTTCATATCTTTCTTGCCTCGCTTTTTAAAATCAGAAATAAATCCCTCGCTTTTCAAAATTTCAACAAGCCGTGCTTTAAGGTTAGAGCAAGGCACATTCACCACAGGATGCAAAACGGCCTGAGCGTTTTTGATTCTATTTAATAAATCAGCTATAGGATCGGTCATGTTAGAAATTGTGTGAGTTTTCAAGCTATAAATTTTTATGGCTTGAAAACTCATTACAAGTTCTTACACCCTGTGAAGTAGAAATTTGCTTTACAAATTTTATTTTAAATTTTTTACTAAAAATTTAAAATTACTTCACGGGGTAAATTCGCGCAACCAATCGCACTTCGCCTTACGGCTCGCACTCTTGGGCGCTTATTTACCACGATGACTTAGTGATGCCAGGAATTTCACCCCGATTAGCCATTTCTCGAAAACAGATTCGGCATAAACCAAACTTTCTCATATAACCCCTCACCCGACCGCAACGAAAACAACGTCTGATAACCCGAGATTTAAACTTTGGCTTTCTTTGTGATTTTATAATAGATGATGTTTTGGCCATAAGTGTGATACGAATATACGAATTAATACGAATGACGCGAATATGCGAATAAAATTATTCGCATATTCGTAAATTAGCATTAAATTCGCATTATTCGTATCATATTCTTTCTAACGGAAACTCCATTAACTTAAATAATTCCAAGGCCTCTTCTTTATTTTTGGCTGTAGTAGAAATAACGACCTCTAAACCAAAGATGCCTTTCTCTTTCTCAATTTTCACCTCAGGAAAAAGAATATGCTCTCTAAAACCAATGGATAGTTCGCCGGTTCTGGAAATCGCCTTTGGATTAAGCCCCCTAAAATCCCTTTTTCTTGGTAAAACCAAACAAATCAGTTTTTCTAAAAAATCATACATTCGCTTGCCCCTTAAAGTAATCGCGGCTCCGATATTTATACCTTCTCTTAATTTAAAAGCGGCAATGGATTTTTTCGCTTTTCTTAAGGATGGTCTTTGTCCGGCTATGGCCGCTAAATTATCACTAATGTACTTTTCAACAACCTCTCTTTCGCCAGAACTTTTGCCCGCCACTGTTTTGCCGAAACCACTATTGAGCACCACTTTGCTAATTCTCGGCACGGCTGTCAAGCTTTTATAACCAAACTTTTTCATCATTTCGGGAACAACCTCTTTATTATATTTTTCGTATAACCTTTTCATAAAATTCTCTATACTTCAGTTTTGCATTTTTTGCAAACCCTATTCTTAACGTTATCTTTGGTTGCGTAGCCCAATCGCGCTGGCTGATTACATTTAGGGCAAATAAACTTCACCAGAGCTGAATGTAAAGGCGCGGCTACCTCAACTGTCTGACCTTTTTCTCCTTCGCGACGGGGCCTCTTATGAATCTTTTTTAAATTCAACCCTTCAATCAAGAGCTGCTCGGTTTTGGGAAAAGTCCTAATCACCTTGCCATTTTTTCCCCTGTCTTTTCCTCTAATTATTAAAATATTATCACCTTTTTTGATGCGCATATTAAAAATATTAATAATTAAATGACATCTTTTGCCATTGTAATAATCTGCTCAAAGCCCTTATCTTTTAATTCTCTCGGCACTGGCCCTAAAATACGATTACCTTTAGGGGTTTTATTGTCGTTAAGCAGACAACAAGCATTGTCGTCAAAACTCAAATAAGAGCCGTCGGCTCGGCGAAATGGTTTAGATTGACGAACAATCACTGCTCTCAAAACCTGATGCTTTTTAACTTCTCTTCTTGGCTCGGCTTTCTTAACTACTACGCGAATCACCTCTCCCAAACGAGCATAATGTTTTCTAGTTCCGCCTAAGATGCCAATGCATTGAACCATTTTGGCCCCAGTGTTATCGGCAACATTTAGTTTTGTACGGGTCTGTATCATAACGGTTAGATAAATTTATTTAATCGTGTCTTCGGCTATTGCTTTTATTCCTTTTTCAATCTTTTTCAATACTCTCCACTTTTTATCTTTACTAATCGGCCGGCAGGATTCTATAATAACCGAATCGCCTGCCTTAAAATCACCGCCCTCCACATGGGCTTTATACTTTTTGGAAACTTTAAATCGTTTATGGTACTTTAGATGAGCCACCAACCGATTAACCTTAACCACTACTGTATTTTGCATTTTAGTGGAAATAATTGTGCCGCGCAATGTTTTTCGCATAAAGTTTAATTATTTAGTCAACTTTGTTCTCAATAAAGTGTTTAAACGAGCAATGTCTCTTCTCGTTTCTCTGATTTCTCTAACATTTTTAATCTTGCCCGCTGATAAATCAAACTTCAATTGACGGAGCTTTTCCCGCTTCTCCAGTAATAATTCCCTCAACGCTGATTTATCTAAATGATTAAAGTCCTTAATTTTATCCTGTCTTTTCATAAATTTAAACGGCTTTCTTAATAAACTTTGTCTTGATGGGCAATTTATCGGCCGCTTTCTTAAAAGCATCGCGAGCTATGTTTTCTTCTACGCCATCTAATTCAAAAATAATCCGCCCCGGAGTAATGGGAAAAACATAAAAAGAAACCGTGCCCTTGCCGCCTCCCATCGGCACCTCGCTGCCCTTGGTTGTAATTGGCTTGTAGGGAAAAATTTTAACCCACAACTTGCCTTTCTTCTTTAAAAAGCGAGCCATACTTTTTCTGCATGCCTCAATTTGGCCAGCAGTAATCCATTTGGTTTCTAATGCCTTTAACCCAAAATTTCCGAAAGCCAATTCGGTTCCTCGGCAGGCAACTCCCTTGCTTCTCCCCTTATGCCATTTTCGGTGTTTCATTTTTTTTGGCTGCAACATAACTTTTACTTCGTAAAAGAAATCCGAAATTCTAAATTCGAAATCCGAACTTCGTGCTTTGGATTTTAGGAGAATCTCTCTCCTCTATATATCCAGACCTTCACCCCAATAGTGCCGTAAGTGCAATGGGCCTCTTCCAAAGCATAATCAATAATTGCTCGCATATTCTGCCGCGGCAAGCGACCCTCCTGCAACCATTCGGTGCGGGCAATTTCTGAACCATTCAAACGGCCGGCTACCTGCACCCGAGCTCCTTGAATATCCTTCTGCTCTGTCAGTTTGCTTAAAGCCATTTTCATTATTCTTCTAAAGGGCACCTTTCTTTCAATTTGTCCGGAGATCCATTGGGCCACCAATGTTGCCGATGACCAGGGATTTTTTACTTCTAAAATTTCAATTTTTACTTCTCTTTCTTGATTCAAATTTGCATTTTTAACAACTGTTAAAATTTTATCAATACCCTGCTTTAACTTCTCCACCTCTTGGCCGCCTCGACCAATAACCAAAGCCGGCCTGGCTGTTTTAATAATAATTTTTAAAGCAGAACTATTTCTTTCCAGCTCAATGCTTTCCACCGCAGCCTGAATAAGTTTTTTACTAAGAAATCTTCTGATGAGATAATCTTCTTGCAAGTAGGAACGAAAACATCTCTCATAAAAACCTCGGGAGAGCCAGTCCTTTATTTCTTTAATTCTTAAAATTTTCTGATGAACCTTGTGCGACATGTAGTTATTGATTATTGGTTATCACATCTAAAGTAATAGCAATATGGGATGTCTTCTTTTGAATCGGCATAGCCCGACCCTTAGAGCGAGCTCGCCAACGTTTCATTTTTGGGCCCTCATTTACCTTTATCTCTTTAATAAATAAATCTTCCTCTTTCAACTCAAAATTATTTTTCGCATTGGCAATAGCCGAATCCAAGAGTTTTTTCACGGGCAAAGAGCCCTTTTTTACGCAAAAATTCAAAAAGGTCTTGGCTTGGGTCACTTGTTGATTTCTAATCAAATCCGCCAATAAGCGAACCTTGCGGGGTGATATATGCAGATGATTTAATTGCGCTTTAACTACTGACATATTAAAAAATTATTACTTCTTATTAGCGACCGCTGCTGTTTCTTTTTCCTGGGCTTTGGCTTCTAATTCTTTCTGCATCTTGCCGCCATGCCGCCCAAATTTAGTTGTGGGCGAAAATTCACCCAATTTATGGCCTACCATTTCCTCAATCACAAAAACAGGTATATGCTCTTTGCCGTTGTAAACGGCAAATGTAAAGCCGACCATTTCTGGAGTAACAGAACAACGTCTGGCCCATGTTTTGATTATCGTCTTATCGCCCTTATTTAAACAAGCGACTTTTTTTAAGAATTTTTCGTCCACATAAGGACCTTTTTTTGATGATCGCGCCATAAAAATATATTTTCTAATTATTCTAATTGTTCTAATTGACCTAATTATTCTAAATAAATCCCACTACCCTACCCAAGGAATTTGGTCATTGGACATTATTTAGGTTAATTAGAACAATTAGAATAATTGGTCATTTTCATTTCCTCTTCTTATTCACCCTTCTCTGCAATATCAATTTATCCGTCCACTTGCTCCGTCTGGTTTTAACTCCCAAAGCCGGCTTACCCCAAGGGGTTCTCGGATGACGGCCAATCGGTTGTTTGTTTTTACCGCCGCCGTGAGGATGGTCGCAAGCATTCATAGCTGAACCACGAACACTAGGCCGACGGCCTTTCAATCGGCTAATACCAGCTTTGCCTAACTTACGAAAACGATGTTCTGGATTAGACAACGAGCCCACGGAAACAAAACATTCTCCCAAAATCCTTCTCACTTCTCCTGAGGGCATTTTTAGATTAGCATATTTTCCCTCTTGAGCCATAACCTGAGCAAAAGAACCAGCTGAACGTGATAACTTGCCGCCCATTCCCGGTATCAATTCTATATTATGCACCATTGCGCCCACTGGAGCATTCTTCAGTTTAATACGATTGCCCGGGTTAAGAGGCGCTTTTTCAGCACAAACAATCTTATCGCCCAGTTTTATTCCTTGGGGAGATAAAATATACTGCTTGCAGCCGCTCTCGTATTGAATTAAAGCAATATAACAAGTGCGATTAGGGTCGTATTCAATAGAGATAACTTTTGCCTCATCTCCTAAATTGGGCTGAGCAAATTCTATACACCTATAATACCTCTTAACCCTGCCCCCCTGATGGCGTACTGTAATCCGGCCGGTATTGTTGCGCCCGGCATATTTTTTTAAAATCTTAATAAGCCCTTTTTCCGGCTCTTTTTTTGTAAAAATAACATTAGACATAACTTATCCCTTGGGTATATCAGTATACTGCTATGGACATAATGTGAGAGTGTAGAAAAACCTATTTTCGTCATTCTGAACACATTCACTTCGTTCAGTGTAAACTCCGTGAAGAATCTTGTCCTGACAAGGTTTGGAGATTCCTCGCTAACGCTCGGAATGACATTTTCAGGGGTTTTTCTACGGTCTCAATGTTTATCATGTTTAACGGGGTAAAATTTCAATAATTTGCCCTTTCTTAATCGCAACCATCGCCTTTTTATAACCGCTCTGCCAACCTGAAGTTCGGCCTAAACGTTTTTTCTTGGCGGGCACATTAATAATTCTAACTTTCAAAACATCAACTCCATAAACCTCTTTAATGGCTTTTTTAACCTCGGATTTTGAAGACCCTTTCGCCACTTTGAAAACATATTGATTCTGATCTTGCAGGGCAACCGCTTTCTCGGTAATTTGGGGAACTCTTAAAACCAAAGGCGCCACCACTACTTTTCTTTTATCGTCGCTAAGTTTCGGAGCAACAGCCGGCGAGACCTTATGGATTTCTTTTTGTTTCTCGCGAATTCTCTGCGCTTGCTGCTCTTTAACGGCTTGTTTGTTTCTTTCATTATTTCGGTCCAAAGATTTCTTTGAGCTTGATAATCTTTGAATTTTTCTTTTTAAGCGGTCTAACAACATAGATGTATTTAAAGTTGAAGGGTTGCAAATTTTTATTACTCTATATGCAAGTTGACAGGGGTCAGACCCCCCCCGAAAGCTGCATGTAAAATTTAAAGGGGGGTCTGACCCCTGTCAACTTGCATTTTTATTACGATAGAAACATTATGACCCATCGTTTATAGATATATCTTTTCCAAAGCCGCTAAGCCCTCTTTGGGCATTATCAGATATTTAAAAGATAACAAATCCAAAGCATTTAAGTCGTTAATCGGCATCACAGCAACTTGCGAAATATTACGACTGGCTCTTAGTAAATCAACATTGTAATCCAAAGAAGCAATCAAAGCAGTTTGTTCTTGGCAAGGCAATTTTTTCAAAATCTGAGCCGCTTCTTTGGTTTTCTTGGTAGTAATCTTTAATTCATCTAATAAAATCAAAAAATTATTTTGCGCTTTGGCTGAAAGCGCCATTAAAACAGCTTTCTTTCTTAGGGTTTTAGGGATTTTCTTTTTGTAAACTTTCTTATTAGTAGGCCCAAAAGTCACGCCCCCGCCTTTCCATAAAGGCGAACGGATTGAGCCGTGTCTGGCTCTGCCTGTGCCTTTTTGGCGCCAGGGCTTTTTGCCTCCGCCCGAAACCTCGCCCCTGTCTTTGGTATGAGCCGTGCCCTGCCTGCGGTTAGCCATTTGCGAAACAATAACCTGATGCAGCAAGTCAGGCACTACCTTAACATCAAAAAGCTCCTTTGGCAACTCTGCCTGACCAACAACTTTTCCTTCTTGATTGTATAAATCGGTTTTCATATTTATTTCTTCAAATACTTTTTTAAGTCCTCGACCGATAATTTCGCTTGTTTTAAAATGCTTTTCAATGTCCCTATTTTTAAATTTTTATTGTGTATTGCCACTGTTACTGGATTGCTTTTATCATCTTTGTACAAAATATAATGGCTACCCGTGGTGTGGTCAATAAAAAAACCCGCCCTCTTCAGAGCCCGTATAACTTGGGTGGGTTTAACTCTCGGCAGTTTAGGCATACACCTTCTCCTGTATTTTATTTCTTGCCCGATTGCCGAAAATTCTTACTTCTTTTAATTCGGAAAGCTCCAAAGGAATCGGCCGATGATGTTTCGCCAGAACCTCCAAATATCCTTCAATTGCGTCTTTAATGTTTTCCAGCGCTTCTGCCAATGTATCTCCTTCAGAAATGCAACCCGGCAAAGAAGGAACCGTAACAGTATACCCGCCCTCTTTTTGCGGCTCCACTAAAACCTTATAATTTAACATACAACTTGATTATATTATTTTGTTAAAGAAAAAGCAAGATTATTGATTGATAAACAAAATTCTATTTTCTATTTTCTGATTTCCAGCAAAGTCCCTCTCCTTCCCGGTACCGCGCCTTTAACTGCCAATAAATTATTTTCTGCATCAATTTTCACAATTTGTAAATTCTTTACTGTAACTCTGTCCCCGCCCATTCTTCCCGGCATTTTTTTGCCCGGAAAAACGCGCGCCGGGTCAGTGGCGCCAACCGAGCCCAAGGTGCGATGCTCGTGCTTAACTCCGTGAGTGGCGTTTCTGCCGTGAAAGCCCCATCTTTTAACCGCTCCCTGAAAACCTTTGCCTTTGCTCACGCCCGAAACCTTTACCTTATCTCCCTCTTTAAACATAGAAACATCAATTTTGTCGCCAACTTTAAACTTTGAACTTTGAACTTTGAACTCTTTTAAGTGCTTATACTCCTTTTCTTTTTCGGATTTTTTTATTTTATTAACTCTCTTTTTCTCAAAACCAATTTGCGCCGCTTCGTATCCGTCGTTATCTTTTGTTTTAATTTGAGTAACAAAACAATGCCCAGCTAAAATCAGGGTTATGGGTATTACTTTCTCTCCTTCAAAAATCTGCGTCATTTCAATTTTTTTTCCAAGAATGTACGGCATATTGACTTTCAAACAAAAAGATTGTATAATAATTAAGGTGATTTAAAATTTATTCTAAGAAAGGGGGTTGTTCAAATGGTAGAATTATTCGCCAAGTTGGTTGCGGGACTATGGAGAGGTATTATTTTTTGTTTGTT
>Ga0066637_10001739_pt1 | contig 14250 bp, 16 predicted proteins | sample CryGeyCG2014_020_FD_62737 | JGI IMG/M metagenome (GOLD analysis project Ga0066637, IMG submission 62737) | Groundwater microbial communities from aquifer - Crystal Geyser CG08_land_8/20/14_0.20 | ecosystem: Environmental > Aquatic > Deep subsurface > Groundwater | place: USA: Utah: Grand County...
AGATCTTGGGACGGTACATGACATCCAACTTGTTTCCCCACACGCCATTGAGGTAGTAGAGAACCGCCTTTCCCCACTGCCACTCTGGAAAACAAGTCACCCCGCTTACCTGAATTTCGCCAGACATGATTGTCCTCCTCCTTGGTTGATGAGACAAGACTGTTATACCATTTTTACCTATAGTTTTCAATACCTATTATGGGGTTTTTGTTGTAGCTTCTATCATACCTTTGTATCTCTGTTTTCTGTATTTTAAGTTTAAGCATTTAAAACAGCCGACTTTATTATTCCCCTGTTGCTTGTAGATAACCCCTACTCTCTTGCCACATAAAGGGCAAACAAACCAAGTTCTTTCTCCATTAAACCTCGTCTTAGATGTTGTAAGGGCAAGGTTATAACCAAGCACATCAATATTTGATCTTAAAAGGTGGGTTTTGAGTTCCTTTTTTGCCTGCCTTGTGAGGTCGTTGATGTTTATCTTTTGCGAGTAATCGGCAAGTTGGAAAACTCCTAAATCATTTGGGCTTATAACAAGATTTTGCTGATAATCCTTCCTAAATTTCTTTTCGCCTGTGGCGAAAAGCGTTATATAGTCACACGGGCTTGCCCGTGGGACTCTATTATTTTCATGGTTGTTTGCTTGTACTATCTGGTTTTGTCCAATAATAGCAGTGTTAGCTTTAAGAGTAATTTTAAGAGGTTGTTCTTTAATAGTTCTTAATGCTTGCAAGGCTGTTAAATAATGCCTGTTGGCTCGATCAAGCTCTTTACTTTTATTTACCATAAGCTAATCCTCCTCAAATCGGGAAACTATCGCAGGGGCTTGGGAATGAACAATACGCCCTTTAGCATCTCTTTCTACGATAATTCTTTCTTTTCTAGGTTCTGGGATGGAAAAGCGAAAGTTAAAGTTTAAATATGGGATATGGGATTGACAATTCCAATTGAAAGATTTGTTGACATAATTCTATCGGGCTTGACAAATACAACAAATAAAAAGTGCGCTCATGCAAATTGGCGCTAGCCACGACCTCTCCCCAAAGGAAGAGAGGGGAAATTCTTCTCCGTCTACTTTTTTCATCCAACCCTCAAAATTTTTTGGGTATTTTGTTCACAAGGGAATTTTATCATGATAAGTAAAAAAGTGATTTTTTGGGGTGGGGTAGCAAATTCTTCCACTTCCGTCGCGCGATAAGCCAAGTTTGACTTGGTCAAACGCGATTTAACAAAGTGGAAGCAATAAGGGTATCTATACCAACATCCACAATCTCTTCAAAACCTCTCCAAAGGTATTTAGTGAAGAGACATCGCCGGGATTGATAAGAAATGGAGCAAGCTTGTGGGAAAAAGTAGTTTTTAATCCTTCGGTCTTGTATTTGTCTACCGCCAATTCCAGCAAGTCCGCAAACCCGTTACTTTCGGCGAAATCTTTGTCAAATCTTGCCCCCGTGGCGTAAAGCCACACAATATCATAAATATCTCTTGGTTGCGTTTCCTCCCTAAAAACATACGCCGAAAGCTTTTGTACCAGTAAGTTATCCAAAGAGTTCGTCAAAATGTTCCTTGCATAACCAAATCTCAAAAGTGGTTGTGTTTCCAAATTTTGCTTTTTCCAACCTTTTGAGCTATCCACTTTTATCATAAGATTTTCCTTGGGATTATGGCTTATTTCAAGGGGAGCAAGAAGGTTTGGAAACTTAATCTCAAAATAAGACTTTTCCTCGTTTTTCTTAACAGAAAGCTCGCACTCTATATTCTCCCTTACAAAAACCTTGCGGACTTCCCCCACCAGATCCTCAATTTTATTATCAGAAATACCCAAATTATCGAAGTCTAGATCTTCTGAAAACCTTGGAATATTCCTTAATATTCGCAACGCCGTTCCACCGATAAATGATAGCTTTCTGGCATAATTTTGACCATACAGTTCGTAAATAAATTTTGCCTGTAGGTATTCCCTGACTAACGCTCTTCTTTTATCAATTGGCATTCCTAAAGATACCGCCGATTTTTGGATATTGTCCCAATTGAAAATCATGTTGTTCATTTTAATACTTTTTGCAACCATGCCGGATAATATTTAGCAAATTCCTTTATTTTTGTTTTATCAAGATGAGATATGTCTATTCTATAATTTTCCAAGTTTCGTATCCTTCGAATGTAAAGATAATCCAAAAGGGCTTTCTCGGGAAGGGCAACCCCGTTCTCAAAACCAAAATAGAGTTTTCGGGGGAGCTTTGAGTAAAAAAATACTCCTACATGAGTTGAAATCTTCTTTGATGTGGTAGTTGTTACGGAGGTTACGGAAAGAGGAACATCGGGAATAACTCCGCACGAATTTAAAACGCTCCCCATGCTTACATAGGAAGGCGTGTACAAAATACGGGCCAAGGAAAACTCATCAACCTTTGCGCCAATAAACTTATATACCCCCCTTTTGATATTCTCTATTTTTTGCGACTTGGCAAGCCTATAAAGAGAGATGTTTACGGACTGGGAAGATTCCAGAGGAAAGGCCAATCCGACATCGGAGGTCGTAAATACAGGTAACTTAATTGCTCTTTGGAGACTTTCAAATGTCATACACAACAAATATACATAATTGTATATTATCTGTCAATGAGTATACTTGCTAGTTTTTAGGAACGGGAGTTGCGCAAAGATATAGCTTGAAGAGACCTGCCCTTCTCTCCAAGCCGTATCAAAACGCAACGCTAAACCAGCAATGCCTGTCTATTGTACCAAACTATGGGCTGTTTGTCAACGACGGTGTGGCCAAGTTTTTGGATTTGGTCGCGAAGTTTGTCGGCAAGGGCGTAGTTTTTACTAGCCCTTGCCTGCTCTCTTTCGGCAATTAATTTGCTAATGTTCTCGGGAATTTGTCCAATTGGTATAATTTGACTAAATCCTAATGCAAGAACACGATCAAAGTCTAAAAGCAGTTTAACAGCCTCTGCTTGAAAGTTACCTTTTTTAGATGTGTTTACTAAATCCCAAACAACGGCCATAGCTTGCGGCATGTTTAGATCGTCGGATAACGCTTGCAAAAATCTTTCCTTGAATTGGGGCAGTGCCCCTGCGGGGGCACTGCCCCGATCATCGTAATTTGGCAAATTGGTCGAATTTGGCAAATTCTCTTGGACAAAAACCTGCAACCTACCAAAGGCTCGTGTGGCACCACCCAAGGCCTCCCAAGAAAAAGCCGCGGTCTGCCGCCAATGCATTCCGTATGTGTATAGGCGGTAAGCCAAGGGGTTAATACCACGGTCTATAACACTTTGAAGCGTTAAAAAATTCCCCTTGGATTTTGCCATTTTCTGATCGCTCTCCGCATTTAGAAATCCCGCGTGCAACCAAAAATTTGCCATCTTTTTCCCTGTTGCCACCTCAGTTTGAGCAATTTCATTCGGGTGATGAGTTTCTTTGTGGTCAATTGCTCCAGTATGAATATCAAAAGGATTTCCAAGATGTTTTAGAGAAATCGCCGAACACTCAGTGTGCCAACCCGGAAACCCTATCCCCCAAGGTGAGTCCCATTCCATAGCCCGTTTTTTACCCGTTGTGTTAAATTTCCACAAAGCAAAGTCGCGGGGATTTTTCCGTTCGGCATTAAAATCCACCCGCGCCGCCTCTTTTATCCCGTCATTTGTGAGTGACGACATCGCGCCATATTCTGGAAACTTGCTTGTGTCAAAGTAGATCCCATCGCTTGTTTTATAAGTAAATCCTTTTTGTTCTATTTGGCTAATTAGGTTGATTTGCTCTTTAATAGTTGCGGTGGCCTTTTCCCAAATAGTTGGCGATAACATATTAAGCCGTTCCATATCTTTCTTAAATGCTTCAAGATAATAGTCGGATAACTGCCACGCATTCATTCCTTTTTCACTAGCGGCTTTTTCTACCTTGTCCATTCCCATATCCCCATCGCCGGAAAGATGCCCCACATCGGTTATATTCATTACCCGTTTTACATTGTATCCCAAAAAAATAAGCGTTCTTTGGAGCAAATCGTTAAAAATATAAGTCCGCAGATTCCCGATATGGGCAAAGTTATAAACGGTAGGACCGCAGGTGTAAACACGGATCTCTTTAGGATCAATGGGAATAAAGGTTTCTTTTTTGCGGGAGAGAGAGTTGTAAAAGAAAAGAGTGTTGGACATAGGATGTATTATAGCAAAATAGAAGTCCATAAATTTCTAATTATTTTAATTATTCTAAATAAGCACCAAGTTCCAATTTCCCGGATTTAGAAAAATTGAGACTTACTAATTGGGAATTGTTTAGGTTAATTAGGTTAATTAGAAATTTCTTAATGTCTGGAAACACTTCCCTCAACACCCCCAACTGTTCCTCCGTAAACTCTCCCAACACCCAATCTTCCGCTTTATCTACTTTTGGATCATACGAGAGAAGCTGTACCCCAATCCTAATCCGCCAAAAATTCTTTGTTCCTAAAGAATCAATTACAGATTGGACTCCCTTGTGGCCACCAGAAGTGTTGCCAAATGTTACTTTAAATTTACCAAGGGGAATGTCTATATCATCATGGGCGATCATGAATTGTGGCAGGGCCCCTGCCTGCGCCGGCGGGCCTTTCGGGGCACTGCCCCATTTCTTAAGAATCTTTAAAACATCCTTCCCCGACTCGTTCATGAAAGAAGAAGTCTTAATCGGGAATGGGGTCTCGTGAGACCCCTTTTTTAACCAATCCACCAAGAGATGACCCGCGTTATGAAGCGTATTTCTGTATTTGGAACCGGGGTTTCCAAGGCCGATCAATAAAATTTTCAATTTTTAGTTTTTAATTTTTATTCAATATCAAATTTTAGATTTTCAAATTAGATATTAAAAATTGATTAAAAATTTTAAATTAAGAATTACAAATTAATGGTGGTCCTCCTTATGATGCACTCCCAAAAGGTGCCTGATCCCATGTTCGGCAAGATGCGCAATTTCCCGCTCTGTAACAGCCATTTCCAAATTAATAACAACATCGCCAAGATAATATCTCCCATCAGGTAACTTTTGATCCATATTAAACGATAAAACATCTGTTGGATAGTCGTGTTTTAGATACCTTTTATTTAAAGCTTGTATTTGCTTTGCGCCTACGAGAGACATTTGGATAAAAGAGTTTTTTTGAAGCACGATTTCAAATAAAAATTATCTTAACGCTTCGCGCACCATCTTCCCTACTACCGACATATCTGCTTTGCCTGCTAGTTTGACCTTGAGCTCCGCCATCACAATCCCCATTTGAGCAACGGTCGTGGCGCCTGTTTCTGCAATCACCTTATTTACGATACTTTTGACCTCATCCTCCCCCATCATTTCGGGCAGATAAGTTTTAAGGACCGCAATTTCATCTTCTTCCTTTTTTACAAGGTCGTCCCTACTACCTTTTTTGAACATTTCAACCGCTTCGGCGCGGGACTTTATGCCTTTTTGAACAAGAGAAATTACATCAGCGTCGGTTAAAGTCCGATTAAGAGGACGAAACTCGATTTCTTTGTTTTTAATATCAGCCAAAAGCATCCGCAATGTCCGCAATTTAACCGCGTCTTGCGTCTTTTGAGCCAACAACAGATCTGATTTGATACGATTTACCATATTATCTATTGTATCTCTTATCTCTTTTAATTTTCGCTAATCTTTCTTTATCTTTAAGGCGACGGGTTATAGACGGCTTAATATAAAACTGCCGCTCTTTTACTTCGTCAAGAATACCTTCTTCCAGAATTAGACGATTAAAACGCCTAAGCGCCTGTTCGATTGTTTCGGTAGCATCAATATTTACTTTTACCATGATTCAAAAATACCCCCTTTCGACATATAAACTGCCTAGTTCTATATCGGATTCGAAACTTTAATGAATTAATAGAATTTTAATTTCTAATTACCCTAAACAAATCCCAACTCTCAATTTGGAATTTGGAAATTGATACTTATTTAGAATAATTAGGTTAATTAGATCAATCAATAATTTCCTATGTTTCTCCTCCCGGCTCCTTCTTTGTACCACCCATAATGTGCAGATGTTCATGTTCAAAATGATTGTACCCTGCCCCGTTGACTACCAATTTGTACCCAGTTTTATCCAACCCAAATTTTTGGATAGCAAAATAGCTAGTCGCGATTATATCATCCCAATATGATGCCCGACTACAAGATGCGAATTTTCCCGAGATTGTCGTGTTGTATTTTCCCGAGATTGTCTTGCTTTTTTCATGATGCATTTTATCAATCACCAAAAGGTGGACCGGAGCCTTAGGATATTTGTTTTTAATAACAATAAAATTGGCGGTTTCCGCCACCTTTTCAGCAGGTTCTTCACCTGCCACTATTTTACAAAATAGACAAGGTTCCATGACAATTAATCTATACTAAATTATCAAAGATAGCAATTTCAAAATTATTACAATTAACCTAATTAATCTAAATGATGTCCAATATCCCAAGCACCAAATTGGGATTTGTGGTTTCTTTAGAACAATCAGAATAATTAGATTAATTAGAAATTTTTGGATCTTAAGGTATAATTTGTTTCTTGCTAATACCCCCACGCATGCTAATAATATTCCTACGATGTTTTACACCAAGTACCGTCCGCGCAAATTTGGCGAGTTTTTAGGAAGCGAGACCCTTTCGCGCGCTATCCAAAACTCAATTTTTTCCAAAAACTTCGCACACGCCTTTTTTTTATACGGTCCCCGCGGAGTTGGCAAAACAACCATGGCCCGCCTTATCGCCAAGGCCCTCAATTGTCAAAAATCAAATTTGTCTAATTTAACAAATACGCCTAATTTGACCAATTCTGAACCCTGTGGCACCTGCGATCACTGCATTGCAATAGACAACGGCTCGTATATAGATCTTATCGAAATTGACGCCGCCAGTAACCGCGGCATTGACGATGTCCGGTCACTCCGCGACAAAATTGCGCTTTCCCCCGCCGCCGGCCGTTTTAAGGTTTATATAATTGACGAGGTTCACATGCTGACAAACGAGGCTTTTAACGCGCTTTTAAAAACTTTGGAGGAGCCGCCACCGCACGCCGTTTTTGTCCTTTGTACCACCGAATTTAAAAAAGTTCCGGAGACTATAAGAAGCCGTTGTCAACAATTTGAGCTTAAACGCGCCACCGTTTTGGACATTGTAAAAAAGTTAAAAAGAATTTTAGACGCAGAACAAAAAGAAAAAACACCAGTTCCGGAGCTATCTGACGAAAGCCTAAAAAAAATCGCCAAGGCCGCTTTAGGAGGTTTCCGCGACGCCGAAACCATGCTGGAACAGGTGGTCTTTGGACAAATCACGGTGGACGAATTAATTGCCCTTTCCGATACAGACGAATTGGCAAAATTTGTTTATGATATTGCCATTAAACCCAATACCAAAGTAGCTCTTGAGTATCTGGAAAAAACTTTTGAAACCGGTATTGGTGCCGAAAGCTGGACCGACAGCTTTTTGGAGTATCTACAAAGCCTGCTTTTTGCCAAGGTTGGCGCTGGCAACGATGCTCTTTTGATAGATCCAATAAAGGTAATAACGCTTCCACAAATTTCCGGACTTATTAAATCTTTTGGAGAAGCAAGACGACAAATTAGGTTTGCCACTATTCCCTTTTTGCCGCTGGAGGTGGCAGTGGTAGATTTGACCGAAGAATTAAATCGGGTTCCACCCTTTAGGGTGGAACCCGAATCAATCTTATCTGCCCCCTCTTCTCCTCCTAATCCCCCCGCCTTTTCCATAGAAAAGTTATACGAGGCCGTCCGCCCCCTAAACCACTCGGTTGAGGCGTTACTTCGCTCGTGTAAAATATTGGGCTTTGACGACGACAACGAATCACTTGTAATTGAAGCTTTTTACTCTTTCCACAGGGAACGGCTAAATTCACCAACAAATAAAAAGATTGTAGAAACAGCCCTAGAAAAAATATTGGGCCGGGCAGTAGCAATCAAGGTAACATTAAGCAAGCAAAAACCTGCGTCCAAGGAGGATTTAAGCGATAAGAATATAGAACCGATTAAAGGAGTGGTTCCCCCTGATAAAATCAAGGAGGCTTGGGAAGTTTTGGACGGCAAGGCTCCCCTATAAGTCCTAAACTCCCTATTATCAAATTAGACCAATTTAACTAATTAGTCCAATTAGACTAATTTGTTTTCTATGCATTTACCAAAACCATTACAATCTCTTAAAGATTCCTTTGAATCGCTCCCCGGCATCGGACCCAAAACGGCAGAGCGTTTAACTTTTCATTTGTTAAGAGTACCGCAGGAGCGACTTGACACCTTTGCTGACTCGGTGTCTGCCTTAAAACAAACCAAAATTTGTAAAATTTGTAAAAATGTTGGCGAGGATGAAATCTGCGAGGTTTGCGCCGATCCTAAAAGAGACAAAGAAAAAATTTGTGTGGTGGAGTCTCCTTTGGATGTTCTGGCTTTGGAAAAATCGGGCTACAACGGACTGTACCATGTGCTTCACGGCGCTATAAATCCTATTGCGGGCATTGGCCCCGAAGAGCTTTTTATAGAAGATCTACTTTCCCGTATTAAAAAATGGGGTAGTACCCTATCGGGTACTACCCCCTATGAATTAGATAAATTAGAAATCATACTTGCAACCAACCCCGACCTAGAGGGCGAGGCTACTGCGATGTACATTAAAAACAAATTGGAAAAATGTGGTAGTACCCTAATCAGGATCTCCCGCATCGGACGAGGCCTTCCAACAGGCGGAGATTTGGAATACGCTGACGAAACAACTCTTAAAAGGGCAATGGAGGGGAGAACCTCTGCGTAAGACGCAGAAAATTTTTAATTTAAAATTTTAAATTAAAAAGATTTTCACTGGCAATCACCTTGATATTAGAATCTTTACGGCCTTTAACCTCCACCCCTCCCGCCTCCAATGATTTTTTAGAAACTATTATCCGAACGGGACAGCCGATAAGATCAGCATCCTTAATCTTTACCGCTAAAGTCTCTGGCCGATCGTCTAGCAGAGATTCTGAGCCATCTGCTACTAACTTAGCATACAGATCGTTTGACTGCTTAACTGCTTCGTCCGAGTTGTTATCGCAAAGAATATGGTATTTAAAGGGGGCAATGCTAGCAGGCCAAATTATTCCCTGATCATCGTGGTGTAATTCTACAACCGTCCCCATAGAACGGGATGGCGCAATGCCATAGCTTCCCATAATGACATGGTGCTCTTTGCCGATATTGTCATGATATTTTAATCCCAACGCCTCGGAGTATTTTGTGCCCAGCTTAAAGATATTTCCAACTTCGACGGATTTTTCCGAAATGCGGGTGAAACCCTTTAGGGTTTCACCCGAATCAAAACCCGAATCATTCATAATTTCCTTATTTACCGCTTCGAGAGCTCCTTCTTTTATATAAATCTCATCCTCCCCTACCTCGCACACCGTCTGAAACTCGTGGGAATATCTGGAAAACACCCCACCGCTTGCCAATGTATAATAAGTTTTATCCCCTATCCCAATCCGGTTAAAGATATTTACGTAGGCTTGCCGCGCTTTTTCGTAGAATTCGTCAAGCTCTCCTTGGGTTGCGGAAAAGGAATATAAATCTTTCATAATAAATTCCCGAGTGCGAAGTAACCCCCCTTGGGATCTTTTTTCGTTGCGAAACTTTGTCTGAAATTGGTACACATATTTAGGTAGGTCTTTGTATGAATTGATATGATTTGTCATTATTCTGGCAATGGGTTCTTCGTGGGTAAACGACAAACCCAACTCTCCCCCATTGGCAAGGGTTGTCTTAAACCAGGAGTCCACCACTTTTTGGTCCCACCTACCGGAAGCTTTCCAAATTGCCGGATCTTGAAGACCCGACATTAAAATTTCCTGCCCTCCGATGGCGTTTATTTCCTCGCGGATAATGTTGATTATTTTATTAAGAACAATAAAGCCCAAAGGCAAAAAGCTATAAACACCAGCCATTTCTTTGTGGATAAAACCGCCACGAATCAGAAGTTGGGCATTAACGCTTGTCTCGTCTTTTGGCGCTTCCCTGCGAGTTTTAGTAAAAAGATTTGTTTGCAACATAAAACTTATATCTTCCTGACACCATATTATCAAATTAGACCAATTAGTCCAATTGGACTAATTAGACAAATTTGTTTTTTTGTAATCTAAGCGTTTCTTAAATAGGTTTTCGCGAAATCCCCCTTCCTTAATAAACTGCTCCTCCAAGGACTTGTAAAACCTATCTAATAAATAATTTTCCTTAAAAAGCAGGCAAACCATTATGTTTGCGTATTCTTCCGGTTTTTCTAAATCCAAATTAGTCCAACTGGCAATATTAGCTAAATTGGTAACATTAGCAGTATCTTCCTTAAAGGTACGAATTTTTACAACCCGGGGATCGTTCTTGTCCCAAAGATTATATTTGTGGCTTCTAATAAAGTCCTTGTAGTCTTCCAAAAGCTCGCCAAAGCTAGCGCGTCCAACACCAACTAATTTTAGCCCACTTTCCATGCTTTTTTCCAAGACCCCTTCTACAATGTTTTGTTTACCCGACCTTGCCGCATGGGTCATTTGTTCCACCAACCTTTTATGAGCATACTCTTTTAGGAATTTCTTATAAAACTGCTCATTGGCGTCATATATTGTAACGGCTAACCTGTAAACTAATAGGTTTTCGTAACTCATGGTTTTAATTATTAGTCAAATTTGTCTAATTGAACTAATTTGACAAATTTAACCAATTCTTTCCTAAAACTACTAATCCCCTTCTTTAAACTTTTGCCAGCTTTTTTGTAAGTGGAGTATTTTGTAGCGCACTGTGAGGTAACTTTTTATTGTTTCCTCAATTTCGGAATGGGACTGGTTGTCAAAGACAGGTGCAACTTCGGCACTGGGACAAACAAGATCCCTATATAACTCCAGCTTCACAACCACCAGATTGCAATTTAGCATCGTATCTTCCAAAGTTTTTTGCGCGATGGCAAATTCCGCAAATCGTAAAGAGTGCGCTTTGGCAATAAGACTTGGCAATTCCAAGGAAAGTTTGATAAGTGGCGTTACAATAATCTCGTCCAGTAACGGAGTGGTCTGGCAATCTTTTGCCATCCGTGTCACGGCAACGCCACAAGCCAGTAGCTTTTGGTAAATTTCCAAATCCTGAAAACTTTTAACCGGTCTTCTTGGGTAAAATTTGATCATGTTGGTTTCACATTAACTACCTTCTTTACCTCTTGGTTGATACGATACCTCCCTTCGGTAGTTGCTACTGTTTTCCTTCTTCTTGTTTTAGATGGTTTATATAAAACATGCAATGGATAAAATTCAAAATAGTCTTTTTCGTCAAACCACGCACACTTAAAATCAAAAAGACGCAGTCCGGTAAGGCGTGACAAGGCCATTGCGTAGATTGTGAGCTGGTCAATCGGCTGTTCCTTTACAGCGTTTGGTTTGTAGTCTAGGATATGTATTTGTCCGTTTCTAATTTGCAAGAGATCGATATGTCCTGTTATTAATTTAGGTAACTCACCAAAACTCTTAACATCTAGTTGAGTGTGTGCAAAATTTCTAATTGCGCTAATTTCTAACCGACCTAAATAATCTCCAATTTCCAATTCCTTAAATCCCAATTTTAGAGCCAATAACTTTATCTCTTTTTGTTCATTGGGATTTGGGTTTTCTTTAGAAATCAGGTCAATTAGGTTAATTAGGTCAATTTTCTTGGTATAAATTTGAAACCCAAGTTGGGTTTGCATATGCAACAAATCTTCACGGGTTAAATAAACCGGAACCTCGGTGGCAACGGTTACCGAATCGTTAAATAAGAAGAATTTTTGCACATGCTCGTGCCGAGAAGTCCGTTCTTTGACACTTTGCAAAACAAATTGGCATAGCTTATTGGCGTAATTTGTTTTGCTACGAACAATCATTTGCTTTTTGGAAAAAGTTATGGGAACTTCCGAAGCCCGTAACCCTTCTGAAAAATACTGATGCGGACATTCCGAGGGGACAAGTTCCAAAAATTCTTTTAGCGGCTCAAATTTTCGGTGGGCGTATTCCTCTTGGATCATTAAAGAGCACTTGGCGCGATGATACCTGTAGCGATACAACTGGCGGTGCGCCAATGTTGCGGTGACCACAGTATTTTTTGGGTCGTATTTTTTTATCACAAATTCACGCATTCTTTGGTATTTGCAATAATCCTTAAACTCCTCGAGCCATGCGGAAACGGTTGAAGGTTGGAGAGAGAAATTTCTAATTTCTCCGCTCTCTCTATCATTTAATATTTTACAAACTCCTCCCAAGGAGTGGCCTAGGTTATACAAACTTAACGCGTTAAAAACAGTTTCCAGCGGGTAATGTTTTCCTAGGTCTTTTTGCGGAGTAAAAGTTCGTTTGCATTCCAAGCAAAGATAAAGTTGTATTTTTTCATACTTTTTTTGCCTAAAGCCACGCCGCACATATTTTTTGCTTTGGCAGTAGGGACAACAAAATGTGTCGTAGATCGGTTTTTCCATGTCGATTTTCCCTCTTGATTAATTAAATTATTCGTGCAAGAATCCCTATTGCTGGTTAACCGCAAGGTTTATCTCGGCCAATCCAAAGCCGAAGGCCAGCATTTATTCCTCCAGATTCTTTTTTCTAGCGTTTATAATGCCAAAACGGTCTTTTCTCCACGCAGGGATAACACTCCAAAAATGTTTCTGCCCATTTCCTACTTGCCTAATAACTACTTTAATTCGTCTATCATTAATTACCGCTTCAAAAGCCCAAAATTTGTAACTTACATTTTCTTTTTTGTAGTTGCTCTCTTCCTGAAAATACGGCATTGCTTGTAAAACCTTTATCGCCCTTGGTAACAAACGGATATTCGTTTCTATTCTTTTGTTGTCCCTCCTGCTCCTACTGCCCTTATATAAAAGGTGGTTAATTCCCTTGGCATTAAAATATATTTTGTTGCCACCAAAAGCAGGACAAGATACTTCTTTAGTTTGTTTGAAAGTATCTTTTATTTGGTCTTTATACGATTTCATAAATCTTAGTTAACCACCCACCAGTTTACTTCGGTATCTTCTAAAGCAGGGGCATTTAACATAATTTCTAATTCCTTCTCCCCACTGTATTTTGCCCCAACTACAACAGGAGCATTTGGTGTAGCATAAATAAGGGAAATATTCGTTACTGCCGTGGTACTTACCTTGACAGAGGTAGTGCCGGCAGGTATTACAACTTTCCCAGCGGAGGCGGCCGCGACATCCGGGCCTTTAACATTTATTTTTTGCGTGGTAACTTGGCCTAAAATCATTACATTCCCTTTGCTGTCTATTGTCACGGTATTTTGCAAAACCATATCCCCCGCCATGGTGGCAAGAGATGCCCCCTTTTCCCCCAGCCCGTCTATAACCAAAAGACCGGTGGTGATTTTTCCAGTGATAACAACATCCAAGAAGGTAGAAAGCCCGAGGGCGTTAAAGTTTTTATACACCACAAGGTCACGGTCTACCGAGATATCCTTATCGCTTATAGCAAAAATATCTTCTAATTTTGGCAGCGAAGGTGCCGAAGAACCTACCCCAACACTCGGTTCAGCGCCAGCCACGTTTGACGCGGAAGTTCCTATCCCCAACGGACCTAACTGCCCTAAAAGTCCTAATTGACTTTCTACTAAATCCAAACGGGATGCGAAGGTTGCCATATCACGACTCTGGGAGGCTAAAATCTCACTAGTTTCGGAAATTTCAGGGGTCTGTTGCGTATCCGTGATACTTTTTACCTCTCCTGTAACCTCATCTATTTTTATTTCTTGTTCCTTAATTGCTTGCGCCAAAACTGCGGTTAGCTTTTCGTAGTGAATACCATAGTATTCTTCGTCTGAACCTTTTACATTAAACTTAAAGGTTGCTTCGGGAAGGATTGGCAGTAAATCTTGCGCCACAAGCCCTAAGCGCTTCTTGGCATCATCAGATTCCTCTACGGTGTTATATGTATAGGCATTTAAGCTTTTAACGATAGCGAGTGCATTGGTGATTGGGGTTAGGTTCTTTTTTAAGCGTACATCAGATGATGTAAGTCCAATATCGCCACTAGCATTCTTGTAAACTGCGGTATCCCCATCGGCAGTCCACGTGTCCATTCTAATTCTTCCCGCAACTTGTAATTTTTGAAGGGGTCCCGTCGTCCCGATGCCGACGTTGCCATCTGTTGTTATTGCCCCTAGTCCCAATCCATTGCTGTCTTGCCAATACATAACTTTGGTTGATCCA
>Ga0066637_10001747_pt1 | contig 14209 bp, 13 predicted proteins | sample CryGeyCG2014_020_FD_62737 | JGI IMG/M metagenome (GOLD analysis project Ga0066637, IMG submission 62737) | Groundwater microbial communities from aquifer - Crystal Geyser CG08_land_8/20/14_0.20 | ecosystem: Environmental > Aquatic > Deep subsurface > Groundwater | place: USA: Utah: Grand County...
TACGAAAGAACCATAAAAAACCCTGGCGCTTGGCTAGGGGCTTCATGAGTCTCTACCTAATTATCAGGTGGTTATCTAGGAAATTTCACTATTTTTTATGGGGGCTTATCTTCGCCGTCTTGCACCTTGCGAGGGGTGCTGTTCCAGGGTAAAACGAATATTACCTATGGACAAGTCATGGGTTTCTGCTGAACCTTGATACTCGATCTGGAAATCAAGCGGGCTTCCAGCCGGAGCATAAACGCTATGGCCTGGAAAAACATATCTCAATGTCGGCAGTAGACTCTCAGGCTCTTCTCCAGTATGACAACTCTGCGATAAGATAACCGCATTAGGTGACAAATACCTAGCCAAGTTACGCGCCCTCATCTCTTGGCCATCTCTGGTACTTAAATAGCTTCGCTCGCTCCTGCGATTATCGCCAAAGCGAACTCGGGTTTGCCTGCGAACTTGGCTACCATGACCAGCAAAATAGAAAAGATCTATTGGCCGCCGGTTGCCAGTCTCTTCTATTGTCTGGTAAAACTCTTCCCTAGAAGCAACTTCATAATAAACAACTCGATAACCCGGTTCCATTAACTCTAAAATGTGGCTATCAATGAAAGAGCCAGCATCATCAGATTCTGACATCACCACTAAAGCAACCGGCCGATGATCATTGGGCCGCGGAGCAGAGCGATTAGCCGCTAATTCTTGGACTTGCTCCAAAGTAGCCCTCGGAAAACGCTCATAAAATCTAATCGGAGAATCGTGCCTGCCCAAGCGCAGACGAGACAAGGTATCCACCAGCCGCAAATACCTGCTCATCGTTTGTCTGCCTGCCTGACCAGCCAAGCTATAAAACATCTGCTGGTTAGCGCTGCCAGTAGCCTCTGGGTCAATTAAGGCCTGACAAACGCAATTAATTATGTAGAAATTATTAGTGGCCAGACAAGCCCGAAAGAACGCTTCGTTGCTAAAAAGTGAATGGGCTACATATTGAATTGCTTCGGGGTTTTCTCTGACCGCAGCCAAAGCCAAGTCTGGATTTGCCCGCTCAGGACTATCTTCTGGAAAGAGACTAAGAACCAGACCGTTTTGCCCAACCGCGGTTCTTACAACTTCAGGATCATGTCTAAATTGAGTTGGAGCATCCCCAAGAGCCAACCCATTTTGCCTAACCGCACTTAAGACAATTGACCTGACAAGAGCAGTTTCGCCTGCCTGCAGTTGAGTCTCCAAATAACTCCGAGCATATTGGAGCATACTCCCGTCCCTTCTCACTTCAGACTCAATAACTAAGCGATTTTGAGTAAACCTAGTTTCGGCTGTACGTAAAATTGGAGGATTTGATGACTCGCGAAGTACCCGCCATTCATCATAAACCTCTTGTTCTGTTGGTTGATGAGGTGGTGGCGTACTAGCTTCTGCTGAACCCCCCGGGGAAAACAGGTTCCATAAATAGTTCAATATACCATCTTTTTGATGGCCATTCCCCTGAATTTTTCCAGCTAAAACAACATAATCTTGCTCTTGGCTGGCTGCAACGTCAGGAGAATCAACCAAATCTCCCTGGCCGCCCTTTGCAGTTGGCCTATATGAAGTAATATTCAAATTATTAGTTATAGCTTCCATAATAGTTCTTCTTTGAGAATCCTTACAAAGATATTATCGTAGTTAAATGAGGAAAACTTGCATTCTAATTGGTGAAGAAATCAACGTCAACCAGGCTATTTTGGTTATCAAAGACCATGTCAAACCCTTGTGGCGTACCGTCAGGCACAAAAAAAGTGCTATCTGGGAACACGCACTCAAGCATCCCTTCAAGCTCGCCATTGCAAGCATAACAACCATAAAGCAAAACCCGGCTATTCTCCGCTAGATAATTATTCAAATAGTACATTTCAGCTTCATCTGACGGATCTAAGAACAATATCTCATCATCTTCATATGGCTCTCCGCTAAACCTAGTTGTCCTAGCTGTCCCATGCCCACCTAAATAAAGCAATGAAATGAGCTGGCGTTGGCCGGTTGCCTCTATTGCCTCATAAACCTCAAGATCACTCTCAGCTTCAAAATACACAACCCGATACCCATGCTGTATAAGCTGAGAAATATTATTATGAATAAAAGTGTCAGTCCGATCAATTACAGGCAAGACCACCAAGGCAACCGGCCGGCCGTCAGCAAACGATCCGCCACTGTCCAAAGCCCTACGATTAGTTACAATTTCCGCTACCTCTGACGGTGTGGCTGCGGTAAATCGCTCCATATGCCGAATATTTAAATTAGTCAAATCTGTTAAGGTCGACTGCAAACTAGCGTTAAGCTCTTGAGGCAAGAGAGAGGTATTGGCCATGCTAAACATAGTTTGGTAAATATAATAGTAGGCTCCAAAACTTAAATTATAACACTGCCTGACAAATTCCTGATTACTAAACAAGCTTGGGGAAACCAGATAAATAGCATTAGTATTTTGCGCCATTGCAGCTAAAGCAATGTCCATATTCCCCCTATAATATTCAACAACATTATCAAAGCTATGCCAATTATTTTCGACCGCTGCCAAGGCAATCTCTACATAATGCTCACCTAATCGAGAAATAGAATGAGCAGCATACAGTAGGGCCAGACCATTTTGCCTGACCGCGGCCAGAACAATATCTGGATTGGCTCGCAGTGCTAGCGACGCATATTGTAGCGCCAAACCATTCTGACTCACAGCAGCCATGACTACCTCAGGATCATTGCGTAGCTCAGCTGAAGCCAGAACCAAATCCAAACCATTACGCCGCACCCCGGCTAAAACAAAAGGCTTCTCAGCACACTGACGGGGTAAAACATTGCTTAAACCACCAATCTTAATTCTCGTTAGTGTTTCAGCCTCTTCATTTCCAAATTCAAACAATCCCCAAAATCCTGAGCTCGAGGTATCGGTTTGCGCTACCCCAGCATCGCTCTCCTCTGGCAAAGAACTATTACCACAAGAAAGTGTACTAGAAACTAAAGATATTAAGGAAATCATACTCATAGCTAATTATCTATCGAGAGCAATAATAGGAAATTTCAGTTTTTTACTGCTTTTTGCTACTTCCGGAAATTTAACAAATATTAGGTGTTACCTGGTGGCAAGAAAAAGAGCCGGAAATACTCCGGCTCTTTCTTATCAACAATGGCAACAACAACCAAAAGCTAGTAATTCACAGAATATCTTCCATTTTGAATATTATTTCTGTGTACAAAAGTGTTAACAATATTGCTTAATCTTGTGGCCAAAGGCGTTGGCGTCCGGCCAGTCCGGGCTTGCCTTTGTAAATCAGCATACTCCATCTCTTGTCTTAGCCCAGCACCGATTTGGATTGTTGCCACTCCATTGGCTACAGTAATTTGGATGTTCTGTCCTCGTGGCCGAACCCGAGACCCTTCTAAAAGGTTGTTAATACTCTGGGCCAATTGTCTGCCTAATTCCACCTCATTAGAGCCATTGCTTGCTCCCCCAGGTTCAATAGTTGAGGAATCATCGTGGACCGGCCGCCCCTCTTCTTTAACACCACCCTTAGAGTTCAAGGGATAAGGAATATACCCTCCGCTAATTGGTCCGACATTCATGATACTCTTACCTCCTATAACGGGCAATTATAATTGCCTCTTACCAGTATTATCGAAACAAAAACAATAAATCTTGCATTCTAATTAAGTGGGGGCTGGTCCACACAATCATAGATCTCTGATTGGCCAATGGGATGGATTTGGGCAGCGGGAGTTCGGGGATAAATAATATAATAAAGAGAGCGATGGTCATTAACCCTGGTCTGCAGCAAGGTTAAGCCATCTGCTGGAACATATTGCTGCCAATTGTTAAGCCTGGTCAAAATTGGGTTATTTGGGTCACGTTCGGCAATTTCTGGCACAATCAAAGCAATTGCCCGATAGTAGTCACCAGCCAAAGCCAAAAGCCTAACCCCAAAGCTACGTGGGGCAAAAGCCCCAATGGGATCTGGGTTAATATGAGAGGCTCCACCGTAAAAAGAAACAGACCTGTTATTATCATACACCGCATGTATCTGCTCATAGGCATTATCCCCCAAGATAACACTAACTTCTTCCTCCCTACCAGCATAGACTTGCCAAAACGCCTGAGCAAAAGGGAGTTGACGCAAACTTAAATGAGCCCCGTAAAAAATCGTGCCATTTTCCCTCGCCATTTGCAGTATGCCCAAAACCGAACAAAAATCCCGGCCACTCATAAAATCACTTAAATGACTTAGGCTTTCAAAATTGGCCCCTTGCATAAACGACCCCAATTGACTCTGAACAAGTGGATCTCGCCTAAAAAACTCACTAACATGGTTCTGTATCTCTCCAAATTCCGGCTGGGACAAGAGTGGAAATATCTCTTGGGCAAAATGGCTGGCTGTAGTTTGTACACTTAAGCATCTAATACCAGCTGACGACGACCTGCAATTATCATGAAGTTCACCAAACCCTAAAATCATTGCTTGGGATGGGTCTGGAATCGTGGTAATAATAATCAAGGCAGCAGATATGTCTTCAATGTGTAGGGACTCAATTGTTACGTCTGGCCCAATAACAACAGTTGGCGCGGGTAAAGTTGAGGGAGCAGTTTCTGCGTCATTCTCTGCCTGGTCATTAATAGGCAAGGTCCTATTGGCAGTTTGCGTTGCTCCACCACAACCAGCAGCTATTAGCCCAAAAGTTATCAGCAAAGCAAGCCCAATTCCCATGTTTAACTCCTATCAATTAAATATCGGGGGTAAAACAGGAAAATTTCACTTAGAAGCTGCTTTGATCCTCGCCTTTTGGTGCTCGGCCCAGCTCTTAGAAAAGAGGTGCAAGCCATCTTTTTTAGCTACAAAATAATAATAGTCTGTTTTGGCTGGATAAACAGCCGCCATAATCGACTCAATCCCAGGGTTACAGATCGGCCCAGGAGGGAGGCCTTTGTATTTATAAGTATTATAAAGCGAATCAACTGTTAATTGGTTGCGATAAACCTTTTTGGTCGGGTTGTCCAGCGCGTACTTAACCGTTGGGTCAGCAGCTAGCGGCATACCAATCCTTAAGCGATTGTAAAAAACAGAGGAAATAACTACCCTCTCCCCAGGCTGTTTGGCCTCTTTTTCAATAATCGAAGCCAAGGTTAAAATTTCATGCAAGTTATAGTGAGTATCACCCTTGGCCTTGTCCCAAAAAGGCAAGACCTTTTCCTCAAATCTAGTTAACATAATCTCAACTGTTTCCCGAACTGTTGCCTCTTGAAAAAACCAATAGGTATCTGGATATAAATACCCCTCCAGGGATTCTGAAGGGATATATTTAAATAGTGACCAATGGGCATTGCGCAGAGGCTCATTAATCCCCTCCTTGACTAAGGCTTGAAATTTATCAGGGTCACTAACCCCACTAGCCCGCAAGATCTCAGCCATACGATAAATTGATAAGCCTTCTGGAAAAGTCACCTTTACCCTAGTTAGCTCCGGCTCAACTACATCCCCCTGCTTGAGCCGAACTAAAACTGAGAGCAGGGATTCTGAAGGTGAGAAGTGATACTTGCCAGCCTTAATTTCAGTTGATAAACCGAGGGCCCTAGCAGCCAAGCCAAAAGAACTGGCCCGGGGTAAAATACCAGCCTCCTCTAGTAACTGCTTGACTTCAATCATTGAAGAACCCTTGGGGACTACAATTTCATAGCTCTTGGGATCAAGCGGGTTGGCCATTTGCAAAAGCGAAGCTGTAAATAAGAGCAAAGCAATAAAAATAAGCAATAAGCAAGATTTCCAAAGGCCCAGGCTGCGCAGCATCAATTTGACCTCCGGCAGTCTAAATAACCCTGCAAGATCAAAGCAGCCGCTGATTTATCAATCACACTCTTTCTTTTCTGGCGCGACAAACCAGCCTCAATCAAAACCCTTTCAGCAGCTTTGGAGGTAAAACGCTCATCCCAGGTAACAACTTTATAAGGCAAACGCGCCTGCACAGCAGCTACAAACTCGAGCACTTTCTGAGCTTGCGGCCCGATTGTGCCTTTTAGCGTCTTAGGTAAGCCAACCACAACCTCGCTAATGCCTTCATAATCAGCCAGTAATTTCTCTAGATTTTGGCAGTCCTCTAAAACTGTAGCCTTGTTAAGCACAGCTAGAGGCTGCGCTATTAATCCTAAGGCATCAGTGATCGCTACCCCAAGCCTTTTTTCGCCATAATCAAGCCCAACAATTCTCATAAATTTGCTTTTACCAAATCTATGACTGCTTGAAAAGCCTCAGCTAAGCGGCTGCTATCCTGCCCCCCACCCTCAACCTTATTGGCCTTGCCACCACCCCGGCCCTTAATAAATGGAGTAAAAACAGCCGCAACTTTTGGGGCCGCAAGCCCCTTGGCAATTAAGTTGTCGCCCACTGTAATCAAAAAGCTCACTTTACTATTAGCCAGAGAAACCAAAATAACCAAACAACCGCCAGTCTGGTTTTGCAGCGTATCAGAAACAGAGCGCAACATCTGCATTGAGTAATCTTGGAACTCCTTAGTCAAAACCTTGAGTCCATTAATTTCAACCAGCTCTCTCACAAAACCAGCCGCGCTACTAGCCGCCTGATTGATCTTCAGATTTTTAAGCTCACGCTCAGCCTTAGCCACCCCTTCTTTCAAATTAGCCAAAGTCGCGGCTAATTGGTCTAAATACTGATTAACACTTTTGAGGTCATATTTTTTAATGGCTTGTAGCAAGGCTGCTGGTTCGACCACAATTAATTTGCCACCTTTTTGCGCCTGGCCCAGCTCCGTCATTAATGCTTGGTAGTGGCTAGTTGTCTTTAATATTTCCGCCTGCCAACTATTGACCAGCCCCATAACATAGTCAATGGCCGGCTGGCCAGCCACAGCCTCAATCCGTCGAGTTCCTGAACCCAAAGCACTTTCATGAATAATCTTAAAGAAACCAATCTCTTCAGTGGACTTAACATGTGTACCGCCGCAAAGCTCTAAACTATAATGACCAATCTTTAGCACCCGCACTTTGTCTCCGTATTTTTCACCAAACAAAGCCATGGCCCCCAGCGCTACTGCCTCTTGATATGATTTTTCTAATACCTCAACTTTAATTTTTTCTTTGATCTTTTCATTGACCCTAGCTTCCACAGCTGCCAGCTGCTCCTGACTAACAGCAGCCAAACAGCTAAAATCAAAACGCAACTTATCAGGGCCAACGTATGAACCAGCCTGCCGAACTTGAGCCCCGACCTTTTCTTGTAAGGCCTTATGTAAAAGATGGGTAGCTGTGTGGTGCCCTTGAATAATTTTCCGCCGCTCAGTTTCAATGGCTGCTACCACCTTAGCGCCAGGCGCTAAATCGCCTGTTTGTTCAAGCAAATGAACAATGCTGCCAGACGGCGCCAGCAAGGTATCAATCACTTTTAAGTGCTGTTGGTCCAGCATAATTGTCCCGGTATCTCCCACCTGGCCACCGCTTTCAGCATAAAACGGGGACTGATCTAAAATAACCAAATTTTCCTTGGGCAAAACCGCCACAACCCCTGCTGCTTCACTGGTCTTTTCATAACCATCAAATTTTGTCCGACCAAACCTTGTTAGATCAAGGCCTACTAATTTGCTTTTGTTTTTGTCACTGGAAATCCCAGCCAGGCGCGCCCGCTCACGCTGCTTTTCCATCTCTTTCTTAAATTCTTGCTCATTAATTGAATAACCTTGCTCAGCCGCCATTTCACCGGCTAGCTCAAAAGGAAAACCATAGGTATCATGCAACTTAAAAACCACCTCACCAGGCAACACTTTTTTGCCAGTATGTTCTAGGATCGCTTGATTAAACAATTGCATGCCCAGCTCAAGCGTCTGCAAAAAATTGGTTTCTTCAGCTTTGATCGTGGCTAAGATCTGCTCTTTTTTCTTTTTCAAGTTAGGGTAAAAGTCACCCATCTCTAGAATAACCTTTTCTGCCAGCCGCCATAGAAAGGGGCCTTTAATCCCTAAAACCAGGCCCAAGCGCAGCGCCCGGCGGATCAAGCGGCGTAAAACATATTCTCGGCCAGCATTGCCAGGCAAGACCCCATCTGCCACCAAGTGCGTGACAGCGCGGATATGGTCAGCAATGATCCTAAGCTTGCTCTCTTCTGGCTCTGGTAGTTTAATCAAAGTTTTTATTTCTTGAATCAATGGCCTAAACAAATCAGTTTCAAAATTAGAACTAACACCTTGCAAGACCGAGGCAATCCGCTCAAGTCCCATGCCAGTGTCAATGCCTCTTTGCTTAAGAGGAATAAGTTCTCCATTGTCACTACGATCATACTGAATAAAAACCAAATTCCAAACCTCTAAAAATCGGTCGCAATCACAGCCAGGCTGGCAACTGGGCCGGCCACAGCCAACCGATGGCCCCAAATCATAATATATTTCAGAACAAGGGCCGCAAGGACCAGTTGGCCCGGCTGCCCAAAAATTATTTTCCTCATCCAAGCGGAATAGTTTTTCAGCTGGCAAGCCCTGATCCTCACGCCAGAGATCATAAGCCTCATCATCTTTTTCAAAGACCGCCACGGAAAGTTTGGCTGGAGGGATCTTGAGCTCTTTGGTTAAAAACTCCCAGACAAACGCTATCGCCTCTTTTTTAAAATAATCGCCAAAAGAGAAATTACCCAGCATCTCAAAAAAAGTTTGGTGCCGGGCGGTTTTCCCAACATTCTCAAGGTCAATCATCCTGACGCATTTCTGGACAGTTGTCGCCCTTTTATACTTGGGGATTTCCGTCCCTAAAAAAATCGGCTTAAATTGCAGCATCCCAGCTAAAGTGAGCAGCACGGTTGGATCCGCCGGAATAAGAGAGGAGCCAGGCAGAACCTCATGTCCCTTGGCCTTAAAATAATCTAAAAACCTCTTTCTGATCTGGGTACTGTTCATAGACGCCCCTCAACAATATCACGAATATCCTCTTGCACCTCTTCGATGGAAGCCTCGTCAGTGCTGACAATACGCACTCGTTCAGGCTCATTTTTGGCAATCTCTAAATATTTATTGCGCACCCGCTGATGAAACTCTTTTTTCTCGCTTTCAAACCTGTCAGCCACCCGCTGCTCGCCTGCCCTGGCCAGACCAACCTCGGCCGTCACATCAAGTAAAATAGTCAGATCAGGCATTTGCCCTTTTGAAGAAACCATGTTCAGGTAACGCACAAAATCCTCGGGCAAAGAGCGGCCGCCCACCTGATAAGCCAGGGTTGAATCAACATAGCGATCGCACAGCACAATCCGTCCTTCGGCCAAAGCCGGCAAAATGATCTTATTAAGATGATCGACCCGATCAGCCGCAAAAAGATAGACCTCTGTTGTTTCATCGATCACGCTTTGGGGATCAAGCAAAAGCTGGCGTAGCTGTTTGCCCAGGTAGGTCCCGCCTGGCTCACGGGTCAAGATAGCATTGCGGCCTTGCTCCTCAAGAAATTCTTTCAACAGCTTAATATGGGTCGTCTTGCCACAACCCTCAACCCCTTCAAAAGTAATAAACATATTTGCCCCTTTCTTTTAATTATTGATCGGCAGTCAAAGCAAAACCCAGCTCAAATTCACGCCTTAAGGAACGATATTTCAAAATAATATCATAACAATGCTGACCAATAAAAACAGAATAATCTATATCCTCGGGCTGCCAAGTATCAAGATAATAGGCAGTCGCCAAACCCAAACCGCTATGCTGGTTCATTAATGACAAACTTGTTTGCAAGCTATCAGCCGCTCGAAAACGATAATTTTCAAAATTAAACGGGCTCTGGCCAGCCACAGAAAAATAATGCAGATACCCTAACCCCAACGACCAGTTTTGGCCAAAGTTGCGTTTAAGATCAAGCTGGGCCAGACTCTTGGTCCATTGGGTGCGGCCAGAATAATAACGACCCTCAAAACCTAAAGCAGGGACTAACGTGGAACCCCAAACATTATTTAGTTCATGAAAAAGCTTAACCCTGCCCAACCCACGATTTAAGGTAACATTATTCTCTTCTCTGATCCTGGCCAAGCCCAGCTCAAGTTCATAAGTTAAAGCCTTGCTAAAAAAGTGGCCTGACTGCTGACGCAAAGTTAAATTAGGCCAGTAGCTCACTCGCTCATAGTTGATCCTTTCATGGTAGGTAACGTCTAGCTCCAGCTCGTACTCTCGATGTTTGGGCAGCTCAAAAAAAGAAAAAGGGTCCTGGCCGGCGTTGATCTCTTGGCCAAAAAACAACCAATGCGTTAGCCCACCCCAATAAGCATCCGTGGGATTGCCGTAAAGCCGTAAACTGCCGCGACTATTTTCATCCATGATATAGTTGGCCTCTGCCCCACCACCAAAGCCTTTTTTCGCCGCATAATTGAGGCTATAAGTACCAGAAAGCTGGCGCCCAGCATACCAGGCCAATCTTTCATTAACATAAGTCCCATCCTCATCATTAGAACCGACCTCAGGAAAAGGCGGAACATTGCGGTGTTCTTTGCCATCAGCCAACATATCATATATATAAGTTGGCATGGGCACGAGCGGCAAGCGTCCTAACCAAAAATAGCCCCAATACGCCACCAGCCAGCCAAATTTAGGGTAGACCACTATTTCGTTGGCAGTCACATGATAATGCGGCCCAGGCAGGTCACAAGTAGTAAATGAGGCTCCATTTAGCGACAATTCTTCTTTGCCCAACTGTACCTGCTGTCCAGTCAGGCTAACCCCTCGAAGTAATAAAGTAACTCTGTTAGCTTGGCCGGTCTTTTCCGGCAACAAATATCTTAAACGCTCACCCTGTAATTTTATGCCTTCATAAATTAAAGTAAACCCTGCTTCAGCAGATACAACCTCAGTTGAAGTATCATATGTGATCTTCTGTCCATAGATTGTTATGTCCTTATAAAACACCTCCACCGAGCCTTCGGCCTGGTAGAGCTGGCTCTCCTGATTATAAGAAACATTATCACCGTTGATTACGAGGTTATTGATCTGGGCCAGAGCAGCCAAAGGAGAAAAAAACAATAAAAAAACAATTAATAAAGGTTTCAAAGGGACAAGGCATCTAGGCATCCAATCTACCCTACCTGCTCGTAGCGGATTTCTTTACTGCAAAATTTTGTAATATCTTTGCGAAAGACCAATTCAATTTTGCCAATTGGCCCATTGCGCTGTTTGGCAATAATAATCTCGGCAATATTGCCCCGCTCAGACTGGGGATTATAATAGTCCTCGCGATGAATAAAAAGCACCACGTCAGCTGTTTGCTCGATCTCTCCAGATTCTCTAAGATCAGATAAGCGCGGTATCCTGTCGTTCCTTTGTTCAACCGCCCTAGAGAGCTGGGATAAGGCAATTACTGGAATATCAAGCTCGCGCGCCAGGGTCTTAAGCGATCTAGCAATCTCAGAAATTTCCTGGACCCGGTTTTCAACCCGGCTCCGGCCCCGGATCAACTGCAAATAGTCAATAATGATCATGCCCAGGCCCCGCTCAAGTTTTAAGCGGCGGGCTTTGGCCCTAATCTCAGTTGAGGTCAAGGAAGCAGAATCATCAATAAAAATAGGCGCTTCAGAAAGTTTACCCAGGGCCCGAGTCAGTTTTTTCCAGCCAGTATCTGACAAGCTGGCGGTTTTAAGTTTTTGCGCGTCAATTTCAGCCTCAGCACATAACATCCGCTGGGCCAATTGGTCCTTGCTCATTTCTAGGGAAAAAATTGCCACTGGGACATTGTGCTGGATTGCCACGTGTCCAGCAATGTTCAAACACAGGGCTGTTTTTCCCACCGAAGGCCGAGCCGCGAGAATGATCAGTTCTGAGTTTTGAAAACCTGCGGTTAACTTGTCCAGGTCAGGGTAACCAGTGGACACGCCGGTCAGTGCTTCTTTTTTGCTATAAAGGGTATCTATCTTATCTAAAACACTCTTAATGACGCTGTCAATCTTTTGAAAACCACCCCTAATCCGTTTGAGGGCAATATCAAAAACAGATTTTTCCGCCTGGTCCAATATCTGGTCAACCTTATCTGTTTCCGCAAAAGCATTGGCTACAATACTGGTCCCAGCTTCGATCAATTGGCGCAGGGTGGCTTTTTCTTCGACAATTTTCGTATAATAGTCAACATTAGCCGCAGTCGGCACAGCATTCAAAAGATCAGTTATGTAAATAGCGCCGCCAACAGACTCTAACTTGCCTGACTTGCGTAAAATATCAGTAATCGTGACCAAGTCCACTGGCTCGCCCCGGTCAAACAAGGAGAGCATGGCCTCAAAAATAAAACGGTGGGCATCACGATAAAAACTGTCAGGCGAAAGCTGTTCCACCACTCGGATAATCGCGTTCTTGTCTAAGAGCATAGAGCCAAGAACAGACTGCTCAGCCACTAGGTCTTGGGGTGGGATTTTTTCTTCTGGCATGGTAGCCTTATTCTACCTAAAAACCCGCTTGGATTCAAGGTAAGGATGTGTTAATATTTTCCTCAAACAGGAGGCTTTATCCATGAAAAAAATAATTTTAATCAGTTGCATCTTAATGATCAGCAGTTTTTCAGCGCTAGCAGTTACTAACCCCACCGAAGAAAGGGCTATTATTGTTTCAGGCAGCGGCACAGTCCAGGCTGCACCAGATGTGGCTTATGTTAGTTTAGGCGTTGCTCACGAGAAAAAGACCGCTAAAGAGGCCCAGGCTAGTGTTAACCAAACCATGAGCTCGGTCTTAGCCGCGCTTGATAAAATCCCCCTAGCCAAAGACAAAATCAAAACAACCAGAATAAACCTCTCCCCAAGATACGACTATGACCGTGGCAAAAGGACCTTTAAGGGTTTTATGGCTAGCAATGAACTTAAAATTACCCTTGATGATCTTTCTTTGATCGGCAAGTGTATTGATACCGCGCTAAATGCCGGAGCAAATGACATTAATTACGTTTCATTCGCTCTCAAAGAACAAGAAACCTTTAAAAATGAGGCACTGAAAAAAGCCTTTGCTAATGCTAAAGCCAAAGCCGAAAGCTTAGCTAAGGCTAGCGGCACAAAACTCAGCAAATTAATTGCCATCCAAGAATCAACTGCTGATCTGGTTATTCCCAGAGGTAGAATGGTAAAAGCTAAAGCAGCTCCGCTTGAAGGGGATAGCGGGAGTACCCCAGTAGCACCTGGCGAGATCGAAGTACGTGGGAGCTTGACTGCTGTTTTTAAGCTCCACTAAGAAACCTTAGATCCAGCAGGAATATCCTTGTCTAGCGCGGAGCAGACAAGCTGGCTCCGGTCTTCGGTGTGGGCACACAAAACCATTCCGTGGCTTTCAACCCCACGAATAGTTTTTGGTTCTAAGTTTGCCAGTATAATCACCTTTTTCCCTGGCAGCTCATCTAAAGGATAAAACAACTTTATCCCAGCGATTAAAGTTCGAACTTCGCTGCCAAGGTCAACTGTTAACTTGTAAAGCTTATCCGCCCCTTCTACTAATTCCGCTGTCTTAATCTCAGCTACCCTTAAGTCCATCTTCTGAAAGTCGGCAAAAGTTATGTTTTCCATGATTACACCTCATCTTAATTTTATCATAGAACCCTGAAGTTTTCGCCGGGCAGCCTTGTCCAACGCAAAATGTCCCTGAAATAACAAAAGATGTCATTATTGAGTTTATGAATAAGCTAATAATGATGGATCAAAAAATAAAAACAGTTGGGGATTTAGAAAAGTTCCTTGAGGCCAGCCAAGATTTGGATTTCAGGCAAACGGACAGGAAAACGACTTACGCCTGGGTTGATGAATTATTAAAACGTTTTAATTATCACGCTGAATCAAAAAAGCGCAAAGGGATATTGAAACGTTACGTGGTCAAATTAACCTGCTATTCTGATCGGCAAGTCAAAAGGCTGATAAAAGAACACAATTGGTTTGGCAAGCTCCGGGTGAAAAAGAGCTGCTACCGAAACCGGTTTTCTAAAACCTATACCAGCTCCAGAGCCAACCAGGCTATATTCGCGTCGATAGCGTCCATCAGGGCGATTCTAGCAAGCAAAAAGGTGTTTATTATATCAATGCCATTGATGAGGTCACTCAATGGGAGGTGGTAGTGGCTACCAAAAGAATTTCCGAGTCCTATCTGCTCAATGCCCTCTCGAATCTGCTTGCCCAGTTCCCTTTTATGATTATTGAATTTCACAGCGACAATGGCTCTGAATATATCAACAAACAAGTGGCCGCGCTTCTCAACAAACTTTTAATTAAGT
>Ga0066637_10001753_pt1 | contig 14188 bp, 14 predicted proteins | sample CryGeyCG2014_020_FD_62737 | JGI IMG/M metagenome (GOLD analysis project Ga0066637, IMG submission 62737) | Groundwater microbial communities from aquifer - Crystal Geyser CG08_land_8/20/14_0.20 | ecosystem: Environmental > Aquatic > Deep subsurface > Groundwater | place: USA: Utah: Grand County...
TTCACGAATAAGATTTGCGATTGATTGGTAATTTTATGTATTTATTGTATTTATACCATTATTAAAATTATCCTGCAAACTTGCCCGCCTAAATTTTTCTTTGAAAAATTTAGGCGGGCTTGACAAGTCTTAAATACTATGCTAAAATATAGTGTTGGGAATAAGTTCCTTAACAAATTTAGTTTGGGAGGAAAAAATGAAGAAGAAAGGTAAGAAAATATTCTTTATCAGTCCGGTAAGACTTATTACGCCCGAACTTGAGGCAAAAACAAGAGAATATGTAGAAAACTTGGAAAAAGAAGGCCATAAAGTCCACTGGCCGATCAGGGACACAAATCAAGTTGACCCCACGCTTGGAGTCAATATTTGCGACACTAATCTAAAAAAAATTCATGAGTCAGACGAAATTCATGTCTGGTATATGAAAGAAAGTTCCGGCATTCATTTTGATATCGGCGCAACATATATGCTGATAAGAGTTCTCGGATACAAAAAGCGAGTCGTCTTTGTTAACAAAGACGAATTCGCCAAGGAAATCGCCGAGAAAAACATAAAGGCCTTTTTCCGGGTCCTTAATTTCCTGGATGAAAGCACCAAGGAGAATTAAAAAATGAAGCTTGTTCTTTTTGATTGGAATGGAACTCTCATAGATGATATGCCGATTTGGTATGAAAGTATAAAAAAGATATTTGCGATTCACAATGCCAAACCGCCAACGATTGAAGAATATTTCCGAGAGCTTGAAACAGCTAAAAATTATGCGGAAATTTACAACAAGCGGGGAATTGTTTTGGGCAAAGACGAACTTGATAAAATTTATCAAGAAGAATATAAGCGATATCTTCCAGAAATAAAACTTTCCCCAAATGTTAAAAAAACAATTTCTGCTTTAAACAAAAATGGGATTGTTCTCGGAATAGTTTCCACTCAACTGGTTCCGCTTTTTGAGCCGTTGATAAATCGGTTCGGCATTAAAGAGCTCTTCAAGCACATATATTTGGAGATTCAACAAAAAAGCACTACTATTCTCCATATCTGCGTTCAGGAAAAAATCCTGCCTCATGAATGTTGCTATATTGGCGATGCGCCTTCGGATATCCGCAATGCCAAGAAAGCCGGAGTGCAAGCTTTAGCTTATCTAAACGGATATATCCCCGAAGAGCTAATATCTGCTGCCAATCCCGATTTTACAATATCGCGCTTCCAGGAACTGCCAAAATTAATCAAGAATAAGAAGCAATAAATGAAAGCGCGGAGGAGAGAAAATAATGCCGTATGATGAAAATTTCTATCGCATGTATCGAGAGTATCTTCAAGAACAGGTTGTACGCCAAAATCATGACCATGTTTTTACACTTTTTTCTTCCTTGATGCTCCCTGAAACCCCACGTATTATAGATTTAGGTTGTAGCATTGGCGAATACGCGATTTATGATTCACACCACACCGCTTATGCAGGAATTGACCTGAATAATACTAGCGGGGTTGCAAACTTTGTGCAGGCCGATTACACGACTCTAAGCTTTAAAGAGCTTCTGCCTTTTGTCCCCAATTCCTTTATCAGTTTGTTCTCGATTGAGTGTTGCCATCCGGTAAAAATAAGATACGCACTCTATGAGAAACTGTTTACTGAATTCCCGTCCATCCGGTGCGGATTAGCGGGCGGATTCTTTTATGCGTCGAGGCGAGACAAAGAGACAGTGTCAGAAACCGGGGATATTGTTAGCTATCAGAGTATTGAAGATCCTGCGCAATATATTTCCAGAATTTTTACGGAGTTGCGAGTGCATCTGCAAACGCCATCAACAATGTTCGGTCAAGATGTAGTAGAGGTATGGAAGTTTTTTGTACGCAAATAGCATAATCGAAAGATAAAATTAAATCTAAAATCCCGAGGTCCAAAGTCTCGGGATTTTTTGTTTTTTAAAAATTTTTCTCAATAATTTACTCAACATATTTGGCGCTCTTGACATTTATTAAAAAATATGCTAAACTATTATGTAGCTTAAAGAACCAGTACATTGAAAAAGGGCAAATATGGACATAAGCGGATTAAAGAAGACTCTAAAGAAAAGTTGGTCAAAAGAGACTAGCTTTGACCCAAAAAATTGGACTCCTGAAAATCCTGCCTGGGGCCAATGTCTAATTACGGCTTTAATTGTTCAAGATTTCTTTGGCGGTAAAATTTTAGAGGGAAAAGTAAAAATACCCGGGAGAACGAAATGCTGCGCCCATTACTGGAACGAGCCCTCTGACGGTCAAGAAACCGACCTTACAAAAGAGCAGTTCCCGGATGGCGCTTCTTTAGAAGGTGCAATCCGAACCAGAACCAGAGCGTATTGCCTCCGCACCCAAACGGTTAAACGAAGGTATTTACTTTTAAAATCGGTGATTGATGAGTTGATATCTCGGCAATCTGAGTCAGGAGAGAATAAATGAAGAGCTTAGATATGGTTTTGAATGGATTTGAGCTTTCAATGCAGGGACCGGAAAAGAAAGAGCGTTTAAAAATAAGCGGCGAATATCCGCTCAATGCATTATCCCGATTTCTATTTTCTCAGTTAGGATTAATGCATCTTATTGCTCCTTATTTTCCGAAAGAGATTAAAACAAACTTTGATGTAAATAAAAAAGTCCAATCTCTGATTGGAGCAATGTACGAATCCGAAAGGCATAATCAGCCATGTTTTCGGGCCGAAGGAAATATTTTTAACCTTGATATTCCCTTCAAAAACCTGTCTTCCAACGCCGAGCGCGTGGCTGTCGCCTATTCCGCCGGCAAAGATTCAATGTGGAATTTGTGGTGGGCCCAGGAAAAATATGGCGCCGAAAATGTTTTAGTAGTGCATGTCAGCGGTTTAAATAAAGGTGTTGGCTCCCGAGAAGCGGAATATGTCAGAAAACAGCAACAGGAATTTGGTTTTCCTTATCTGAAAATAATAAATCTCTTGAATGGCTCCAAAAATTCCGGGCATAAAGTTATGCGTTCCCGCGACATATTTCTTGCGGGCATCATCATTCCTTCCGCCTTGGAATTCGGAGCATCAAAGATAATTACAGAGGGATTTGAAGATGTAGACGAAACGGAGCTATTTTCCGGCAAGGAAGAAAACATGGCTTGCTTCAATAAAATTTTAGACGAAATCGGAATCCCGGTTCAGGTGGCCTGGCGCAATCAAGGGGAAATGGAATGCGTCAAAGACCTATTTTTACATAGACCCGGTTGGATGCCCCATGTGAGCAATTGTTTTGCTCCGCCATGTTATTTAGTTTCTCTTCGTCGGAATTGGCAGAAAAAGTTTCCAGGTTTTCCCCTATATGATTCCCAGTGCGGCTTCTGTATTAAATGCAGAATTATAAATCTGGGAAGAATATTGTGGGATTCGGCAATAAGGGACGTCAAAACTGAAGATGTAATTGCTTACCTTAAAGATACTGCCGGCTGGATTAATGCCAATCGTGCCCGACTGATTGATATGATAGAGGGAAGTTTCCTGAACACTTTCAAAAAAGCTTGCGAAAAATATGAATTTGAAGCCCCGATAAAATGAATCGGGGCTTTTTGTTTTTTTTGCGATTGTATTTTAAAAGCGCCATCAACTGGCGCTTTTTTCTTTGACAAATTAATCACCTATTCCTAACGCTCTTTTTAACTCTATTGCTATTATTCTATCATAAAATCTTAACTTGGCTTGAAGAAGAATTAAATCTGCTTCTAGGAATTCCTTGGCATACAAGGGGTTCTCTCTGTCTTCGCCCGTTAAATAAATATCCATCTGCCCAGTTCGGCCAATATAAATAGTATCTACTTTGCCATCGCCATCATCATCACTATAAGATTCAACATTCACATGGTAAAATGAAAGGTTTCTCTTCTCTACTTGTTGGAACCCTGCACAAGGGCCAGACCAGCGTATATTGTAGCTCGTAGAACCGAAAGGAAAATCAGGTCTGGAGATATAATAGCCCCAGCTTCCTACTTGTTCCCGGCTATTTAAAATGGCATTTCCAATCCCAAAAATGGCTGTAATCAGCAGGACCGCAACGACTACTACTCCCACGACCGATAGCGCGTTTTTCATTTTTCACCTCATTTCTATTTTTCAAATAGCTATCCTGTATATAATAACAGACTGGTTTTTCTCTGTCAAGGGACGGCGTAGCGAGTTCCGTCGCTCAATATTTTTATGTCTCCTTCCAAATCGGTTTTTTAGTATTTGCCCGCGAAGACAAGCCTGAAAGATGATGTCCAAGCGGCTGCAAATACTTAAATCCCGCATTTATTTTGCCATTCAACGCAAAGGCTTACTTTGGATATAAGAAAATAATGGATAAACTCTCGCAGTCTGCGTGTCCCGAATAGGGACATTCCTTGTTGGGCGAAGCGGACTGCTATTGTATTAAGTCGCAAAATAAGTGCGGGACTGCACTCATTCAAGCCAATAATTTTCTCCGTTACTTATTATCTTGATATCGCCTATAAGATCAGTCCTTACGGTTCTTATGTTTTGCTGACTCAAAATATCCAAAACTTCCTCATTGGGATGGCCAAATTTATTATCTTTACCCACCGAAATTACGGCAATTTCCGGCGAGACCGCTTTTAAAAAATAATCGCTCGTTGAAGTTTTGCTCCCATGATGTCCGACTTTTAAAACATCTGAATTCAGGGTCGCGAATTTACACGAATTTGGGCACGAATCTTCGCGAATGCATAAATCTCGGCATGAATCTTCACGAGCCAATAATTGATATTCCACCGATTTTGGCGCGTCGCCGGTCAGCAAAAAAGATATTTTGCCGTAAACCAGACGGCAAACAATTGAAGTTTGATTGAAATCGCTGAATTTTTGACCGGTAATATCTTCAAAAGGATATAAAATATCAATGTAAACCTGCCCCGTTAGATGCTTGCTATCTAACGGGGTCTGGCCCAAATCAATCCTTTGGCCGGCTCTGGCAATAACTTTTTCCGCCTTGCTTTTTTCAATAATATCAACTCCTTTTTGTTTTAAATCTTCGGGGACAACTCCGGTATAAATAATTTCTTTAATTTTGTATCTTTTCAAAACTTCAATTATGCCATTCAAATGGTCGGGGTCGGGATGGGTCAAAATCGCCATATCAATAGTCCTGTCCCAAAAAGGCATTTCCTTTCCTAATTTTTCCAAAATTTTTGCGTCCGGCCCTCCGTCAATCAAAATTTGAATCTTTTCCGGTGTTTCAATAAAAATAGAATCTCCCTGGCCGATATCAAAAAAATTTACTTCCAAAAGCCCGCTCCCCTGCAAAGAAAAAACTGCCAGCCAAACCAAAATTGCGACAACCAACAAAAATCCAAGAATATAAAATTTTAAATGTTTCTTTAACATTCAATTTTAAGAGGTTCGACCTCCTCGGGAGGTCGAACCTCCAGATATTGATTTTCGTTTTAGCTTAAATATTATCCAACCCAAAAGCAAATAAAAAATTATTGGCAAAATCCAAGGGACATTTTTCAAGGTTAGAGCGGAAAATTTTAAATTGGAAATAAAATCAATGATTTTTGTAAAAATGGCCAAAATCAACCAGACGGGCCAAGATAAAATTTGACTAAAAGGCAAAAAGAATATGCCCAAAAAAGCAATAATAAATCCATAAACAGTAATTAAGGGAAGCCAGGGAACAATCAAAATATTGGCCGGGATTGAAAAAAGAGAAATTCGGCCGAAATTATAAACCAAAATCGGCAAAGTGAAAATCTGGGCCGAAATAGTTGAGGTTAAAGCCAATCTTATTCCAAAAATTTCCGGAACTTTTTTAAATTTTTCGTAAAAATACGGCCCAAAATAAATCATTCCCATTATCGCCAGAAACGACAGCTGGAAACCGACATCAAATCGCAAAAGCAAAGGATTTATTGCCAGCATCAAAACCGAAGCAAAAACTACGGCCCTTGAAGCGCTGTTTAACCTTCCAAGATGCTGGGCGAGCAACAAAAGCCCGGCCATAATTCCAGCTCTGACCGCCGAAGCCGGCGCGCCAATCATTAAAATATATAAAATCAAAATCAGGACGGTAAAATAAAAAGCGTGTTTGCGCCAAAAGCCGATTGAAATCAAAAACCCCATCAAGATATTGGCGATAATCGTGATATTCATTCCCGAAACCGCGGTGATGTGCCGGGTGCCGGTAATATTCAATTTGTTTTTCCAGTCTTTGGAAAAATTTTCCTCATTCCCGAAAAGCAGGGCTTCCAAAATTGCGGACTCTGGCGGCGACATTATTTTATTCAAATTTTCTTCCAATTTGTTTTTCAAAGAAAAAAGAGTTTTCATTGTCGGATTTCCGAAACCCGAACCCAAAAGCTCAATTTTCGGCCAGCTCATCACCGAATAGATTCCTTCCTTTTTGAGAAAATCCTTATAATTAAATCCCTCCAAAATTGGAGGGCTCTCCAATTTGCCGATGATTTTTAATTTGTCTCCGTATTGATATTCAGGATAGCGATATGTTGTTATCAAAATTTTCCCATTGGCATTCTCGCCGTCCAAATTCTCTACTTTGATTGTTAATTTAGCGGTGTTTTTGCCGAAATTCGGTTCGCCAGCCACAACGCCTTCCAAGACGACGGCCGTCTCTTTATCATTTTGTTCACTATCGAGAACTGTTCTCGATAGTGAAACTGCTTGATGACGGGAAATTCCGACAGTCAAAAATAAAATGCAAAAACCGATAACTACAAGTTTCTTTTTGGGCCAAAAAACCGAAATCAATAAAATTCCCAAAATCAACCCCATTAGATAGTAAACATCTAACGGGGCGGGAAATCCCAAAAAAGAACCAACAAAAATTCCGACAATAAAAGACAAACAAAAATATAGAAATAATTTTGATGGGGTCATCTAAAATTTTTATCTTACTTCGCAGACCTCAAAAAATGGGGAAATTGCTTCTTGGATTTCTAAAAGATATTCTTCTGGATACGGTTTTATTTTTTTAAATTTGGGGTTAACGGTTTTTTCCGGCAAAAAATTCTGCAGATAAAACTTATTTGCCGGAGAAATATCTTTAGCGATTTTAATAATATCCTCCCTTGCATGAATAGCGGGCACAACCGTCATCCGAAACTCATAATCAATTTTTGATTTTTTAATTATTTCAATACTTTTTTTAATTTTCTTTAAATCTATTTTTTTGCCTGCGGCTTTTTCGTATTTTGAAATTTGGCCCCGCACCAGAGCAAAGCTCGGTGCGGGGTGCTCGATTTTGTAATTGCTCGCTTTTCGCTCGCAAACAAAATCGGCAATTTTTGATTTTGTTTCGGATTTCGGATTTCGGATTTCGGATTTCAGCCCCAATGGCGCTTTAATGTCCATTGCCACATAATCTATCAATTTATTTTTTATTAATTTCTTTAACACTTCCGGATTTGAGCCGTTAGTATCAAGTTTTATCAAGTATCCCAGAACTTTTATTTTTTTACAGAATTTTGGCAAATCTTTGTGAATGGTCGGCTCGCCCCCGCTGATAACAACTCCCTCAATTAAGCCCTTGCGCGATTTTAAAAATTTAAAAAAATTTTCCTCCAAAATAATGGGTTGTTTTTTAATTTTTTCCGGCAAAACCAGTTCCGGATTATAGCACCAAGGACATCTGAAATTGCATCCGACACAAAAAACCGTGCAAGCTACCTTGCCCGGGTAATCAATTAGCGTAAGTTTTTGCAAGCCGCCGATCTGCATAGATATTGGATGCCGGATATTGGATATTAGATAAAATTTGATTTTTTACGTTCCGTCTAATATCTATCATCCAAAATCCATTATCTAATTTTAAATTCTTTTCTTTCTTTAAATTCTTCCTGTTTTCCAATGTTCCACTGCTGAACCGGCCGCAAATAACCGACAATACGCGAGTAAACTTCACAGGGCTGTTTGATTGTGCATTTGGGGCAGAAAAAATGCTCTCCGGACAGATAACCATGAACCGGACAGATTGAAAAAGTGGGGGTAATGGTGATATAGGGCAAATGAAAATTGGTAAAAACTTTTTTAATTAAATTTTTCACAGTTGCGATATCTGAAATTCGCTCGCCCAAAAACAAGTGCAAAACAGTGCCCCCGGTATATTTGCATTGAAGTTCATCCTGAAGTTTTAAGGCCTCAAAAGCGTCATCTGTATAATTAACGGGCAGCTGGCTTGAATTTGTATAATATGGCGCCTCTTTTGTCCCGGCAGCGATAATATCCGGATATCTTTCTTTATCCGCTCTGGCCTGACGATAACTTGTTCCCTCTCCCGGAGTTGCTTCAAGATTATACAAGTTTCCGGTTTCTTCCTGATACTTTATCAATCTATCCCTCATAAAATTTAAAACCTCAACAGTAAATATCCTCCCTTTTTTTGAAGCGATATTTTCTCCAAGAAAATTCAAAAGAGCTTCATTCATTCCCAACAAACCGACGGTTGAAAAATGATTCCCAAAATAAGAATTTCTTATTTTTTTAACTCCCGACAAATAATATTTTGAATAAGGATAAAGGCCTTTTTCTATAAAATTTTCCAGAACCTTTCTTTTAATTTCCAGGCTTTCTTTAGCCAAGTCCATTAAACGTCCCAGTCTTTCAAAAAACTCTTTTTTGGTTTTTGACAGATAACCAATCCGCGGCATATTTATCGTTGCCACGCCTATTGAACCGGTTAATGGCGCTGACCCGAACAGCCCCCCGCCCCTCTTGTAAAGTTCTTTGTTTGAAAGACGAAGCCGGCAGCACATACTCCTAAAGTCTTCCGGATTCATATCGGAGTGCACAAAATTTGCAAAATAATTCGTTCCATATTTCGCCGTCGCTTCCCACATCGGAACTAAATCGGGACTATCCCAATCAAAGTCCTTGGTAATACTTACCGTAGGAATAGGAAAGGTAAAGGGCCTTCCCATAGCGTCGCCTTCCATCAAAACTTCATAAAAGGCCTTGTTGAAGATTTTCATTTCCTCCTGAAATTGGCCGTAAGTTTCGACCTGGGGCTTTCCTCCGATAATTACCGGCTGGCTGGCCAAAAATTCCGGCGGTTGAATGTCAATGGAAACATTCAAAAACGGAGTTTGGAAACCAACGCGGGTCGGCACCATGCAATTATATAAAAATTCCTGCATTGCCTGTTTGACTTCCGAATAATTTAATTTGTCGTAACGGATAAACGGGGCCAGCAAAGTATCAAAATTGGAGACAGCATTAGCGCCAGCTGATTCTCCCTGGAGAGTATAAAAAAAATTTACCAATTGGCCCAAAGCCACCCTGAAATGTTTTGGCGGCCGGCATTCCAATTTTCCCGGCACCCCTCTAAAGCCCCGCAGCAATAAATCATATAAATCCCAGCCCATACAATAGCAAGCGATAGTTTCTAAATTATGAATATGAAAATCCTCGCAAGTACCGGCTTCTCTAATTTCCTTTGGGTAAATTTTGTTTAGCCAATATTTTTTAGAGATAGCCGACATTCCATATTGATTAAGACCCTGCAGGGAATAAGTCATATTGGCATTTTCCTGCACCTGCCAATCAAGTTCCTGAAGATATTTATCCACTAATTCCGTTGACTCGTCAACGACGGCCACGGCTTCCCTGATTCTCCTCCTCTGCTCCCTATACAAAATATAAGCTTTGGCCGTCTCAACCAATCCTTCCAAAATCAAAACTTCCTCAACAATATCCTGAATTTGTTCCACCTCGGGAATTTCTCCTTTTTTGAATCGACGCTCCAAAATTCTTACCACCCTATCGGAAAGTCTTTTTGACTTTTTCCCATCTCCCTGATTTGTGGCGGTCAAAGCCTTAAAAATGGCCTCGGTGATTCGCGCTTTGTCAAAATCATCCATTAAGCCGTCTCTTTTTTTAACTTGAGTGATTTTATTATGCATCATAATTTTTTAAAAATAGAGTAGGAGGAGAATTCTCTTCTACTATATTTTCGGTTCGCTCGGTTGAAGTGTAAAAGTGAACTTTTCCACTTCTCCCTTGCTGCCGAAAATAAAAACCATTATCCCATTTTACCAAAAAGAAAAAAGATAATCAAAAAGCAGTCAAAAATTTTTACTGCTTTTTTGCGTTAAATTTTTATTTTTAAAAAAGGAGCTATTTTTTTCTTCTGAGAAAAGCGGGGACCTCCCATTCTTTCCCCTCCTCATCCAGCGTTTCTTCTACATTATTATTTTTTTTATTCTTTCCGTTTTTTTCGCCAGCATGAAACGAGTCAAAATTTTTCAGATTCTCGTCTTTTTTAAACCCCGAGAGGTCGCCTTGCTTCTGCGGCGTAAAAAGCGTCGGCTGAATTTCTTTGTCAAAACCAGTTGCAATTACCGTAATTTTTATCTCTTTTTTTCTTAATTTATCATCTTGAGTCACTCCAAAAATTACTTTTGCGTCAGAATCTATTGATTGAGTAATTATTTTCGCCGCCTTATCAACTTCAGCCATGCTCAAATCTTCTCCGCCGGCTATATTAAAAAGCAAACCTCTCGCCCCATCAATTGAAATATCAAGCAATGGAGAGCCCAAAGCTTCTCGAGCGGCTTCCTCTGCCCGATTGGCGCTTGCGGACCTCCCCACTCCCATCAAAGCCTGACCGGAATTTCCCATAATCGCTTTAATATCGGCAAAATCAACATTAATGAGTCCCGGGGTGATTATTAAATCGGAAATGCCCTGAACCCCCTGTTTTAGAATATCGTCAATAATGGAAAAAGAGCGAATCAGCGTTACTTTTTTATCAACCATATTTAAGACTTTATCATTTTGAATTACTATCAAACTGTCAACCTTGTCCCGAAGTTTTGCGAGACCAGTCTCGGCGATTTTCGCTCGTTGAGCTCCCTCAAAAGAAAAGGGCTTGGTTACAACGGCTATCGTCAGGGCCCCAAGCTCACGAGCTATCTCCGCCACAACCGAAATGCCCCCGGTTCCGGTTCCGCCGCCCAAACCGCAGGTCGCAAAAACCATATCAGCTCCTTTTAGATATTCGGCAATCTCCTCCCTGCTTTCTTCGGCCGCCTGCTCTCCCAATATCGCATTCATTCCCGCGCCAAGTCCCCGCGTCGTATTTTTTCCCACCTGAATTTTGACGAGACTCAAACAATTATGCAAATCCTGGGCGTCGGTGTTCAAAGCGGCAAAATCCACTCCCTGCATCTTTGATTTAACCATTCGGGAAATAGTATTTCCTCCGCTGCCACCGACTCCAACTACTTTTATTTTTGCGTATATTTCAATATCTGGTTTGATTCTAGGCATGCTCCTTCCGCCCTCACTCGCCCTTCGGGCTTCGTTCGGGCTCAGTCAACATCAAAAATCAAATCTCAAAAATCAAAAATACAATAAGATTTTTAAAATTTTGAATTTTGATATGCTTGCCCCGTAGTGTCCGCCGAAGGCGGACTACTACTGGGGTCATTTTGATTTTTAATTTTTAAATTTTTATTTCCAAGAAGGCTATAAGTCTTTATTCTTTAAAACTATAGCACTTCCAAAAATTTTAGCAATGGTCTGGACTTTTGCGTTATGGCAGAAAGATTTTAAATATTTTTTTAATTTTTGTCCCGAATCCCGCGCCCGGAAATGAGAACCCGGATCCCCCGCTCCTGTCCAAATTATCTTTTCCCCACAAAACAAGTCCGGCAGGAGAGGCAAATGACGGATCTTCTATTCTGTCAACCAATCCCCCAAATTCCGATTCTTGCGGAAAACCGATTTGCGATGGAAGTTTTAAAACCTTCTTCGCCAAATCAACAATAAACGGCAACTTTGCCCCGGCGCCGGTAATTACGACGCCAGCCGGCAAAAGGCCTGTCTTTCCGATTTTATTTAATTCCTTATTCGCCATGTCAAATATTTCATATAATCTTGCCTCAATAATTCCGGCCGCTTCTTTTCTTGAAAACTCTCCCTCGGCCTCGCCGACTTTTGAAAATTCTATTTTTTCTGTTTTTGAAATTTCCGAAGACAAAGCCGAGCCATATTCAACTTTTATCCGCTCGGCAACATCAATGGGGATGCGAAGACCGATGGCAATGTCATTTGTAATATGGGAAGAACCGACCGGCAAAATGGCCGTATGCAAAAGATCTCCTTCCTCAAATACCGCCACTCCGGTTGTCCCGCCGCCTATATCCAACATCAAAACTCCCAGCTCTTTTTGCCTTTTGGATAAAACCGCTCTTGACGCGCTCAAGGGAGACAAAACTACACTGTCAATATCAAGACCGGCAACCTCCAAACATTTATAAAAGTTTTTTAAAAACGGGCTTGAGCCGTGAATTATCAGGGCTTCCACTTCAAGCCTTATCCCATGCATTCCCAAAGGATCTTTTATTCCCTTTTCTCCATCAATAATAAATTCCTGGGGAATAATATGGATAATTTCCCTATTGCGCGGCAAAGAAACAGCTTCAGCTCCCGAAACAACCCTGTTAATATCCTCCTGTGAAATTTCGCCATCAGGCCTGGAAATAGCCACCACTCCCCGACTTTTAATAGTTGAGATATGGCTGCCTCCGATACTAACATAAACGTGCTCAATAGGCTTGCCGCAAGTACGTTCACCCTCTTCCAAAACAAATTTTATTACGCCCGTTACTTCCTGGATATCGCTAATAACTCCCCGACGAATTCCCGAAGAAGGAAAAACGGCCGTAGATAATATCTCCGGCTTGGAAGAAACTTTTGATTTTTGAGCAATAACCAACCTGATATTGGAACTCCCGATATCCAGACCGGAAATTAAATAATCCTTCATTTACCTACGCCAATCAACACGAATCTGAACACGAATCAACACAAATCTTATTTGTATGAATTTATGCCTGCCCCGCAGGGTCGCGAAACGACTCCTTCGTGATTCCTATTTGTGTGAATTTGCGTGGTCTTAAATTTTTAAACTTTCAAGAATCTGGTTTTGTTTTTTTTCCATTATCTCTGCCTGCTTTTTACTCCTCCCGTGGTTATATCCCAACAGATGTAAAATTCCATGGATTAGAACTCGGGCCAATTCAACTTTGAACGAAAAACCAAATTTCTTGGCATTTTTCTTGACTTCTTGGGGACAAATTATTATTTCTCCGAGGCCCATCTCCTTATCGGAAAAAGCGAGAACGTCTGTTGGCCGGTTTTTCTTTCTGTATCTTTTATTTAACTCTTTGATTTTTTTTCTTCCGACCAATGCAACGGATAAATTTTTGTCTTTCTGTTTCTCTTGCCGCAGAACTCTTTGATGAATCTTTTTTAAAAATTTTTTGTCAATCGTAATCGCGGTTAAATTATTGATCTCCATCATGACGGTTTGGCTAATAAGCTCTTAACAATTTCGCTAACCAAAGTCCCATCGGCTCTGCCCTTAATTTTTGGCATCAATCCTCCCATAACCTTTCCTATCTCCCTTGGCCCGATTTTTTCCCGCTCCCCTGGAGCGAGGCTCGCCTGCAAGGCGGCAATCGCTTCTTTTGCAAACTTTTTGATTTCTTCTTCAGAAAGTTGTTCTGGCAAATACTTTTGCAAAATTTCTATTTCCTTCTTCTCTTTATCAGCCAAATCTTGCCTCTTTCCCCTTTCATAATCAAAAATTGCCTCCTTCCTCTTTTTGGCCTCGGAAGATAACGTCTCAATAATCTCCTCTTCGGTCAATTTTGATAATTCTTCTAATTTTTCAAGCGGTTCGGATTTGGAAAGTTTGCTTCTTTTCTCAATTTCCCTGTTGTGTATAGACGATAAAATCATCCTCAAAACGCCGGCTTCAAATTTTTTGCCGGCCCTCAAAAAATCTTTTAGGTCGTTTTGAATCTGCGCTTTTAAGCTCATCGCCTGTTTTGATTAGGCGGAAAGTTTTTTCCGCAATCTCCTCAACGCAATCATTTTTTTCTTTTGTTTTGTTGGCTTCCTCCGACGATGTCTGATAGTTTTTGCCCGCAGCAAAACTCCGCTTTTCTGAACACGGTAAGAAAATCTCCTGACTAATCCCGTGACGGATTCTCCTTCTTTTTTATAAACTTCTACCATGCCAATTTTCTCAGCGAAGCAAGTCTCAAACGAAGCGAGAGATGCAGCTGAGCTGTTAGAAAATTGAGCACCCCGCCCTTTCTAAATTAATTTTAAGGTGTTGGATAATCGCTTCTTTAAGTGTCCTAATGTAGAGCCATACTTTTTTAATCTACGCT
>Ga0066637_10001756_pt1 | contig 14180 bp, 15 predicted proteins | sample CryGeyCG2014_020_FD_62737 | JGI IMG/M metagenome (GOLD analysis project Ga0066637, IMG submission 62737) | Groundwater microbial communities from aquifer - Crystal Geyser CG08_land_8/20/14_0.20 | ecosystem: Environmental > Aquatic > Deep subsurface > Groundwater | place: USA: Utah: Grand County...
GGGTTCCGATAGTAACTCTTACAGCTGTTTTACCATCGGGAGCCGGCTTGGGTCTTACTAAAATACCCCGAGATTTTAAACCTTCGATTATTTCTTGCGGCTTTTGTACTTTTAAAAGTAAATAATTCTTTTTTGACCTTCCTTCCAAGGGCGGCTTGTAATGCCCCGTCTTTAAAATATTTTCTCTAAACTTTGGCATACTTATTGGTTATTTTTCCCCCGCTTTCTTTTCTTGATTTCCTTGTAACTTTTCTTTAATTCCTTTGTTCTCTCTCTAATTTTCCACTTAAAAATTCTCATTTTTTAAAAAAGAAATTTTTAGGGGATAACCTTATTTAATGGGTATTCTACTATTCCTTCACAACTCATTCTTTTTAGTTTCGGAATTAACTCTCGGGTTTCTTTTGTCTTACAACTTGCTGAAACATCGTACCAGTTTTCTCCGGCTATTTTTCTAACGGTGGGCGATTTCAAGCGAGGCAAAACTCTTAAAGCTCTTCTCAGTTTTTCTTTGGGCACGCGCATCATCAAATTTACTGCTTCTTCGCCATTAACCGCTCCCTGAAGTAAAATCGCGAGTTCTTTTATTTTTTTTCTTTTCCATTTATCTTCCCAGGCTTTTTTACCGGTAATTAATACTGCCGAACTCTCTAAAATCGTATCAATAATTTTCAAATTATGGGCTCCAAGAGTCGTGCCCGTTTCAACTATATCGGCTATTGCATCGGCAAATATTGGCGGTTTCACTTCGGTCGCACCCCAGGAAAATTCAACCTTAGCTTTTACTCTTTTTTTTCTTAAATAATCTTTCACCAGGTTTACCGATTCGGTTGCAATCACCTTTCCTTTAAGGTCTTGAACTCGTTTTATTTTCGAATCCATTGGAACGGCTAAAACCCATTTCCATTTTCCCTTAATCTGCGTTCCGTATCTTAGCGGACAAACTTCAATTATTGATTTTTCTTTTTTAAAAAACTCTAAAAGTAAATCTTCGCCGGTAATGCCGGCATCTAACTGGCCTCTTTTGATATATCTTGGGATTTCCTGGGGTCTAATTAAAAAACCTTCAATTTCCGGGTCGTCAATTTTCACGAGGTAGCTCCTTTCGGGAATCTTAATAGAAAAACCGGCTCTCTCAAATACTGCCAAAGTATGTTTTTGGAGGGAACCTTTGGGAAAACCAAATTTTAGTTTTTTGTTCAACAATAAAAAATTAATATCCATTAAGGAACGACCTTATTTAAAGGAAACTCAACAATATCGCTACAACCAATTTCCTTAAGCCTTGGAATAATTTTTCTTACTGCTTTTTTGTTCGCTACCGTAAACACGTCGAACCAATTTTCTCCTCTTAAACGCGTAACGGTTGGTTTTTTCAAAGCCGGCAAAATCTTAAGGACTTCTTCCATCATATCATTTGAAGCATGGAGTATTAATCCAACCATATCTTGAGCCGTTCTTGCTCCGTCAAGTAAGATTGCTAAATTCTCAATTTTTTCCCTTTTCCATTTGTTTTTATATGATTTCTCATTCATAAATAAGGTCGGTGAAGTTTCCAATAAGGTATCTATAATTCTCAGATTGAAGGCCTTAAGGGTAGAACCGGTATTGGTAAATTCAATAATAGCATCTCCTAAAAGAGGCACCTTTGGTTCGGCCGGTCTATCGGTCCACTCAACTTCTGCTTTGATTTTATGCCTTTTTAAATATTCTTTAGTTATTTCCGGAACCCGAGAAAGAATTTTCTTTTTCTGAAGATCTTGCACCCGTTTTATTTTCGAGTTTTTCGGAACGGCCAAAACTATCCTGGCATTGTCCCAAACATCAACCCCATAATTAAACAAAGCTATGGGAATCACTTTAATTTTTTGGTCTAAAATATAGGCGTTTTGAGCTATAGCAGCGTCAATCGCCCCCTTTTCGGTATAAAAAGTTAATTCTTGGTCTCGAGCTAGGAAAATCTCGAGTTGCGGGTCATCAATGTAAGCCCGATAGAGTTCTTCATCAATTTTAATATTGTAACCAGCCAGTTGAAAAAGTTTTACGGTTTGATTTTTAAGCAGTCCTCTCGGAAGCCCTAATTTTATTTTTTTATTTCTTCTCATTAATTTTTTGATAAAAACAAGATTTGCGACCGGTATGGCAGACGTTGCCGATTTGTTCAACCTTTATCAAAAGGGCATCGTTGTCGCAATCAACCCAAATTTCTTTGACCAGCTGGGGATGACCAGATGTCGCGCCCTTTGGCCAAAGCTCTTTTCTGGTCCTGGAAAAATAAGTAACTTTTCCTTCTTTCAGGGTTTTCTCCAGGGCAACTTTGTTCATAAAACCGAGCATTAAAACTTTGTTGTTTTTGAAATCTTGAGTAATTATCGGGATCAAACCATTCAGTTTTTTCCAATTAAGTCTTAACGATTTTTTAATTAATCTTGGCCCCATTTTAAAAAATGATTTAAGGGTTTCCCGTGGCTGCACTTTCTATTATAACTCATTTTCCACCAAAATCTAAAAATTTTTCATATTATTTTACTCTTAACCTGGCTGTCGGTTCAAGTTTAAAATATTGTCTAATATTAAATTAGTAACATCAATATTTGCTTCTTTTCTTTTAATAGTATTGGTTAAATAAAATTTCTGGCATTAAATTAAAAGCGGATAAAGCAATAATTGGATAATTAGAAGACCAGGCTATTTTTAAAAAATGGGGTTCAATGATATGGATTTTTTGAACCCCATAATAATTCTTAAATTTTTTTATTAGACTTTCGGCAATATTTACTTCGCCCGTTTCAAAGAAAGAGTTTATTTTTCTCCCAAGATGCTCAGCAAGAGAGGTTGGGATAATATAAACCATGTCACCATTTAAATTTTATCTTTGGTTCCACCCCTTCTTTAATTCTTTTTATATTTTCCCGGAGCGCCCACCAGATTAATAAAAACAAGATTATCCCGCAGGTTAAATAAGGAATTGAGGGGGAAAAAGTGAAAAAAACTGCCGGCAGAAAAACAGCCAAAACTAAATTGGCAAAACTCATTACTTTTATTGTAGCCAGAATGAAAATCCAAGGAATTAAAATATAAACAAAATTCCACCCAAGTAGAACTATTAACACCCCGAGGACTGTTGCAGCCCCCCTGCCGCCTTTGAAACCAAACCAGATCGGGAAAATGTGGCCGGCAACCGGGGCAACTAAAACTGCGGCTATTTGCCAGGAATTCTGCAAATAATTTATCGCCAAATATGCCGGAATTACGCCTTTCAAAAAATCTAAAATTCCGGATAGGACTCCCCACTTCCAACCGAGAGCCCGTGAAACATTGGTGGAGCTGGTGGATTTACTCCCAATTTTTCTTATATCTATTCTTTTTAATTTCGGAATTAAGTATCCGAAAGAAATCGAGCCTAAAAGATAGCCAAAAATTAAAAGTAAAATAAAATTCATAATTGCTTTGCTCTATCTAATATTTTTGAATTAACCGGGGTAGGAATTCCAACTCTTTTTCCTAATTCTACCACTGCTCCGTTATAATAATCAATTTCGTCTAATTGCTTCGGTTTCCCGCTTCTCCCTTTATTGATTAATCTCCCCAACTTCTCGCGATAAAGTACCTGAAGAGAAACTGGTAAATTATTAATAAGGGAAATCATTAATTTAACCGGATAATGAGAAAAATTTAGAAAACCTCCTCCGGTCAGCCGCACAACTTTAACATATTCTCGAAGAGCTTCCATTTCTTCTCTAAATATTTCTTCATCTCTAAACCCGTCTTCAACCGAAAGTCTCCTTGCAGCTGAAGCCATTCCAATTAAATTTAAGAAAAGTTTAGAAAATTCCATGTTTTCAACATTTTCTGGCGCAATTTCTTCTGCTTCAATTCCGGCTATTTTGAAAACTTCTCTTATTTCTTTTGTGTCTTTAGGACCGGAAAACACTCCGAAACTTAATCGAATAGGCAAAGAATAGTTTATATAAATTTTATCGTTAATAAGTCTCCCGTCGACAGGATTAAATAAACTAACCCTGATGATCGGAACCCTTTCCGCTTCTTTGTCTAAAATTTCTTCTAAAGTTTTTTTAGCTTCTCGACTTGCCGAAATCCCGTTTTGAGACAGAACCAAAGCAGGGAGTTTTTCTCTTTTTTTAATTTTTTGGTAATAGTATTTTACAACGGGACCAACCGGATTCTTGGTAGCTAAAAAAATAATGTCTGGTAAAGGAGCACTTTGAAATTCAGAGCTCTCTATTGCTTTTCCTTCAAAAACTTCCGGCTTTTCGGGGACTGATTCGATATAAAGCTTTTTCTCCTTTATTATTTTAATCTCTCTTTCTAGTCCTATCCCAAAAACATTACCCGTTTCCTTAAGTTCTTGAGCAAACATTGTCCCGGTTTTCCCCCCAATCCCGATTATAAAAATTGTTTTTGACATAGAATTACAATTCAGAAAATCATTTAAAATTTATCCTTAAGAAAATTGACTATCTCAGGACCCACTTCAGGAGAAGACCAATCGTACCTATGCCCCGGGGCCTGAATTGCTCGGGAAAAAGCTAAATTTTTTCCTTTAATTTTCGCTAAAAACCACTTACCGGGAGCCTCAATTAAAGCGGAGATTAAGGTTCTTAACCGACCGACAGCTAAAGTATCTTTTCTATTATTATCCAGCACGAGAATATTTTCAGAGTTGAGTTGGTCAACCCAGAAAGGAATCCCGGCTTCAATGGCATAAATTTTTTCTTTAAAATTACCATCGCAGTGTTGGAAAACACAATATTTTTCAGAAAGCTTCTCCATTGTTTCGTTGACAAAACCTCCGCCTGCCGAAAGACCGGTTACAATAACCTTAGTTCCGGGATTGTTATCCAGGAAATGTTCAATCTGATTGGCTAAATCTTCGGATTGATTTTTAAAGGAATAAAGAAATTCTTTAGCTCCTTCTACTTTCCCGAGGAAATTATCTTTGGTTCTATTGTACGTGAAAACTACAGGATAATAACCCTGTTCCCTCAAGGCGGTTTGAATCCCTTCGATAACCGGAGCAAAATCTTTGGCTTCTTCCAAAGGAGTATTACCCCAACCACCGGAATTAAAAATTATTAAAACTTTCTCCTGATCCAATTGATTAAGCTGGAGAGAAGTTTTCTGAAAGCTGTCTCCGTTTAAAGAATAAAAAGCATTGGTTCCTTCGGCTATTTTGAACAAACCAGCAAAAAGGATAAGGAGGGTCAGAGAAATTAATATTTTAATTCTTTTGTTTATCATTTATCGAGCTCGCTCACGGCGAGCGAAGAGGATAAATCCTCTTCTTCCCCCTTCGCTATCGCTCGGGCGAGCGAAGATGAAGATGAAGCTTTGGCTTCATCGATTTATAGCGCGCGGAGCGCGATATATCGAGCGAAACTCGTTATAAAGGAATGTTACCGTGTTTTCTGGCAATTTTACTTTCTCTTTTGTTTAAAAGCTGCTCCAGACATTTAATCAAAGTAGCTCTGGTATCTTTAGGATGGATTATCAGGTCAACCTGCCCGAGTTTTGCTGCTTGATAGGGATCAAGGAAAATTTCCCTTAATTCTTGAATTTTTTCTCTCTCTAGTTTTTTAGGGTCTCTGCTTTCAATTAGTTCTCTTTTGTAAATAATTCTCACTGCCTGTTCGGGTCCCATTACGGCAATTTGAGCCAAGGGCCAAGCAATAACAATATCGTAGCCAAGCTGACGGGAAGCTAAGGCAATATAGGCTCCCCCAAAAGCTTTTCTTAAAATTAAACTAATTTTGGGGACGGTAGCTTCAGCAAAAGCATATAAGACTTTTGCTCCGTGCCGAATTATTCCCCGATGTTCCTGGTCGGTTCCCGGTAGATAACCCGGGGTATCAACTAAATTAATTAAAGGAATATTAAAGGCGTCGCAAAATCTAACAAAACGGGCAACTTTATCCGAAGAATCAATATCTAAGGTACCGGCCATAAGTTTTGTTTGGTTAGCCACCACCCCTACAACATAGCCAGACAATCTGGTCAGGCCCACTATTGAATTTGTGGCAAAACCCGATTGAACCTCGATAAAGGAATTTCTATCAAAAATCTCTTCAATCACTTCTTTCATATCGTAACCTTTTTCTTCTTTTTCCGGCACTATTTCCAGCAACCTATGATTTTCCTCCTTCTCAAATAGATCGGATATAACGCTCCTCTGTCTCGGCGGGTTTTCTAAATTGTTTTGGGGTAAGAAAGAAAGGAATTTCTTTACTCCGGAAAAGCATTCATCTTCCGTTTTAAAAACAAAGTGAGCGCAGCCACTCTTTAGGCTATGAATGGCGGCACCTCCTAATTCCTCAAAAGAGATTTTTTCTCCGGTAACTGCTCGAAGAACCTCAGGACCGGTAATATACATTTGAGAGATTCCTTCAACCATAAAAATGAAATCGGAAAGCCCCGGCGCGTAGGAAGCGCCGCCGGCTGAAGGACCAACTAAGACGGTAATTTGGGGAATTACTCCTGAGGCTTTAACTATTTCCCGGAAAATCGCAGCATAACCATCTAAAGAAGAAATTCCTTCCTGAATTCGAGCCCCTCCAGAATCGATAATTCCGATTATCGGACATCCTGTTTTTTGAGCAAATCGATAGACTTTCACAATTTTATGCCCGTGCATTTCACCCAAAGATCCCCCAATCTTTGAAAAATCTTGCGAGTAGAGATAAACCTGGCGTCCGTTTATTTTCCCAAAACCGGTAACTACTGCATCTCCAGGAAACTTCTTTTTGTCTAAACCTAAAATGTTAAAGCGGCTCTCGACAAAAGAATCTAACTCTACAAAAGTACCTGCGTCCAAAAGTAAATCGATTCTTTCTCTGGCAGTTAATTTCCCTTTTTGATGTTGTTTTTCGGCAGATTCCGGGGATTCTAATTCCCGGAGTTTAGAATTTAATTTTTCAATTTCTTTTTTAAAATTCATATTATTCGCTAATGGTTGCTAATTGTTTTTTTAAATGTTTGATAATTTGATTTAAAATTTTTCCATTATCAACTTCCTTGCCTAACTCTATTTTAAGCGAGGTAGCGATATCTTTCAATTCGCCAGGAAATCTATCAATATTTGTATTCAAACCAATTCCCATTACCGAGAATTTGACATCTTTACCGATAACATTTTCGGTTAAAATTCCACAAATTTTTTTGCCATTAACCCAGACATCGTTGGGTAGTTTTATAAACGGCTCTAAATTGAAATTATCTTTAATTATTTTCGCTACGATGAAAGCGGCCAGAATGGTCAAAGTTTGTAAATCTTCAATCTTGCTTTTTGGTAAAATAATCGAAAAATAAAGCCCGCCCTTAGGAGAAAACCAACTTCTTTTTTCTCTACCATGGCCAACAGTTTGTTTTTCAGTCAAAAGAACCTGCCAGGGTTGGGTTTTTCTTAATTTTTTTGCTAAGGCATTGGTTGAAGAAACGATTTTGTATTTTTTTATCTTCATCATCCTAAAATAATTAAAATATCTCCTTCTTTAACATCTTTGCCTTTTTTAACTAAAACCCCCTTCACTTTTCCTTCAAAATCAGAAACGATTTCATTTTCCATTTTCATTGAAGAGAGCGTCAAAACTCTTTGGTTTTTTTTCACAAATTCTCCATTTTCAACGAATACCTCTGAGATCGTTCCGGCTATTGGAGTTTTTATCTCTTTTTTTGAAAAATCCCTTTTTGGAAGAGAGGTCCGAAAAGCTAAAATTTTTTCTTCTCCTTCTTCTTCTCCAAAGGCAAACTCTTTCCCGTCCACTTTTATTTTAACCCCATTTTCCTCCTCTATAATCTCGACCGCGTACTCTTTGTCTTTGATTTTTAATATTAGCTTCATATATCGAGTTTTCGCGTAGCGAAAACGAAGATGAAGATGAGATTTATCTCATCGACTTATTCAAGCATTTTTAACCTCTCGGATATCACCCAATTTGAGAGACTCTCTTTTTCCGACACCGGTTTTTCCGATTTTTTCAGCACTTTGTAAATCTGGAAAACGATTTCGGCAATTTCTTTTTCTTCAATTTCTTTGATTTTTGAAATTTTTCTAACAGTCGGCTGGGGTAAGATTTTTTGCAGAATTCCGCTTTTTTCAATGAAATTAGTGGTGAATTTTCCTTCTAAAAAGTCTTTATTTTCCAAAAGAATTTTGAAAAAAGGAAGAGTGGTTGGTACTCCCTCAATAACCAATTCCTCCAGGGCTCTCTTTAATTTACGAATTGCTTCTTTTCTTTCTTTCCCTGTACTGATAAGTTTTGCTAATAGAGGGTCAAAGTAAGGATAGATTTCTTGTCCTTCGTGTAAAAAGGTATGGATGAAAATTCCCTGACCGCCGGGAGGGAGATATTTTTGAATTGTTCCCGGTGCAGGTTGGAAATTTTTTTGGGGGTCTTCGGCATTAATTCTAGCTTCAATCGCCCAACCCCGAAAGAAAATATCGTCTTGAGAAAAACGGAATCTCTCTCCCTGGCTCACCCTAATTTGCTGCTCTACTATATCAATACCGGTTATTGCCTCAGTAACCGGATGTTCTACCTGAATTCTGGGGTTAACTTCCAAAAAATAAAAGTTTTTATCTCTATCCATTAAAAACTCAATGGTAGCGGCGCCCCTGTATCTTAATTCTTGACCAAATTTTACTGCCAACCTTCCCATTTCTTCCCTTTTTTCCTCATCCAAAAAAGTAGAGGGAGCTTCCTCAAGTAGTTTTTGAAACCTTCTTTGAATAGTGCATTCCCTTTCCCCAAGGTGTAAAACTTTTTCTCCATCTCCTAAAATTTGGAATTCAACGTGCCTGGCTTCGGGCAGATATTTTTCAAGAAAAAAGTCGGTATCAGAAAAAGAAAGGGCCATTTGTCTTTGGATTCCTAAGGACATCGAGAAAATTTTACCGAAACTAATTTCCCCATTAATTACTCGGATACCAATCCCTCCTCCTCCTCTTCGAGCCTTGAGAACGAACGGCGGTCTAATCTTTAAAACCCATTTAAAGAGATCGTCTTTGGTTTTAATTGAAGAATCGCTTGCCGGCAAAGTAGGTATACCAACTTTCTGAGCGATTTTTTTTGCCTCGATTTTATCTTCTAATTTTTTTAGGGTTTTAAAATAGGGTCCGATAAATTTTATTCCATTTTTAAGACAGAGTTTGGCAAATCCCCAATTCTCGGCCAAGAATCCGTAACCAGGATGAATGGCGTCAGCTCCGGCTTTTTTGGCAATTTCAATAATTCTTTTCTGATCCAGGTACCCCTGAACTCCTTCTTTTTCTAAAAAGTAATATTCATTGGCTAAGTTTGTTTCGAGAAAATTTTGCTCCTGGCCCGATTTTGGACAGAGAGCTACCGTTCTAATGCCCATTTCTTTACAGGTTCTGATAACTCGCAGAGCTATTTCTCCTCTATTGGCAATTAAAATTTTTTTGATTTGTTTAATCTCCATAAATGTAAGGTTTGCCAGACAACTTTGAAATCTCCATCATTATATTATCAGTTATTTCCCTCAATAAAAGATAATAGTCCGATCTGTTTTTGTTTTTTATTCCGACTAATTTTTTTTCTTTTAAATAACAAATTGGTTTTCCTATTGTAATCGTTATTTGAGATAAGTTTTTAGAAGAAATTCCCAGGGGAACTATTGGTATTCCCGTCTTGAGAGCCAACTCCGCCGCCCCCGTCTTGGCCTTAGAGAGTACTTCACCTTTATTAGTCTTTCCTTCCGGATAAATAACGATGATTTTATTTCTTCTTAAAATCTCTTCTATTTTTTCTAAAATTTTTCCCCGGTCAATTTTCTTTCGATTGATAGCAATTGTATCTGAAAGGTAATAAAGAATATCTACCAGCAAAAAACCTTTCAAGCCTTCCTTTGCTCCTAAAAAATAAACGTCTTTAAGTCTTTTATTTAAAACAAGAGCGATCAACCAATGGTCGAGGTTATTTGTATGATTTGCAACTGAAATGAAGTTGCCATTTTGGGGAATATTTTCTTTTCCCTTTATTTCTCTTATTAAAAAAAGTTTTATCAAAGGGAAGATAAAAAGCCGATTAAAATAGACAAAAAGTCTTTTCATAAAGCAGCTATGGCAAAACAGAGTTTTGATATAACTCCGATTTTAATCTAATGATTTCTTCCATTGTTTTGTCGGTAATTTTTTGCAAAAGATTTTTATACTCTTGCGAATTACAATCTAAATTTTTCGCTTTCTCGAATTCTTCTTTAAAATAAAGGGGGCTACCAACATTAATTTCAATAATTTTTTTTATTTCAGGGAAACCCTTCCCTGTTGGCATTAATTCAAACGTTCCTTTAATACCTGCTGGTAAAATTGGAACCCCGGTCCTTAAATATATTTTTGCCACCCCAAATTTCCCTTTCCCTATTTTTCCCGTTCTTGTTCTTGTCCCTTCAGGATAAATAACTAAAATAACCCCTCTCTTCAAATCCTCCATTGCTTTTTCTATTGCTCTTTTTTTTGAGTTTTCATCTTTCCTATCTACGGGAATAACTCCGGCTATAAAATATAAAAGATTCCGGCCAAATCCCAGCAATCCCGTATATCTGTCTATTTGACCCAAATAGGTAAACCCCCGAGGAACAGAAAGATAACCGCTAATTATCCAATCTAAATGACTCTGATGGTTTGAGGCCAAAATAAAATTCGTTTTGGGGATATTTTCCAGTCCTCTAACCTCTTTTATTAAAAAATTATCAACAATTGGTTTTAAAAAAATTTTACAGAGAAAAGAGACAAATTTATTCATAAAATATCACGATAAATATTAGTGAGATTCGTGGCTAAATTCGTGGAAATTAGCGAGATAATTTACAATTTCTTCGATTATTTCCTGACAACTTTTAATTTCCCTAATCCCTCCGGCCGAAAGTCCGCAAAGAAGAGGAGCTTGCTCAATATTGCCGGCTGCCACCTTGGAGCCGGCAAATTTATCAGCTTTTACCTCTTCTGGGAAAGGATTTTTCTCTTCAAGTTCTTTAATTTTTTTTGCCAATTCATTTTCAATAACCCGAACCGGATGACCAGTAAACCTGGCCACGACGGTAATATTTTCATCGGTTGCCGAAATCACCGCTTTTTTATAATTTTCGTGAACTTGACACTCCCGAGAAGCCAAAAACCTTGTTCCCATTTGAATACCATCGGCGCCGAGCAAAAAAGTGGCAGCAGCGGTTTTGCCATCATAAATTCCACCAGCCGCAATTAGGGGAATTTTCTTCAAAAGGGATTTTGCCTGGGGAATTAGACAAAAAGTGGTGGTTTCTCCAATGTGACCGCCCGATTCCAGTCCCTCCGCTACCACGCCATCAGCCCCATTTTCTTCCATTTTTTGAGCTAATCTCGCTCGGGCCACCACCGGAATAATTTTAATCCCGGCTGCCTGAAGATAAGGGAAAACAGGTAGGGGATTTCCGCCACCAGTAAAAACCACCGGTATTTGATATCTAATAATTACTTTTATTAATTCGGGAGCTCCGGGATTTTGCATTAAAAGATTAACCCCAAAAGGTTTATCAGTTAAACTTTTAGTTTTTTTAATTTCTTCCTCAAGCCAAGAAGGAGGAAAAAAACCAGAACCAATTACTCCCAGTCCACCGGCATTAGAAACAGCTGAAACCAATTTTGATTCCGAAACTCCAGCCATGCCCCCCTGGATGATTGGGTATTTAATCCCTAAAAGTTGAGTTAATTTATTTTCTTTAAACATCGAAATAAATTGAAAATTTATTGAAGATTGAAATGAACTTTCAGTTCATTGAACATCGAAATAAATCGAAGATTTATTGAAGATCGAAATGAACTTTCAGTTCATTGAACATCGAAATAAATTGAAAATTTATTGAAGATTGAAATGAATTTTCAGTTCATTGAACATCGAAATAAATCGAAGATTTATTGAAGATCGAAATGAACTTTCAGTTCATTGAACATACGAGTTGCTCATTATCAACGGTTCTTTCTCTAAAATTTTATTTGCCTCCTCCACTAATTCTTGAATTAATTCTTTAACTGAAACTATCTTATTTACTCGCCAGACATTGGAGCCAGCAAAAACTAAACCATTTTCTATGTCGCCCTTCCTCGCATTTTCCAATGCTTCCAAAATGCAATAACTTTTATCACAAACCATTCCAATGCATCCCTGGCATTTTTTTGGATCTGGTTTTGGCGCTTTTCCCGCTAAAATTTTTTCAACGAAAGGAGTTTTAATTGCTCTACCTGGCAAACCAACCGGCGAATGAATAATGACAACATCTTCTTTCTTGGCTTTTAAATGGGCTTCCTTAAACTTTTGGTGAGCGTCGCATTCTTTGGTGGCGACAAAACGAGTGGCCATCTGGACTCCTTTGGCTCCGGCTCTCAACATTTCAACAATGTCTTTACCATTAAAGACGCCGCCAGCCGCAATTAAGGGAATTTTTACTATTTTTTCCACCTCTTTGACAATATCAATTGTCTTTCTAAAGGGATGGCCTTTGGGAAATCCAAGGTGGCCACCGGCATCTTCTCCTTCAATAACGATGGCAGCCGCTCCCATCGCCTCCCCTTTTTTGGCAACCTTGAGAGATGAAGCCATGGAAAATATCGGAACGTTATATTTTCTTCCTAATTCAAAAATGTCTTCTCTAAATCCGGCTCCTTGAATAATTAAATCGATTTTTTCCTCCAGGGCTGCTTTGACCAACTCAATAAAATGGCCAACCACCCCCATAATATTAATTCCAATAACTCCTTTCGGCCCAGCAATTTTTCTGGCCTGCCTTATTTCCGATTTAACTTCAGCCTGGTCACTCATACCAGAAACAGCAATAATACCTACCGCCCCTTGTTTGGCAACATTTCCAGCCAAATTATGTAATGACACCCTGACTGCCATACCGCCTTGAATAATTGGGATTTTAGCAAAAAGATTTCCTATTTTTAAGGGGGGCAGTTTAGTTTGGGCTGCGGGTTTTCCTTCTTTCTCTTCAAGATATTTTGTTTTAAATTCGTCTTTATCTACCACGGCGCAGCTAAAGCGCACTTCGCATTTTCTTTCCTCGTCAACGAAAGCTTCCCCTTTGAAATTGGCAATTTTAAAGCCATAAAATCCCAAAAGCTCAACCCGGTATTTTATTTTATCGCCGGGAAAAATTGGTTTATAAAAAATGGCGCTTCTGACTTGATAGGCTAAAAGGTGATTTTTTTTGTGGCTTTCACCAATTTTCTTTCTTAAAAGAATAGTCCCGGTCTGGGCTATTCCTTCAACAACTAAGACCCCCGGCATTATGGGAAAATCAACGAAATGACCTTTAAAATAAGAGTCTTGTGGAGAGGTTTGTTTAAAACCTGTTATGGTATTGCCTTCGATGCTTTCTACCTCATCAACCCATAAAAAAGGGTCATCATAAGGAATAATTTTTTTTATTTCTTCTTTAGTCAACTCCATAGATGTAGCTTCTAATTAAGGGTGGTTTATCAATGCCGGGGTCTGCCCCTCGCATAATTACTCGGCGTGATTAGATAATTTTTATTTCTCTCCCAATTTTTTTCCTTTTAGCCAATTCATAGACTAAATTAGCTGTATATAAATCCTGGATTGCCAAGCCGGTAGAATCAAAAATTGTAACCTCCTTATCGTTTTCTCTCCCTCTTTTTTTGCCAGAAACTATTTCTCCTAAAGAAGCATAAATATCTTTTTGGCTTATAATTCCTTTTGCCAAGGGAATATTGATTTCTCCAGAATGGCTTGCTTGCTCCCAACAATCAACAACAATTTTTGCTTCTTTTAGAATTTGAGGGTCCAATTCTTCTTTACCTGAAGCATCAGCACCAATGGCATTAATGTGGGTCCCGAACAAAATCCACTCTTTTTTGACTACTGGCTGTCTGGCTGGCGTAACGGTGACTAAAATATCTTTTTGGGCAACCTCTCTTAGGCTTGCTTTCTTGATTTTGATTTTCTCGTTGGCCAAAAGTTTGGCTAAATTTTCAACTGCCTCTTCTTTGATGTCATAAACCGCAATCTCTTTTATTGCTCTAATTTTAAAGATAGCGGCAATCTGGGTCAAGGCTTGTGAACCAGCCCCAATAACTCCTAAGGATTGGGCAGATTTTTTGGCTAAATATTTTATTGCTACTGCTGAAGCTGCTCCGGTTCTCAGAG
>Ga0066637_10001763_pt1 | contig 14155 bp, 16 predicted proteins | sample CryGeyCG2014_020_FD_62737 | JGI IMG/M metagenome (GOLD analysis project Ga0066637, IMG submission 62737) | Groundwater microbial communities from aquifer - Crystal Geyser CG08_land_8/20/14_0.20 | ecosystem: Environmental > Aquatic > Deep subsurface > Groundwater | place: USA: Utah: Grand County...
ATGGGACATAAAACAAGATAGAACCAAATAAATGAAAAACAATGAAAAACAAAGTTCAAGATGTTACACTAATACCTATGGACGAAAACGCTAAAAAAATGGAGGCGCTCGCGGCGAAGATACGCGCGCTCAAAGAAGAGGGGAAGGTGGACCTCTCCTCGGAGGAGGACCTCTCGCTCGCCATCATGAACCTCGTGAGCTTGGAAGAGCATTTCTTCTTCACCGCGGAGAAGACGAAGAAATCGGAGTACCTGGACCTGCTCCAAGAAACGCGCGAGCTTAGGAAAACACTCCTCGCAAAGATGATGCCGCGGAACGAGGGCGAGACGTGGTGCATCTCAAAACATCTGCTTGCCGCCACCATGCGCCTCATGGAGGTGGGCACGAAGGCGCTTGGGGAGGGGAAGCGCGAGGAAGCCGAAGAACTTTTCGGACATGCCTACCGTATCTACGCGCTCTTCTGGGGCCTGCGCCTCAAGCTCATTGACACGGGTGATGTGAAGAGAATCGCAGACGATAAGCTGAATATTCACGATGAGAAGGGGATGAAAAAGCCGTGGACCTTGGAGGATATCTTGGAGAAGCTCGTGGACTGCTGCGATGAATAGATTCGCTTTGATTGAGGTTGTTTGCAACAGTTTTATAGAGATTTAGCTATTCTCATTCTATTTTTGTGATTTTTATTGCCTTTCCATGAATGATTGCTTCTGTGATTTTTTTGTAGGCTGAGGATAAAATTCTCTGAAAAGTGCTCTGAGAAGTATTCATCTTTTTAGCCGCTTCCCCCTGCTCTAAATCTTTTATGTTTCTCAATCTTAAGGCCTCTGCTTCTTCAGTAGTCAACTCAATCACTTCTAATAACCTCATGGGTACACCTTGAGGTTTGAAATAAGTCACATTTGGATTAAATTGTATTCTTCTGCAAAGTCTTGGTCTTGGCATAATTTATTATTGAAATAATTTGAATAAGTTGATAATCTTTAATTAAAGAATACTCCCAGCCCTCCCGAAAGGAAGGGCTGGGTTCTCAACCTTCTTTAGTTGTGGGCGCCTAGTTCGGCTAAACGTTCTTTAACTGCTTTCAACTCGTCTTCCAAAATCTTTACTTCTTCCGCCAGCACTTGCTTTTCGTCTTTTTGCGACACTTGAGAGCCGAATCTCCAGAATCTGCCGAACCCTCGCCCAAAACCTCTTCCCCAACCTACACCGCCTCCACAAGGTCCCATACCCCAGCCAGTGCCAGGGCCAAAACCCAAAGGCCCAGTCCCATTTTGTCTTGGCATAACTTTATGGGTATTATTACTTAGCAGATAGCCCGACCTTTGAACCGACTATCTATTATGAATGTATACCCATAACTATATTCTCGTCAATGCCTAAGTTATCCACACTCCAATGACCAAATCCGTTGTCATCATTATCATTATTCTTGTTGTCGCGATAGGTATTGCTGCGCTACTCGGCACTTCCGGGGCGCGCTCCGGCACTGCGCTGGACCCATTCGCTCAATGCCTCGCCGCAAAGAACGTGACGATGTATGGTGCATACTCGTGCTCCCACTGCCAAAATCAGAAAGCTATGTTTGGGAGCTCGTTCAAGTACGTGCCCTACGTAGAGTGCACTCAAGAAACAGAGAAATGCCTCACCGCAAAGGTGGAAGGAGTCCCTACCTGGATGCTTCCCGACGGAAGGCAATTAGTGGGAGAACAACCGCTTGAACGTCTTGCGCAGGTAAGTGGATGCACGCTTCCGGGAACCAAATAAATGAAAACGTCAAAAATATTGTGGTTGGGGCTTATAAATGCGATAGGGGTCGCGGTAGGTGTAAACCAATAGAATTTCACTTGAAGTATATCACTTTCAACGGTCGTTGAAAGTGATATACTTTTTTATTCGCTCGTAGAAAACCACGGGCGGCCTACTCCGCCCCGCTAAGCGGGGCTACGAAGGCTGGATAAGCCTGTGGAGCTTCACAATTCTTTTTTCTCCTTATTATCTCCGGCACTCATAAACAAAAAGAATGAACAAAATGAGAAGGTGCTATAATTAATTATAGCACCCTAATAAAGAAATTATTATTTCCCTAACCAAGCGGTAGATGATAAAATGGAGCTCAATGGGCAAGATACAAAACTCTAAAGACCTCGCGAAGAGCGCCGCACGCGACGCGGCGCTCCAAATCGCCGAAGCGGGACTCGCCGCCATTGATACTGAAACTGTGGTGCGGGACGCCGTGCGGCTCTCCGGCGACACGCTCTCTGTGAAAGGGAAGGAATTCAAGCTCGCGCCGGACGGTAAACTCCTCGTCATCGGGGTGGGGAAGTGTTCATTGGAAGCGGGCAAGGTACTGGAAAAAATTCTCGGCGAAAGATTGTCTGGTGGAATAATTCTAACGTCAAACAAGCCGTCATTAGAAATTGGAAATTTGAAATTAGAAATTCGCTTCGGTACCCACCCGTTCCCCACACAACCCAATGTGGATGCCACGAAGAAGATTATTCAAACGCTCACCGGACTTTCAGAAAAGGACACGGTGCTCTTTGTTATCTCCGGCGGCGGCTCCACGCTCCTCTGTTTACCCGCTATAGCTTCCCCGTCCACCGAAGCTTTAGCGAAGGCGGAAGCGGAGGCGGGCCTGCCCGTCCCTGCCCGTCCCTGCCCGTCCCTGCCTGCCAGCAGGCAGGCAGCAGGCGGGCGTAGCCGGGCGGAAGCGGGCCAGCCGCAAAATTTCACCTACCAAGATGAAGCGAACATTCTCCACCGCCTCTTCGAGGAGGGTGCTGATATCCACGAGGTGAACACGCTCCGCAAGCATACCTCGCTCGCCCGCGGCGGCTGGCTCGCACGCTACGCGTACCCCGCGCAGGCCATCTCGCTCATCTTCTCCGACGTCCCGAGTGGAGCGCTTGAGTTCATTGCCTCAGGTCCGACTGTGAAAGACACCACCACGGTGGCGGATGCGCGACGGGTGGTTGAGAAATATAAGATCACCGTGGGGTGCGGGTGGGACGCCTCACTCGTGGAAACACCGAAGGAAGACAAGTATTTTAAAAAGGTGATAAACCTCCTTGCCATTTCAAACCAAGCCGCGCTCAATGCGATGGCGGCGGAGGCGGAAAAACTCAATTTCACGTCCCGCATCATGACCGCAAACCTCCGCGGCGAGGCGCGGGAGGCGGCCGCCGCAATCGTCCGGGATCTCGCGAAGGAGAAATTGAAGACGGTGCTGCTCTACGGCGGGGAAACGACGGTTACCGTCCGCGCACCGGGAGGGAAAGGCGGGAGGAACCTGGAACTTGCTCTCGCCGCGCTCCCTGCGCTTGGCCCCGATGACCTTATCCTCACGCTCGCCTCCGACGGCCGCGACAACACCAACTTCGCGGGTGCCATCTCTGATATAATAACGAGGGAACACGCGGAGAAGCTCAAGCTTGATGCCGCGCAATTCCTCGCCGAGAACAATTCCTACAAGTTTTTCAAAGCCACCGGCGACTACCTTTTAACGGGCGACACCGGCTCCAACGTCTCGGATCTCATCGTTGCACTGATGGGTTAATAAATAGGAATGAGTTCAAAACCTCCTATGCCCCCGAACGCAAAGAGATTGTGTACTGTGAAAGTTGTTACAATGCAGAAGTCATCTGAAAAATGAGCCGATGAGATTAAGTATGACATGTCATACTTAGTGCGGAAACCATGAATTGAATATGGAAATCAAGCGGTGCCAAAACTGCAAACAGTCGTTCACCATCGAACCGGACGACACCAGTTACAACGTTCTCGACTTAATCATTACTCTTAAAGTGCAGGGGATATAAGGAACATGAAAAATGAAAAATTTAAGATAGTACCGACCGTCTACCTCGTTTTAATAACAAACAGTGAAATTCTTCTTGCGAGGAGGTTCAATACATGTTTCCATGACGGAGATTACAGTTTCCCCGCGGGTCATCTTGATGGCAACGAAACGCTTACACATGCAATGGTCCGAGAAGCAAAAGAAGAAACGGGAATAGATTTGAAAGAAAAAAATCTGAAGTTGGTTCACATTATACATCGAAAGGAAACAGTAGAGGAAAGAATCAATTTTTTTCTCGGCAATGGCGTGGGAAGGCAAGTCAGTAATCATGGAGCAAAATAAATGTGATGATATGAGATGGTATCATTTAAACGGCCTTCCAAAAAATATAATTCCCTATATAAAGCAAGCTATTACGTGCATTTTAGGCGGGAAGCTGTACAGTGAATATGGATGGTAGTTTTAATTTTTGGTAAAAAGTAGTATGGCTCAAACAAGTAAGAAATTCATCATCTGGTTCAAAGACATACGTTTGAAAGACGTCCCGAAGGTGGGCGGCAAGACCGCCGCGCTCGGGGAAATGTACGCGAACCTAACAAAACGGAATATCAATATTCCGGACGGTTTTGCGATAACCGCGGGCGCGTACCGTTACTTTTTGAGAGAGACCGGACTTGACCGCGAGATAAAAACGCTCCTCGCGGGCCTTAAAACCAGCAACCTCAAAGATCTCCAGCGGCGCGGCAAGGCGGTGCGCGAGCTCATAGTGAGAGCGGAACTCCCCGCGGACCTGAAGCGCGAGATACGGGCGGCGTATCGGAAGCTGGAGCGGAAGTACGGGAAGAACGTGGATACGGCGGTACGCTCGTCCGCGACCGCAGAAGACCTCCCCGGCGTTTCCTTCGCCGGCCAGCACGAAACGTTCCTGAACGTCTCAGGCGCCGATGAGGTGCTCCTCGCCACGAAGAGATGCATTGCATCGCTCTTCAAGGACCGCGCCATCTCGTACCGCGCGGACAAGGGTTTTGCGCACTCTGACGTGGCGCTCTCGGTGGGCGTCCAGAAGATGGTGCGCTCCGACCTCGCCGCCTCCGGCGTTATCTTCACCATTGACACCGAGACGGGGTTCGACAAAGTGGTGGTGGTGAACGCCTCGTGGGGCCTTGGCGAGATGGTGGTGCAGGGAAAGGTGCTGCCGGACGAGTTTGTGGTCTTCAAACCGACTCTGGCGCAGGGGTTCAAGGCGGTCATCGCCCAGAACCTCGGGAAGAAAACGGTGAAGCTCGTCTACGCGGACTCGCCTCGCCGAAGTTCACACGGAGGCGGGGGAGGCACGCGGAAGGTGGCGGTCTCAGCGCGCGATCAGAACCGCTTCTGCCTCACGGAAGACGAGGTACTCACGCTCGCCCGATGGTCGGTTGTCATTGAAGAACATTTTTCAAAACTTCATAAACGCGAGCAGCCGATGGACATTGAATGGGCAAAGGACGGGAAGAGCGGCGAGCTTTTCATTGTGCAGGCGCGCCCCGAAACGGTTCACGCGATGGAGAGTAAGAAAATCTACCGTGAGTACCGGCTCGCGGATAAAGTCCTTCGACAGGCCCAGGATAAAATTCTCGCGGAAGGTGTCGCGGTCGGGACAAAGATAGGCGCGGGGAAGGCGCGGGTGATACAAAGCGTGAGGAGCATCGGTGCCTTCAAGCCCGGCGAGGTGCTCGTGACCGAGGTCACCGACCCTGACTGGGAACCCATCATGAAGATTGCCGCGGCCATTGTCACCGACAAGGGCGGGCGCACGTCGCATGCAGCCATCGTCTCGCGCGAGCTCGGGATTCCCTGCATCGTGGGCGCGGGGAACGCCACGCGGAAATTGAAGACGGGCCAGGTCATCACCGTGGATTGCAGCGGCGGCGAAACCGGCCATGTGTACCAGGGGAAACTGCCGTTTGAAATAAAAGAGCATCACCTGGACAAGCTCCCGAAGCCAAAGGTAAAAATAATGGTCAATATCGGCGCACCCGATGAGGCGTTCAAGAACCACTACCTCCCCGTAGACGGTGTTGGTCTCGGGCGGCTGGAGTTCATCATCGCCTCCCATATCAAGATCCACCCCAACGCACTTTTGGAGTACCAAAAACTAAAAACCGAAAACTTTAAACTTAAAACAGCGACCGAGAGGTTAGAACGGCAGAAACTAATTCGAAAAATTGACGAACTGACGCCGGGCTATAAGGATAAGATAAAATTCTACGTGGACGAGCTCGCCGAGGGCATCGCGAAGATAGCGGCGGCGTTCTACCCGCGCGAGGTCATCATCCGCTTCTCGGATTTCAAGACGAACGAGTACCGGAAGCTCGTGGGCGGTGAACTTTATGAACCGGTGGAGGAGAATCCCATGCTCGGGTGGCGCGGCGCTTCGCGCTACTACGACTCGAAATTCGAGAAAGCGTTCGGCTTGGAGGTGAAAGCCCTGCGGCGCGTCCGCGAGAAGTTCGGCCTCACGAACGTAGTGCCGATGGTGCCCTTCTGCCGCACGCCGGAGGAAGGGAGGAAGGTAATCGCGGTGATGGAAAAGTATGGACTTCATCCGCATAAATCAGTTGATATCCGCATAAATCCGCGTCTTAATCAGCGTCAATCAGCGTCTAATAATCCGCGTCAATCAGCTCCAAATCCGCGTGAATCAGCGTTACAGATATACGTAATGTGCGAAATCCCCTCAAACATCCTCCTCGCCGATGAGTTCCTGGATGTCTTTGACGGTATGTCTATCGGGTCTAACGATTTGACCCAGCTCGTTCTAGGGCTTGATCGTGACTCCGGCACCGTTTCCCATATCGCGAACGAGAACGACCCGGCGGTAAGAAAGATGATAGCAGAGGTCATCGCGAAGTGCCGCACGCGCAAAAAGTACAGCGGCATCTGCGGCCAGGCCCCCTCCGACTATCCCGACTTCGCCGCGTTCCTCATCAAGCAGGGGATAGAGAGCATTTCACTCAACCCAGACACGGTCATCAAGACCATCCTCCGCCTCGCTAAGTCCCGCCTGCCCTGAGCGCAGTTGAAGGGCTTGCACCCTCCTCTTCTCCCGACATCGTATGTCCTTCGGGACATCCGATGTCCAAACATTAAACCCATCCCCTCCGCAGGAAGTCGGACTTCCTTTGGGAAGTCCGACTTCCCCAAATTAACCCTTCGGCGCTTCCCTCCAAGGTTTCTGGCGCCTAACGCCTAACGCCTATTCTTTTGCCTTTGGGGTAGGGGAGGGGGTTACCATGAGCCAGTCGAAGGGGTAGGATTTAGGTAAATATGGAATTAAAGACAAGGGAAACACTAGTGAATAAAAACGGTATCCTCGACTATGAGGTACTCGTCAAAAAACATCCGTGGGTCATCCAGAAGAACCAAAATTGTGTTTTGAGTCCTGATAGTGATGGTTTGCTTTGCGGACTTCTCGTGTCGCATTATCTTGGATGGAAAATCCGAGGATTTTATGATGGGAAGATCCTCTTAATTGAAAACGGTTATAAAGAGAGCGACTGCGTTTTCCTAGATATGGAGATTTTCAGAAAAGACGTCAGGAGTATCGGGCAACACATGGTTATGTACGACAAGAATCAGCTGCCTGGGAATTGGGGTAATTTTGAAAATTGTATTTCAGCGAATAATTTAAGAAATTTTGACACAAAGCACGACTTTAAACTTAAATATCCATTTGGTACCGTGCATCTTCTTCTGGGTATAATTGGGAATAAGATTAAGATTAACGTTCCTGAAAGCGGAATATGTCCGCTTCTATACACTGACGGCGTATTCAAAAATTTGTTCAATTACCCGGAAAATTGCTTAGGATGGCTTAATTTCTTAAGTGGAGATATAAAAAATAACTGCCTACATAAAGTTTTCTTCAATGATCATTATTCAATATCGGAATTAATGATTGCGTTACGGGAACTGTTTAAAGAGATAGAGAATATCGGAAGCGGGAAGCGCGGAGGAGATAAAATAAAAATATCAAACATGAAAGGTGAACCCACTAATCTCGAACGAGAGGGTAGTCTCTATAAAATCAACAAAAAAGAACTTGGGAAAGCGGTCCCTTTCCTAAAATTCCTGTCTCAAAAAACAAATTGGAAATATCAAAGTAAGGACTGGACTTGGAATAAATTCAAAATCAAGAAATTCAAGAAGGGATCAGTAAAACCGGGGAAAGCCCGCTATAATATACTTCTCGAAAAGAACCCGCTTTCTCTAGCTGTTATTAGTGGACTTAGTATAGAATACACTCTGGAAAATTAAGACAAGCGCTGAGAATTGGTCTCTAATTTCATTCTCTTTTCCGCTATACCGCAATATTCCTTTGCTATATCGATGCCTATATATTTTCTCCCCAAGTTCTTGGCGGCTACCGCGGTCGTACCACTCCCGACGAACGGATCCAAAACGACTCCGCCAGAAGGACAAAAACACTGAATGAAATCATAGGGTAGTTGGTTGGGAAAGGTTGCTGGGTGCTGGTGTTTTAAACGGCTCCCGTCACCGGCTGTCATATACTCCCAAATGGTGCCCCTGCACTTCATCGGGTTTATTTTGATTGGCCTGGTGTTAATGCGGATGCCGTTGGTAAGCCGAGTACCCCCACCGGTAAGGGTTTTCCCTCCGTGTTTCGATGGGATTTTTAAATGCTCCTTGTTAAAGTATTGAGGCCTGTCACCTTTAAGGAAAATCGGCATGTATTCATGATCAACGCGGAAGCGCTTACTCCACCACGCCCCCTCCGCTCCGTATTTCCTATAAATAACTGTCTCAAATAGCTTGAAGCCGACATTGTCACACCAATCAACGATCGTTTTGAAAGAAGTGAGTGACTTCCCGAAATTCTTCGTCTGATCTTGTATGACCATAACAGCTACGCCACCCTCCTTCAATATCCGATAAATTTCTTTGCCTGCCGCATGCAGGTCGAAAGAGAACCCTTTGTAGTCGCGAATACCATCATAGGGCGGGGAAGTTACGACGATGTCGACCGAATTATCTGGGAATTTCTTCATTATCTCGACTGCATCCCCGCAAATGATCTTATTCAGCGGCAACGCGCCGAACTTTCGAGGAACAACTTGATAGTTTGTTTTGAACGTAGTAGGTGTAGTAGCACTTTCATTTCTTATCACATCCACAAAAACCCCCCGTATCGCAAATTCTCGTTCTCCTTTTTTGATAATAATGGGCGCCATTGTTTTATTGGCCGGTTGCAAGCGTATTTGCCCACGCTCGTTATAAAACTTCTTGATAGTTGTCTCACTGTTGTCTATAAGTGCAACTACCTTTTGGCCATTTTCTGCAACCGATTGCGGTTTCACGAGAATAATATCTCCATCGTTGATATTTTCTTCAATCATGCTTTCGCCTTGAACGCGAAGCGCGTATACATCGCCCGACTGGGGGATTCTGGCGGCTGGCACTGCAATTGTTTCCGTCGGCGCTTCAAATAAGGTCATGGGTTGTCCGGCGGTAATAGTGCCGAGTAGGGGAACTTGGACCATAGAAACGGCCTCCGGTATTTCTATCCCTCTATGCCGATTTTTATTCAAACGAATTTCCCCGCGCTCTTCTAATTTTTGCAGGCGCTCGTTTATGGAGCTGAGGGAGCGGCGAAAATGCTTTGCCATTTCTTCTTGGGTGGGGGAGTAGCTGTTTTTCCGAAGATAACTCTTTATGAAATCCAGCGTTCCTTTTTGAATTTTGGTAACCATAGTTTCGGTTTTCTTTTGGTATATATAATTATACCAAATTGACCCGAAAGAAACCCGAAAGTTATCCACAGTTGCGATCAGCGCCGCCAGTACTATAGTGATTACAAAAGGAGACTAGCGAGGTCCCGACCTGAAAGCCGTTTGACTTCCACGCCGGGGCCACCCGGTTTTTAAATTTTATGGGTGGAAAAGTTCAGATGAACGGAGCATATACTGAAAAGCAGTGGGGAAAAGAAATGCAATTGGCAGAGTTTTGTGGACGGCATTCTCCGCTTGGAAGCTGTAATTTGGAATGTCCTTCATGCCATGAAGCCGGATTTTACGGGCCGCGAAAGATAGAAAACGATAAAGGAGAAATAGCGCGCAAATATCGAGCGTGCAAGTGGTGCGGATTTTGGCAAGAAGCATGGGGAGATGTTTTTGATACGAAAGGAGGCGACGCATACCGAGGTGCTATAAGAAGTCACAAAAATGTGGTGTAGGGAAAAGCTGGGGTACTGAAGGTGAAAATACATGGTGCGAAAAGTGCGGGGATCATGTTGTAGAAGAAGGCGCCCTTCGAGACGACCCTACGAATAAAGAAGTAAAAGAGGAAATGGACAAAATACATCAAAACCTAAACCTTCCACGTATTGCGACACGATAGCGAAAATCCAGATCACCTACGCGGTTCGACTCCGCTCACCACAAGTTAAGAATAAATTATGGTTACAATTTACCCGCCGGATTTAAGTGGCGTAGAAAGAAAAGTTGAAGAAGGCATCAAACAATTGAGACGATTAGCGTGGTACCAAAAACCTCGGGGTATTTTTCTTTTGGGTTTCTTTTCGGGCGCATTGTCGAGCGCGATAGTCGCTATCATTTTCAAGCTCTTATGACTTGGCCAACAAAAAATTAGGAGAATAAATTTATGGGAAATAAAAACCATAAGGGATTTACTGGAATTGCCGGCGAATATTTTACGGCCGCAGAAATTTCAAAAAGAGGAGGTATCGCCACAATAACCTTAAAGAACACCCCCGATATTGATATTTTAGCGTCCAGCGCTGATGGTAAAAAAACCGTAAGTATTCAAGTTAAAGCGGGGAGATTAACTACTGGTGGTTTTATAGTGGGTAGAGAGAAAATGCGATCTTTCGGGAGGAGTTCTTTTTATGTCTTTGTTTCTCTAAAAGAAGGCGCGGAAAAAGGGTATTGGATTATACCTCAATCAGTCGTTGCTCGAATCACAGAATCAGATTACCAAAGATGGATTAAAGGTAGGCCCGCGAGGAGTAAAAGAGCTCCAAGAACATTTCAGTGGAAACATCTAAAATCTCGGAGATTTCAAAAATACCACGACAATTGGGGCGTTTTGGGTCTGTGGTAGATTAGCCAACAAAAAATTAGAGAATAAATTTATGGAATTAAAAGAAGCGTGCAGGAAAGTTATTGAACAAAATGAATCGATGGGTTGTCATCCGGAAATTTTTATTTTTCAAACAAAAAGCTGTGAGGCAGTAGATTTGGATGATAAAATAAGTAACTTAGTAAAAAGCCAAACCGCATTTGATGCGGTAATTAAAGCGATAGAAAAATATGGTGATATTTTAACAATTGAAGATTTTATAGTAGAGGATGAAAATGGTTTAGGCTTGCCCCAAGATATAATAAATAAAGCCAAACAAAATGCTGCAGGGTTTAAATGGAAGCGCAATTTAAATAGTAAATAAAATAAAAGTAGGGTGCTTCAATTGATTAAAGCACCCGTTTTTCGTTAGCTTGCTACCCTCCCGCAGCAGATTAGTTCTTTTCCACCATCGGCTAATTCGCACGAATTAGCCGATGTGTCTTCCCAGCTTTCTTCTTCCTTCTTTTTTCTCCGTCAACTCTCTCAATTCCATTGCTCTCTACCTACGGTGCTATAATTAATTATAGCACCCTCCCGTCCGCACTATTGTGATGTAGAATGAACATAATGAAAAGAACCATTTATCCAAAAATCAAACTCGCCGCAGACGCAAAGAGAGACGCGCAACTTGGCGTCAATTTCCTCAAATTCACCACGCATGGAAAGGATAAAGAGAAATTTCTTCGGATGTTCTTTCCTGATGAACTCATTAATGTAATTAATGGAAAAGCGTCGGCGCGGATGCGCGATAAGCTCATTCGCGCGTACGCATTACGGGTCCATAAGGGAAATAGGAAAGAGATTGCGGAGGGGGTACTGCGCGCGAGAAAAGAATGGGCAAGCGCGGAAAAGAAGTTTTTCCGGCTCGCGGACCGCATTTTCAATCACCGCCCGTGGCCCAATGGGAACTATAGGGGATTCGTGACGGTTTTTTACGCGTATCCCCGAGACATCCAGCGTAAAGTATTCTACTTCCCATATAACCATCACCTCCAGCGATTTGCGAACAAAACCATCGCGCACGAGATGCTCCATTTTATGTTCTTCGATTATGTGGAGGAACGCTACGGATTGAAGGAACACGCGCGGATACCCGGCAAGCCCCGCAACTATCTCTGGCAGGTCTCCGAGGCCTTCAATACCGCAATTCAACTATGGAAACCGTATCGCAAGGTATTTCAGTTCGGTTCGCACCCGCACCCCGGCACGGAAAAACTGGCGGCGCGGATGATCCCGCACTGGGCCCGCGAGCAAAATATCGATAAATTTCTTGACCGCTATCTTCTCTAATTCGCGCGCCTGCCCGCTTCCATCCTGAGTTTGCCGAAGGACTCTGGCGGGAATGGTAGAATAGTTTATTTTCCATCCATCCCACCATTTTTTTCATTTTTAGCTCTCCCATCATCACTAGGGTGCTACAGTTAACTGTAGCACCCTGCCGCGCGCGGCGGGGTTGGAGTAGAATATGACCATAGCAATGTCTAAAAAATTTAGCGAGCGTATCTTTTTCCGGCCTCTGTTTTTTATTTTGCGACCGTTTGCAAACTTGATTCGCTACCTGATGCTTAAAATCATGAAGAAGTTGCGCCTGCCCGGCGACGATCGTCCCGCGCGAGCCGCCGCTTCTCATCTTTTAGAGGAGTTGGTCTTACCTTCTGGATTTCGCATTTTTAGTGATAGGGGATTTCGGGAACTTGCGCAATTTAGTACTCTACCTACGACTGAACAGGACAGGGTTTTTAACGAATTGGAAACCGCCGGGATATGCCTTGCGCTTTTTTGTTTGGATTTCGCGGATGCGCTGGTGAAGCCGGAGGATTATCACTTTTGGCGAGAGGTTAAGGATCGCCTGCCCAAAGAATTTGAAGAAAATCTCATCAAGATGGGAGCAGAAAAAGAAAGCGCGCACCTCTACCAAGATTTGATCAGCATGCGGTACCAAGAATACGAAAAAACGACGCAGGAGGCCATCGATATCTGGAACTCTGAAGAGCCGCGCTTTCGTGAACTCCAAACGGAGGTCGCCAAACACAGCGCCGCACGTGTTCATGCGATCGCAATCGGCGCCGCGGATCACATTAGGCGCGGTAAGTTAAAAAAGGTTGACCGCCTCCCAAGTTTTTTAATCAGTTGGCTGTTGTACCTGAACGAGGATATCGGCAAATTTATTAAAAAGCTTTAGCGCGTCTCCATTTGCCCTTCAATAAACTTAGGGCAAGCGCGCGCCTGCCCGCTTCCATCCTGAGTTTGCCGAAGGACTCTGGCGGGAATTGTAGAATAGTTTATTTTCCATCCATCCCACCATTTTTTCATTTTTTAGCTCTCCCATCATCACCAGGGTGCTACAGTTAACTGTAGCACCCTGCCGCGCGCACCGTTTTGTAAAATGGTTCCCACCCACCACTCCTTCCGTTACCTTCTCTAATTCGCGCGAATGGGAGAATAGCAAAACCTCTCACTGACTAATTCACGCGAATGGTAGAATAGTTGGCAAGAAGTAAATGGCGGAGCATTTCGAGATTCGCGTGTACGGGAGGGTGCGGAACGTGATGTTCAGGTACAGCGCCGCGGAGCTGGCGCGTTCGCTCGGGCTCACCGGCTTTGTACAGAATGAACCCGATGGATCACTCGCCATAGAGGTGGAGGGTGAGGAAATAGCGCTCCAGGATTTCACTGCATGGTGCCGAAAGGGCCCGCCGCTCGCTAGGGTGGAGCGGTTTGAAATCCGAGAGGCCCCGCTCAAGCACTTCGCCGTTTTTGAGATCCGCTGGTAGCCCACCTTCTCTCATTCCCGCCTTCGCCCGGCTGCGGTCGGGCAGACGCGCTTGCCTTGAGGATATCGAAGGGTGAATGGTAGAATAGTGGAGATCGAAGAGGTCCGGAAATGATAAAATAAGTGTACCTCAAAGGCCGAACACACTCTCACGATACATACAACAATATGGCCAAGTGGGTGATAAAGCGGGGCGGGAAGAAGGCGCCCTTCAGCGCGGCGAAGTTCAAGCATTCCATTGGGGCCGCGTGCAAGGACGCACACATCCCCGCGAAGCGGACAAAGACGGTTGTGAATAAGGTTTCTCGCCCGGTGCTGAAGTTCGCCGCGAAGCGGAAGACGGTGGCCACCGCGACGCTCCGGAAGAAGGCGCTCGCGGTGCTCGCCAAAGTGGAGCCGAAGGCGGCAAAGGCGTGGCGGAAGCACGACCAGCGGCGCCG
>Ga0066637_10001766_pt1 | contig 14153 bp, 12 predicted proteins | sample CryGeyCG2014_020_FD_62737 | JGI IMG/M metagenome (GOLD analysis project Ga0066637, IMG submission 62737) | Groundwater microbial communities from aquifer - Crystal Geyser CG08_land_8/20/14_0.20 | ecosystem: Environmental > Aquatic > Deep subsurface > Groundwater | place: USA: Utah: Grand County...
ATCATTAAAGCACAAAGGCAGTACTTTTATGTCAATAGGAATGTTCTTCAGCCAGAGATAGCTCTGCATCTCATCCATTGATGAGAAATCCTGGAAAGGCCAGATTGCCGTGTTTACTGTATACTTTTGATAGCCGGATGTTAGGAGTATCCCAATAATAATTATAATAACAACAATGCTGCTGCTTATCTTTATTTTTTTGGCTATTTTGATTAAAAATTCCATGCCCTCGCTCACCAAGATACATACTGGTATTGCAAGAAAAGCCCAGAACCGGAATGTAAAGAATTGATAAGGCAATCTTTCACCATTTAGAGCTAAAAAAGTAAAAGCAAGCCAAGCAAGACTAATTAACAGCCAATGGTTTTCTTTATTTAAGATTTTTCTATATTTAAAAATAATAGATATTAAAGCAATTATAGAAAGAATGCATAAAAAAATACCAATTCCAACAGGGTTATTAATCATATTTGTTGTTTTAACAAAGAAAAAATCATTAAAAGTATAAACCCTTGAGGCAGAGCCATGAGCCTTCATCAGATTAAGAGGACTTCCAAGGTTTTTTGCTCTCAAACCTAAACCCAGCAAGGTATCATTATAACCGAGATTATATAACATTACTCCCCAATACAAACCAGAAAGCAATAAACCAAATAATCCTGCTGCAAAAACATATTTCAAAAACTTCTTTTCAACTAAGCATCTTACAGTCCAATAAAGCCCAAAAAGAATTCCAAATATAAATGCGCTCGATGGCTGGGATACCATAATTGAAGCAATAAGGACTATAGAAACAAATGTCCATTTTTTATCTTTTTTTATTAATGTTAATGCATAAAAAGTTGGAAACAAGAGTGCATGCGCAAGCGTAACAGACCATATGAAATGACTTAAATAACAAGGAATTGCAAAAAATGCAAATGTAGAAAACAAAGACTTTTTCTTGTCATTTGTAAATTCTATCATAAAAAAATAAAAAAAGAAAATAATCAAAGAGACCATCAATGCATTAAAAAACTTCAGTGTCCAATATATGGAAGAAGATGTTTGGTGAAGAATGCCCATAATTATCGAATAACCAGGAGGATAAGGCGACATATAGTGAGAGATGTATAAATCAGGAGTCTGGCCAGTGAATGTATGTTTTATTGCTATGTACTTTGCAGCAATAGCATGACTCCATGAGTCGCCGTCTTCAAGCCATGGATAAACAAAAGAACCTTTTACCATGACATAAAGCAGTATAAAAAACAATAAAAAAACAACCAAGACATAAATATTTGATTTTTTTATTTTCAGCAGGTTTGGCTTTGAAAAGCTTATTTTACTAAAGTTAATCTTATCCTTATTTTTGAATAAAAAATAAATTGGCGCTGCAATGCTTAACAAAAGAAAAACAATCCAATGCAGAGGTATATGAATTAAGTTTAGGAAAACACCCAGAATAGGAATTACACCGAGTCCAATTCCTATTCTCATTAAATTTCTCTCAAAAAAGTCCTCAGAATTCTTAACAAAGCTTGTTATAGCAAATCCGAGGCCCCATGTGTATATAAAAAACAAGATTATTGTTATGAAGCTCATCCTGTTTTTTTTTCTATGGAAACTTATTTAAATAACTTACCATTTTTAAAGGCTATGAAGGTAGTTATCACAATCCCGGCATATAATGAGGAGAAAACCATTGGTTTGGTTGTCAAGGAAATAAAATATGTTATGGACAAGACTAGCTATAACTACCAGATTCTTGTTCTGAATGATGGAAGCAAAGACAAAACAGCAGAGATTGCCAGAAAGAATGGTGCAGTTGTTGTTTCCAACAAAAGAAATTTAGGATTAGCTGAAACTTTTAAGAATGAGATGAAAGAATGCCTAAAATTAAAGGCAGATATTATTGTGCATACAGATGCAGACGGGCAGTATCCCTCTTTTTATATTCCTGAATTAATCAAGAAAATTGAGCAGGGCTATGATTTGATCTTGGGAAGCAGGTTTGGCAAAGGAATCTATGGAAATGATTCTTTTATGAAAAAATTAGGGAACAGGGCTTTTGCCGGGGTATTTTCTAAATTATTGAGAACTAAACTAACTGATACAACAACAGGTTTTAGGGCATTTACAAGTGAGGTTGCCAAACTGCCGTTGATAAACACCTTTACCTATACGCAGGAGCAGCTGATAAGAGCGGGAAAATCAAAAATGAAAGTAGGAGAGGTTCCTATAAAGACAAATAAGACCAGGCCAAGCAAGTTATTCAGGAATCCTTTTGACTATGCAATAAAAGCCTGGATAAACATATTCAGGATTTACCGGGATTTTGAGCCGTTGAAGTTTTTTGGAAAAATTGGGCTGTTGTTTATTCTTGCTGGATTTTTGCTGGGCCTGTTTATTTTATACAAAATAATAACTGTCGGCAGTGCAGGCGGAATCCCAAGAGTTATATTAAGCATGTTGTTAATACTTGTAGGAATCCAGATAGCATTCTTTGGCTTCTTGGCTGATATGAGCAGGAAGTGATTTATAATGTCTAAAGTATCAATAGTAAATACTAAATTAGATGAACAGTCTATTAAAAAAAGTACGAAGAAAGCTATTGAACTAATTGGTGGAATGCAAAGGATAATTAAAAAAGGGAATATTGTCATTATAAAGCCAAACTTTGTTGGGCCAATAAAAAGTGCGGTTACTAATTTTGATGTTATAAGATCTGTAGTTGAAGAAGTAAAAAAATGTGGAGGAATACCCCTATTGGGTGAACATTCTGGATTTGAATTTGACACTAAAAAAGTTTTTAAAATTCTTTCTGTGCCAGAACTTGCAAAAGAACTTGATGTTAAGCTCATTAACTTTGAAAACGCAGAATGCAGAAAAGTAAGAGTGTTTAACGGCTTGTTTAAAGAACTAATTATCCCCAAAGCAGTTTTAGAAGCTGATGTATTAATTAACATTCCAAAGCTTAAAATGCACTCGCTTACAACAGTTACAGCAGGCATGAAAAATCTTATGGGGGTTCTAAATAAAGAAGAAAGAAGGAAATTTCATCTTAAAAATTTAGACCTTGCAATAGTTGACTTAAATAAGGTCTGTAAACCTAATTTGACAATTGTTGATGCAACAAATGTAACAAAATCAGCTGGTTATGGAAAACCAGTTAGTGTAAAGGCAATTGTTGCTGGGGATGATGTGGTTGCTGTAGATAAGATTTGTTGCAAAATAATAGGTATAAACTACAAAAAGATAAGGCATATAAACGAAGCTGTGAAACAAGGGCTATGCAGTAAAAATATTGAGATTATCGGAGAGTTTAAGGAAACGCCCGTAAGGCTAGAAAAAAGGATTTTATCTCAAAATGTGTATTGCTTATTTTTTAAATTAATGCATGCTGTTGATTATGTTTATTCAAGGATTTTTCCAAAAAGAACATTAATACCTCTATTTAACTGGATGGTAGGTTTGAGACCAAAAATTATTAAATCCAAATGCACAAGATGTATGAAGTGTGTTGAGGTGTGCCCAGTCTGGGCAATAGACAATAAACTCAAAATCAACAGAAAGAAATGCATGGATGCCAGATGCCTAAAGTGTGTTGAAGTGTGCCCTGTTGGAGCAATACAAATAAAAAGAGGATTAAAAGAATGAAGAAAAAAACTGCTTTTTTTTTGAAATTGTTTATTGGAGCATCAGTATTGATTTTGTTGTTATATAGAATAGGCCTTAAAAGTATTTATATAAGCCTATCAAGAATAAATCTCTCTTATTTACCATTAATTTTTATTTTAATAGGCATAATATTTTTAATTAACACCATTAATATTAACATCCTTTTAAAACCCCATAAAAAGAATATAAACTTCTTTACACTATTAAAGTATATCTGTATAACCTATTCTTTGAGTATATTTACTCCGGGCAAAGTAGGTGAACTTTCTCTGATATATTTTCTTAAAAAAAATAACCTTGATTTAGGTGAAGCAAGTGCAATTGTGATAGTAGATAAATTAATTACGATAATAGTTACTTGTTTTTTTGGTATTTTTGCTATATTTTATTTTTTTTCAATCAGTCAAATCATAAACATCACAATCCTCCTCTTAGCGATGTTTTGTATTATATCATTTTTTATCTTCCATAATAAAGGAAGAGAGATTATAAAAAAGTATATTCTTAAATCTTATTCTATAAAGTTTAAAAATTTTTATAAGTGTTTAGTGAGTTATCCAAAAAAATACAAGAGAGAAATAATTAAAAATACTTTCCTCACATTCCTCAGGTTGATTGTAAGTTCACTTAGTATCTTTTTAATATTCCTAGCATTAGGCAAAAATGTTTCAATCCTTTTTATCTTTTTAATAAAAGCAGCAACTATTGTAATTTCTTTTGTGCCTTTAAGTCCAAATGGCATCGGAATAAAAGAATCATTAGGCATATATCTATACAGCAAGGTAGGTATTTCATCATCAATAGTTGGAGGGATGTATATTGTGGTAATATGTCTGGATTATTTTATTGCTGCAACTTTCATTTTGTTGTTCTTAGATAAAATTCAATTTGGTAATATAAAAAATGGAAAAAAATAAAAAATATATTTCAAAGCTGTATAACGAAGTAAACTGGAGGAAAACTAAAGGAGGTAAATTATATGAAAAGCTAATTAATTCACCAACTTTTTTTGGTAAATTATATAAAAAAACATTTCATGCACCAGTCTACGCTAAGATAGATAAAAAAATATTGGCTCGTTTTAAACTCTTGAAACCAGACTCAATCATCCTTGACATTGGGGGGAATATTGGCTCATTTGATAACCCTAAGATAAAAAAACTATTAAAAAAACATAAATACATCAGGCTTGATATTGATCCTGAAACATATCCAGATATTGTAGGGGACGCCATGGCAATGCAATTAAAAACTAGTTCAACTGATGTAGTAATCTCAAAGTCGGTGTTTGAGCATTTAACAGAACCCTGGAAGAGTATAAAAGAGATTTATAGAATTTTAAAACCAAATGGACTTTTATACTTTTACACTCCTTTTTTTCAGAGAATACATGCTTCGCCAAATGATTATTATAGATTTACAGAAGAGGGATTAAAATATCTATTAAAAGAGTTCAAAAAAGTGTATATACACTCTCATGGAGGGTATGTTTCTTCATTTGCAAATGTGGTATATTTAGGTACTTATGCGCTTGACTCTTTAATGGGCTTGGGTTTTATTATAAGGATTATACTTTGGCCAATCTTTTTCATCTTAGTAAAATTAGATAGATTTGATAAATACAGGCTTAATACCCCAGGATATTTTGGGTTTGCAATAAAATAAAAATGGAAGTGTATACATTGTATAATAAACAAGTTGATAATCTCATTAATAAGAAATTAGAGATGGTAGTGGATGTTCTAAAAGACAGCACCCCAAATGTATGTTCTATTATTCTTGCTGGAGGCTATGGAAAAGGAGAAGGAATTATAAAAAAGACTTCTAATAAAATTGAGTTGGTAAGCGATTTTGATATTTTTGTAATCACAGATTCTAGATTAAGCAATAAGATTATGAAGCATATTTACCAAAAAATCAAAAAAAAAATATCTCACTATGATGAAGAGATAGAGATTGATGTGAGGTATTTTGAGAAAAATAAATTAAAGAAAGTAGCGCCTATACTGAGATTTTATGATTTAAAGTATGCATCTAAAGTAATTTATGGTGATGATGTTAGAGGGTTGATTCCTATACCAAAAGAGCAAAACTTACCCGTATATGAAGGAGTTAGGCTTCTGTTTAATAGGATAGGCTTTTTTGCAGAGTGGTTTTCTTTGAAAGAAATCAAAACAGCTGACAAAAAACTTAAACATAAACTGGTTATGGAATCTACAAAAACATATAGCATATGCTGTCAGGCACTTAATATCCTTATGAGATATTATCAACCTAAACTAACAGATTGTGTTAGTGGCATGAATACAAAACTAAATAAAACTTACCCTGGGTTTTATAATAAGAATAATGAACTAGTAAATAAGATAATTTACTTTACTGAAATTAGATTAAAATACGATGAAGATAAGATAAACAATATAGAAAACCCAGAAAAATTATGGTTGGATTCAATAGCTGACTTATTAATTATTACAAAATTTTTTTTAGAACAATTTGCAGGCATTAATGGATGGGATGAAGCATATAAAAAAGTTTCAAAAATTTACTTGAAGGAACATGTTGATTATATTAGCTCTAAAAGATGGCATATTAAAATATCTAACTTTTTATTTAACTTATTGTCTACAATATACCAAGCAAGAGCAAATATGAGCTGGTTTTTTAAAGTTTTGTATAACAATAAAAAGTTTTATTTAAAGGCATTGGCTGATTATAGGGACCCTGTTATAAAGATATATTTTTCTGGGTTATTTGCAATGCTAAGCATAAAATCTAATAGAATAAACAAGAATTATTTCGATAAATCAGTTTATTATCTTAAAAAAGCATATCCTTTTTGTTTGAAGGGCAAAGATGATTTAGAGCAATTTGACAGTTTGTTTGGAAATTTTAGAGATGCGCATAAACTAAGGCTTTGCCTGAAAAAGTTTGCAACACTGCATAAGGATAATATAATTATCACATTCAGAAACTTTAATTAAATTAACAAAACAGAATTTCCATCAGATTTTGTCTTTATTTTATAAAAATCAAGCAAAGTTGGCATCATATCCACAAGTTCTGCTTCTTTCTTGGATTTTTTATTTATCAGGAATATTCCTTTTTCTTCATCACATTTTAATCCATAAGAATGTGCCCCTTTTATTGGTCTTTTTTGAAAGAAATCAGGGCTTATAATATATCCTGGTTTCAATAAAAACAGCTCTTCAAAGTGCCTGTTATCCCTAAAGTTAACATGATAGTTTATTTTTTCTTTTTCAGTTAACAAATGACCTTTTTTTATTTTTTTTAGTATGTTAATAACCTGTTTTTTTATTTTTCTATTGAAAAACCAGAATCTTGCTTCTGTTGAGTCAAGAAAGTAATAGTACTCGTTTCCAAATTTTGGCAGAATCTTTTTTATGTTGATCTTTCCCCTGACATGTACCATGCCAAAATATGAAAATATTAGAAGGTTATCTTTCTTAAGGGAAAATTTATTAATTGTGTCTTTTAATATTTGGTCAATGATTTGAAGCTTTTTCTTTACCTGTTCTGAATAAGGCCCGTATTTATGAGCAACAATATCCAAATCCCTTAACTGCATAAAATAAAAGTCAAGATTATTATTTTTCCCCACTAGTTTAATGAATTTTTTTGATACATTTAAATCATCTAATCTCGGAAAAATTCTTAATTTCCAACCATTGTTTGTTGCTATGATTGGCCATTGATAATAAAGAAATCTCTTGTTATTTTTTCTTAAGATATCAAATATGGTTGAAATTTCAAACACTTTTTTATGAAAGAAATGAAATCTTCTTGCAATCTTAAAATGGTAAGTACATTTATTTGAGCATAAATTCGTAAATAAGTCGTCTCCTTTTAAATATTTCCAAGCATTGTAGAAAATATTTCTAAGTTTATTTGGAAACAAATCAATGAAATGGAATCTGTCATAATTTTTGTGATATTCATATTTTGCGAAATGATTATTCTTTTCTGGATAAGTTCCTGTCCAAAAACAGGTCTGAATATCATAAGCAAAACAAGGTCTTACCTTCCCTAATCTATATTTTTTTGTTAGTTTATAAAGAAAAGGAGTATTCTGTTTAGTTATTTGAAATTTATTCAAGCTATGGATTTCTATTACTAAGGTTTTCATCTCAATTTATATTTTACTACTTTTTATATAAATCTTTTTATTTTTTTGAAAAAACAAAAACCTTTATTAACCAGTCTATTTTATAAAAAGGTTAAAATGGGAACTTTGTATTATACTCTTGAGCTTTTTCCAAAGGTTGTTAAGTATAAATTGAGTATGCTTGGCTTAATTAAACCTCTTATCCCTGATAACTTAACCTTTTCTGTTACAAATATGTGCCAGTCTCACTGCAAAACATGTGATGTATGGAAACTTTACAAGGAAAAGCCAAAGTTAAGAGAAAAAGAGCTGAAAGTTAAGGAGATAGAGAATATATTCAAAAGCATTGGCCATGTGTATTTCTTTAACATAAGTGGTGGTGAGCCATTTTTAAGAAATGATTTGCCAGAAATAGTTGATTTGGCATGCAAATACCTTACACCAAGGGTGATACACACACCAACAAATGCGATTGCAACTGAAATTGTTTTAAGGCAGACAAAAAAAATTCTTGAGATTATGAAAAAGAACAACTGCAAGACTGTTTTCACAATAAAGCCAAGCTTTGACGGAATTGAAGAGCAGCATGATGAAATAAGGGGCGTTAAAGGCAATTTCAAAAATCTTATGAAAACATACAATGGCCTTAAAAAATTACAGAAAGACTATCCAAACCTTGATGTTGGCCTTGGAACAGTCATATCAAGATTTAATTTTGACCAGATAAAAGAGATTATAGAGTATAGTAAAAAGCTTAAGCCAGACAGCTATATAAATGAGATTGCAGAGCAGAGGTCTGAGTTATTTACACTAGATAAACCAATAACTCCCATCCCAGAGCAGTATGAAAAAGCAATAGGATTTTTCTCTAAAGAAATAAGAAAGGATATTAAAAAGAAAAAGTCATTAGTAAGAGTAACTCAGGCATTCAGGCTTGTTTATTATGATCTTGTTGTTAGGATTATAAAAGAAAAAAGACAGGTTATCCCATGCTATGCAGGAATTGCCAGTGCTCATATAAATGCCTTTGGAGATGTTTGGGCTTGTTGTGTTCTTGGTTATGACAAACCAATGGGAAATCTTCATGATTTCAATTATGACTTCAAAAAATTATGGCACTCAAAACAAGCAAATGAAGTTAGAAGATTTATAAAACAAAAAAAATGCTACTGCCCATTGGCCAACATCTCATACACAAACATGCTGTGCAACCCAAGATACATGCTTAAGGTAATCAAGAATATATTATTTTAAGATTTTATTTTTTTTATACCATTGAACTGTCCTTCTAACACCTTCATCAAGGGTTATTTTTGGGTCATATTTCAATTCCTTAATTGCTTTGGATACATCAAATGAATGGTTCATGGTAAGATTTTTTATTCTGTCCTTTGAAAGAAGCCGGGGAATTTTAAATATGCTTAATATTCTGAAAAATAAGGCGCCAATGTAAGCAATAAAAAGAGGGAAATGCATTGGCATTTTAACATTTTCATTTCTTGCTATTGTTTCAACAAACTCGTTCAGTGTGTATGTTCTTTTGTCTGAGAGTATATAGGTCTGCTTTACTGCGTTTTTGCTTTTCCCTGCCAGCACTATTCCTTTTACAAGATTGTCAATATAAACCAGGCTCATTAAATTCCTTCCATTGCCTATTACAAAGAAATGCCCCTTTTGTATAAGCCTGAACATTTTGGCCTTGTTTTTTATCTCTCCAGGCCCATAAACCATTGTAGGCCTTATGATTGTCCAGTCTAATCCTGATTTTTTTACAGCAAGCTCTGCAAAATACTTGCTTTTGTCATAATCAGTTTTCGGGTTGCATTTTGTTGTTTCATCAGCCATATTCTTAGTTGGACCCATTGCCGCAACGCTGCTTATATAAACAAATCTTTTGACATTGTTTTTAACGCATGCTTTAATCAGGTTTTCTGTTCCAATAACATTTGTGTTATAAAGCTGCTTGTATATTACGTCCGGTCCGCCGAGCATTGCTGCAAGGTGGTAAACAGTTTTAACATCTTTTGTTGCTTCTGTAAGCGAGCCAATGTTTTCCAGAGAGCCAGAGTAAATCTCAAGACCATGCTGTTTAAGTTTTTCAGCTCTGTTTACTTTTCTTACAAGAATCCTGACTTTTTCCTTTTTTTTCAAAAGTTCATTAACAAGGTGAGAGCCGATGAATCCAGTTCCGCCTGTAACAAGAATAGTCATTTTAATATAGTTTCATATAATTTAATTGTTTTTTTAGCAATCCCCTCCCAGGAAAAATCTTTGCATAACTCTTTTGAATCTTTTGAAAGTTCTTTGGCTAACTTCTTATCTTTAAGGATTTTTATCATCTGCTTAGCTATACCTTTTATATCAGCTGTTTCTAAAACACACTCTTTATTCTTAACCAAGTCAGGAAGTGCTCCAACATTAGTCACAACCAGTGGTTTATGAAATGCAAGAGCTATGTTGCCTGGCCCGCTCTGGGCCTCAAACTCTTTATAAGGTAGTGCAACAAGGTCGCATGATTTGAAATAAAGCTTAACATCTGACATTGGAACATAATCAAAAAATGTTATTATATCCTTTTTTAGACTGTATTTTTTAATTAACTTTTCATTATCTTTCCAATCAATCCAGCATTTCCCTGCTATAACTAACAATGCATCAGGCAGCTCTTTTTTAACCAGTGAAAAGGCATTTATCAAAATATCAACACCTTTATAATCCCTAATATTTCCAAAGCACAAAACAACAGGAATATTTGGTTTTATCTTTAATTTTTTTCTTGCTTCTTCTTTTGATATTTCACTATTTTTATAAAAGTTGTAAATTCCATGTGGGATTTTTACTATCTTATAATCAGGTGTATGAAAAATATCCTTAGTCTGTTCTATATTTTTATCAGAATGAACAATAAGAATATCAGGAAAGCTAAAAATTATCTTTGTAATGATTTTGTCCAATAAGCTACTTTCATGACCAATAATATTATGGGCAGTCAAAATAATTTTTTTTCTTTTAAACTTTAAAAATAAAAAAATTACAAAATATATTGGTGCTAGAACACTTGTCCACCACTGGATATGAACCACTCTGCTTTTTGCAGACAGGCCTGCCCATGCCCATGTGAAAGGATTATAATATGTTATTAAACTTCTTATTTTCAGGTTTTTGTTTTCTTCAATCTTAAAGTTCTTATCCGTGTCCTTTGTCCCACCAGGATATAGGAATTCAGGATAAATTTTTTTGAAAGAAATGAAATCAATCTCAATATATTTAGATAAAGCCTGACTCAGTTCAATACAATAATCACTCACACCTTTTATTGGCGGTAGTGTTCCAATCATGCTAATTCTGATTTCCTTCACCTTTAGAATCAATTTAACTGCTTCATAGAGGTTTTTTACAGTAAAATCTGGAGTTATATTATATTCTTTATCCTTTCCAGCATAACCTGTTTTGACTAGTATTGTTTTACATCCAGCATTCTCTCCTGTTTTTATGTCTGAGGTTTTATCTCCAACAAGAAAGGAGTTTTTTAAGCCTATATTCAATTCTTTTTCTGCTTTTTTTAGCATTCCTACTTTTGGCTTCCTGCAATCACAATCAAGCTTATATTTAGCTATTTCTGCATTCGGATGATGGGGGCAATAATAAACTTTATCTACTCTAATTCTCTTACTTTTAAGTGTGTTTAACATCCAGGAATTTAGTTTATGAAAATCTTCTTCACTATAAAATCCATGGGCAATCCCTGCCTGGTTTGTTATTATTATAATCTTGTAATCTGTTTTTGACAGCAGCTTTAGTGCATCTACTGCTTTATTAATAAATTCAAAGTCTTGTATTTTGTGAAGATAATTAGTATCTTTGCAAAGGATTCCATCCCTGTCCAAAAACACTGCTTTGTTCATTTCCCAAACAATTCCTTTTCAACAATGCCACATATTATATGACCAATCATTATGTGGGCTTCTTGAATTCTAGGGGTTATATCTGAAGGAACATTTATCAACAAATCTACAATCTCTTTCATTTTGCCGCCTGTTTCCCCAGTCATGCCAACTGTTTTTACTCCTTTTTCCTTGGCTTTTAGAAGCCCATTTATAATGTTCACTGAATTGCCGCTTGTGCTAATGCCAACAACAATATCCTTCTTATTTACTAATGATTCTATCTGCCTTGAAAAAACATTATCATAGCTTGAATCATTTGCGATTGCTGTCATAACAGAGGTGTTAACTGTTAATGCCAATGCATCGAGCATTGGCCTGTCAAAATAGAGTTTATTAACCAGCTCGCCAACTATATGCTGGGCATCTGCTGCACTTCCTCCATTTCCAAATATGATTAACCTTCCATTATTCTTATAAGCATTAACACTCATCTCGGCAAATTTCTTTATCTTTAATGTCAGTTCTTTCAAAACCCTTTGTTTTACTGCTATGCTTTCCTTTATTTCATCTTGTATGATTTTTTCCATTTTCATTAACCTCCCATGATTGCAATCCATTATAATCAAAGCTAAAAGGAACAATTTTAACTCCTGCTTTGGTAAGCTCATGAGCAACTATATGCTCGGTGTTTGGCTTGCAGTAAAGAATCATGTGACCACCACCACCAGCACCACTAATCTTGCCTCCAATTGCTCCTTTTTTTCTTGCTAGATTGTATAGTTTATCAATATAAGGATTAGTCATCATGCTGCTGAACTTCTTTTTTGCAACCCATGACTCATGTAATAGCTCACCAAAATAGTTTAAGTCACCTCTTGTCAAAGCATATTTTGTTTCTATTGCTATTTCCTTCGATTTATCTAAACCAGATGTAACGTCTTTATCATGTTTTTTGTAAGATTCTGTTTGGTCTTTGATAATGTCGCCGGATGCTTTTCTTGCTCCAGCATACACAAGGATTAAATTTTTTTCCAGCTCATTAATATAATCCTGTTTTATTTTTAATGGATTAACTCTTATAAAATCATTTCCCTTAAATTCAATGTAATTCAAGCCACCAAAAACAGAGGCATACTGATCCTGCTTTCCCCCCATGTTATTCAGCTCTTTTCTTTCAAGATCACAGGCAAGTTCAGCAATTTCATAAGTAGTAATTCTTTTTTCTCTTCTTAGATGATTAAATAAGCCAATCATGGAAACAAATGCTGATGCAGAAGAACCTAAGCCGCTTCTTGGTGGCACATCGCTTCTCAAAAAGAGGTTTATTCCCTTATTGCTATTATACATATGTTTAATAACTGCCTTAATTAAGTCTAAATTTCCATTATATACTATATCTTTAACACTCTTAAATTTTAATATCTCTGAGTGATTGTTTGAGCTTATACAGATTCCTGGTTTATCAGTTAATTCAAGTGTTCCCCACGCATATCTATTTATTGCTACATTGACTACGCAACCTCCTCTTTCTTCGCAGTAGGGTGAAACATCAGTGCCTCCCCCAGCAAAGCTTATTCTTACAGGTGCTTTAGTTCTTATTATCATTTTTCTCCCTAAATAATTCTTTAAAATCTTCTTGTGCTTTTATATAAGACTCTTTGGTTCCTATATCAATAAAGTAATTATTAATTACAAAACCATAAACATTTCCTTGTTTTATTAATTTTGGAAATATTTCTTTTTCAAATGATACCTTAACTGAGCTAGGTACTGCTTTTAATACTTCTGGTTCAACTATATAAACTCCTCCATTTATAAGTTTTCCTTTGGGGTTAATTGTTTTTTCATCAAAACTTAATATCTTGCTTTCTTTGTCAATATTAACAAGACCATATCTTCTTGGATCTTTTATTGTTAATAAGGCTATTGTAAGTTTTGCTTTCTTTGATTTATGAAAGTTTATGAGTTTATTATAATCAATCTTAAGGTAACTATCGCCATTTAATACAAGAAAAGTATTATTGACATATTTTTCTGCATTCTTTATTGCTCCTGCAGTCCCAAGGGGCTTTTTTTCAATAGAATATTTTATTTTAACATCAAATTTAGAACCATCACCAAAATATTCTTGTATTTTGTTTGAGAGATAACCAGTGCACAGAACAATATCTTTTATTCCTGCTCTCTTAAGCTCTTCTATGTGATATTGCAGGAATGGCTTGCCATTTACTGGAACCATTGGCTTAGGTATATTGTTTGTGATAGGCCTCAGCCTCTCACCTATGCCCCCAGCTAAGATTAATGCAATCATAATTAATATTAAAATTAAAAGCCTATATAAAATTATTGTTTTTAAAACACCGGCTCTGTCCTAAAAGTCTGAGAATGCAAGAAAAAATATTATGGCAGAGTATTCTGCCATATACTTCTGTTCTGATGGTTCTTGCTTTCTTAGAGTTAACACTAGACCCAAATTTACG
>Ga0066637_10001767_pt1 | contig 14148 bp, 7 predicted proteins | sample CryGeyCG2014_020_FD_62737 | JGI IMG/M metagenome (GOLD analysis project Ga0066637, IMG submission 62737) | Groundwater microbial communities from aquifer - Crystal Geyser CG08_land_8/20/14_0.20 | ecosystem: Environmental > Aquatic > Deep subsurface > Groundwater | place: USA: Utah: Grand County...
GGTTTCCGGATTGCCGAACATTATACCGATCTTCATGCGGGTCTGGTTGATGAAAATTACCACAGTCTTGGTTTTGGAAATAATGGCAGTTAGCTTTCGCAAAGCCTGACTCATTAACCGAGCTTGCAAGCCCATGTGCGAATCCCCCATCTCGCCTTCAATTTCGGCTTTGGGGGTTAAGGCGGCCACGGAATCCACGACAATGATATCCACGCCGTTTGACCTGACCAAAGTTTCCACAATCTCCAAAGCCTGTTCGCCATTATCTGGCTGGGAAATTAAAAGCTCGTCCACATTCACGCCAATTTTCCTGGCATAATCCGGATCAAGCGCGTGCTCCGCGTCCACAAAGGCTGCAATACCTCCGTTTTTTTGAATCTGGGCTACCACATGCAGGGCTAAGGTAGTTTTGCCTCCGGCTTCTGGCCCAAAAATTTCAACTACCCTGCCCCGGGGCACCCCGCCCACGCCCAGGGCCAAATCCAAAGAAAAACAGCCGGTAGATACGGCCTCTACTTTTTGAACTGTCTGCTTGCTTAAAGTCATAATCGCCCCTTCACCAAACCTCTCCTGGATATTGGCAATAGCCTGCAAAGCGGCTTTATGCTTTGAATCTTCAGACTTAAATTGAACTTGCGAATCAGTGTTCTTTTGCTTAGGCATACATAAAATAGTGGTTATTTTCGTTCCACCCGCTTCGCCTAAAGCAAAGCTTTGACGGGCGGGTCTCTTGTCGCCCTCTATAAAGAAGGTTGTTTTATTTTACCACATCATCTATCTGCACTAAAACCCGCCTGGTAACCACAGTCTGACGGCTCCTTTTCTTCTGGGCCGTAACCACCAAAGTATTAACGCCAGGTTGCAGATCAATGGTTTCCTTAAAATTCCCCTTTGGGTCCACATTTGCGCTTAGATTATTAACCTGGACATTTACGCCCGGCTCGGTTTGGCCGGTTAAGAGTATTTGCGGGACTTTTACCATGACATCAGTCGCCGGGGTCAGAACAGTCAGCTTTGGCGGCAATATGATTTTCTGAATTTGGATTCCAAAATAAACCAAAGCTGCTAAAACTATCAAACCGACTGCCAAAAGCCTGGTAGTGTGATAAGAAAGTCCGGATGATTTAATTTGTACAGGTGAAGGCTGTTTCAGGGACAAGCTGTGCGGTTCGGATTCAAATCTGGAAAGCACGGCTTCAGGGGAGAGTTCCAGAATTTTGGCAATGCTTTTTAAAAAACCTTTAACATAAACCGGACCCGGCGTTTGGTCATAACGGCCGCTTTCAATAGCTTCCAGATATTTTTTCTGGATATTGGCTTTGTTGGCTAATTCCTCCTGACTTAAGCCAACTTCCTCCCTGACAATTTTCAAAGCTTCGCCCAAAGTGTTTTGGGGAAGTTCGCGACGAACAAAACTTTCAGCGCTATTTCTGGCTTGGTTGGTGGGCATAACTGAAATTTAAAATCGCTTTAAAAAGAATTTTTATCCTGTTCATCAACTTCTCCCAAAGCAGCCTCGGGTTCATCTGGTTCTGTTGGCAAATCCGGAATGGGAATGCCTTCATTCGGATCAGCCTTAATCAAAACTTCCCTGGGCTTGGCTCCGTCGCCTGGCCCGATAATACCCTGCTCTTCCAAAAGATCCAGTAACCGGGCGGCACGGGCATAACCAATGCGTAAGCGCCGTTGCAATAACGAGGCTGAAGCTTTCTGCGCCCGCAAAATCACATTCTTTGCTTCTTCCAACAGGCCTTCGTCACTGTCATTGGCATAGCCATCGCTGGGCACAACCCCGCCGTTTGTGCCAATCAGGCCCTGCGGCTTTTCCACTATGTCTGAAACATATTCTGGCTTGGCCTGATGCTTCAAAGCTTCCACCACTTTTTCAATTTCCTTATCAGAGACAAAACAGCCTTGCAAGCGCTTTGGCTTGGAAAGTTCGGGTGAAGTGAAAAGCATGTCGCCGCGGCCCAGCAGTTTTTCTGCGCCTGGGCAATCCAAAATCGTGCGTGAGTCAATTGATGCGGCCACGGTAAAAGCAATTCGATTGGTGATGTTGGCCTTAATCAGCCCTGTAATGACATCCACGGACGGTCTTTGGGTGGCGACGATTAAGTGAATGCCAACTGCCCGCGACATTTGAGCCAGCCGGATAATCGCTGCTTCAACTTCGCGGGCGGCCACAGCCATTAAATCCGCCAACTCATCTATTACCACCACTAAGTACGACAGAGGGTCTGGATTGTTCAGATTGAAAGCCTGGATATTGCGTTTATTAGCCTGGGACAAGACCTGAAATCTCCTGTCCATTTCATTAACCACCCAGCGGAGAGCATTGATGGTTTTTGGCACTTCTGTGATGACCGGCGTCAGCAGATGCGGAATGCCATTGTATACTGTCAGCTCGACTCTTTTTGGATCCACCATAATCAGCTTTAAATCATCGGGTCCGTTGGCATAAAGCAAAGAAAGCAGGATTGCGTTAATGCAAACCGATTTGCCAGATCCAGTGGCGCCGGCGATTAAAAGATGCGGCATGCGGTCGACATCGGCCACCCAGGACTCACCAGTAACGCTTTTGCCGATTGCTATAGTTAGTGGAGATTTTCTATCCTCAAAATTTTTGGATTTTAACAGATCGACCAGCCTGACAATGGCCGCGGCCTGATTTGGCACTTCAATGCCTACCAGGGATTTGCCTGGAATTGGCGCTTCTATCCTAATTGGATGGGCTGCCAAGGCTAAAGCCAAATCATTGCTTAAAGAAGTAATAGAGGTCAATTTAACCCCGTCAGCCGGCTTTAGGGTGAATTGGGTAACAGTTGGTCCGACATTGACATCGCCCATTTCCACTTCAATGCCAAAATTCGCCAGGGTCTTTTTTATTCTTTCCTGATTGGCCACAATATCCCCGCTAGTCGGCTTGCTGGGCACGGAATCCAATAAATCCAGGCCATAGGCAATTTTCCGGCGAATTTTTGGCTTGATGTATTCTGTTTTTACCGGCTGGGTTTTTAAAGGCTCTCGATGAACAAGTTCTTGATCCGGCAGGTCTTTACTTTCAAATTCCAGATCTTCATCCTCTCCCCACAGATCAGCCTCCAAAGGCGGCGGTTCAATTTCTTCAATATGTTTTTTAGCCCGAATCCGGTCAGTCATCACCAGCCAACGGAATTTCAGGCGCTTAAAGATATTTCCTTGCTCGGCCAGGGTGTTCAAGGAAGTGTCAAACATGATCAAAAGGCCGATGATGAACATGGCCACCAAGACGACAATGCCGGCCGCATAACCCATAGCCCGCATCAAAGGCCAGGCAGAAATCAGGCCAAAAATTCCGCCGCCAGTGCCGTCGCCTAATCTTTCACTCATCAGACCCACGGGAATGAATAATTCCAGCAAACCCGAAAGTCCTACCCAGCCAATTATTAAACCCAGGTAATTACCAGGGCGCAAGGTAAATTTTTGGGGTTTGAACAGAAAATTTGACCAGACAATCAGGACAACCGGGAAAACAAATCTGGCCCAGCCGAATAACCAGCGCATAACCTTATCCAGGCCTTGGCCAAAACCGCTGGCTAAATCAAACAAGCTCAAAATGCTTAAAATGGTAATTGCGATTAAAATAGTAATAGCTACGCCCTGCCGAGTTTCAGGTTTCAGTTTTGGCTGAATTTTGGATTCAGTTTTAGCCGCTCGATTCCGCCCCAAAAGAACTGAAGAACTTTCGGCAGGCTTTTGGGTCTGTCCATTTTTTTCAGGGTTCTTGGGTCTTTGAGCCATAAAGTGTGATTAAGATTATCATTTTTTTAATAAAAAGGCTAGATTTTTTTAATAAAAAATGCCTGGAAACCAGGGGTCTGATATGTATTTATTAACAAAAGCGCCTAATTACCGTGCTTAAGCGCTTTTGTTTTTTAGTTAATATTATTTTCCCGATGGTGTCTAACTTTAAGCCTGCTTTTCTTCTTTAGCCACTTCAGGTTTTAAGGATTGAGAATAGCCAGTCCCGGCCGGAATAAGCTTACCAATAATTACATTCTCTTTCAGGCCTCTTAGCCGATCTACTTTGCCGGAAACGGCCGCGTCAATCAAAACCCTGGCGGTTTCCTGGAAAGAAGCGGCTGACAAGAAGCTGTCGATTGAAAGCGAAGCCTTGGTAATGCCAAATAGCAGGAATTCTCCGTCAGCCGGTTTTTTATCCTTAGCCAGAGCTTTTTCATTCGCATCTTCAAACTGGGTTCTTTCAATAATTTCACCGACAATTAATGCTGTATCATTGGCATCAATCACATAAACGCGCGAAAACATCTGCCTAACAATCACTTCCAAATGCTTGCTGTTTAATTTCTGGCCTTGGGAAGAATAAATATACTGGATTTCTTTAATCAGATAATTTTGAACTGCCCTCTCGCCCTTCATTTTATACAGCAAATGCAAATCCAGACTTCCTTCAGTTAATTGATCGCCGACATTAACTAATTCGCCATCTTTAACCAGCAAAGTGTCGCCGGCATGGACCGAATATTCCTGAACTTTATCCTCTTCACGGCGAACCAGAATCTGATCGTCTTTTAGGCTAACTCGACCGCCTTTGATGGCCGTGATCGGATCCTTGCCTTTGCCTTCGGCCAAAGCTTCTCCGGTCTTTATCATTGCGCCATCTTTCACGACCGGCTTATAACCGCGTTTCAGCGGATAAGTATCGTCAGTATTGCCGCGATAATGAATGCGCATCAGTTTTTCGCCTTTTTCCCCTTCTTGGATGGATAAGGTCCCGGACACGGCCGAAAGAATAGCTGGTTTTTTCACTGGCCGGGCTTCAAATAATTCTTCCACCCGAGGCAAACCTTGGGTAATATCTTGGCCGGCCACACCGCCAGTATGGAAAGTCCGCATGGTCAGCTGGGTGCCAGGTTCGCCGATTGACTGGGCGGCAATAATGCCAATAGCCGTGCCCATGGCAACCGGCTGATTGTGCCCAAGATCATAACCATAGCAAGCCGCGCATAAGCCTCGTTTGGATTTGCAGGTCAGAACCGAGCGGATTCTAAGTTCCTTCAAATCAAGTTTGTCTAAAGCGGCAACAACCTCCTCGGTAATCAAGCCATTTTTCTGAACAATGACTTTCTTGGTCTTTGAATCGGATATTTTCTGCAAACTGACTCTGCCTAAAGCCCGGTGGGCAATGCTTTCACCAAAAATTTCCGCGTCTTCCATAGAAAGCACCATACCCTCATCGTCCTGACAAAGCTCTTCGCTAATGACAATGTCCTGCGCTACATCAATTAAGCGTCGGGTTAAATAGCCGGCATTGGCAGTACGCAAAGCCGTGTCAGACAGACCTTTTCTGGCGCCATGGGTGGAAATAAAATATTCCAAGACATCAAAGCCTTCTTTAAAACTGCCGCGTACGGGCAATTCGATAATATCGCCGGCCGGGTTGGTTACCAGACCTTTCATGCCCATCATTTGGGTGGTCTGGCCCCAGCTGCCTCTGGCTCCGGATTCAATCATGCTAAAGACCGGCCCGAATTTATCCAAAGTGGTTTTGCAGGCTTTTTGAACATCTATCTTGGCGCGATCCCAGACTTCAATTATTCGATTGTGTCTTTCCTCTTCGGTCAACAGTCCGGTTTCATAATTCTGATTCAATTCATCGACCTTGGCATCGGCCGCGGATAAAATTCCCGCTTTTTCTTTTGGAATAGTCAAATCATCCATGCCCCAGCTGATGCCGGACTTAGTCAGATATTCAAAAGCTAAATTTTTTAAGGCGTCCACGCACAAAACGGTTTTTTCCACGCCGACTTTCTGAATGAACTGCCCAACTAATTTGGACAAGGATTTTTTGTCCAAATGCTGATTAATGTATTCCCAACCTTCGGGTAGTTTTGCGTTAAAAACCAGCCGGCCAACCGTGGTATTAATTCTTTCGCCGTTATGCCTGACGATAATTTCGTCATGCAATTTTATCCGACGTGCGGCCAGAGCCATTTCCGCTTCATCTAAATTTAAGAAGGCCAGTGGTTTTTCATTTGGCTTCATCATGGTCAGATAAAAACAGCCCAAAACAATGTCCTGGGACGGCGTAACCACTGGCGCGCCGGTGGCGGGTTTTAACAAATTCTTGGACGACAACATTAATTCCGCGGCTTCTTTTTTGGCGCTTTCGGTCAGAGGCACATGCACGGCCATTTGATCGCCGTCAAAATCAGCATTAAAAGCCGTGCAAACCATGGGATGAATTTGAATGGCCTTACCTTCAATCAGCACTGGCTGAAAGGCCTGAATGCCCAAACGATGCAGGGTTGGGGCGCGATTAAGAAGCACATACGAAGTTTTGGTGATCTCTTCCAAAATGTCCCAGACTTCACCGCGATCGCTTTCAATAAATCTGTTCGCGCTTCTGACATTATGAACATATTCGCGCTTGATCAGCTGCGCAATAACGAAAGGTTTGAATAATTCCAAAGCCATGCGCTTGGGCAATCCGCATTGGTGAAGTTTAAGGTGCGGACCCACGACAATGACTGAACGACCCGAGTAGTCTACCCGTTTGCCCAAAAGATTCTGCCTGAACCGGCCCTGTTTACCCTTTAACATGTCAGCAATGGATTTGAGTTGGCGCTTCTGGCCAGTGGCGGCCGTCACGGTTTTGCCGTGCCTGGCGCCATTGTCAATCAGAGCGTCAACTGCTTCCTGCAGCATTCTTTTTTCATTTCTGGCAATTACTTCCGGAGCGTTTAACTCCAGCAACCGCTTCAGGCGGTTATTGCGGTTGATAATCCGACGGTATAAATCATTCAGGTCCGAAGCCGCGAAACGACCGCCGTCCAATTGCACCATCGGCCGCAGGTCTGGCGGGATGACCGGCACCACGGTCAAAATCATCCATTCGGGCCTTAAGCCGTTGGTTTTTAAATTTCTTAATAATTTTATTCTGCGAACCGCCTTTTTCTGCTTGATTTCCGAACCAGAGCGGCGGTCTTTTTCCAATGCTTTAATTTCCTGATCCAAATCAACAGCTCTTAACAGGTGATGAACTGCTTCGGCGCCAATCCCAGCCTCAAAAACATGACCGTATTTCAGCGACAAGTCACGGTACTGACTCTCGGCAATAATCTGCTTGATGTGCAAATTGGCTAATTCTTTCCTGGCTACCGCGGCCGCGGCGTTTAAAGCTTCCAATCTTTCATTTTTCCTGGCCGCATTAACAGCCAAAGCATCCGTGGTCTCGTTTTCAATTTTCTTCAATTTTTCGACTTTTTCTTTGGTGCTTTCCGTGTCTTTCAGTTTTTTTACCTGAATTTCATTGGCCACTCTTTGCGCATCGGCTTCAATGGTTTTTCTTTTAGCCTCTAATTCCGCCTCAATCTGCTTTAAGGTATCCTGGCGCAGTTCCTCGTCTACCTTGGTAACCACAAAAGAAGCGAAATAAATAACTTTTTCCAGCTCCTGTATGGAAAGATCTAAAACCAGACCAATTTTGGACGGCACGCCCCGCAAAAACCAGATATGAGAAACCGGAGCTGACAATTCAATATGGCCCATGCGCTCGCGCCTGACCAAGGCTCGGGTAACTTCCACTCCGCATTTATCGCAGACAATGCCTTTGTATCTTATCCTCTTGTATTTGCCGCAATAACATTCCCAATCTTTGGTCGGTCCGAAAATTTCCTCCGCGAATAAACCAGCCTTTTCCGGTTTTTGCGTACGGTAATTTATGGTTTCCGGCTTGGTTACTTCTCCGTAAGACCAACTTTTAATCGCGTCAGGTGAAGCAAGCTTCAGACGGATGGCGGTAAAATCTTTTAAAGTTGATGTGTCTTCTGGCATAGTATTTTATTGTTTACTTTCAGGAGATTTGGCCGGAGCCTCGATTGCTATCTCTTCTAAATTTTCATGGGCAGGTCTTGGCTTGAATTCTTCAACGACTTCAGTCTGGGCGCCGATTAATTCAACATCCAAACACAGACCCTTCAATTCTCGAACCAAAACATTAAAGGATTCCGGTATATTCAATCTCTGAATTGCTTCGCCTTTGATAATTGATTCGTAAGCTTTGCTTCGGCCGACCACATCGTCTGATTTAATAGTCAGCATTTCCTGCAAAGTATGAGCAGCGCCATAAGCTTCCAATGCCCAAACTTCCATTTCACCAAACCTCTGACCGCCGAATTGAGCTTTACCGCCCAAGGGCTGCTGGGTTACCAAAGAGTATGGCCCGATTGAACGTTGGTGAATTTTGTCTTCCACCATATGAATCAGCTTCATCATGTACATAACACCGACGGTTACTGATTGGTCAAATGGTTCACCAGTCCGGCCGTCAACCAATTGCATTTTGCCGTTTTCCGGAAAACCGGCCTTGGCCAATTGCTGTCTGATGACTTCTTCTGGCACGCCGTTTAAACCAGGACTGACTAATTTATAGCCCAAGGTTTTGGCAGCCAAACCCAAATGCACTTCCAATATCTGACCGATATTCATACGGGAGGCAACGCCCAAGGGATTCAAAACAATATCCACTGGCGTGCCATTGGGCAAATAAGGTAAATCTTCAACCGCCACAATTCTGGAAATAACGCCCTTGTTGCCGTGCCGACCGGACATTTTGTCGCCAACTTGGATTTTTCTTAATTGCGCTATGGAAATTTGAATACTCTTGATTACGCCGGATGGCAGCTTATCGCCTTTTTCGCGGGAGAAAATTTTGATATCAACCACTTTTCCGTGTTCGCCATGCTCCAGATAAAGCGAACTGTCTTTTACATCCTTGGCTTTTTCTCCAAAAATCGCCCGTAAAAGTTTTTCTTCAGCCGAAAGTTCGGTTTCGCCTTTGGGCGTAATCTTGCCGACTAAAATATCGCCAGAAGAAACCTGCGCTCCGATTCTGACAATGCCTTCTTCGTCCAAGTTCCGCAATTTTTCTTCGCCGATATTCGGAATATCTCGGGTAACTACTTCCGAGCCCAATTTCGTATCGCGGACATCTATCACGAAATCTTCAATATGAATGGAGGTGTAACGATCTTTTTGAACCAACCGCTCGGAAATTAAAATCGCGTCTTCGTAATTTCCGCCTTCCCAAGGAATGAAGGCCACCACCACATTTTGGCCCAGGGCCAGTTCGCCATGATCAGTGGCCGCGCCATCAGCCAGCACCTCGCCGGCTTTGATTTTCTGATGCTTTTCCACGATTGGCTTCTGGTTCATGCAGGTTGAAGCGTTAGATCTGACGAATTTGCCTAAACGATAATTTCTCAAATTGCCGTCATCTTCCAAAAGTTCAATATGGTTGGCGTCAACCGCGGTTACCACTCCGGATTGCTTGGATAAAATTACCTGGCCAGAATCCTGGGCTGCTCTGCCTTCCACGCCAGTGCCGACCACGGGCGATTCGGGTTGGACCAAAGAAACTGCCTGACGCTGCATGTTGGTACCCATTAAGGCGCGAGCCGCGTCATCATGCTCCACAAATGGAATTAAAGAAGTGGCAATGGAAATAATCTGATTCGGCGAAACATCCATATAATCGATTTTGTCAGTCGGGCCTATGGTCGGTTCGCCGTGCATGCGGATTTCAGTGCGTTCAGCAATAAAATAACCGTTCTCGTCGAGTGAGCTGGTTGCCGCGGTGGTAATGTGTCTTTCTTCAGTAAAGGCATCTAAATATGCAACTTCTGTGGTTACCCTGGCTTTTACCGGAACAGTTTCCATTTCCAGCTTGGCCAAAGCCTTGGCCTGACTTTCGGAAATTTGCTGGCCAGGCTTGATAATACCTTCAATGTCCTGCCTGGCAATCTCGCCTATGGCGGACTTGCCATCATTCGGCAGATCATGAACGACTTTTCTAAAAGGCGTTTCAATAAAACCAAAATCATTTACTCTGGCGTAACTGGCCAAATGACCGACCAAACCGATGTTCGGACCTTCAGGCGTGGCAATCGGGCAGATACGGCCATAGTGGGTGCGATGAACATCACGAACATCAAAACCAGCGCGTTCCCGCGAAAGACCGCCTGGGCCCATGGCGGACAAACGGCGCTTATGCTCAAGCTCGGCCAAAGGATTGATCTGATCCATGAACTGGGATAATTGGGAGGACATGAAAAATTCTTTAATCGCGCCTATGATCGGTCGGGCATTAATCAGCTGATTCGGGGTAATGGTAGTGATGTCCAAGGTAGACATTCTGTCTTTAATAATTCTCTCCATGCGTGACAAACCAACCCGGAATTTATTCTGAACCAACTCACCAATCGCCCTGACGCGACGGTTACCAAGGTGGTCAATATCGTCCGCGTCTTTTTGATTGATGTTTAATTTGATAATTGCCCGCAAAATTGAAATTAAATCGTCCTTTTGCAGAACTCGATGCTCCGCGTCATTGGCGAAATTAAAATTAAAACGTTGGTTCAGCTTATATCTGCCGACTCTGCCGAAATCATAGCGGTCAAAGCTGAAAAACATTTTGGTAATCAATTCTCTAGCGTTATCGGTGGTGGCCAGATCGCCAGGCCGGATTCTTTTATATACCTCTTTCAAACCTTCTGCCTCGGATCGGCTCGGATCTTTTTTCAAAGTCGCGTCAAGATAACGATGATCAGGGTTGGTATCCACATCTTTGAATAATTCAATGATTTCTTCGTTAGTGCCATAGCCAAACGAGCGAAGCAGGGCCGTAATCGGAGCTTTCCGCTTGCGGTCTATTTTAACCCACATTACATCCTGGGCATCAGTCTCGATTTCCAGCCAAGAGCCGCGATTCGGGATGATTTTCGCGCCATAATATTTTCGATCGCGGATAATTTCGGAAGTAAAAAAAACGCCAGCGCTTCTAATCAGTTGGCTGACTACCACTCGCTCAATGCCATTAACAATAAAGGTGCCGCGGTCAGTCATTAAAGGAAAATCACCCAGATAAATTTCCTGCTCTTTTATTTCGCCCGTCTTTTTATTGATAAGCTTAGTGGAAACCCGCAAGGGTGATTCAAAAGTTACATTCTTAGCTTTGGCAGTCAATTCATCAAAGCGAGGTTCATCCAGATAGTAATTCATGAAATACAATTCCAAATCCCTGCCGATAAAATCCCGGATGGGCGAAATTTCATCAAACAGTTCTTTTAAGCCCTCTTCAAAAAACCATTGGTAACTGCGTTTTTGGATTTCAATTAAATCCGGCAAAGGAATCGCTTCTTGAATCCTGGTAAAAGATTTACGATTATAACCAGCTATGGTTCCTTCGTGATGGGTAGAATATCGCTTTTTAGCCATAAGAAGTAAATTTGAAAATTGATTATTAAAATTGAAAAAAATAAATAATCATTTCCGCTGATCTCCAGTTCTGAAAATTTTCAAGTCTTTCCCTAAAAAACTGCGGGCAGAATCAAAATCTCCCTATCCGCGAATAAAAATCGGAAAGAGTTTTAAACTCCTAACTAAAACTTATGAATTTGGCATGTAAATTATTTACCCCATGAATTATCTTAGGGGCGCTTGATATATCCACAGACCAATGGCCTTATGGAAAAAGCTTATTAATATATAATCTGAAAGTAATATAAAATTTTCAGCCTGTCAAGGCTTAAGCTTTCAACAGGCTGTGGATAAGTCGTTTTTTAGTTTTTAGCCTATATATTGTGGGGGGTTTTGATCTTTTTATATTCCTCGGCTAAAACCAGCCGGTCATCCCAGGGGATTAGCTTGCCACCTCCAACTGCCATAACCTCTTCCCCGCCTTTGCCGGTTAACAGCAAAACATCGCCAGGTTGAGCCAAACTTAACATTTTATTAATAGCGGCTCGGCGGTCAACAATTGAAAAAACTTTAGCCTTATTTACGCTTTCAGCCGCGCTGGCCACATCCTTAACAATTTTTTCCGGGGCCTCATCGTATGGGTCTTCATTGGTAACAATGACAATATCCGCGTAGTTGGCGGCCAGCGCGCCCATGATGCTTCTTTTGGCGACATCCCGGCCGCCGCCTTGACTGCCCAGCAGAGTCAAAAATCTTTTGGGCTTAAAAAGTTTTATTGCCTCATAAACGGATTGCAAACTGGCTGGTTCGTGCGCGTAATCCACAAAGACTTTAAAACTATCATTTAGTTTTATTTCTTCCAGTCTGCCTGGAATTTTTGGAATACTTTTTAGATTTTTAAGAATTTTTGACAAATCATAGCCAAAGCCGACTAAAACCGTTATCGCGGCCAAAACGTTTGCGACATTAAATTTTCCAACCAAAGGCAACTCAACTTTTTCGCCATTAATGTAAAAGCTGGAACCATGATCATTCAGTTGGACATTTTTTGCGCGAAAAACCTGAAGCCCGGGAATATCCTTTAGTCCGTTTTCCGCCATTGTCCAAGCCAAACGTTTGTCAGCGGCGTGGCGTAAATAATTAAAAGCGAATTGCTCGTCCGCGTTTGCCGCAATGACAGTCGGGATTTTTTCGTTATTGATTTCTTTTCGCCATGACCGGTTAAGCGAGGCAAATAATCTTTCTTTGGCCTGTCGATAATTTCTAAAACCGCCATGCGCTTCAATATGTTCAGGAGCTAAATTTAAAAATACCGCGCCGTCAAAAGCAATGCCTAAATGCCGGCCTTGGCTCAAACCTTCGGAGGAAACCTCCAAAACTGCGGCTGTACAACCAACTGAAAGGGACTTTTTTAAAAATTTTTGCAACTCACCCCGGCCTGGCATAGTCATTTTGCTCCGGTTCGGAATTCTTTTTTCCAAAATTCCCCACTGGGCCGTTGAAAAAAAAGCCACTCGCTCACCTAAACTGGAAAGTAAATTAGCGATCATGGTTACTGTAGTCGTCTTACCTTTAGTGCCAGTTACGCCAATGACCAACAATTTTCTGGAGGGCAGGCCATACCAACCCGAAGCAACCCTGGCAACGAGACTGTGATAAATTTTCAATATGGGTTTTGGAATGACTCTTTTTAAAACCGCTTTTATCATAGAAATTTTTTCCGCCGCCTGATAATAACCAGAATAATTATAATCACCACTGCGCCAAAAGTATTACACAGCAGGTCATTGGCTGTATCAAAGCCGTCGCCCAAGCGATGACTGTGGAAAAAAACATCTTCCGAATATTCTTCAATTTCATAAAATGCTCCCATGGCCATGGCTATAGCCACTGAAATAACCCCTCGGCCTTTAATTGGCAAAACAATTTTGCCGCTTTGATAAAGAGCAGTCAGTAAATTAAAAGCTATTAATGCTACAACGGCGCCGCCTATAGAATGCGCCGCCTGGTCATACCAAAAAAAATTACCATAAAACCTGAATATATCGCCAAAGGCATCAGCGCAAACACTAAAAAGCGCGCCCAGATAAGTAATGCCCCATAAATATCTGGCGCCATGTTTGCGCAATTGCCAGGAAATAATCTCCAAACTGACCCAGACAAAGCCAGCAGTTAAAATCAAGCCCAGCCAGGTAAATTCCAAAGTCAAAGGCAGGACTTCTGCCCAGCTCAAAATTTCCACCAATATCCATGCGCCAAAAGCGAGCCGGGCAATTTTCAACATTAAGAGAACTCTATTTTCCATATTCCAAACCTAGCATATTTTCCGCAAAAAAACAGCCGGTTAATTCCTAAATAACCAGCGGCTTTTTTTAATGATTTATTGCCCTCTGACAAAATTCCCGTTCAAATCCAGCTCCACGAAATGCTTAGCTGAACCATTAACATAATTTGGGCATTGGTTTTTAAATTCATCATCAACCGGCTGTCGAGGATTGTGCACTAAATCCGCAACCCAGCCAGTGGTTAAGTTATCCGAAAGACACGGACCATTCGAAAGGTCTTCGCCTTGCGCAATTAAGGAATTATAGAATTCTTTTGCCCGCGCTTTGGCAAAGGCTAAATTTGCCGCATTAAGTGTGGCAACATCAGTTACTCCTGTCGTTTTATTGACTAATGTCCCCGCATCTTTCCCGACTTCGCTGGCAGTATTAGTTATTTTCTGGCCCAGGCTGCAAGCCGAAAAAATCATCGGCGCAAAGATGACTAAAATGGCTAAAAATAACTTTTTCATCTATTTGTAACATAAGTTACGCACCTTGAAAAAATACCTTATTTAAAATGTTATCAGCGTATTTGGGATCAAAACTGCAATTTCGTTTTATCTTG
>Ga0066637_10001769_pt1 | contig 14143 bp, 16 predicted proteins | sample CryGeyCG2014_020_FD_62737 | JGI IMG/M metagenome (GOLD analysis project Ga0066637, IMG submission 62737) | Groundwater microbial communities from aquifer - Crystal Geyser CG08_land_8/20/14_0.20 | ecosystem: Environmental > Aquatic > Deep subsurface > Groundwater | place: USA: Utah: Grand County...
GGCGGGCGGGGGTAATTAAATCGTAAGAATAAGAATCTAATTTTCGAGAGGCAGTTATTTTCGGGTCAAGTTGTCTAATAGAACCTGCTGCTACATTTCTGGGATTAGCATAAAGAGGGAGGCCTTTCTTTTCTTTTTCTCTGTTTAATTTTTCAAATTCTTTTTTGGAAATAAAAACTTCACCGCGCACAACTACATCTTTTGGAATTTCTAAACTTAAGGGAATGGCTTCAATGGTTTTTAAATTTTGGGTAACGTCTTCGCCGATAATTCCATCTCCCCGGGTTGAACCTGTTTTTAAAATTCCATTTTCATAAATTAATTCGATGGCAAGACCATCGATTTTTAATTCGCAATAAAAATCAATTTCTTTTTTAGGGGCCCGCCCCGACTTGTCGGGATGGGAGGATGTGGTGGGAGGGTTGTAGTCTCCGGATATTAAAAGTTTTGAAATTCTCCCCAGCCAATCCCTCATATCTTTTTCAGAAAAAGCGTCATTAAAAGATAGCATTGGTTTGGGGTGTCTGACTTTTTCGAATTTCTCTAAGGGCTTCCCCCCTATTCTTTGAGTGGGCGAATCGGGTGTGATAAATTCCGGAAATCTCTGTTCTAAATCAAAAAGTTCCTTTTTTAAGGAATCTAAGGCGGCATCAGAAATCTCCTGCCGGTCTAAAACATGGTAGAGATAACGATGATGATTTATAAGCTTTTTAAGTTTTTCTATTCTCTGTTTGGCTTGTTGCTTAGTCATAACAATAATTCAAAACGTAAAATGCAAACCCCGATAGTATAAACCCTTTGGGTTTAACTACGGGGCAAGTGTGCCTAAAGTAACAGTTGTTTTAGGAGATACTCGCCCCGTAGCATCCGAACGAAGTGAGGATTGCTTCGGGGAATCAAAATGACAATTAAAAATTCAAAATTATTTTTTACCTTTTAGACTCATAATACTAACAGCGAAGATTTTTGCTATTTCCTCTAATTCTTGAAGTAAATATGCGATTTCTTTTTTGTCTCCATTGTCAGTATCGCGTAAAAGTGCAAGCCAAACTTTTGACTCATTAGCTGATTTTAAACAATGCTGGAAAAAGTTAGTAAACTCCTTTTTAGAGCTTGAAGCCCGAGCTTCGATGTAGTTTGAAAGTATGCTCGTTCCACTTCTTATAAGTTGGTCAATAATAACAATTGTGATAGCATTTTTGGGCAGGGTACTGATAAATTTTAATAAACGTAAAACAAATCGATAGAGACGTTCTTTAAATTCCTTTTTAAATTTTGCATTGTTGTTTTGCATTTTGACTTTTGATTTTTGATTTTTATGTTAATATTTCAGTTCAATTGCTCTTTTGGTTGCTTTATAAGAACCGGTAGATTGAAGGCAGTAATTTGTTGTTTGGCAATCGGGGCCGGGACTTATGACTTTCACTTGATAACAAATATCATTATAAGGTGCGGGAAAACACTCTTGGAAATCCGAGGGATTTTCACGGTTCATCGTTACTTTCTCTATCCCAGTATCAGCAGCATAGAAGGCGGTTACTGATTCTCCAATTCCCCGGATTATTTTTATTCCCTGAACCAAAATAGTGCTCACTCCTAAACTAATTCCTAACAAAAGAGCCATAATTAAAATGGTGAAAAGCAGAGAAACACCCCTATTATAATTTTTAATTTTTGACCAGAGCCCATAATTATGGGCTCGGCCGAGCACCGAAGCACATAACACTTTATGTGCTCGGTGCTCTGGTTTTGGATTTTGAATTTTCATATTTTTATTGAACATCGAGGTTTCTTTGAGAAATGGTGGTTTGAATTTTTAATTCGGTTTTTTCTTCTGGTTTTTGACCTTTACTTTTTATATATAAAGAAATTACCACTCTTGGCTGAAGATTATCTGCCTCCGATTCACCTATAAGATAAGGATAAAAAGAAGTGGCTTCAAGATTATTTGAAGTTAAGTTTTCAATTACTCCACCTTTTGACTGTTTCAATTGACCTCCTTCAAGAAAAAATTCCTGACAAATCCCTTGGTAATTCCTAAATTTTATTCCTTTTCCTCCTTTTGTTAATTGGTAATTTAAGCCCGGAGAAATACAGACACCTGTACTATCTTTAACAGCCATTCTTATTGCCCGACTAATATATTCAAGAGTATAGCTTGTCTGATTTAAAATTTCCTGAGTAGCCAAAGCCTTTCTCTGAGCTCTGGTGGCTGAAATAAAAATCCCCACCGCTGCTCCAATAACAATTGAAAAAATGGTAACGGTTACTAAAAGCTCAATGATAGTGAAGCCTTTTTGAATTTTGTAGTGTCTTTTTCCCATATCATAACTATTCTATTGTCTTAGCCAATTATAGAGATCTTCGACCGCGATTAAATTATAAGTCTTCCCTTTCTCTTGCCATTCTACTCTCGAGATAACTCTTAATTGTTTATCTGATATTTTCTGAATTGTAATTTTTCTTTGAAATTTAGTGTCGGTACCGGTGGTGTAATTATAGAATCCGTTGGCATCAATTTTGAGATGTCTTCCCTGATAAGATTCTAAATTTTGTGATTGATAAGTCACTTCCCAATCACCAATTGAAAGACCATCATCCCAGGGTAATTCCGGGTTATCTCTTTGTTCTAACCAATTAGTATCTCTAATGTTTCTCACCAATTCAATTCCTTCTTGGGCTAAATTGGCAGCGATTAATTTTGATTTGGCAATTTGAGTTGCGGCCAGACCTTGATTAACCGCAGCTAAACCAGTCACGATACCTGTGGATAAAATAAATAAAGCTACTAAAACTTCAACTAAGGTAAACCCTTCACCATTTTTCTTGGTTTTATTTTCTCTCCTTTTTTTATTTTTTTTATTATCCAATAAATAAGTCATAAAAAATGGTGAAGGGTAAATGTTTTAGATTTCATTTTTTAAAAATAAAAAATAATTAGTAGTTTTTAATTAATAGAAATTACAATCTTAACGCCTCAACTGCTTTTTTCTTTTGTTTATATTTCCTTAGTAAAAAATAAGTAGCTCCTATAAAAACTATGATACAAAAAATTTGTTCACGAGTATAAATACCAAAGCTTGGCTCCTCTGGCGGCGAATATCTTAAAAAACTAATAAAAAATCTTTCTAATGAATATAAAATTAAAAAAAATAAGAAGGTTATGCCTTTGAAATTAATAAACCCAGTATTTTTTCTTATTTTTTCTATCTTTAATAAGATTAAAAAAATGAGAAGATTACCCAATACAAGATAGATTTGAGTAGGATGAAGAGGAATACTGCCAAAAATAAAAAAAGCAAGGCTATTTTGGCTATAAACAATCCCCCAGGGAAGCGTTGTTGGTAAACCAAAACAACACCCCTGCAAAAAACAACCAATTCTTTTCAATGCTAACCCTAAAGGACAAAACAGAGCCATAATATCAAGTATTTTCCCAAGACTTAAATCTTTCTTTTTCCAAACATAAGCTGAAACAAAAATTATGGGAAAAATAATAGCCCCATAGCTAACAATTTTACCTCGCCAAACAGCAAAAATTTCAATAAGAACTTCTAAAAAAGACTTTTGGTAATCAATTATATCAGGACGAAGAAAAATACGGAGAAAATGGCTTCCCCAAATTCCACTAAAAAAAATAAGGACGGAAATGTTAAAAATGTGCTGTTTTGTTATACCTTCTCTTTTTGCTTTTAAAGCGAAAAAAATAAGAAAAACTAAAAAAGCCATTGCCATCATAACTACATTAAGACCAACTTTAAAAGTGCCTATTTCAATTATCTGAGGGGGTTGATAATAAACCATATATGAAGAATCTTTTATAACATACGCCGCCGAAATACGAAAATGAAGCTCCTACAGATTTATTAGAATTCATTGTTAAATTACAACTGCCAGTTCCAGTACAAGCTCCTGTCCAGCCAGTAAAGAGATAGCTTGAGTCAGGATAGGCATTTAAAGTAACAGAAGCGCCAGAAGAATAATTCGCCGTGCAAGTGCTCCTACAATTATTAATTTTACCATCAGTACTGCTTACATATCCTCCAGTACCTACGGTAACGGTTAAGGTATAGGTAATAGCATTAAAGGTAGCAGTCACTGTTTTGTTGGCATCCATGGTTACAGTACAATTTCCTGTTCCTGAACAACCTCCTCCTGACCAACCAGCAAAGGTAGAACCTGAGGCTGCTGTGGCAGTAAGAGTAACGCTTGTTCCTGAATTATATGCTTCTGTGCAGTCCGAACCGCAGTTAATACCTGCTGGGCTAGAAGTAACGGTTCCTGAACCAGTGCCAGCTCTACTTACTGTCAAGGTATAGGTTGGTGTAGGTGTAGGAGGTGAAGGCGGAGAAGGAAGTCCAATATAAACCAAGCCTGCCTTATTCACTTGAATAGTTTTTGTTTTTGTTGGGTCGGTTTGAATAGCAAGAGTAATTTGGGCTAAAAGCGCGTCGGGCTTGATTGTCACTGTCGGGTCAGGGGGGGTGAAGGTTATATGTAAAGGAGAGGCTGATAACTGGCTGATTTGCACTTCCTTTTCAATTTTGATGTCCTCGACTAAACCGTCGGAACCTGAATCATAATGGTTATTACCGTTAAGGTCAGCAAATAAAATATAATGGTCTTTTTCTGAAATTTTAAAATAAATTCCGTAACCTCCTTTGGGAATTTGGCCTTGAAATGCTCTTGCTGACATTGCAAACTCTTCCACTCTTCTTATATCCTGGGCAAGTTTATTTGCTGCTCTCTGAAGAGCGTACTGTTTTTCCCCTCCCCGCCAATTGGCCAGGACCAATCCTGAGACAATGACAATAATGGCCATTACTACTAAAAGCTCAATAATGGTGAATCCTGTACCACTTTTTGATTTCTCCTTCATATTAAATTAAGATACCAGTTAATTATTTGTTGGCCCCAGAATAAAGCTACAAAGATTCCTGTGACCAAAAAGGGGCCAAAAGGAACTTCACTTTTGAGAGTTTTTTGACCAGAAATCACCAATCCTAATCCTATTATAGCACCCAGAAAGATAGCCGAAAATAAAGCGACTAAAACATTGGGGAAACCGAGGAATAGTCCCATAAAAAAAGCCAATTTAATATCCCCAACCCCCATCCATTTTCCTCGAGAAATTAAGACAATTGCCAGAAAAAAAATAGCTGCTCCCAGAGCACTTAAAATTGAATAATTGAAAATTGAAAATTGTTTGGAAATTAAAAATTGTAAATTAAAAATTAAAGCAAGAATAATGGCGGGGTAAATTATTTTGTCAGGAATAATATAGTATTTGAGGTCATAAACGAAAATAATAATCAGAAAACAAGTAACAAGTAAGAAGTAAGAAGTAAGAAGTAAGTTAGGGGAGGTATAAAATACTACTAAGATAAATAAAATTCCCGTTGCCAGTTCCACTAAGGGATACTGCCAAGAGATCGGCTGCTGGCAATAGCGGCATTTTCCTTTTAAAATTAAAAAGCTAAAAAGAGGAATTAAATCCTGCCAATTTAAGGTATGTTGGCAGTTTGGGCAAAAAGAACGCCCCCTTAACCCTCCTAAATTTTTCAAAGAAAAACTTGGGAGGGCAAGGCGATAAATTAGACAATTTAAAAAACTACCAACAACTAAGCCAAAAATAAAGATGATTAAATAGAAAAAGGGGCTTGCCATTTTTTAATTATACAATAAGATTTAAAATAAATCCCGCACCACTTTTTATGGGAATTCTTAAATTTAAACCCATATCACTGAAAAGTGGTGCGGGATAAAAAACCACAATCGCCTTTTTGTGATCTTGGTTAAATGAAATATTCTTTTAAACTAATTTTCTTTATGGACAGACAGTTGCATCGACAGCCGGTGCTGAATCCAATTGTTTGGCAATCGCCGTTGAGTCAGCACAGTACCATTTCCCAGCAGCCGCTACCAAAGGAGACCAGGCTGCCCAGGCTAAGGAATTGGTGCTTTCATTACAGGCCACTTCTACATTACCATTGTTAGCCATGACACTGGTCCTAATCCTTCCATAATCTCCGGTTGTGCTCAAAGTACTATTACCAGCCGACCCGCCGGTCTCTGCACAAACTGCATCATAATTACCATCAGTATCATAACTCATTTCAGCTGCTGTTCTTAATTCCGATATGGTCGCTTTAACAGCTGTATCCTTGGCTCGATTTCTGGCAGTATTGAAACTAACCAAAACAATGGAGGCCAAAATTCCAATAATGGCAATAACCACCAAAAGTTCAATCAGAGTAAAACCCTTATGTTTTTTAGTAAAAAGTTGTAACATTGTTAATTGTTAATTGATGATTGTTAATTAATAATTGTTCGACCTTTTTGATTTCCTTAATATATTTTATAACCTTCGAAGAGTCAGGTCAACTGGATTTTTCAACAGGGTAAATTAAATTCCACTAATCCCCGAATAAATAGGAAGAAGAATGGAAGCAACGAAAAAGCCAACTACCAGTCCCAAAAAGACAACTAAAACCGGTTCAATAAGACTTAAAAGATTACTAATAGAAACTTCAATTTCTTTTTGATAAAAATCGGAAATATTTATTAAGATTGAATCTAATCGACCAGTTTTTTCCCCAACCATAATCATTTGAGTTAATAAGGGTGGGGTTTCTTTGGGGAAGCTGGTTAAAACCTGACTAATTGATTCTCCTCTTTTCACTCCATCCCGAATTTTTAAAATTATTTCTCTGTAAACAGAATTTCCCATTACTTCAGCAGTGATTTCCAAGGATTTGGTGATGGGTAAACCTCCAGAAATTAAAGTGCTTAAATTTTCAGCAAAACGAGAAAGATAAACCATTTTTAAAAAATCACCAAAGAAAGGTAAACGAATTGAGATTTTGTCGAAAAAATCTTTCCTTTTAGGAGTGGTTGTCCAACGCCAGAGAAATATTGCCCCAAAAATAAGAAGTAATAAAATTATCCAACCCTTTTCTCTTAAAAAATCAACAAATACCATAAGAATCCGAGTGATAATGGGAAGCTGGGCACCTGATTCTTTTAAAATTCCAATTAATTGAGGAAGAACAAAAATAATCATTATGGTTAAAACCACAAAAAGCGTGGCCAACACAAACGCCGGATAGAACATTGCCCCTCTAATTTTTGAAGTAAGGTAATAATCCTTTTTGAGATGTTCGGCCAAATAAGATAGAACTTGGGATAATTTTCCAGACGCCTCGCCAGATTTTACTAAATTAATAAAGAAAGAAGAAAAAATTTTGGGGTGGTGGGAAAGAGCAGTAGAAAAAGTTGTTCCTCCTTCGACCTCTTCGGAAATTTCGGAAATTTTTTCTTGGAATTCTGGATTTTTGGTCTGGGAAGCTAAGGTTCTTAAAGCTTCGACTAGGGGGATTTCTGAACTAACAAGAATAGAAAGTTGGCGAGAAAATAAAACCACATCTTTTCTAGCAATTCTCCTAAATAAGTAGATTTTTCTAGCATAAATTGGCTCCCCAGTGGTTTCCTCCAAAGAAGTAACATAAAGGCCGGTTTTTTGTAAAAGAGCAGTCGCTACCTCGGGAGAGGCAGCGGTAATTACTCCCATCTGAATCTCCCCTTCTTTAGTTCTGGCAGTATAGTTAAACCTCACAAATATAATGCAAATCTACGAATGAAATGCTAATCTACAAATTGCGAACAATTAAGTATTTGCACATTCGCAGTATTCGCATAAAATTCGCATCATTCGCATTATGTATTTATCTTCTGACGAGGATTCTCAATTCGGCGGGGTTTAAGGAATAAGCTATGGCGTTTTCTAAAGAAATTTCTCGCTTTTTCACTAAATCAGCTAAATATCTATTCAGGGATATCATTCCAGCCTCAGCTGAAGTTTCAATCACCAAATTAATTTCATGGATTTTATTTTCTCTGATTAAATTGGCAACAGCCGGAGTATTAACCATTATTTCGCAAGCAGGTATCATTCCTCCCCTGATTCTGGGAACTAATCTCTGAGAAATGACTCCGAAAAGGGAGCCGGCCAGTTGATTTCCGATTTGAGTTTGTTGCTCTGGAGGGAAACTGTTAACAATTCGATGAATGGTTTGGGCAGCCGAATTAGTATGCAAGGTAGCGAAAACTAAATGGCCAGTTTCAGCAGCGGTAATGGCAGTAGCCATAGTCTCTAAATCCCTCATTTCTCCAACCATAATAACATCAGGGTCTTGGCGGAAAGTAGCCCTTAGCGCTCGAGCAAAAGATAAAGTGTCTTGATAAACTTCTCTTTGGTTAACAATTGCTTTGTCATCTTGGAAAACATATTCAATTGGATCTTCAATTGTAATTATGTGATCGGCTCTAATATGGTTGATTTCATCAATCAAAGCAGCTAAGGTAGTTGATTTTCCATGACCAGAGGGGCCGGTAACTAGAACAAAGCCCTGATTTGGCCGACAAAATTGATGTAGTATTGGGGGAAGATTGAGTTCTTCAATGGCTCGAATTTTTGAGGGAATAAGACGTAAAGCAATAGAGACAAAACCTTTTTGTAAATAAACATTAACTCGGAAACGGGCTCGGGCGGCTTGCCCACCTAAATTTCCTTCGGAAACTTTGGCGGGTGAAGGTGGGTTGGAGTCCTCAAAATTATAAGAGAAATCTAATTCTTTTTCTTTTAAAAAACGCTGAATCTGGTCTTCGGTCATTAAGGCAGTAGCAAAACCCTGAGTTTCTTCTGGAGTTAGAATTTTTCTTTTGGCCAAGGGGACCAAAACTCCATTAATCCTAAGAGTTGGTCTATCACCAACCGAAAGATGTAAATCTGAGGCTTGTGATTTAAATGTTTCTTCAAGTAGTTCTTTTAATTGGATAGAATAATTCGCCATAAGTATAATCCGAATCTACGAATGGTATCCGAATGCTTCGAATATTCGGATGGGCGCATTCGTAGTGCGCTATCCGGATGCTATTTTTCTTCTGCCACCCTCAATACCTCTTCAATGGTAGTGATACCTTGAAAAACTTTCAGGATGCCCATTTGTTTCATAGTAATCATTTTTTGCCTTTTTGCCTCTTCAGAAATTTTAGCTTCTGAAGGCTCGGTTAAAATTATTTTCTCTAATTCTTTAGTCATTTCTAAAATTTCAAAAAGGGCGGTTCTTCCTTTAAATCCTTGATTGTTGCATTTTTTACAACCTTTGGATTCAAAAATATAAAGTGGCCGGGGAATCTTAACATTTTTCTTTGTCGCCTCAGGCAAGGAATCAATTTCTCCTAAAATTAAATTTTCAATCTCTTTTAGCGGTTTTGCTTTCTTTTTACATTCAGGGCAAAGAACTCTAACTAATCTCTGGGCCATAGCTACGCTTAAAGTTGGCGGTAATAAAAATGGGCTTACCTTCATATCAATTAATCTCGGAATAACACCAATGGCATTATTGGTATGGAGGGTTGATAAGACAATGTGGCCGGTCAAGGCAGCGTGGATGGCTAAAGAAGCGGTTTCTTCATCTCGGATTTCTCCAACCATAATAATATCTGGGTCCTGTCGGACAACCTGCCGGAGACCGGCGGCAAAAGAATAACCGATTTCTGGTTTAACTTGAGATTGATTAATTCCCTCAATAAAATATTCAACTGGATCTTCTAGGGTAACAATATTTACTCCTTCTTGATTTAAAAGATTCAAAATGGTGTATAAAGTAGTGGTCTTCCCACAACCTGTGGGGCCAGTAGCCAAAATTAAACCATAAGGTTTCTTAATTGCCGCGTTGAGAACTTCCAGGTCTCTGCCCAAAAGACCCAATCCTTCAGGAGTCATTAGTCCTTTTGAAGGATCTAAAACCCGGATAGCTGCCTTTTCCCCTAAGGCGGTGGGGAAGGTCGAAACCCGAAAATCAATTTCTTTATTGCCAATAACAGTGGTAAAGCGGCCATCTTGAGGAATTCGGGTTTCGTCAAGCCTCAAACCTGAAAGAATTTTCACTCTAGCAACAACAGCCGGTAAAACCTTGAGGGGTAAAAGAATACTAGAATGTAAAACTCCGTCGACTCGAAACCTGACCCTCAAACTTTTTTTTACTGGTTCAATATGGATATCTGAGGCCCTCCCTTCAACAGCGTGTCTCAAAATTACTGCCACCACTTTAGAAATCGGCGCCTCTTCCACCAACCTCTCAAATTCGCTCACTTTTGAAGGTTCGGCTTCTATTTTCTCTTTTTTTAATTCAATTTCCAGCTCCCCGAGGGCTCTTTTAACTTCTTCCCGAAGCGTTCGATATTGTTTTAGGAGGGAGTCGAAAGTAAAGAAACTAATTAAGAAAACTTTTGGAGAGAGATTCCCTTGTCTGGCTAAAAATTTAAGAGCTTCTTGAGCTTTGAGGTCTTCCGGATAAACCATCCCAACCTCTAAGATATTATCTTCTTGGGCAAGAGGAATGATTTTGTAATATCTGGCTGCCTCTTCAGGGACTAGCTCCAGAACTTTTAAAGGAATTTCTTTTGCCGGCATCTCTTTTGCAGGTATTTTAAAAACTTCACTTTTTAAATCAAATAAAACATCTTCAGGGACAATCCCTTTTCCTAAAATTACTTCTTCTGGAGTTTTGCCAGATTTTTTAATTTCGTATTTTAATTCACCAGCCTTCTCCTTTTTTAAAATTCCTTTTTTTACTAAAGCTTCAACTAATAACATATTAATAAGAGATGAAGGGATTTTCTCGACCGGCTTCACCTTCAAAAGCCGGAATTTTTTCAAAATCCTTTAAAGCTTGAAAGAGGGGATTCTTTAATATCTCAAAGTTTATTTCAATTTTTTGCCAAATTTTAGAAACTTCCGCCAGAGGGGCTTCAGTTGGTGTGACTGAAGGTCTTCTGGAAAAACCCAACCAAAGAGTAAGTAAAATAACAAAAACTATTCCAATTAAAATAAAGATTAAATATTTTTGTTTTTTCTTTTCTTGGAAAATAATAGCCATATTAATAAGAATAAACCTTAATTGTTAAATCAAAATGGGGAATTTCTTTGGGGGATTTTGTAGAAAAAGAAATGTTATTAATCCCGATAAGCCTAGCACTTTTTTCTAAGGCAGATAGGAAATTTTTAAAATTAGGATAAAAGCCAGAAAGCTTTAAATTTATTTCTCTTTCTTGAAGATATTCTTTCTCTTTCAAAGAACCTGTTCTACTAATTTTAATATCATCTAATCTTGCCCCATTTTCAGCTGATGTTCCTTGAAGAAATACAAAAAGATTGGGTAAATAAGCATCGGCGGTGAGAGCTTGGTCAATTTTTGCGAGTTGGGGAGAAAATTCTTTAAGCTGGAGAGAGATTTTTTGGAGGTGTGATAAATAATCTTCTAATTCTTTTAGTTCTTTTTCTTTTTGTTGAACTTTAAATGAGAGAGTTTTGAATTTTTCAAAAGAAGGTAAAATTAGCCCAAACGAGATGGCAACAATTAATAAGAAGGTAATAGTGATAAAAAGAGGTTTTCTCATTTTAAAATATTTTTAAATTGAGGGGGTGGGGTTTAATATTTTAAGGTCAAGGGAAATCTCTAATTCAAATTCTACTCCCCCGCCTTTCCCAAAGTAAACTTGATTTAAGTTTATTTTTTGAACAAAGTTTTCATTTTGGAAAATAATCAATTGCTGCTGAAGAGTGGAAAAATCTTGGGTGACACCTTTTAGTCTGAGGCTGTTTGGAATAGTTGCGTCAAAAGTAAAATCAGTCCACCAAACCTGCGGATGGGTTACTTTTTCGAGAAATTCAAAGAGATTTGTTGGATTTCTGTGTTGACTAAATAGAAAATTATAATCTTCTATTTTTTGACGCCAGCTATCAATTTCCTTCTCTAAATTTTCAACCTCGGGAGTTCTTTTTTGTAAAATATTTTCTTCAAGATTTTTTAATGTTTGGGAAGATTTTTCAATTCGGTTATTTAAGTAAAAATAAGCTATAATTGTCAATACTAAAAGGAATATCCCTAAAAAGAAAAGAAAATTAATCAAAAAAATAGGTCTCCTAGCTTTTGTCTTTGGAATAATTTCAATTGCCACGTTCCCTAATGCTCAAGTTAAAAGTTAAAATATAAAAATTAAAAATTATTTTTTAGACTTTTAACTTGGGACTGTAACTTTTGACTTTTGACTTTTGACTTTTAATTTTTAACTATTCTAGCCCACGGAGAGCCATGCCAACAGTAATGGCATAAGAAGGGCCCGTTTCTTTCAAAACTGGAGTTAAAATTTGAGGGTAAAAGATATTAGAAAAAGGATCGCCAATAATTACCTCTTTTTTTAATTGTGAGGCGAAATATTCCTTTAGGCCAGGAAGAAGAGCTGTACCCCCAGCCAAAACAATACTATCTACCTCTTTATTTTCTTCTTGATAAAAATTTTGGCTAATTTTCTCTATTTCAGTTAAAATTAAATTGATTCTGGGAAGCAAAATCTGAGAAATTGGTTTTTGATGAATCGCGTTATTGGACTTTTGAGTTATCCCGTATTTTTTCTTCAGTTCCTCAGCCTCCCAGAAATTGACATTTAAACTCTGAGAAAGAGCTTGGGTCAGGTTATTTCCGGCGATATCAAAACTATAACTTCGCTTTAAAATCTTGTCTTCCACAATACTGACGGTTGTGCTCTGGGCACCAATATCTACTAAAATAATAATCTTTTTATCCCCTTTAATCAAGGTTCGAGCTAAGCCAAAAACTTCAGCCTCTAAAGCTAGAAGTTTAATGTTACAAACCCGACTAATTTCTTGATACTGATTAATGACTTCTTTGGGGACGGCAACTAAAATAACTTTTAGAGGAGAATCTCGAGATTCTCTGGCTTCCTCACTAATAACTGACCAGTCAAGAACTACTTCTGAGAGAGGGAGGGGAATATGTTGACGGGCTTCAAAATTGATGGCCTCGGGGAGTTCCTCTTTGGTCATTGGTGGAAGCTCAATAGTCGTAAAAAAACTGGAAAAATCAGGGATAGAAAAAGTGGCTGAGCGGAAACGAAATTTGGCTTCATTGAAAATGGCCTGGATCCCCTGGGATATTTCACGAGTAGAGAGTAAAAAAGTACTACTTTCTGGGATAAAGCCAGTCCGAAAGGGTCGATCCCCAATTTGACGAGTTAAAACTTCACCATAATTTTCCAATACCTTTCTCTCCCCTTTTTTTAAAAGTTCAACGATTTTTATTGAGAATGTGCCAATATCTATCCCTAAAGAATTTTTAGAAGAAAACCCGAAAGGAATTTTAATCATAATTTTATTATATCATGATTCAAGAAGTAGTAAAAAATATTTTTTCACAGATTAAAGAATTTTGCCTAGATTTATTTTTCCCTCGATTTTGTTTGGGTTGTAATCGCGAAGGGAATTGGCTTTGTGATGATTGTCTAGCCACTTTAGAAATCCAAGGTCAGGTCTTTTGCCCAATTTGTTTAAAAAGGGTGATCGATTTTAAAACCTGTCGAAGTTGCCAAAGCAAAACTCATCTTTCTGGTCTTCTTTGGGCCTTACCTTATCAAAATCCCCTGGTGAAAAAGCTCATCCAGCAATTTAAATATCAGCCTTTTATTAAAGAACTCAGCCAACCCTTAGCTTATCTTATCATATCTCATTTATTTTTGACAGACTACAGCCAAGCCACCACCCTCACACCACCTCCGACTGAGCTAAAAGCTAAGGAAAAATGGCTTCAGGAGTTCGTTTTAATCCCCATTCCTTTACATAAAAGAAGACGAAGATGGCGGGGATTTGATCAAGCAGAAGAAATATCAAAAGAAATTTCAAATTATTTTGGGCTCCCGACTTTGAACAATATCTTAATTCGAAAAAAAGAAACTTTACCCCAGGTTGATTTAGAAGGGAAAGAAAGGGAAGAGAATATTAAGGGTGCTTTTATTTGCTTGAATCAAGGAGTAGTCCAAGGCAGAAAAATTTTCTTAGTAGATGATATTTATACAACCGGGGCAACCATGGAAGAGGCGGCCAGAGTTTTAAAGGAAGCTGGCGCCAAACAAATCTGGGGAATGGTAGTGGCCAGAGGATAAAATATTAATTTAATTTCCAATTATCAATTTTCAATTTTCAATCAAAAAACCGGCGAAAGCCGGTTTTTTGATTTGCAGTATCTCTCGGTCTCTCGATAAAAAATGTTGTCTGCGGTGCCTT
>Ga0066637_10001770_pt1 | contig 14142 bp, 12 predicted proteins | sample CryGeyCG2014_020_FD_62737 | JGI IMG/M metagenome (GOLD analysis project Ga0066637, IMG submission 62737) | Groundwater microbial communities from aquifer - Crystal Geyser CG08_land_8/20/14_0.20 | ecosystem: Environmental > Aquatic > Deep subsurface > Groundwater | place: USA: Utah: Grand County...
ACTCTCCAGAGGCAACGGTGTTTATATAAACAGGTGAAAAAACATTAGGATATTTAGCTAGGGCCTTTGAAAGAGAAGTTCCTCCTTCTACGGTAGACGCGAGTTTTGATGTAATTTCCGCTAATTTTTTGTTTTCAGTCTGTTCTGCTTGGGCGCGAAGAGCAGAAGAAAGCGACAGGCCTGCTTTAACCATTACTTGAAGTTCTTTACTAAATATGGCCAAATCTTTAAGAGTAATTTTTTCAAAAAAACCAAATAATGAGATTTTTTGTTTTTCCGGTTTCCCCATAAAAACAATATAAAATCCCTTTTTTCTTATAATCGCATAGGCACTTTGAGGGTTTTCTGCTTCAATTTCTCCTTGTTGAATTTTCCCCTGCTCGTTTTTTGCTTTATAATTATAAAGCATTTGTAAAATCTCCAGAGCTTATTCCTTCGTTACTCGAGTTATTTCTTCTATTGTGGTTAGGCCTTGTAAAACTTTTTTTATTCCGTCTTGTTTTAAGGTAAGCATACCTTTAGAAATAGCGGTTTTAGCAATCAAGTCAGCTGGAGATTGTTTAATTATCAGTTGCTTGATATTTTCATCAACTGATAAAACTTCAAAGATTCCGATTCGTCCTTTATAACCAGTTTGATTACAAACATTACAGCCCTTTCCCCTGAAGAAGGTAAATTTCTTCCCTTGAAGTTCTTTCTGCTCAAAAAGTGGCATTTTGCGAATTTCTTGTTGAATATCATTAATGACCTCTTCGGGATATTGATGAATTGTTCTACAATTTTCGCAAACTTTGCGGCAGAGCCTCTGAGCAACAACTAAATTTAATGATGAGGCGATTAAAAAAGGTTCAATTTGCATATCTATTAAACGAGGGATAGTGCCTGACGCATCATTTGTATGAAGAGTAGAGAGAACAATATGTCCGGTTAAAGCCGCGTGAACTGCCATAGAAGCGGTTTCATTGTCACGGATTTCTCCCAGCATTATTACATCTGGATCTTGCCTGACAATGGAACGCAGGCCGTTGGCAAAATGATAATCAACTGCTAAATTAACCTGTGATTGATTTATGCCAGGAATTTTATATTCAACAGGATCTTCTAAGGTGACGATATTAATTCCTACATCATAGATTTTGTCCAAAATGGCATATAAAGTGGTGGTTTTGCCGCAACCCGTAGGGCCTGTAATTAATATCATTCCATGGGATTTATGAATATTTTCCTCTAAAGCCTTAAAAGAGCCCGAGATTAAACCAAGTTGTTCTAATGTTAAAATACCGTGAGATTTGTCTAAAATTCTCATTACCACTTTTTCGCCGTAAACAGTTGGCATTGTGGAAACACGAAAGTCAACTTCCCGTTTTTCTATACTTAATGAAAAACGACCATCCTGGGGTATGCGCGTTTCGTCTGTTTTAAGATTAGTCATAATTTTTATACGCGCGATGATAGAAGGTTGTATATTTTTTGGTAAAGTAACTGCTTTTTGTAAAATACCATCAATTCGAAATCTTACAGTTAATTCTTTTTCTTGAGGTTCAATATGAACATCAGAGGCCTTGTCTTTAACTGCCCGGGTTAATAAAGAGAGGACAAGCCGGGAGACCGGCGCTTCAATGTCTTTTTCAGCAGTGGTTGGTTCTGGTTTTCTTTTTTGCTTACTTTCTTCTGTTTCAACTGCTTGAAGTGTTTTTTCAACTTCCCTAACTAATCCGCTATATTGGTCTAAAATACTATTTAATTCTTCTGCGCTCGTTAAATTAACCAAAAGTTCCATACCAGTTTTCTTTTTAACAAATTCAATTGCTTCAAGATCCTCGGGATTAACCATGGCAACAATCAATTTATTGTTTTTTTCCTCAACTGGCACGATTTGATAAGTGCGAGCGATATGTTCTGGAATTCTCGTTAGAATTTCTTTGGGAATTATTTTATCTTTAAGTTTTATAAATGGAACATTAACAGGATTATCGGAGATTTTTAAGGGATAGTTAATTGTAGAAGGGGGAGGAGAAGAACTTTGGGGGTCAAGAATATTAGATGGGGCAGGCGGTTTAATTTTTATTGTTTTTTCTTTTAAGTATGATGATGGTCGAAATTTTGGCACATTAGCTCCCAAAGTAATCATTTTTTGGTTTGATTTTTTGGGATGAGGAATGGCGCGTGATTTGGTTTTATAAATATAAAAAGATCCAAAGTTTGAAATAGTAACATCTTGTCGTAAAGATAAAGCCTGCTCAATTAATCCAGAAAACATATCAATTAATTTGCGGGTGTCTCTTGGATTTACCTGGAGTCTCCGGGCCAGAATTTGAGATAGTTGAAAACGGTTCATTTTTGCTCTTTTGCTACAGTATACCACAATTTTTTTAACAAGTGTTAAAAACACGGGATAAGTTGGGGATAATTAGGTAATGTAAATAAAAGCGAAAAAGGTACAATAGTTTTAGGAGGCAAATTGTCACAAGCACTATATCGTAAATGGAGACCGCAAAGTTTTTCTGAGCTTTCTGGTCAAGACCACATAAAAAAAACACTGTCAAACGCAGTAATTAAGGACAAAATTGTCCATGCTTATATTTTTGATGGACCCCGTGGTTCAGGCAAGACAACCACAGCAAGGATTTTGGCTAAAGCAATTAATTGCCAAAATCGCAAAGGTGCTGAGCCCTGTAATAATTGTTCATCTTGCAAAGGTATTATGAAAGACAGCAGTTTGGATTTTATTGAAATTGACGCCGCCTCTAATCGCGGGATTGAGGAAATTAAAGATTTGAGAGAAAAAGTTAAATTTTCCCCTTCAGAAATGAAATATAAAATATTTGTAATTGATGAAGTCCATATGCTTACCCGTGAAGCTTTCAACGCATTACTAAAAACTTTAGAAGAGCCGCCATCGCATGCGATATTTATTTTAGCCACAACTGAAATTCATAAAGTTCCATTGACTATTATTTCAAGATGTCAACGTTTTGATTTTCGCCGTCTTTCAATTTCTGATTTAAAAAAAAGATTAACATATATTGCCAAAAAAGAAGGAATAGAGTTAGATTCTGATGCCGCACAAAATATCGCTCTTGCTGCTTCGGGGAGCGCAAGAGATAGTGAAAGCATGCTTGATTTAATAATTACTTATGGATTTAAAAAAATTAAGAAAGAAAATATTGATGAGATATTAGGAAAAACAGAAAAAGAGAAAGTTATTCAAATGTATGAATATCTATCTTTAAATGAGACAAAAAAAGCTTTACAACTTTTATGCGATATTTCCGATGAAGGTAAAGATCTTTTTCAATTCTCTCTTTCTGTAATAGAATTTTTAAGAGAAAAAATGTTTCAGCAAGGTAGTAGACAATTAGCCCAGTGGGTAAGGATTTTTGCTAGCGCTCAAAAAGAAATGAAAAATACTTCTTTTTATTCTCTTCCGTTAGAACTGGCAATAGTTGAAATTACCACAAAAGAAAATACAGAAAAAAAGCAGGCACCTTCTGATAATCCAGAAACTTCAATAATAAGTTCGGAAAAATCTTTGCCTTGTAAAATTAATTGGGATGAAGTTGTTTATCGGATAAGGCCATACAATCATTCTTTGTGTTTTTTATTAAAAAATTGTCAGCCACAGGAGATTATAGATGATAAATTAATATTGAAAGTAGATTATAAATTTCATAAAGATAAATTAGAGGAAGATAAAAACAGACGGGTTATTGAAGATGTAATAAAAAAGATTACGGGAAGTAAGTTAAGATTATTTTGCAAAATAGAAAAAAAGGCCGCAGTTTCAAAAGATGATAAATCAAAATTTATAAAAGAAGCAGAGGAGTTGTTTAATGCCTAAAATTAGTGAAAAAGTGCCGCCGCAAAATCTGGATGCAGAAAAATCGGTTTTAGGTTCTTTGATTTTGGATAAAGATGCCGTGATAAAAGTGATAGATATTTTAATACCCGACGATTTTTATAATGATAATCATGCTATAATTTTCAGGGCTGTTTTAAGTTTGTATGAAAATCGTACACCCATTGATGCTGTAACTTTGACAGATCAATTGGAAAAAGAAAAAAATTTAGAAAAAATTGGCGGCGCTTCTTATTTAACAAGTTTGGTAAATATTGTACCTTCAGCTGCGCGTGTAGTTCATTATGCTGAAATTGTTCAACAAAAAGCAACTTTTCGTAGGCTTATTGCTGCTTCCGGGCAAAATTTAGAATTAGGTTATCAAGAAGAACGCGATATTGAATATGTATTAGATGAAGCGGAAAAAAATATTTTTGCTGTTTCAAAAAAATTTCTAAAACAAGCTTTTGTTCCTGTTAAAGACATTTTAACTGATAGTTTTGAGCGTATTGACAAACTTCACAAACACAAAGGAATGTTGCGCGGAGTGCCAACAGGATTTGACGATTTAGATAATTTACTTGGCGGATTGCAATCATCAGATTTAATAGTTTTAGCTGGCCGTCCTTCAATGGGTAAATCAAGTTTAGCGTCAAGCATAATCCTAAACGCCAGTATTGAAAGCAAGGTTCCGATAGGCTTTTTCTCCATAGAAATGTCAAAAGAACAAGTGGTTGATCGTTTTCTTTGTTCTCAATCTGGGGTTGATTCCTGGAAATTACGTACAGGAAATTTGGACGAAGAGGATTTTCCTAAAATTGGACATGCGATGGGTGTTTTAGCCGATGCGCCGATTTATATTGATGATACTACAAGTGTTTCTCCTATTGAAATCCGTACTAAATCACGTCGCTTGCAAGCCGAGCATGGTTTGGGCCTGATAGTTATTGATTATTTGCAACTGATGCATTGTCCAAATAGAAGAGGTTCAGATTCACGGGTTCAAGAAGTGTCAGAAATTTCCCGTCTCTTAAAAGGCGTAGCACGGGAATTGAATGTGCCGGTAATTGCGGTTTCACAGCTTTCTCGAGCTGTTGAGCATCGCGATAAAAAAATTCCCCAACTGGCCGATTTAAGAGAATCAGGTTCAATTGAGCAAGATGCTGATGTAGTAATGTTTATTTATCGTGAAGATTATTATGAAAAAGACACAGAGGATAAAGGCATTACCGAAATTTTAATCAAAAAACATCGCAACGGTCCAACAGGGGAAATAAAGTTATACTTTATTCAGAATCAAATGCGCTTTTCTAATTTGGAAAAGAAGATTAGCGAATAAACCTGTGGATAACTGCCTATTGACAAATAATTTGTTGTTTGTTATATTAATATAATTGCACATTTGAGTTATAGAAAAAATCCTTAGCGGGCAAATCTTAGTGTAAGGACTGAGACTTGCCCGTTAGGGGGGTAATCAGTCTTTAGGCACATTTGCTGCCTTCGCCAAGACATAAAGTTTTGGACAGAGGACAACAAAGTACTTAGAGCAACGCCATTAGGGCGCGAACCGACATCGTCAATAATTATTTGAACATACGGGCGCATGTCGTGAGTCGCGCCCTTTAAAATTGACAAAAAGCTTTAATCTTGTTAATCTAAAAAATGTGCGAAGGAGGAAATATTTTACGTCTTTGGCAAGCAATAGTAATCACAGTATTTTTAGCAGGGGCAGTAGTTTGTAGCGCTGAAAAAAAAGAAGCGCCTAAAAATCGTGTATTAAAAGTTGATACAGCCATACAAAATCAATTTGCAGCTCGCGAAGTTTTATCTCGAGATAGCCGAGCACCAATATACCGCCAGGAAACATATTATGGAAAACCTGGCGTTTTTAGTCTAAACGAAATGTTAAAAACCCAAAATATAAAGGTATATCCAGAAGATGATGTAAATATTTTTCCTGATCCAGGATTTGGTTTGGGTTCAAAAATTACTATTTATTGTGCACCGAAAGTTGTTGTATTGGATGGAAACAGTAAAACTTTATATCGTACAAAAAAAGCAACAATAAATGAATTTTTTACAGAAAAGAATATACAAATAGGCGATCAAGATGTAGTTAGTCCTAAAGAAGGAGAAATTCAAGATGATTTAGAGATTAAGATTACTCGGGTTTCTGAAACAAATATTACAGAAAAAGTTAGTCTTCCTTTTCAGATAATTAACAAAAACGATTCGTCATTAGAGAAAGGAAAAACTAACATTACCCAAAAAGGAGTTACAGGGGAGAAAAGCTTAATTTATTTAATTCGTCGCGAAAATGGAATAGAGATTTCTCGCGAATTGATCAAGACAAAAACCACTCGTCAGCCAAAAGATGAAATAATTTTGATAGGCACAAAGCCAACTATTACAGTAAGATGTAAATATAATGATATCGTCGTTGCTGCGGCAGTTAAATACAATGTTGACCCGAATGAGATATGTAGCCTAATGATGAAAGAAAGCAATGGCAATTCATATTCTGGAGCAGGTAGTCAGTATCAGGGATTGTTTCAATATACCAATAATTTTTGGAAATTAGCGTCTTCAAAAGCAGGTTACGGAGGTATCAGTATCTTTGATTCAACGGCGCAGATTTATACTACGGCATGGGCATTTTCTCACGGCGAAAGAAACAGATGGCCGTGAAGCTCAAAAAAAGTTATGGTCAACATTTTTTAGTAAATAAAAATATCTTAAGTAAAATTATTGAAACCGCGGCGCTTAATTTTCAAGATACAGTTTTAGAAATCGGTGCAGGAAGCGGTATTTTAACAAAACATTTATCAAAAAAGGCAAAAACAGTAGTTGCAGTAGAGATTGATGAAAGATGGGTAAAAAAGTTGCGCCAGGAATTTACTTCAAAGTCAATGGAAATTATTTTCGGCGACATCTTAAAAGTTTTTCCCAATTTGAAATTACCCCGAAATTATAAAATTGTTGCCAACATTCCTTATCAAATAACTGCACCAATACTTTCCTTGATATTAAAATCAAAAAAGCGACCATCTTTGATGGTTTTGATGCTGCAAAAAGAAGTAGCAGAAAAAATTTGTTCTTCGCCTCCCAATATGAACCGCTTGGGAATTTTGGTACAATTTTTTGCTCGTCCCAAGATTGTCTCTTTAGTTTCAAAAAACAGTTTTTCGCCACGTCCTGCAGTTGATTCGGCAATTTTGCTTTTTGATGAAATTTCTAATAAAAACTTTAATGAAGACTTTTTTCGTTTGGTTAAAATCGGTTTTGCTGCCAAAAGAAAGAAATTACTCAACAATTTATCTTGCGGCTTTCAATTGGAGAAGAGGGATTTGATTGATATAATGAAAAAAACAGGATTAAAATTAGATATTCGCGCTCAAGAACTTAAAATAAAGGATTGGCAAAAATTATTTAATGAAATAGAAAGTTTCCATGCAAAACCAAAATCCTAAACTACTTACTATTGCTGAATTTGCCCGTGCTTTACATATTCCTTTAGTTTTGGCTTACAAAATAGTTTCTTGGGGTTTGATTAAAGGAGTAGAAGTAATTGATGGGACGATTCATATTACCGAATCCGGCCTTGAAGAAACAAGAGAAATTCTTAAAAGACCAAGACAAAAACTTAAATTATATTGGCGATCTTTGGGTCCTGGTTTAATAACAGGAGCATCAGATGATGATCCGTCAGGAATTGCTACTTATTCATCAGTTGGAGCAAAATTTGGATATGGTTTGCTTTGGATGTCAGCTTGGCTTTTGCCGATGATGATGGCTATACAAGAGGCCTGTGCTCGTATTGGAATCGTAACAAATCAGGGTTTGACAGGTGTACTCTTAAAATATTACAAAAAATATGTAGTGGTTCTGATTGTTCTGCTTTTGGTTATTGCCAATGTTGCCAACATTGGAGCAGATATTGGCGCTGTTGCAGCTTCAGTAAAAATGTTGACAAATGTTAATTTTATTTTGGTCGCTGTTGTTTTTACGATACTTGTGATTTTACTGGAGATTTTTGTGCCTTACGAAAAATACGTTCATTTTCTAAAGTGGCTTTCTTTGATTCTTATTGTTTATGTTATTGCAGCATTTATTATTCATCCCGATTGGTTGAATGTCGTTAAGCATATGTTTATACCAAAGATAATTTTGAATAAAGATTATCTTTTTGCAATGATTGCTTTTTTTGGTACAACCATTACTCCATACCTCTTTTTTTGGCAGACTTCGCAGGAAGTTGAGGAAGGAAAATTAGAAAATTGTAATCAAAAAGAATTAATACAACCTAAAAAAATTAAACGACGAATTTTTGGCATGCGCAGCGATGTGAAGTCTGGGATGATTTTTTCCAATTTAGTAGTAATGTTTATAGTTATTTCTGCGGCAGAAGTTTTATTTAAAAATGGCATCACAAATATTGATACAGCAGAACAAGCGGCTCAGGCATTGCAGCCGCTAGCCGGAAATTATGCTTATCTTTTGTTTTCTTTTGGAATAATTGGCATGGGTTTGATGGCAGTACCAATTCTGGCAGGAGCTTGCGCTTACGCCTTATCAGAAATTATTGGTTTTAAACAAGGGCTCGGTAATAAATTTTCTCAAGCCAAAGCATTTTATTTAATTATTGTGCTTGCAATAATAGTTGGGCTTTTTTTGAATTTTGTTGGAATTCATCCGATAAAAGCACTTTATTATGCCGCTTGGCTTAATGGCGTAATCGCTCTACCCTTAATGATTGTCATTATGTTAGTTGGCAATAATAAAAAAGTGATGGGTCAAGATACTCATCCTGCTTGGGTAAAATTTTTTGGCTGGTTTGCAATATGTGGTATGACAATTGCTGTATTTTTAACCATTTTGCTTTCGGCCAACATATTAAAATAATAATATGAAAATTGGCATTGTTTATATCGTTGCTACTCCAATAGGAAACTTAGAAGATTTTTCATTTCGCGCTCTAAAGATTCTAAAAAATGTTGATTTGATATTGGCGGAAGACACTCGAAAAACCAAAATCCTTCTTGATAGGTATAAGATAAAAAAACCACTCATTTCGTATCACCAACACACCAAAAGCCAAAAAATTGAGGAAATTATTATTAAAATAAAATCCGGACAAAAAACCGCTTTTGTGACTGATGCAGGAACACCGGGAATAAGTGATCCGGGTATTGGATTAGTTTCTCGTCTTCTTCAAGAAAAGGAAATTTCCATTATTCCAGTGCCCGGTTCTTGTGCGGCAACGACCCTGCTTTCAATATCTGGTTTTCCTTCTGACAAATTTCTTTTCTTTGGGTTTTTGCCTAAAAAAAAGGGACGAAGAACTTTTTTCAATAACCTAAAAAATCTTTTTATAAGCACCATAGTATTTTATGAAAGTCCTTATCGGATTAAAAAAACTTTATTAGAAATACAGAATTTTCTTGGAGATAATGAGATAGTTGTGGGCCGTGAGCTGACAAAAAAATTTGAAACTATTTATCGTGGTAAAATTAGCCAAGTTCTACCTCAAATAAAACCAAAAGGTGAATTTACAATAGCTATGAAGTTAAAAAAATGACAAAAAGAGTTCATATCAAAATTTACGGGCTTGTTCAGGGAGTGAGTTTGCGTTATTATACTAAAGAAAAGGCTGAAAAATTGGACTTAAGCGGTTTTATACGGAATAATTTAGATAGTACTGTAGAACTTGAGGCAGAAGGAGATGAAAAAACACTCCAAAAGTTAATAGATTTTATTAAAATTGGTCCGCCTCTCGCTCAAATTGATGATTTGGAAATTCATTACATAGAACTAAAAAATACAAAAGGATTTATAGTAGAATGAACAAATTTTATATAACCACGCCGATTTATTATTCTAATGATCGTCCGCATGCAGGAACGATCTATACTTCTATTGCCGCTGATGTTTTGGCGCGCTTTTATCGTGCAAAAGGCGATAAAGTATATTTTCAAACTGGGGTAGACGAACATGGAGCTAAAATGGCTAAAGCGGCGCAGGCAGCTGGTTTTAGCGATGTTCAAAAATTTTGCGATAGTCGCGTAAATTATTTTAAAAAACCCCTTCAAAGTCTTAATATAACTTATGATAATTTTATCCGGACAACAGATAAGAAACATGAAACTTATGTTAAAAATTTTTTAACCAAGCTTTATAAAAAAGGAGAAATCTATCAGGGTGTTTATAAAGGACTTTATTGCATAGGATGTGAAGAATTTAAAAATAAAAGTGATTTAGTTGGGGGTAAGTGTCCTCTTCATCAATCCAAACCAGAAAAAATTGAAGAAAAAAATTATTTCTTTAAGCTCTCAAAATATCAAAAAAAATTAATTGAACTTATTGAAAAAAATCATTTGAAAGTAGAGCCTGTTGAGCGAAAAAACGAAATTTTGGGTTTTTTAAGAAAACAAAAACTGCAGGATATTAGTATTTCACGGGAAAAGGTTGAGTGGGGGGTTATATTGCCATGGGATAAAAAACAAACAATTTATTGTTGGATTGATGCTTTACTTAATTATTTATCAGGAGGAGAAAATTGTTGGCCAGCTGATTTGCACCTTATAGGCCGAGATATTCTCAAATTTCACGCTGTGATTTGGCCAGCGCTACTAATTGCTTCAGGTTATAAGCCACCAAAAAAAATTTTTGCTCATGGTTTTTTCACCTTGGAAGGGAAAAAAATTTCCAAAACCTTAGGAAATATTGTCTATGCCGACGATTTAATAAAGAAATATCAACCAGATGTTGTACGCTATTTTCTCTTGCGAGCGATTCCTTTTGGTAAAGATGGTGATTTTTCAGAAGAACTTTTAATTAAGCGATATAACAGCGATTTGGCCAATGATTTGGGAAATCTCATTAAAAGAACTGAAGCTATGGCAGTAAAATATTTTGACGGCAACATTATCAAATTGTCAAAAGCAGAGAAAGATTTATCAAATTTTGATATTACAGGTATCTGGCAAAAAGTAGAAGAAGACATTGTAAATTTGCATTTTGACGCAGCGCTGGCGATTATTTGGCAGTTGATAAGTACTACCAATAAATATATTGATAAAGAAAAGCCTTGGCAGAACGAGAAAAATCGTGCAAAAGTTTTAGCTAATTTAATCGGAGTAATTCGTGAAATTGGCCAGCTTATTTTACCTTTTCTTCCCCATACTTCTTTAATGATAGAAAAAAGATTTTCCGGCACAAAAATCAATTTAGAAAAAGCTTTATTTCTTCGCAAAAAATAATAACTGGGGGCAAATGATTATTCCGATTATTGCTGTGTTTGCAGCGGCCGGCGGAATTATTTGGGACAAAATTGTTCTTTCGGCCCAAAAAATCGGCTATCGGCAATTGATTATTATTCTTTTTCTTTTGCTCTTTTTAATTTGTTTAGTTTTTTATCCTTTTTGGGGCCATATTGAATCAAGGGCGTTTTCTGGTAAATATTTAGGCCTACTTTTTTTAATTATATTTATTGCTTCAATTTATAATGTTTTGTACTATCACGGCGTTGAAAAAGAAAAAATAGTTCAGGTTGAGCTTATTACCATGCTTACACCGCTTTCTACTATTGTTATTGCTTCAGTTTTTCTACAATCAGAAAGAAATTGGCATATTTTTTTCGCAGGTATAATCGCTAGCTTTGCATTGATTTTTTCTCATATGCGTCGCCACCATCTATCCTTTGATATTTTTGAAAAAGGGCTTTTGATTTATCTTTTGCTTTATCCGATAGAGGCGATACTGATTAAAAATCTTCTATATCTTTATTCGCCCTTGGCTTTGTATTTAGTGCGGACTTTAGGTGTATTTATTTTTCTTTTTATCTGGTTTTTCTGGATTCGGCCAATTTTTGTAGACGAGCCGATGCCCAGTTTTTCTCACCTAAAACTAAAACATTATCTTTCTTGTGTTGGTATTGCTGTGCTAGCGGTTTTGCAAATGGTTTTAACTTACACTGCTTATTCAAGCTGGGGAATTGTTTATACCACTATAATATTAATTCTAACTCCAATATTAGTTTATTTTGGCGGATTTTTTATCTTAAAAGAAAAGATAAAAAAAAGAGTTGTTATTGCTGCAATTGTAATTTTAATTTGCATTGCCTACGCTTATTTTTCCATTACAGGTTAATATGATTGACATTCATGCCCACTTAAATTTTGAAAAATTTGTTTCTGATGTTGCTGGGCCAATTGTACGTGCCAAAAAAATGGGAGTAAAGAAAATTATTGTTCCTTCCAGTAATTTAGAAAATTCTAAAATAGCTATTAAGTTAGCAGAGCGTCATCCGGAAATTTATGCTGTCGTAGGTATTCATCCTGTCCACGGAGAAGAGATGTCACTTGAAGTTGTGGGGCAACTTTTTACTTTGCTTTCATCAAAAAAAGTTGTCGCAGTGGGTGAAGTAGGTTTAGATTATTATTACTTTAACAAGGAGTCGCAATATCGCCGCTATCCTTCTTCTGAAAAACAAAAAACTATATTAATCCAAATGATTAAATTAGCTCAAGATGCTAGGCTTCCTTTAATTTTACACTGTAGAGAAGCCCGCCTGCAATCGCCCGAAGCGATAGCGACTGGCGGGCAGGCTTATAATGATTTAATTGAATTTTTACAAAAAGAGGGCATTAAAGATTCGGGAGTTATTCATTGCTTTCAAGGAGACAAAAAGCAAGCGAAAAAATTTTTAGAAAGAGGATTTTATCTTTCTTTTGATGGCAATATTACCTATGGCAGTAGTTTAGATGATGTTATTTTTGAAGTTCCTTTAGAAAGAATAATGATTGAAACCGATAGCCCTTTTTTGACTCCTGTACCTTATCGGGGTCAACGCAATGAGCCAGCTTACTTAATTGAGGTGGCAAAACAAATCGCCAAAATCAAAAATATTCCTTTGGTTGAAGTGGAAAAAATAACTGAAAATAATGCAAAAACCGTTTTTAAGGTTTAATTATTATTTTTTTTGTGTTATAGTTTCTCTATTCTATGAAAAAAATATATCTTGACTTTGCAGCAACTACGCCGACAAAAAAAGAAGTTGTACAAGCAATGAACCCCTTTTTTAGCAATAAATTTGGCAATCCTTCTTCTTTGCATGGTTTTGGTAGGGAAGCGCGCGCGGCAATAGATTTATCCAGAGAAAAGGTTGCATTGTACTTAAATTGTGAACCCGAGGAAGTTATTTTTACATCAGGTGGTACTGAATCAGATAATCTTGCTATTTCAGGAGTAGTTTTTGATTATTTATTCAAGGCTAAAAAGAAACCCCACATAATTATTTCTACAGTAGAGCATCATGCTGTTTTACATACCTGTCAGTATTTAGAAAATAAATCCGAAGCTGAAGTTACTTACATTAAAGTTGATGGTAGGGGGATGGTAAATCCTGAAGATATTAAAAAAGCAATAAAACAAAACACTATACTTATTTCTATAATGTATGCCAATAACGAGATTGGAACAATTGAGCCAATTCGCGAAATTGGCAAAATGATAGAAAAAGAGAATAGAGACAGAAAAAACAAAATCGTATTTCATACAGATGCCGTTCAGGCGGTTGGAAGTTTAAATTGTGATGTAAAATATCTTCATGTTGATTTACTTTCATTATCAGCGCACAAATTTGGTGGGCCCAAAGGAATTGGAGCGTTGTTTGTTAAAAAAGGCATAAAAATTAAAAATCTTATTCATGGTGGGGGTCAAGAATATTTAAAAAGAGCAGGAACAGAAAATGTACCGGGAATTGTTGGGATGGCAAAAGCAGTTGAATTATTAAGAATTAAGAAAATAATTATACTTCGCGACAGATTAATTGATGGTGTGTTAAAAACTATTCCAGATACAATTTTAACCGGACACCCGGAAAAACGGCTGCCAAACTCCGCCAGTTTTTGTTTCAAGTTTATTGAAGGAGAAAGTATTTTGTATAACTTAGATTTGGAAGGCATTGCTGCTTCCTCTGGTTCGGCCTGCACCTCTGGTTCTTTAGAAGCATCTCATGTTTTATTGGCTTGTGGCTTTGATCATAAAACAGCGCAAGGTTCAATTCGTTTTACTCTGGGTGAAAATACGACTAATGAAGAGATTAAGTATGTGTTGAAAGTTTTGCCGCCGATTATTAAAAAATTAAGAAAAATGTCACCTTTTGGGAGGAAAAATGTTTAAATATAATAAAAAATTACTTGAACATTTTAAAAATCCAAAAAATTATGGAAAAATGAAAAATCCTGATGGAGTTGGCAGAGAAGGGAATCCAAAATGTGGCGATGTAATGGAAATGTATATAA
>Ga0066637_10001778_pt1 | contig 14107 bp, 8 predicted proteins | sample CryGeyCG2014_020_FD_62737 | JGI IMG/M metagenome (GOLD analysis project Ga0066637, IMG submission 62737) | Groundwater microbial communities from aquifer - Crystal Geyser CG08_land_8/20/14_0.20 | ecosystem: Environmental > Aquatic > Deep subsurface > Groundwater | place: USA: Utah: Grand County...
AGGGCGGCGTCATTCCGCGCGAGTTTATTCCGGCTATCGAGAAGGGCTGCCGCGAGTCCATGGACAAGGGCGTCATCGCCGGCTATCCGCTGGTCGACATCGAGGTCGAGCTGTACGACGGTTCCTACCACGACGTCGACTCGAGCGAGATCGCCTTCAAGGTGGCGGCGTCTATGGCTTTCCAGGACGCCTGTCGTAAGGCGAGTCCAGTGATGCTCGAACCGATCATGGCTGTCGAGGTGATCACGCCCGAGGACTTCATGGGCGACGTCATCGGCGACCTGTCGTCCAAGCGCGGACAGATCAAGGAGATGCGCGACCGCGGCAACGCCAAGATCGTGGATGCCCTGGTGCCGCTCTCGGAGATGTTCGGCTACGCTACCCAGCTGCGGTCAATGACCCAGGGGCGTGCTTCCTACTCGATGGAGTTCGGTCACTATGACGAGGTGCCGAACAGTATCGCCGAGCAGATTAAGGAAGGTAAGAAGTAGCTGCAGCTTTCGCTGCGGGCGCATTGCGCCTCGCTGAGTAGAAGAATCGAAAAAGACCGTTGGACGGTCGGTGTCTCGATGACATCGCCTCCGACGGTTTTTTTGCGTTGGAATGGTATCCCCGTTGGTCTTTTTTATCTTATTTTTTTCGTCCATGCTATCTTTGCTCCAAAAGGAGCACGATTTAATGTCTTTTTTGGCATGGTCTATGACTAGAAGATTGGGTACTGGCGAATCTGTTTCGCGGCAGGAGCAGGATTCGGAAAGGGAGGCGGTTAGGCAACGTCTTTGGGAAGAGGATCTTTCCTCTAATTTTTTCGATAATTTCGGCGAACCGCAGTCCGTCGAGATGCGTAACGGTCGTATTTCGCTCACCTACGACGGGTTCGGCACGAAGGAAGTCGGCATTACGGAGATGTGCGAGTCCGGGCATTGGGAGATTACGCCGACGGACCGGCAGCGGGAGGAAAAAGACCGGATTCAGGCGGAGTTTCAGTTTGATGGGCTGCCTAATGTCGGAGCCATATGGCGTACGGTTGCCTTTCTAGGCGACGAAAGTTCTAACGCCAAACTTACGGAGGATTTCGATCGACTTCCGTCCAAAGATCAGTCAGATATCATCGAAAAGGTACGGTTATCGGTGCGCTCTCCAGAAAGTTTGGCTGAAGCCAAGATTAAGAGGGCTATTGAGGATGTGTATCACAAGAGAAGAATTGATGAGGCATTGCAGGACATCATTTCCTTGCAGGCACCAGGTGAGATATCCATAGGCTCTCGCGAGAAGAAGGGACAAGAGGAGGTAATGGGGAGCTACGGTGGCGACTCTTGGGGTACTGGTCGTCGTAGGGACGTGATCCGAACAGTTTGGTTTTTGAAGGTTGGCGGTAGGGAGATCGATGGCTTTTTGCCATCAGAGAAATCTATCGGTGGTGTTTCCTTTTTCGTTGACGAAGCCGAGTGCAAGGGCAGGACAGCTCAACAGGTCTGTGACAGACTTCTCGAAAGCAGAAGAGAGACATTGCTCGTTTACTTAGAGCAGGTTCGAGTAGCGAGGACCATTCCTAACGATAGTCGGATCTATGATTTGTCGCCGGAGGAGTGGACTGAGCGGTATGTCAAGTCTCTGGAGAGCCTGCAGGCCGAAGTTCGGCAGAATTGGCAAAAGGAGGAGAGTGAAAAACTGCAGCAATTGCGTCTGGAGCGAGAGATTTACGAGACTGCGGTAGTGCATCTGAAAAAGGCTCGTGAGGATGTGTCGGTTGCCGAGCAGCGTGCCAAAATCAATCGGGTAAATTTGGACGAATTGAGCAGGCCTAACTGGGGAAAGATCGGCTACGAATCTTCTGAAGAAATGGATGAACATGCGGACGAAATGGAACGGTATTCCTTAGCGATAGGGGAGCTGGTGACCAAACGGCTTCGGGAGCGCGGGGAGACGGAGGTTGCCGCAGTCAAGTCCAAGGAGGCGGTTCAAGTGGAGTCGCGTGAGATTGTGGAGGGGCCAGCCTCGCCGGCACCCTGTTTCTTCATGGCATCAGCCAGGATAGGTTTGAGGCTTACGGACGCAAGCCAGGTGAGGGCTTCGGTCTGCGAGTTGCCGGGCAATCTTTGTACCTGCCCGGCGGCCGGTCGGTGGTCGGTATGGCTTTTCGGAGCATAAAAAGCAGGTATCAAACGAATATCTTTACCGTCGGACTGTCTCCGGTTGGAGGTCAAAGAATTCCGACCAGTGTTGACAGGGGCGGCGCGGAGTTGTTGGCTCTGGTGGACGAACCGGACCGATGGCAGGTTGGCTGGACGGAAAAAAAGGACGGACGACCATTCAATTACTGCCTAGCCAACGTCAAGGGCGTCACCTGCGTAAGTTCGGATGGGTATGTTTCTAATGATAAGGGCTGGGACAGGGATGATGGACAGGGGCCGACTGCCGAAGAAGTGTTGGTGGCACATGGACTTTCTGTTGACGAAGTTCGAACGTCAGAATCGGGTGAAACTGGCGAGGATGAGGAGGCGATGAGGTTGCGTGATGGTGAAAGTTTAGCTGTCCCGAATGGTCGGGATGCCGTAACACCGGAGTCTCGGAAGATCGATGCACACGAAGCCGATAGGTTTAAGGCGGAAGCACTGGATAAGTTGAGCCTAGTTGAAGCCGTGCTTAAAGCGATGCCAGAGCAAGACAAAAGAGCTTCAAAGAAGATTCCAGCCCTTTTAAGGGAGGTGGTTGAAATGAGAAACTCCCTTGAACAAAAGGCTATTAGAAATGAGTCGGCAAAAGATCGGGCAGAAAATAGGGTCAGTGATTTTATGGAGAGAATGAGGACTCTGTCCCGCTCAAACAGCGCCGCTTCGTCAGGAATGGAGGATGTGGAGGGCAGCTGGTATGACAGACTGTTTGAACTTTGGTCTGAGGTTCCGCAGGCAGTCGTTGCGGAGACTGAAGGTTTTGACCTCAAAGACAAACACGGTGAGTTAGTCGCGTCTGTCAGAAGGAGGCTTCTTGAAGAGATCGGCAATCTTCAGGCCGGGGGAAAGCTTGATTTGAAGAGTTTGATCGACGACGAAGCAGAATCACTGTTGGAGTAGTTTGGGATCGCTTTTCATTCGGACGGTCGGTGTCTCGATGACATCGCCTCCGACGGTTTTTTGGCCAAGCATTTTTTTTGGAGTCAGATATTGCTTTGTGCCTTTTCTGTCATTTCAGGCCGAGACTTTTTTCTGTCATCTCGAAATCGCATTCCTTCTTAAATTGTCATCCCGGAATCACAACCCTTCTTATTATGTCATCCCGGACCTGATCCGGGATCCAGGGTCCGATCTTTTTTCTTCTTGGTCCCAGCTCTCCGCCCGGGACGAAAATGTTTTGTCTGTTATTTCAATCCTTTTTACGTATCTGTTGTCACGGAACTGCATTCCTTCTTAGCTTGTCATCTCGGGCCGAGACCCGGGATCCACGATCCGATCCGATCCGATCTATTTGCGGGACCGTCCCGAAGGGGGTCCGGGGCGCGAGCCCCGTCCCATCGCGGAGCGGAGCCGGGGGTCTGGGGGAGAGGATCTTCCCCAGTTGAAGAGAATCAATCTAGGTTTTTATGGAGATGAAATCTCCATAAACTGAAAAGGGGTTCTGGGTTTTGGGTCAAGGTCGAGCCGCAGGAGAGGCCTGAACTGCTTCAGGCCGATACAGCGAGACCGGCGGCGATGTTCACCCGATCCGATCTCCGCCCGTCCGAGCATGACGGAGGTGCCGGGGCGTAAGCGAGACGTTCCGGAGGACGCCGCGAACGCAAGGCCGAAGGCCGCGTCGGAGCGGCGAGTCGAGCGCCGCCCGCGGCAACCCCGGCAAGCGCAGGCAGGGCGGGCGGTTTCTTCCCTCCACTTCTTTGACAAGACAAAGAAGTGGAGCCGGGGTCCCTAGGGGGATGGAATCCCCCTAGGTTTTAGAAAAATTCTGGGTCCCGGCTCTCGGGCCGGGACGACAGAGGAGAAAATTCTAGATTTCGACTCAAGAGTCGGGATGACACGGCAATGAAAATTAAAAACCACCGGACAGCCGGTGATTTTTCTGAAACAAATTTTCGTCAACTACTTCACACGACCCTTGCCGGCGCCGTAGGTATCCTCGATGAGCGAGGTGGTAAGCGGCGGCTGCGACAGGGTAAATTTTTCGTCGATATCCTTGTCAGTCGCATCAAGAGTCGTAGCGTCAACCAAAGTCGGAATGCGGTCGCGTTGGCTGGCGGTCGGAACGATTGTCACGTCGAAGCCGACTTCGACCTGATCGACCGTCTTGGGTAGCCAGTTGAGCCGCCAGACAATATTTCGTTCGGCCGAATCGTAGCTGACTTCGCCGGCGCCGACCTGAGAGCTGCCGGTCCAGCTGACGTTGTCCGGCAGGTTTGCCGACAGTTTCAGGTCCGTCAGGTCGTGGAGCGAGTTGGTGACCGTCCAGACGGCTCGGTAGGTGGTCGGCTGGTCGACTTCCGGAGGCAGGGGTCCGGAACCGACCGGCACGCCCTCCTCGTCATAGAACCAGACAGCAGCGGAAAGCGTCGTGTCGCTCAGCACCTTGGCCGTAATCGGCTGTGACTTGGTGATCCTGTCGACAACGTCCCCGTCTACCGACTTTACTTCGGTCTCCACCCAGCCGATCAGCGACAGGTTTTCAGCTTCAGTCGGCGGTTCGGCCGAAAGGGGAACGGAAAATTGGATGACTCCCTCCTCGCCGGCCTCGATTCGCGCCAGGGACGGTATCTGCCTGGACGTCCAGGTGATGCGGCCGTCATTCAGCTGTCCGTTGGATTCGTCCTCGAGCTCGTTCCAGAGCACAAGTCCGGCCTCAGGTGACGGGTTCAGTTGGACCGATATCCTTACGTTGCCGAGGCTGGCCTCGCCGGTGTTGCGGTAGCTGATCGAGTAACGGAGAAGATCCCCCAGTCGGACGGCCTGTTCTTCGGATCGTCCGTTCAGCACCATAGCGGCCACCAGTTCGCCCTGCAGCACTTCGGTCGTGACCGACGCTTCGATCTGCGGCACGAAGCTTTCGGTCGCGTCGGTATAGCCGGCAGATGCGGTTACCGTCACGTCGCCATGCGCCTCGGAGGCGAAGGCACCGGTAACCTTCACCGATCCGGTGCCGTAGGGTTCGACCGTGCCGAGCCGCCAGACGGCATAGGTTTCGTCGGAGGCGGACGGATCGCTCGATTCGGGGATGAATTCCGGCGGGTAGGACGCGACGACAGCGGCATTCTCGATCTGACGGTTAGATTCGTTGCGGTAGCTGAATGTCAGCTCGACCTGGTCGCCGGGCAGTGACTTTCCCGGACCTTCCGCCTGGATTTGCATGACCGACCCGACAGTCGATACGCCTCTGGTCGTGACCTTTTGGAATTCGGAACTGAAGTTGGCCGGACGGTAGGTGATGATCGCCTGGATGTCGTGTTCGGTATCGAGCGGCGAGAGCAGGGAACCGGTGAAGGTCAGCTGGCCCCGTCCCCACGGCGGCAGGGAACCGATCAGGTAGGTGTGTCCGTCCTCCAGCTCCGGTTCCGAGGATGTCAGGAAGAATCCGTCGAGCAGGCGCAGTTCCAGCACGGCCGTGCCGAGCGGGGTGTCCGAGGCGTTCTTGTAGCGGACGACGAATTCGGTCTCCGCGCCGCTTTCGGTTTCGTCCGGTCCGTCGATCGACATTGTGACCTGGTCTCCGGTAAAGCTCGGTTTCGAACCGCCGAAGAACAGCAGACCGATCCATGAAGCAGCGGCCAGCACGGCCGTGAAGATCAGCAAACCGATCAGAATCTTTTTCGGGGTGGAATGGCGGACCTTCTCGAGACGAGACATGTCCTCGTCGCCATCCTTGTCCGAGTCCCGGTCAAAGTAGATATCGGTCAGCTCCCTTTCGATCTCGTCGCTGTCGACGGACGACATCTCTTTGACTGTTTCCGTCGGCAGGACGGCGGACTCGTCGGCGACCTTCGGGACCGTCTCTTCCGATATTACGATCGGCGTTTCCGGCTTAGTCTCGGGCATGACGGAGTCGGTCGACGGTTTGACGGCTGATTTTTTGGAGGGCCTCACGTTCGATTCGGTCGTCTTTTTCCGGCGTGGCCTTCGCGGCTTCGCAGGTGTTTTCGGTTTTGGGTCTTTTTCCTCCTTCTTTCTGGGCATAGTTGAAAAGCTAGCGGATCGGCATCTCTCCCATGACGCCGAAGAAAAGGTCGTGGGTCAGCGTTTCCTCGGCGACCTCGCGGCCGCGTTCGTCGGTCTCATGGTCGGGCGATGACCAAACCGTGGAAAAGCCGCGCGGCAGGTCAACCGTAGAGACCAGTTCGGCCGGTACGGCTCCGGACTGCTTCTGGACCAGCAACGAGTAGTTGAGTCGTCGGCTTTCGCTGCCGTTGGTCAGACTGGCGTAGAGCGAGGAGATCAGGTTGCCTTGCGGACCCTGAAGTTCGACGGTGCCCGGAGGAAGCTGATAGGTGAGCGTGAACTCGCTGGTCTGGCCCGGATCTGTCTGCACCCAGTTGCCGAAGACGGTCTTGCCGTTTTCGGTCGATGTCCGCGTACCCGAGCGTCGGTCCAGCAGTTCCTCATCTTGAGCGCGAGCCAGGACCGGATCCTGGACGTAGTCCGGATCGGGAAGCTTGAACAGCTTGGGATCCGGAGCCTCGAATCCTTCAGCCTCGACTAGCGTACTGCCTAGCGGTACGTAGACGCGCAGGTAGTCGACGTTGCGCACTCCGGTGAAGTCATCGCCCCTGAGTCCATTGTGGGTTCGGCTGACGGTCAGCGTGACCAGCACCGATCCGTCGGCCAGTACCTTGGCGTCATGCCTGATCCGTTCGGTCATGACCGCATCGGTCTTCTGTCCGGCGATGTTGGAGTGGATCACCTGCAGGTAGTCGCCGGGGGAGGTCCTGATCTCGCCCGACCAGCCCAGATCGACCGAACGGTTCTGCATGTCCGGATCGCTGAACCACATCTGGATCTCACGGTCGGTCAGCGAGTCGCTAACCGCCTCGGCCAGCGGCAGGTAGTCGTCACGTTCGGCGTTCATGACCCGTTCGAGGATGATGGGCGCCAGATCGGAGATGATCTGCTTCGGTCGGTTTTCCTCTCGGTCATAGTCGATCTCGACTTCGCGCTGCGTTTCGGTCATGAAGTTGTCGGACGACAGTGTGACTTCGTATTTCGGCATTTCGACCGGACCGACCACGGACAGCAGCCGTTCCATCACGCTGGCGTTGATCGCGATCACTCCGTCCACGGTCGGGCCGCCGCTCTTCTCGTAGAACCAGGCCAGACGTTGGGCCGAGGTGGGGAAGTCGGGCGACCAGTTAGCGTCCTGAAACTGCCAATGCGGGTTGATGAGACGCAACGGGCGTGGAGCGATCAGTTTTTCGGTAAGAGACCCCTGCAGGTCATACGATCCGCCGCCCGGTATCTCGAGATTTGTCACCTTGCCTTGGCTTACGTCGAGCAGGGCGAAACTGCCGATGAAGCCGCCGGTCGGCCTCAGTTCGGAGTCGTTCTGGAAGACCAGCAGGTAGCGTCGCGGCTGCTCCGAGCCGACCAGCAGGGCCAGGAAGCCGGCCATGTGGGTGAGCTGGTCCATGCCGCCGACGAGCCGCGGCAGTTCTGACTTGGCCTGATCTAGCGTGTCGCGGTATTCGACCGGAAGCGATTCCGGGGACATCAGGGCTACGGCCTCGTTGGCGCGTATTAGATGGGGCATGGCCCGAGAGAGCTGTATCTCGAGTCCTCGCAGTTTCTCCGACGGCGAAACGTCAGACTTCAGTACGTCGAGTCCCGAGGCCAGCTTTCTGCCGCCGGCCGACAGCTGATCGCCGACCACGAGCATCAGTCCGGCCGTCGAGACGTCGCTCGACGGAATCACCGATCCGGCGGCGGTCAGTATGGATGACAGGATGCCGAGTCGGCTTTTTATCTGTACGAAATGCTCCTCTGCCTGACGGAAGGCCGCTTGGACCCCATCGAAGTCGCTGGTTTGGGCGGCGGTCTGTGCTAATTTCAGACTCTCCATGGCCTGCAGTCCTTGGGCCACAGCGTCGGTCCTGATCAGGCTCAGTGAGCCGAACGATCTGTAGATGCCGAGCGGCAGCAGTACGGCCAAGGACAGCGAAGCAATGGCCCAGACTGGCTTCAGGCGCAGACGGGGTAGGGCCAATCCGGTCGGCAGCAGACTGCCTAGGTTCGGCTTGGGCAGGCGGACGACCGGTAAGGTCGGTAGTTTCAGCTTGGTCGCAGGTCTGACTATCGGTCCGGCGACGGCGATCGGCGGCATCTCGGCAGCCGGACTCTTGGCCGGAATGGGGAGCAGAGAAAGTAGAGGCTGCAATGTCAGCCGATAGATGAGCACCACTACGGTTTGCAGCAGGGCCAGGACGGTCAGCTCGGCCATCGGGTGTCCTTCGAAGAAGTTTCGGATAGTGAGAGTCACCGCATGGACCAACGTCAGGGCCTCCTTCGGCGGCAGGTCGCGCCAGCCTCGGGGCCGGATCGAGACTGACCGATGACGCATCTCCTTCAGGTAGATCCGTTCGTCGAGCATCATCTGCCATCTGTACGGCAGGCGGCGTTTGGTCTGGGCCGGCTTGATCTTTTCTGGTTGTGGGGCCGGATGAGTCTCAATCGACGGCGGTTTGAGGTCTATGACGAACGGAGAAAAGCGGCGCTCCCTTTCGGGTCGTCGTATCTCCTCCGTCCGCGACAGTTCCTGGACTGCGGCGTCGGTGTCGTCAGGCTGTCTGTTGATGTCGTTCATCGTTCTTTTGTAGGTTCTGTTCGTAGACGGTCAGCGTGCGGGCGGCCGTATCGCGCCAGCTGTAGCAGGCACACTGGATTCTTCCGGCCTCGATCAGTTTGGTTCGCAGTCCTTCGTCGTCGGCCAATTGTGACATGGCCGCGGCCATCGATTCGATGTCCTCCGGGTCGAAGTAGAGCGCAGCCTGGCCCAGCGTCTCCGGCAGGCACGATCGGTTCGAGGAGACGACCGGCAGTCCGTAGCTCATCGCCTCGAGCGGTGGGATGCCGAATCCCTCGCACAGCGACGGGAAGACGTAGAACGACGCGTTGCGATACAGGTCGGCCAGTTCCTCGTCGCTGGCCCGTCCGAAGAACGTCACCCCCAGGCCGAGTCGTTCGCGAGTCATCTCCTTCTGCAGTCGTTCGTAGAAGTAGTCGTTGGCTCCGACCAGCACCAGTCCGAAGTCCTCGTGGCCCTGTCGGCGGAAACGGTCGAATCCCTTGACCAAACGTTCCAGGTTCTTGTGCGGATAGGCACTGCCGACGTAGAGGGCATAGGGTTTTTTTGGTCCGACGGACGTCTCGGCAGGTTGGTTTTCTTTTTGGTTTTCGCTGAACTTTTCTGAGCAGGCGCAGCCGGTTACGACGATCGACTTGTTTTTTGTCTTCGGAAAGAGTCGCTCGATCTCCTTTTTGGTCGTTTCGGAAACGGTCAGGATGGTCTTAGCCCGTCGGAGAGCGCTGGCCATGACCAGTCGGTAGGCTAGGTACTTCAGTCGGTAGGTCAGTGGGTTGAGAGTCGTCGAACGGACGGTCGGAAAGTGGAGCAGAATCAGGTCATGCACAGTCGTGACGAACGGCCGGCGGTACAGCAGGGGCACGTTGAAGTGGGGGAAGTGCATCAGGTCCAGGCGGAAGCGGCGCAGAAACAGCGGATAGAGGACCTGTTCATGCAGAGAGTAGCAGCGGTATTCGGCCAGCTCCTTGCGGAAGTTCGGCGCCGTCGGCCGGTAGTCGTCGAAGTTTTCCCGGCGCAGGAAAATGACGTATTCGTTCCGGTCGTCAATCCGTTCGAGGTGAGCGATCAGCTCGCTGACGTAGCGCCCCAGGCCCTTGCCGATTGTGCCGTAGAAACGGGCGTCGATGCCGATCTTCATGATCATCTTCAGCTAGTTCCGGATGCCTAAGGGCATCGTCGTGCCGGATCCGAATGCAATACGCATATTATAGCAGAAGGTGTGTCGGGATTTAAGGGTAGTTCGATTCGTGCAGTCACGTAAGTTTGTTGCGACCTTGTCGCCGCTCCCAGATTGGGTATGCTGACCTTAGATGGGTGCGTAACTCGGCGTAAATAAACCCAACAGTTATGCAGAATGAAGAGCTCTATCGAAAATATCTTTCTGGGCGTCATTGGGATAGTCATTTTACCGCTTACGCCCAGGGATTCGCCGACTTTCTGCTCTCGAACGGTTTTGCGGGCCGTCTGGTCGATCTTGGCTGCGGCAGCGGTCGAGATGTGGTCGTCTTTCGCAGTCGGGGGATCGAAGTCTTGGGCGTTGATCTCTCCGCAGAGGAGATTGCGACGGCCAGGTCAGGGTATCCGAATTGCCAGTTTGAGGTTGGTGATGCCGAACAATTGAATTTTGACGACTGTAGCATCGGAGCCCTTTTCATGATCAACGTGGTGCACTACTTGGATAAGCATCGAGCCCTTGAGGAGGCTTGTCGCGTGCTCAAGCCCGGCGGTTTCTTCCTGATTCATTTCAACACCATGATAGCGGACCAGGACGGTAGGGTTGACTACGCGCAGGACGAGTCGGAGATTCTTAAGCTGACCAGGAATTTTGAGGTCGTTAGGAAGAATTCGCTCGTACGGGTGGATTCGCGTCCGATTGTTCATACGCATGCGATTCTCGAGCTGATTCTGAAAAGGCCGTTAGGTTAATCTGAATGGCGATAACAAGAAAAGCCGCCTTGAGAGGGGCGGTCTTTTTCGACCGTCTTTTGTCTCTGATCGGAATCGGCTTGATTGTTTTTGCCCCCCCGATAAACTTCTTTTGAAGTGATTAACTTCCGCTAACTGATCAGTTTTTAACTGAAATTATGAGTGAATCAAGGGGTACGCCAATCGAGGGAGTGAATGGATGGACAGAGGAGGAAACTGAAGCTCACAACAAAGAGGAAGTCGAACGAAATTGGGGAGAAATTTCCAGTCGTTGGGCAAATTTTATGAAGGAAAGAGGAGAGGGAGAGAAGGGGGCGACGAACGAAGATTGGGACCAGCTGCGTGAGGATTTGCTGTCCGCACTAAAGGTAGATGGGTGGAACAGGGGGAAGGGAAATGGCAAAAGATATGACAGGGAGTTGGATATGAACTTAAGTAGTGAAGAAGTGAAAACGATTACCTTCTTGCAGTTGCCGTCATATTTTGATGGACTGGACAGTTACGATCGGGAACAATGGATGGAAGGTGATGTGCCGACTCCATGTCCGGAATTGAAGCGAATCGTCTTGTCTAAGGGTCCTGACGGTAAGTGGATTGAGGTTGGTGAGTGATTGGTGTTTTGAACAGACGTTTCGAGTGCCGTAATTAGGAAAAATAAAAAGACCGCCCTGATGGGCGGTCTTTTGCCTGTTCGAATTCAAGGTTTGATTTCGGCGAAGATGCGTTCCAGTCGGTCGGCACTGCGGTCCCAAGTGAACCGGCCGGCTCGGGTCGGTCCGGCCAGGCGGAGATGCCTTTCGAGACCGGTATCGTTCAGGGCGGCACCGATGGCCCAGGCGATCTCTTCGGTTCGGTCGGGATTGACCAGCAGCCCGGCGTCGCCGACCACCTCGGGCAGGGAGGTCGTGCTGCTGGCGATGACCGGCGTGCCGCAGGCCAGCGCTTCGAGCGCCGGCATGCCGAAACCTTCGTAGAAAGACGGGTAGACGAAGGCTGATGCGGCCGAATAGAGCGCCGGCTTGTCGTCCTCGTCGACGTAGCCCAGAAATTTGATCCGGTCTCGCTTGCGGGCCATTCCGACGGCCCTGAAGATTCGCTCATGCAGCCAGCCACGTCCGCCGGTCAGTATCAGTTCGGTCTCGCCCGTGTCGGCCAGGTCGAAGGCCCGGATGATTCCGGTTACGTTCTTGCGCTGCTCCAGCGTGGCCAGAAACAGGACGAACCGTTCGGGCAAGCCGTATTTCTTTCGCGTGCCGGCGGTCTCGACGGCGGCAAGCGGACGATATAGATTGGTGTCCACGCCGGGGCTGACCACGCGTATTCGGTCAGCGTCTAGGCCGAACGTCTCGGTCAGGTCCTCCTTGGTGTGTTCCGAGACCGCGATCACCAACATCGCCCGGTTCAGCATGCGCCGGAGTCCGGCCAGCCGGTTGCGCAGCAGGTGCTTGCGGGAGAAGAACTCCGGATGCCGGACGAAGGACAGGTCATGGACCGTCAATGCGTATGGACGGCGGGTCGCCAGGAAGTTCAGGTCCGGCAGGTAGGCCAAGTCGAACTCGCCGACCATCTCCTCCAGTCTGGGTCGGCCGGCCAGGGAGACGGATAGGTTTATCAGACGGTTAGGCCGGCGGAAGAAGTGATGGGTGATCGAGCCGTTCGGCGGCGGAACGTCGGTCGGAAACGGCAGTCTCGAGGAATTGCAAAAGAGGGCGTATTCGTGCGCCCCCCCTTCCGCCAAGCGCCGCATCAGGTGCAGCGTGTAGAGCGGCACTCCGGTCCTCTGCGGATCTAGGAGTGGCCGGATGTCGACCGCAATTCTCATGGCCTAGTTCGTTATCTTCAGACCCGGCTCGACTCTAAGCAGCCGGTCGGGCGACTTCATCAGGAAATCCTCCTCGTTCCTGAGGTGCTCCTGATAGGCGTCGCGGACGAAGTCCTTGATTCGTCTCTTGAAGACGCTCGTGTCGAACTGCTCGGCGTGTCGGCGGATTTTCTGCGGATCGAATTTTTCCGGCTCGAACCTGATCACGCAGTTGGCCAGCTCCTCCCAGCTCTGGTCCTCCAGGAAAGTTCCGGTCATTCCATCGACGACCGTCTCGAGCGCCCCGCCGCGCCGATAGGCGATGACCGGGCGGCCGGCGGCCATGGACTCGACTGGCGTGATGCCGAAGTCCTCGTCCTGCGGATGGAGGTAGGCGATGGCCCGGGCATACAGCTCCGCCTTCTGCCGTTCGTTGACCTTGCCGACGAAATCGACGTTCGGTCTGGCCATCCGGCGCAGCGCCGAGAAGGACGGTCCCTCGCCGAAGATCTTGAGCGGAATGCCGAGCTTGTTGAACGCCCTGATCACGACGTCGAACCTCTTGTAGGCCACCAGCCGACCGCCGGCCAGGTAGTAGTCGTCGATCCGCGGGGAGATGGAGTAGTTATGAGTGTCGACCGGCGGATGTATGACGGTGCTGTCGCGTCGGTAGTACTTGGCGATTCGGTGGCGGACGGCCTGTGAGTTGGCCACGAAGCGGTCGACCCGGTCGGCGGCGTTGCGGTCCCAGGAGCGGATGCTCGACAGCAGCAGCGGCATTATCGACCTGACCGGACGCGGCAGCCCGATCTCGTTGACGTAGGTATGGGTGTCGGACCAGAGGTAGCGGGTCGGCGTGTGGCAGTAGCTGACGTGCAGCGTCTCCGGCTTGGTGATGACGCCCTTGGCGAAGGCTGACGTGCTCGACAGCACCAGGTCGAAGTCGTTGAGGTTATGCCCTTCGGTCGCCGCCGGCATGAGCGGCATGAGCCACCTGAAGTGCCGTCTGGAGAAGGGGATCCGCTGCAGGAAAGATGTCCTTATGTCGCCGCGGAAGGTTTTCCCGAAGCGTTTCTCGTCGTGCAGCAGCGCGAAGATCGGTGCCTTGGGCCAGACCTCGTGAAAGGTCTTGAAGACGCGTTCGGCGCCGCCGTCTTGGATCAGGTAATCGTGGACTAGGGCGATTTTCATGTGGTAGGTCGGTCAGTCAGGCTCTCATGATCAGCATCGCTGGTCTTTTTTCTTTGCGCATTGTCTCTCGACGGTCAGGCGGTCGGCGGACGGGTCAGGATCACGATCGGCGTCTTGATCAGGATCGACAGGTCAAGCCAAGGTGACCAATTCTCGATGTAGTAGGTGTCGAGATGGATCTCGTCTTCGAACGACAGGTCGCATCTTCCGGAGACCTGCGCCAGGCCGGTGATTCCGGGCTTTATGGTAAAGACGCGTCGGTGATGTTCCTTGTACTTTTCGACCTCCTCCGGCAGGTGTGGCCGAGGACCGACGAGCGACATGTCGCCCTTCAACACCAGGAACAGTTCGGGCAGCTCGTCGATCGAGTACTTGCGGATGAAGCGGCCAACTCGGGTGACACGCGGGTCGTCCTTG
>Ga0066637_10001785_pt1 | contig 14086 bp, 10 predicted proteins | sample CryGeyCG2014_020_FD_62737 | JGI IMG/M metagenome (GOLD analysis project Ga0066637, IMG submission 62737) | Groundwater microbial communities from aquifer - Crystal Geyser CG08_land_8/20/14_0.20 | ecosystem: Environmental > Aquatic > Deep subsurface > Groundwater | place: USA: Utah: Grand County...
GAAACCAAATCGTAACCTTCATTTAGTTTTTTAAGAAAATTTGGGATCTCTTTTGGATCGTCTTGCAGGTCGGCATCCATGGTAATCACAATATCGCCTCGGCAATTATCGAAACCGCTTTGAAGAGCAATAGATTTGCCGAAATTGCCCCGATGTTTTATGATTTTTACATTAGGGTCTTTTTGATGAAGCTTGACTGCGGTTCCAAAAGTCCCGTCTACTGACCCGTCATCAATGAAAATTATTTCGTAAGAACATCCCAATTTCTTTATTTGGTCGACTATTTCTTGATATAAAATAGTTATCGATCTTTCTTCATCTTTCGCCGGAATAACAAAAGACAACATTGGTTTTTGCATCGAGAATATAATATCATCTTAGGTGTGATAAAGAAAATAATCCTGTTAATTGTGCCTCTGGTGTTTTTGATTGTAGGCATAGTAACAATTCGTGATTATGGAATCAATTGGGACAGTCCTTATCGTTTCAATCGGGGACAGGCCTATTTTTGGTACTTCTTAACCGGAAAGAAAAATTATAATGGTCTTCCTGATTTCAAAATATCTTTCTGCACATCTGGAAATTTAGATTTATTTACAAAGTGTAAAGACAAAGGCGAAAGTCGCAGCTATTATCAGTATGATTCATATGATTTTAGTTACTGGATTGTAAACGACAGCGGTCATCCGCCCCTTGGTGACATTCTGGCGTCTTTAAGCAATTATATTTTTTATCAAAAATTTGGACTAGTTAATGATGTATTCTCGTACCATATTTTCATTGTTGTTTCGAGTTTTTTGTTAGTTTTGGGTATTGCTTACTTTGTAAAGTCCGAATTTGGAATATTTCCCGCTATAGTGAGTTCTATAGTCCTTGCCGGCTACCCGTTATTTTTTTCAGAGTCCCATTTTAATGTTAAGGATCCGCCGGAGACTGCATTTTTTGGCTTGATGCTGATATTTTTTTACCGGGGCATTGTAAAAAACAATTGGAAATATATTCTTATTTCTTCATTTGCGACCGGACTTGCCTTGGGAATAAAATTAAACATTGTCTTTGCGATTTTTATAGTCGGGCCATGGCTTATTTACTATCTTGTTAAAAAACTTTCTCCCGGGCTGTCTTTTAAGAAATTTTTAATATTTTGCAAAGAAAGAGCGATTCTTATTATTTCCCTTATTATCTATTTACCAATCAGTTTAGGTATTGTCTATGCTACCTGGCCTTTTCTATGGCGAGATACATTAAGGAATGTTTTTAAGATATTGGGTTATTACCAGCAGATAGGAATAGGTACTCCTGTTGAACTGACCGGCTACATTTTTAAAGGTTGGAATTTGTATCCCGTCTATTGGATATTAGTTACAACATCAATTCCTGTTTTAATTCTATTATTTTTGGGTCTTATATTTTCTATTTTTTCGAAAAAAATTAATAAATCGGGTTTTTCTTTATTTATAATTTTATGGTTTTTAACTCCAATCATAAGAGTAAGCCTGCCGAATACAGATATATACGGCGGGGTGAGACAAATTATGGAGTTTATTCCTGCTCTTGCCATTCTTTGCGGTATTGGAACATATGCCCTAATTAATATTTTCAAAGAAAATAGTTTAAAACCAGTTGTCTATTTTTTGATTATTACCTCCCTGTCATTCTCTCTTTTTGAGATGATAAAAATTCATCCTAACGAGAACATTTATTTTAATCAAATAGTTGGAGGTTTAGAGGGAGCAATGGAAAAGAACATTCCTTATTGGGGCAATACTTACGGTAATGTTTATTTACAGGGTGTTAAGTGGATTAATGAAAATGCTGAAAAAGGAGCTAAAGTTGCTTTGCCGATAGGCTATATTAGTAGTATTCCGAGAACCATGCTTCGAAGCGATATCGATTGTAGTAAACCAAATTGGACCGGACCAAATCGCGGTGGCGAGTACGGGATCGAAATGTATTTTGAATGGCCGGCGAAATACTGGTACAGTTTTCAATATTATGATAAATACCTCGATCCTGTTTATGTGTATTCGGTTGATGGTGTATCTCTTCTTAAGATATGGAAAAACGACCTAGAACATACAAAAACCGAATTTAGAAAGGAATTAGTTTATAAACCAGCCTTCGTAAAACTTGAAAGAAATGCGCTTAACGAACAGCTAAAAATTGACATAGGTAAGGAAATTTTCTTAACCAGACTTGAGATTAATCATTCGAATGCAAATTGTAAAAACCAGGTTTGGGGATATGTTGCTATTTCATCAGACGGTATAAACTGGAATAAGGAAGTCGAACCCATAACTTTATCCCAAGCCACAATGTCTGGGGCAGACGGAAAAATAACAGGTTGGAGTGATACAAATTTTGTTTATCTTTTTGCCGGCAAAATGGCACGGTACATAATACTGGATCCGCAGATGGAAAATTCCTGTTATCTTAAAGACTACTCTGTCAAGGTTATGGGTTTGGAAACCTTACCCTGATGATTATTTGAGTTTTTGTGAAAGAATACTCAGTGTGTCTATGTCCTGCTGGGAGAGAAGCCAGAAGGCAGAATTGGCAGGAAAGTGATCCCTCATTTTGTCTAAGATTGGTTTATATTTGGCAAAGAGAGTTAAAACTAATTCCTTGTCTTTATTATTACCATTTACCACACTTTCGGCTAGAATTCCTGCCTGATAAGCAAGTCTTTGAGAGGAGTTTGCGAAGTCTAATTGGTTTTTGTTTTCGACGAGACTTACGAATTCCGAAACTCTTTTTTCAAGCAAAATTTGTCTATAGGAAAATTTGGCTTGGCGGGAAAACTTAAAGAATTCCGTTATTTTCTCTTTTAATCTTTTGAAAGTGTAACCTGAGCTTCCCGGAAGCGTTTGCTGAACAGGAAGGCCGAAAGATTCGGGTGACTGAGCCACAGAGATAAGAGGGAAAACCAGCAAAAATGGAATAACTAAAAAAAGAAAGGTCAATCTAAACCTGCTTGGCATAAGAGAATTATATAATGATGTGTTATTATTTGACAAGGAATGGAAAAAATATGATTTCGGTGATAGTAACTACCAAAAATGAGTCGGTGCATTTACCTAGCCTTTTAGAGAGTCTTTCGGAGCAGAAATACAAAGATTTTGAAGTGATTGTTGTAGACAATGGATCTGTTGATGGAACTAAAAACATTGCTAAAAAGGCTGGCGCGAGAGTGTTTGACAAAGGACCGGAAAGATCGTTTCAAAGAAATTTTGGTGTTCAAAAAGCAAAAGGAGAGTATGTGCTTATATTGGATGCAGATATGATGTTGACGGAAGATGTTCTTAAAGAATCTGTAGCTAAGTTTGAGAAAAACTCGAAGATTGGAGCTTTGATTATTCCCGAAAAATCTTTTGGGATTGGTTTTTGGGCCAAATGTAAAGCATTTGAGCGAGAATTTTATGTAGGGGATGAAACAATCGAAGCTCCCAGATTTTTTAAAAAATCTGTTTTTGATGAGTTTAGTGGTTATGATGAAAAAATAACCGGACCTGAAGATTGGGATTTGCCGCTACGAATGAGAAAGGCCGGGGTAGAAATTGGGAGGATAAGTAGTTATATTCTCCATAACGAAGGTAAATTTTCACCGATAAAATCGGCGAAGAAAAAATTTTATTATGCTTCGCATGCAAAGGTCTTTCTTAAAAGACACCCTGAACAAGTTTTTACTGTCGGAAACTTGGTTTTTCGGCCCGTCTTCTTCAAAAAGTGGGAAAAAATACTTTCGTACCCGATACTGTCTTTTGGAATGATAATAATAAAAGTTGCAGAAAGCCTCGGGGCTTTGGCAGGGGCGATTTGGTCTGGTATAATTCGGAGTAAGTAATTTTATGGAGGAAATAATAAAAAACAAAACAATTTTAGTTACCGGAGGAACGGGTTCTTTTGGCAGGATGCTTGTGTCAAAACTTGTCAGGATGCCTGTCAAAGAGATAATTGTTTTTTCCAGGGATGAAGATAAGCAGGGAGAGATGCGCCAAGAGTATAAAGGAGAGGATAAAATACGTTTTGTTTTGGGTGATGTCAGGGATTTTAGGAGTGTCAGAAACGTTGTGAGAGGTGTAAATTATGTAATTCATGCGGCGGCTCTCAAATGGATTACGGAAATTGAATATAACGTTTGGGAGGGAGTAAAAACGAACGTTATTGGAGCAGAGAACGTTATAGAAGCTGCCAAGGATGAGAATATAGAGAAAGTTGTGGCTCTTTCGACGGACAAGGCGGTGGAACCCGTGAATGCTTACGGGATGGCCAAAGCGCTTCAGGAAAGACTGATGACTACAGCTAATTTGTATAAAGATGGGACAAGGACGGTGTTTGTTTCAACTAGATATGGGAATGTCTTGGGATCAAGAGGTTCGGTAGTTCCACTTTTCAAATCTTTGATTGATCGGGGAAAGCCACTTACGATAACTGATCCCACAATGACGAGGTTTATGTTGACTCTTAATAAAAGTGTTGATCTGGTTCTTAAAGCATTAAGAGACGGCGTTGGGGGAGAGGTTTTTGTAAGGAAAATGCCGGGACATACAATTGGCCAGCTGGTAGAGGTTATGTTGATGAATCTTCCTGAGGCTAAAAGAAAAGTTGAAGTAATTGGGATTAGGCCGGGTGAGAAATTACACGAGTCTTTAATCGGCCCTTCTGAATCTGTAAGAACTGTCGAGTTTGGTGATTATTATATAATCTTGCCGCAAATAAAAATTGAAGCGGTTGAGAAAAAGTATAGCGGAATGGGAAGGTTGAAAGAGTTTCGTTACTCCTCTGATACAACAGAGCAGTTGAGTAAAGACCAGCTTCGCTTGATATTGAGAAAAGAGGGTTGGATTTGATTTATGAAGATAGGAATTACAGGGGCGGCCGGTTTTTTGGGCAGCGACCTTGTTGGGAAACTTCAGCAAAAAGGACATTCACTTAAAGTTTTTGTTAAAGAAGGCAACCATCGCTTTCCAAAAGATGTTGAAGTTACCCATGGCGATCTTGTTTCCGGTAAAGGTCTGGATAAATTTTTATCAAATGTTGAGACTGTTATCCATTTAGCCGCAAGAGTTACTGCACCTGAAGAGAAGATGTTTGAAGACAATGTTATTGCTACTTATAACCTGGTAGTAGAATTACTGAAATTTCCGGTCAAACACCTTGTTTTTACTTCTACTGTTGCTGTCTATGGAAAGGATAGAAAAGGTAAATTTAAAGAAAAGGATGAATGCTTTCCTAATACCGAGTATGGTTTGACGAAGTTTCTCGCCGAAAAAGAAGTTCAGTATTGGTCAACGCGAAGTGATATACCTGTAACAATTTTAAGACCCTTCAATATTTATGGACCCGACAACTATAAGGGTATAATTTATTCTTTCCTTTCGGATATTAAAAACAAGGGCCACGCCGTTATTTATGGGAACGGTAAGCAAAAACGCGATTTCCTGTATATTGATGATTTTATCGAGGCACTTCTCAGGGTTATTGATACGAAAAAGGCCGGCATTTTTAATCTGGGAGCGCCCGACAAGTATTCAATATTGGAAATTTTAGAGATGTTTCGGAGGATTATGAAAAAAGACATAAAAGCCGAATTTAATACTAAAGAAAAAGGCAAAGTATTCAATATAAACCAAGACTTATCGCTTGTTAAGAAAGAGTTGAATTGGGAGGCGAAGACCTCATTAGAAGATGGATTGCGAAAAACAATTAAATGGTATGAAGATCGGGAAAAATGAAGATCAGGAAGGTCCTTCTGGCAAATCACTTTTTTTTTACAAAGTCGGGTTCAGTTCACGGACCCGCTAATGTTATTTGCGAGTATTTTAGAAAAAGAAAAAAACAATACATATTACTTAATTACCCGCTAATTTTTGGTAGAAAACCTTATTATGAGAAATATGATGGGAAGAGTGTTTTTTATAAAGATTTCGGTATAAATATAGCTTTGCCGTTGCCGGTGAAGTCTTTCCTTGAGATTTTAAATAGCATAATTGTTGGTATCTTTTTCAGGCCGGATATATATATTGGTGTTGATCCTCTCAACGCAGTTGCGGGACTTTTTCTTAAGGGTTTGGGTTTTGTCAAAAAAACGCTTTTTTATAGTGTTGACTATACTCCAACTCGTTTTGAGAACGGGTTATTAAACTCTGCTTATCAGGTAATTGACAGATTCTCTGCAAGGTTTTCGGATGAAGTTTGGAATGTCTCTACGAGGATCATTGAGTTGCGAGTAAAGCAAAATATAAAAGAAGAGAAGATAAAGTTTTTACCCAATTCGCCAAATTTCGGTGCTTGTCCGCGTTTGCCTATTTCAAAAGTTGATAAAAATAAAATTGTTATGGTTGCGGGACTAACACACAATCCTGTTTTTAGTTTGGTATTAGAATCTTTTGCGAGCGTCTCGTGGAAGCATCCGAAATTAACAATGAACATTATTGGGACCGGCAAGTATGAGGCTAATTTAAGAAAAATTGTGGATAACATGGGGCTTTCCTCAAAAATTAAATTTCTTGGCCAACTTGAGAATAAGGAGGTTCTTAGAGAGGTTGCAAAGTGCAGATTAGGTTTGGCGTTGTACCCCTATTCTAAGAGGTTTAGTTGGGTTTATTACGGGGATTCGAAAAAGACCAGGGAATATCTGGCTTGTGGTGTACCTGTTGTAATGAATGATGTAGTTGCGACTTCGGAAGATGTTAAAAAATATGAAGCGGGGATAGTTATTAAGCCAACAGTAAAAGAACTATCCCGAGCTTTAAATTTGTTATTGACAGACAATGATTATTGGCTTAATTGCAGAAAAAATGCCATTAGATTGGCCAAAGATTATGATTTGGAAAGAATTTTAGATAAAGTCTTTTTATAATTATGAAGCGTAATATCTTTTTATTTATAGGTTTTTTAGTTGGTTTATCTCTTATTGTTTACTGGCCGATTTTTGGAATGTTCTTTTTACAAGATGAATGGTTGAGTTTAGGGCATATTCTGGTCGAAGGGATAAGACATCCTTTTGCGGGGGTTAATTTCATTCAGTTTGTTTTTGGGGAAGACCGTTCTTTAGCCAGAATTTTGGGGATGATCTTTTTTGGGTATTTTCGCCTGAATACCTTCCCGGTTGCGGTTTTTAGTTTATTTTTGCACACAGTTAACTCCTATCTTGTATTTCTTCTTGCTAAAAAACTTATCAAAAATACCCCGACTTCTTTTCTAGCTGGGATAATTTTTCTTGTTTCAAGCGTGGCTTCAAATACTGTCTTATGGTTCGGGACTTCTATCGGTACCATACCTGCCACAACATTAATCCTTTCAGCCTGTTTTACCTATTTTAATTTTATGGAAAAGGGGAAATCTAAATTTCTGTTTTTAACTTTTTTCCTTCTTTATATTTCTCTGTTCTTTAAGGAAGTTGGTGTTTATTTTTTTATTCTTTTTCCGTTTGCTAGTTTGCTTTTTAAAAAAACAAAAACTACAAATTTTTTTTATATCTGGTGGCCATTTCTTGTTTTTTTCCTTGCCTACTTGGGAGTAAGGATTACTGAGTTGAAATCTGTTCAGTCTCAACAGGTACTTTTTCTTACGGGAACATCAAGACATTTTGTATCAACGTTGGCAGTTAGATCGGTTTTATATCCACTGACATCTTTCTCATTGCAATTTATACCTTCCCAGCCTCTTTTGACTTTCGCAAGATTTTTTACGAATATATATTATCCGTTTTATTCACCAGAAGAGTTCAATTTAATAGTCCAGACGGCGGTTTTGGATATATTTGCGGTAGGATTAAGCCTTGCTTTTTTGAGTGCTGTTTTTCAATGGATAAAAATATTTGGGAAAGTTCAGAGGAATTACATCATTTTTTTAATTCTCTCTAGTTTATTAAGTTTCTTGCCGTATGTCGTTATCAGTAAAAATTTTTCTTATCTCGAATCGCGCTATTACTACCTTTCTTTGGTATTCGGGTCGATTATTTTAGCCTGGCTTGCCGGTTATTTTTTACGGTTTAGATATTTATCAATTAAGTTAATTGTCGTTACCGCAATTTTGTCTTTTTTGTCTTGGCACGCATTTATTTTAACAAAAGATATCAAACAGGAGGCAATAGTAAGCAACGAAAGAAGGGAATTTATCTCACAATTAAAGAACATAATACCTACACTTAAAGAAAACAGAACCATCTTTTATATTACTTCTGACAGAGATTATTATATTCCAGGCAATAAAGTTCCCTTTCAGGGAGGGATGGGTTATACTTTGATGGTTTTATATTATGATAGTGGGAAAATACCTGCTGAATTTTTAGCTAAAGATTATCTTTTTGTAATTGGGAGTGAGGGTTATCAAAAGTCCGGAGATTTGGGATTCGGTTATTTTTCTAAACTTGATAGCTTAAAGAATGCGGTTAAAGCGAATAACTTATCTAAGAACATCATCATTGGCTTGTATTACAACCCTAAAACAGGAAGATTGATAGACATATCTCCAAAAGTATTGTCAGGTTTTGACTAATGACGAGACATAAATGACGATAAAATTTAAACAATCGCGGCTATTTTATGGGTTTATTTCATTAGTTTTTATCTATGTAAATTATTCCCATTTTTCTTGGATTATTTTTAATAACTTAGGAGGATTGGTTTGGGCTAAAATTGGGCCAGAAATTGTAGGAATATTGTTTTTTTTGATTCTTGCTAAGTTTTACGCTTCGAAATTCTACCGCAATTTTACTGTTAACATTATGAGTCGAGATTGGCTGACAATTTCTACTTTGACTTTAATTGGTTTTGTGTTTCGTTTTAAACAGTTTTATACATATTTTTACAGAGACGATTTTTATTTCTGGCTCAATCGTGCAGGAACTGGGTACAGTGTATATCAGTGGGGGCCATGGTTGTCGTCCCACCCGGGCTGGGTTTGGGAAATGGTAAGATATTTTTCCGGTTATTCTATTTTTTCATACCAGCTTATCGCAATTTTATCCCATGTTTTATTGGCGGTTGGCGTCTATTTTTTATCAAAGTATCTCTCAAAAAAATATTATGTAGGTGTTATTTCCGCTTTCTTTGTTTTGACAACGACAATTTCTTTTGAAGCTTTTCAGTGGTTATCTCATCCCATTAGTTTTGGCTGGCAGGGGTTTCTTATGTGTATGTCGATACTAGTTCTTATATGGGAAATAAATAAAACCAAGGCGCTGAGCGTACCTTATCTTTCTGCTTTTCTAATAATGGCTGCTTTTGGTGCAGGTATTGCCAGAATTGGCTTTATCTTGCCACTTGCCTCCATGATTGTGTTTTTATCTTCCGTGAAATTTTTTACGATCAAAAAGATATTTATTTGGGTAAAGAATTTTTTGTTAAATCAATGGATATTTTATGCCATGGTTCTTGTGTTTTTTATCACCAGGAATCTTTTGAGTATTGGCAATACGAAAACCGAAGTATTTACCGCCTCACCATATAAAATATATTTTTACCTCGTTGGTATTTTTACATTTCCTGTTGAATTTTTTGTTAATTTAAGTAAGTTGACACAATCGATAGTCTCGCCCGGATTGTTGACGGTTTGGGCAGGTGCGGCTTTTTTGGCAACATTTTTCCTAATTTTTGTAGTAACTAAGTTAAGAAAAAGACCTTTTCCGATTATTTTATCCCTAAGCTTTTTTTGGCTTATGTTTTCGGTTTTGTATTACACTTTGTTTGCCCCACATCTACCGGCTACAGATAATGAAATTAATCTTTCTGTAAGAACGCACCATTTGTCATACCTTGGATCTATTGGCTCTTTGATGATATGGGGACTTGTTTTTTATAAAATACTTGTCTTTTTATGGAAAATTAAAAAACCATTTGGGCAATTTCTTGCTGGATCCCTAATAGTAGGATCTTTTATAACCAGTTGCCTTTTATTATCAAAACAATATGATGTTTTTTTGGATTTTGCAAAAGGAGTAAAAATTCCTCGGCAAGAATTCTTTTTTGAGACTTATAGAAAATATATTCCTGCGGGTGATAAAAAAGTAAATATATTTTACGATGACGGCGCTTCGAAAAGACGAGATAACTATAAACCAAATGAGTATTACTTTTGGTCATTTTGGGATGAGGGTAAAGTTAAAATATTTTGGGGAGACAAAGAGTTGAAAGATTACTTATCAAAAATTGATGATCAAAATTTGAGAGATAAAGAAATTAATAGTCTCAATTACATATATACGGATTATGATGACGGTCTTATTGAAGATAATCTTTCAGTGCTTTTGAGAAACAGTGTTTACAATCCAAAACTTCAGGGTATTTCGGTGGATAACTGGAAGTTGTACTGGGGGACTAAAGGAGGAAACGTATTCTTACCGGAAATTTTTTATGATAAAAACACGAATGCAAGTTATTTTAGAAATCCAGTGATATTTGTAGATCAATTGAGTTTTCCTTCGGTGTTAACTCCAAAATTAAAAATAGTGTTTAATGTTCTAGGGTTTAAAAATGATTTTAATTATGTTGATCTTAGAGCCGGTATTTTATCACAACTTTTGAATAATTGGACTCTACCATCAAATGATCAAATTCCATCTTTGGTTAAATATTATTTTGAGAATCCATCACAAAGCGTTTTGGCGTTTAACGATTTACTTAATAGTGTGCATGTCAGCGATAAAATGGTTTGCGGGCAAAAGAACAATGATGATGGTGTTGCGTTTCTTATTGTCTGGCTCGGAGAACCTGATTCATATCATTTTAAAAATAAAAATAAAGAATTGTTATTGGGATATTTGGATAGATATTATTCGATTTGTTATCTTTCTGACCTACATGGTCGTAAAAGTATAGACATTGAGTTACCAAATCTTGGAAGCATTTTAAAGCAAGTTGTAATCATTCCTCTAACCAAGAAGCCCATATCTATTCAGGTTTTCGATGCAAATATCAGTAGTCCCGGGATTTTAGATTAAAGAAGTCCCATTTGTTTCAAGGCGTTGGAGTATGAATTTTCCCAAGTATTTTTCTTTGCGGCTGAAATAGCCGCATTTCTCATTTTAAGATAGAGTTTTTTGTTTGAGAAAATATTAATAACAGCCTTTGATAAATCTTTTGAATTATCCTTGGTAACGACACCCGCCCCCGCATCTTGGACCAGTTTGCCGTTTGGTGGAACTTGCGTGGTAACCACCGGTAAGCCGCAAGCCAAGGACATTCTAATTTTGACGGCGTCGGCGTACCATCTTACAGAATTGGGAATCGCCTTATAGGGGGCAACTGAAAGCCAATGTTTTCTAACTAGGCCATAAAGCTCTTTATTTGTCGGGACAAATCCAACAAAATTTATATTTTTTTCAAGTTTAAGTTTTCGGATTACCTTTTTAAGGTAAACTTCGTCTTCTTTTCGCCCTCCGCCTGCGATAGTTAACGTCGCCATTGGGAACTTGGCAAGTATTCCGGGCATGGATTCAATTGCCAAATCCGGTCCGTTTTCAAGACCCAAGGTGCCGGCGTAAATAATGCTGTAAGGCTTGGTTTTGTTAAAGGGAAGGTATCTTATTTCTTCTTTAAAGAAAGCATTGGGAGCAAAGAGTTGAGGCGATAACTTTTTCATATCATAACCTAGTTTTTTCCTTGCCTCAGGCATAGCCATGGACACATTCCATGTTGCATCTGCGTAGGTTGCTGCCATCCTATCCAGCAAAAGATAAAAGGCATTGAACCATTCGTTTTTGTATCTTTTTGGGGAAAAATCAGAAACATAATAAACAACTTTATCGATTTTACCCATTTTTTTAAGTACTACTCCGGCCAGAGCGTTGATTGACTCAAATCCGATATATAAATCAAATGTACGTTTACTTTTAATAACATAATCAAGAACTGATAGAAAATCTCTCAATTTAAAAGAAATTTGAGTTTTGTGGACATTTGTTAACCAAAGAATTGGTTTAAGGAAGCTTGGCCAAAAAGAGTTTTTAATAATTTCTGTTTGTTTTCCGTTTTTATAGATTTCAATTCTAAGCATTAAAATATCACTGCCTGGATGGGGCTCGTCTATTAAAACAAACTCTTTGGATATTTTGGAAAAATAGTCTACAAAAGGTTCAACCATGCCGTTTGTTGGAAGGCGTTTTCCGTCTTTCCACGGAGAAAACGTAGCTATGAGTACCGCCCGAAATTTTTTCATGCTCATATTTTATCAGGAAACATCTTGTTTAAAAATACTGTTTTTTGTACTATCATTTAGCATCAGCTAATGAAAGATAACAATATTGTTGTTTTTGGGATTGGACGGGTTGGGCTTCCTTTGGCTTTGGTTTTGGCAGATAAAGGTTTTGATGTGTGGGGAATTGACATTAACCCTACTCATGTAGCGCTTCTTAAGAAAAAGAAACTTCCTTTTATGGAAGAGGGAGCGGGAGAGCTGTTGGAAAAATACGGGGGAAACAAATTTCAGGCTTTTGATTCAGAAAAAAAAGTTGAGGCAATTAGCCGTAGTAAATACATCATTCTTACCTTGGGTACGCCGATTGACGATACCTATAGCCCAGATCATCGGCAGATTGAAAAACTGTTTTCCGAAATTTTGCCCGTTATTAAGCCCGGTCATGTGATTTTGCTGCGAAGCACGATATCTCCGGGGACGCTTAGGCAGTTAGTTAGATACGTCGAGGACAATACCTCTTTTAAGGTCGGTAAAAATATTTATATGGCCTACTGTCCGGAAAGAATAGCCGAAGGAAAATCGATTGAGGAATTGGCCCAAATTCCTCAAATTATTGGGACCATTGATCTGGAAAGTGCGAAGTATGCGGCAAAAGTATTTTCAAAAGTTACCAGTAAGCTTTTATATTCCAAACCTGAAGCGGCGGAACTCGCAAAACTTTATTGCAATATGTATCGCTATATCGATTTTGCCATCGGCAATGAGTTTATGATGATTGCCGAAGATTATGGCTGCGATATCTATGATGTTCTTAATTTGGTTAATAACGGATACAAAAGAGGAGGGTTAAAATCACCGGGCTTAACTGCAGGGCCCTGTCTTGTCAAAGATGGATTTTTCCTTATCGATAAAAGTCCGTTTATGGAACTGGTTATGGCGGCCTGGAGACTTAATGAAAATATTCCCGGCTATCTTTTCAAAAGAGTAAAGGCAGAAGTGACATTACTTAATAAAAAGAAAATTGCTATTTTGGGACTCTCTTTTAAAAAGGATATAGACGATGTTAGATTTTCATTAGTTCCAAAGATTCAAAGATATTTTCTTGCCGAAGGGGCAAAGGTCATGGTTACCGATCCCTATCTTCCCTCGGATTCCTTAAAAGAAACCCTTGAAGATGCAGATATCTTGGTTATTGGTACCAATCATAGCGAATATCAAAAGTTATCTTTAGCTAAACTTCGAGCTATGGTATCTAAAAACTGCTTGATTTGCGATATTTGGAATATGTTTGGAACAGGGAAGATTATATTTCATTTAAATGAATAAGTTTGGAACAGTATTGGTTACGGGAGGTGCCGGATTTATCGGAAGTGAAGTTGTAAAACAACTTTTAGCTAGAAAATACAAAGTGATTGTGGCTGATGATCTGAGTAAAAAGGAAGCCAAAGTTCCGCCCGAATGCGAATTTGTTAAGGTGGACCTAACCAACAAAAAAGATACGGTTAAGATTTTTAAGGGAGTTGATTATTGTATACATTTGGCGGCAAAGATTGGGGGAATAGGATATTTTCATAAATATCCGGCGACGATTCTTTCCGAAAATAATAAACTCTACTCTTCGGTCTTTGAAGCTGCGGTTGAAAACAAAATAAAAAGAATCGTTTATATTTCTTCCTCAATGGTTTTTGAATCTACAACCAAGTTTCCCAGCAAGGAAGAAGATGTTAGACAAATTCCTCTACCAATAACTTCCTATGGTTTTTCAAAATTGATCGGAGAACAGTACTGCATTGCTTTTAAGGAGGAATACGGCTTAGATTATACGATTTGCCGCCCATTCAATGCATATGGAATTAATGAAGCCCCTGGTGAAGAGGTTGGTTACGCTCATGTGATACCGGATCTAATCAAAAAGTGTCTTCAGGGGCAGTATACTTTGGAACTT
>Ga0066637_10001786_pt1 | contig 14079 bp, 10 predicted proteins | sample CryGeyCG2014_020_FD_62737 | JGI IMG/M metagenome (GOLD analysis project Ga0066637, IMG submission 62737) | Groundwater microbial communities from aquifer - Crystal Geyser CG08_land_8/20/14_0.20 | ecosystem: Environmental > Aquatic > Deep subsurface > Groundwater | place: USA: Utah: Grand County...
TGGGACAATATCCATCAATGGCTGTATTACTACAATTTTGAAAGGATTCACTTATCTTTAGGCGGAATTACTCCTCATGAAAAGCTAGAAAGTGTTACCCTTGACTGTTAACTGTACAGGGTCATCACCGTTTATTCTTATTTCTCCTTCTGATTTTTCTGGATTTAACTCTCTTTTTTCTTTTTTGGGATTTTAATTTCTTTTCTAATTTCTGGATATCTACCGTCATTTTCATTACCGTATCAGGATTCAAACTAATGGCATCAATGCCATGCTTTACCAAAAAATGGGCGAATTCCGGAAAATCAGAAGGTGCCTGCCCGCAGATTCCGATCTTTATCTTGTGCTTTTTCGCGATGGAGATAATTCGGGAAACCAGCTCTTTCACCGCCGGATTGTTTTCATTGCCCACGTGATCAATAATTGACGAGTCGCGATCTAATCCTAAAGTAAGTTGAGTCAAATCGTTCGAGCCAATACTGAATCCATCAAATATTTCAGCAAACTGCTCTCCCAAAATTACGTTGGACGGGATTTCCACCATCACGAAGATTTCCAAGCCGTCTTTGCCCTGCACCAGGCCGTTTTCTTTTATTACTTGAATTACTTTTTTCCCTTCTTCCACGGTGCGGCAGAACGGAACCATTACTTTTACGTTTTTCAAGCCCATTTCTTCCCGGACTTTCTTAAGGGCAACGCATTCTAAATCAAAAGCGGCCCGGTATTTCGGATCATAGTAGCGCGAAGCGCCGCGCCAGCCAATCATGGGGTTTTCTTCTTTCGGCTCAAAAGCCTTGCCGCCGATTAAATTGGCGTATTCGTTGGATTTAAAGTCAGAAAGGCGGACAATTACCTCGTTGGGATAAAAAGCGGCGCCGATCATTCCGATACCAGAGGCCAGCTTCTCGATAAAATAATCCTTCTTACTGAAATATCCTTTGGTTAATTCAGCGATTTTCCTTTTTGCTGCCTTGTCTTTCAGCCGGCCAAAATTAAGCAAGGCCAAAGGATGGATTTTGATATAAGAGGTAAAAATGAATTCCTCGCGGGCCAGCCCCACCCCGTCATTGGGAATCTGGGCTATGGTAAAAGCATCATCAGGTGTTCCAAAAATCATCTGAATTTTGGTTTTTGGACGGTTCTTTCTTTGAATCTTGGTTCTCTTTACCTTAAAGGGAATGTTGCCGGCGTAGACTTTTCCTTCTGAACCTTCGGCGCAACTTACCGTAACCATTTTACCGGATTTCACCCTACTTGAGGCATTATTGGTTCCAACAATAGCCGGCACGCCCAGTTCTCGAGAAACAATGGCGGCATGGGAAGTTCGTCCGCCCAAATCAGTCACAATCGCCGAGGCTATTTTCATAATCGGTTCCCAGTCCGGATCAGTAATTTTAGTTATCAGTACCTCGCCTTTTTTGAATCTGCTGATCTGTTTTACGTTTTTTATGACATTTGCTTTTCCAGCTCCGATCTTTGCGCCTACCGCTTGACCAGTCACTAGCACTTTTCCTTTTTTAGCGATGGAATATTCTTCCAGAATAGAAGTGTTTCTTTGGGACTGAACCGTTTCCGGGCGGGCCTGGACAATGTAAAGCTCTTTAGTAATCCCATCTTTGGCCCATTCCATATCCATTGGTTTATAGTGTCCCGCCTCTTGGGAATAGTGATTTTCGATTATTACTGCCCATCGGGCTAATTGCAGTACCTCTTTATTAGTCAAAACGTATCTGTTTTGATCTTTTTCACTAACAGGAATGTTTTTGGTGCCGCCACCTTTTTGAGCGACCCGGTAAATCATTTTGATTTTTTTAGTCCCCATGCGGCGAGAAACAATGGCGTTGAACCTTTTAGCCAAAGTCGGTTTAAAAACATAAAATGCGTCCGGATTCACTTTCCCCTGCACCACATTTTCACCCAGTCCCCAGGATCCTTCAATTAGCACTATGTCTTTGAATCCGCTTTCGGTATCAATGGTAAATATTACTCCGGAAGAGGCCTGGTCCGAGCGAATCATTTTTTGGACGGCCACCGACAAGCCAACTTTAAAGTGGCTGAATTTTTTGTCTTCGCGATAGGAAATAGCGCGGTCAGTAAAAAGTGAGGCAAAGCACTTTTTACAGGCTTCTAATAACGCTTTTTCTCCCCGAATATTTAAAAAAGTTTCCTGCTGGCCGGCAAACGAGGCGTCCGGCAGATCTTCGGCCGTGGCGGATGACCGAACAGCAACATCCACTCCTTTGCCGTATTCTTTTTCTAATTGGTGGTAGTTTTCCGTAATCTTTCTCTCTAAATCTAAAGGCAGCTGCACCGAAAGAATAGCCTGGCGAACTTGCTTTCCTCGTGATTTAAGGTTTTGGATGTTATGAGTATTTAAATCCTTTAGTATTTTTCTGATCTGATTCTGAATCTTTGCTTTTTTTAAAAAATGAAAATAAGCCGGCGCCGTTACCGCAAAACCATTCGGTACTTTTACCCCTTTTTTAGTTAAATTTCGGTACATTTCACCTAAAGAAGCATTTTTTCCGCCCACTAAGGGCACATCCTTAATTGTGAGGTCTTTAAACCAAATAATAAATTTTTTAGATTTAAGCATAAATTATTTTTTACTTTACAAGGTCAATCCCCCTCTTCGTCTCTTCTCCTTTTCTAAAGAGAAGGAAGAGAGGGGGAGAAATAATACCTTATAGTTAATAAAGCCACCCTTTTCTAACTTAAGGAAATCCAGGGCTGCTTAATATTTCTAATCCCATTATATATTAATCTTCTTGGCAAAATCTCCAATAACCGGTATTTTCCAATACTCTCCGGATAATGCTTTTAAGATTCCAATAATTGACACAATAATCAGTAATAACCCCAAAAGCCAGCCAAAAAACGGAATCCAAAAGAATACAAATCCAATAATGTCTACGATAAACAGAACTAATCCCTGTTTTCCATGGAACTGAGCAAATTTACTGTTTTTCTTTAGGAGCAACGGGATAAGACATAGAATCCAAATATAACCGATGGCAGCAATGGTTTTGTTTTCTTCAATGTCTTTGTCTTTTTGGTCTCCTTTAATTTGTTCTTTATTTTCTTCCACTTGATTCACCCCCTTTCTTTATCCCGTTTGACGGGACTTCCCTCGTCTGATGAAGGAGTTTCTTTATTAATTTTTTTATTAGTATGTAAAATATTGAATAAGACGTAACCGACGGCAATCCCAAAGAAAATTCCCACCAATACAGTAATCGCCGGCTCACTGATTAGGTTGAAAAAATAATAGAGCTTTCCAAAATAGATTAGTTTAAAGATAGCACTAAATAATCCGATAAACAACCCGGTGAGTCCACCTCCAATTACAATCTCCTTATAACCCAACTGATGCTTTTTAGCCAGAAGCGCCGCGACATAACCAAAAGCGATTAAATCAAAAATCCAGACATAATCAAAACTCTTTTGTGATAGAAAATAGATCACTTCCACCACTACCACAAAAATAATGGGAAATTTAATAAGAGCAAAATAGAATCCTAGTGGTTTTGAACCCAGAATAACTTTTCCTAGCGTCAGATTATCCTCATTTTTATCAGAACGGTCAGCATCAGATTTCACTTTTTCTTGGTTATCATTTTCCGAATGAAATTCTTTTTCTTCCTCCATAAAGTATCGATTTATTTATTTTAATTATAACACAAATTTCCTTAATAACAAATAAGTCGTAGGGACAATTCATGAATTGTCCCTACGACTTTTATTTACGGAATAATATTTTTACATTCCCATTCCGGGCATTCCTCCAGGAGGCATGCCCATTTCTTTATTATCCTTCTCCGGAAGGTCGGTTACTACTGCTTCGGTAGTCAGCACTAAAGCGGCAATGGAAGCGGCATTTTGCAGAGCAGATCGGGCTACTTTAGTCGGATCAATAATTCCGGCCTTAACTAAATCCTCATATTGATTGGTCAAGGCATTATATCCTTCATTTTTATCTAATTTTTTAATTTCTTCTACCACCACTGATCCTTCTTTACCAGCATTCTCGGCAATCTGGCGGGTGGGTTCCTCTAACGCTCGCTTGAGAATACCGATCCCCACTTTTTCATCGCCTTCTACTTTTATTTTCTCCAGGACCGAAATTGCTCTTAAGAGCGCCACACCACCACCCACTACAATCCCTTCTTCCATCGCGGCTCTGGTAGCGGCCAGAGCATCCTCAATGCGGTGTTTCTTCTCTTGCATTTCAGTTTCCGTAGCGGCTCCCACTTTAATTACTGCAACGCCGCCGGAAAGCTTGGCTAAACGTTCTTGAAGTTTTTCTTTATCAAAGTCAGATTCCGTCTCTTCAATCTCTTTCTTGATCCGGGCGATTCTATCCTTAATTTCTTTCTCATCACCTTTTCCTTCCACGATGGTGGTATTTTCCTTGGTGGCAATCACTTTGCGGGCTTGGCCTAGGCTATCTAAATCGACGTTTTCCAGTTTTAAGCCAACTTCCTCGGAAATAACCCGGCCGCCGGTTACCACGGCAATATCCTCGAGCATTTCCTTTCTCCGATCGCCAAACCCCGGGGCTTTCACCGCAAGGGAATTAAAGGTTCCTCTGAGCTTGTTAACCACAAGGGTAGCCAGTGCTTCGCCTTCCACTTCTTCGGCGATAATCACTAAATCTTTTTTGCCCGCTTGAGACATTTTTTCCAGCAAGGGCACAATGTCGCTTATCGCCGAAATCTTGTGGTCAGTAATCAAGATATAAGGATCTTCATAAACTGCTTCCAGCCGATCAGGATTGGTAATCATATAGTGCGAAACATAACCCTTATCAAACTGGAGTCCTTCCACTACTTCTTTTTGGATACCGAAAGTCTGGGATTCCTCTACGGTAATTACCCCCTCGTTGCCCACCATTTCCATGGTTTCAGCAATGACTTTACCGATTTCCGGATCATTCGCTGAAATAGAGGCTACTTGTTCTTTTTCTCCTTTATCAGAAATGTCTTTAGAAATTTCTTTTAAATAACTAACTACCGTTTCTACTCCCTTTTCAATCCCTTTCTTTACTCCCATAGGGTTAGCGCCAGCCGCCACATTCTTAATTCCTTCGTTAATGATGGTTTGCGCCAAAAGAGTAGCGGTGGTGGTTCCGTCGCCGGCCACATCGTTGGTTTTAGTGGCCACTTCTTTTACCAGCTCGGCTCCGATATTTTCGAATTTATCTTCCAGTTCAATCTCTTTAGCCACGGTCACTCCATCTTTGGTAATAGTAGGCGAACCAAAGCCTTTGTCCAAAACGACGTTGCGTCCTTTTGGTCCCAAGGTGACTTTGACTGCGTCGGCCAATTGATTGACTCCTTTTCTTAAGGAATCGCGGGCCTGTTCATCATAATAAATTTGCTTTGCCATTGTTAACAGGTTAATTAATAATTATTCAGTAAAAATTGCAAAAACGTCGCTTTTATCCTCCTCTTTGGCAACGGATAATATTTTGTACTCAATATCATTCTCCTTGAATTCTTCGCCGCCGTATTTGCCGTAAATTACTTTCATCCCGGGCTTTAACCCCAGGTCTTTGATTCGTTCACCGTCTCCTACGGCCACGATTTCGCCTTCGGATTTTTGTTCTTTTTCGGCGGTGTCAGGAAGAATGATACCAGATTCGGTAACCTCTTCCTCTTTAATTGGTTTGACGATAATACGATCGCCAAGTGGTTTTAACTTCATATTTTTCGCTTAAATATCAATAATTAGGTACTTTTTAGCACTCTAATAGCATGAGTGCTAATAAATATTCTAGTATTCCATTATATAAGACCTAAAAATTATGTCAAGCAGTAATTAAAAAACCCTAATTTTAATAAGGACAACACGATTAAATGGGGCTAGACTCGAATCAACTCGGGTCTAGTCATGGTTAAATAAGTCTAAATTTATTCCTTGTACAATGCTTCCTGCCAAAGTCCAACCATCAGCCAAAACAGCATTATTCCTACCGAGAGAGTCCAAAAATAGTGATCGAAAAGAAATAGAATAAAGACGGCGATCAAAATCACCAGATAGACTGAAAACCAGTTGTCGGAATTCGGGAAAGAACGGCGAACTAAAGCCCGCCAACCTTCTTTTAATACCTGAAAAATTAAGAATAAAAAAATCAAAAGTCCGAAAATTCCCAGTTCTGATAAAACTAACAGATAGACATTGTGAACCGGCTGATACTCTTGGCCGGAAAGCGAAGAATCAACTTCGTAATTCACCGCCAAGGTATAATTATTCAATCCTACTCCGCTAAGCGGGTGTTTCTGGATTAAATTAAAGGCATCCTGGTAATAATTAGTTCTTTGACTGATCGATAATTTCTCCAGTCTTTCCTGAAGGGAAAAGCGGGTGATAATCGTTTGGGGATACAGAAGAGCGAAGACTAAAAATACCATTGCCACCACTCCCACTAATTTGAGAATAGACCGATGCCATTCCCTAAAATATTTCCTGGGATCTACCACTCCTAAAAGAAAAAATAAGGAGATTCCAAAAACCAACCAAGCAGCTCTGGAAAAAGTGCAAAAAAAGCCAGCAACGATAATTACTAAACCAACTAATATTAAAAAATGTCTTTCTTTCCTTTTAGTCTGAAGATATAATCCGATAATTAAAAACAGACCGATCAAAAGAAAGCCTGCTAAAATATTGGGATGGGGAAAAGATCCGTAAGCTCTTAAAAAACGATTAGTACTGGTTTCAATTACGCTTGTACCAGAAGCAGCAATTTCCAAACTATTCATCCCCAGCCACTTAGAGCCAAAGGAACTCTGAAAGACAAACTGATAAATGCCGACTAAACTCTGGGCTACTGCCGCAAAAACATAGGCAATACTAATCTTAGTCAATTTAAAAACGCTGGTAGTAATAAGCCAGAATAGAATGATCCCCTCCGCGAGTTTAACAAATCCGTAAAGCGCCAGACTGCTGTCCCCGGCCCAATAAACGGACAAGAAACCAATCGCCAGGAATCCAAATAAGATATACCAGAAACTGACCGAGTTTTTTGAGGAAATAAGAAAATGCTTTTTCTCTGCACCGATAATAATCCTTAGAATAACGAGGAAAAGAAGAAGGATATCTAAGCCATAAAGACTAATCGTTCCATATTCCCACGGATCGCCATTGAGTTTTCCTGCGTTGATGATCAGACGGGTTTGCCAAGGCAACAAAAACACCCACAAATAAATTCCCCATTCTAAAATTTTCTGAAGAGTTTTTTTATTCATTCATCACGCTGGCTAATCTTTTTTGAAAAAGAGTTAAGAATAGCTCTCGGCGGTCATTATCGTGAAACTTAAGCATATGATCCTGTACCACCACTCTGCTATCTTTATTGGCCATTTCCTTCAGACGTCTTGGCAGGATTCTCCACTGATATTTTTTGAATATGCTTTCGGGGAGAAAAGCGGCGAAAAAAGAAAACGCTTTCTTTAATCGGCTTTGTTTGGCAATCTGCCGGCGGACGGCCGGTTTGACCGATAAATAATTAACCAATCGTTCCTTAACCCAATTATTAGCGGCAAGAAACTGCTCATAAACTCCCTCATTATATAAGGGAAAAACCTGGGTCATCCAATAAGGAAGGTAAATATCTCCGTCTAAGGTCAGGCTCTCTAAATTAAGATTCATTTCATCGATGAAGAAGGAAGCGCAAATTGTATCTTTGGTTTTTTGAACGGAAGGTCTTAACCGGAAAAGTTTAAGAAACCCCGTTACCCAGAAGCGAGTCTGCCAAATTCTGTTCCGGTCAGTGATGATGAATAAATCAATATCGGAACCGTCGCGGCTGTTACTAAAAGCGAGGGTATTACAGACCGCAATCATTATCACAAAGGGAATGTGCCGTAACAGACGGGCTATTTTTATTGCCTTTTGGAATTTGTGCTCCGCTATTTTATAGCGTTCTTTCCTTAATGAGACAGTTTCCGCTCGCCCTTTAAGAAAATAAAAACCCTGCTTTACTTCTACTCTTTTCTTTAGAAATTCACTTTTTTCTAAAACTTGGATAATCTCAAAAATCTCTACTGTTCGTTCCTTATTATCCCTCATCAGCAACCATTTCCAGATTTCCACTGAAGTAAGCGGATAATCGAATACGTCAAAATAGCAAAGGGTGGCCAAAATTGATTTTTCTAGTGTTAGATTACGATTCTCCATACCCTGATTATACTGGACCAACCTCCAAAATTCAATCAGAGAGTTCTATTGTTCTATTGCTTGATTGCTTTATTGCTTCATGATTATTTTTAGCCACAACCATAGAACAATGGAACAATAAAATAATGAAATAAAAGCCCACCTCAATCATTCGCGAGATGGACTTTTCTTAATCGACTTTATCTTTCGTTTATTGAATCGCAGTATACTCAAACCAAACGGAGTAGATTTCTAGATTCGGCTCACCGGTAGCGGTATTGGAATCCGGAAAGAGGTCAAAATAGACATTTGCCCCGCCGGTTAAAGCCGCCTGATCAGTCGGCGTAAAAGTAACAACATCTGGAGTGCCAGCACTATCTGGAACATCTACTACGGTTTCATCATCCATATCAGTATCCCAAGCCGGGGTACCGGTGCTGGAACTGATTGCCACTTTAAAATCCAAGTTCCAGTCGTTAACTATACCGCCAGAAGTGTCAATCAAAGCCTTAATTACCCCGCCGGAAGTATAATCCGAAGGCACGATGAACTGACCGCCAAAATCAGCAGTATCGTCTTCAGCATAAACAATCGCTAATCCTTGATTGGCCGTATAAGTTAAGGCCGGCGTAGTGGCAGAAGTAATTGCCGTTGGTGTTCCGGCGGCATCAGTATAAAGACTGGCTAAAGGAATATTTACCTGGCGAGTAATATCCGCTATTTCGGAAGCGGCCCAAGGATTAGTAGTGTTATCCCAGTTGCCGGTAATGGTTTCTGCTTCGTCCAACATAGCCACTGAAGCAACGTCACTTAACGCACTGGAATCGAGCCCAGTCACAGATCCTTCTAGAGTCAGATCGCCGTATATTCTAACATCATCATTTAGCTTGATGGGATAATCATCGCCCGGACCTTCCGTAGCGCCACGGAAAATAGTACCGTCGATCCGAACGTTGTCGCCAAAAGTCACGGGATTATCAACTCCGCTATTGGTAGTTTCGTTGATAATGGTTCCGTTGAAAAAGGTAACTCCGCCCACTCCCTGGCTTCCTACCTTAAGATAAGGCACAGCAATGCCATCGTTGTAATTTTGGACTGCCCAAGCAATATTGGCGCTAACCAAAACAGCCAATGCGATTCCGGTTAGAAAAGCAAATTTTTTCATATTTTTCACCTCCTTTCGTTTTAGCTTGTAGCTTTTTAAGGACCATAACTAATAAGCTACAAGCTAATTTCCTAACTCCTATATTATCAAAATTTTACAAAAATTGCTATCTTGATTATTGATGCGATTGTTGATTATCTTAAAAAAGCACCCATCTTGCATTTTGACCTATGGGTCCTCTTTTTATTTAGGTAGACAAGGATACGTATCCTTGTCTACAATTAGAATTACTTTAAAATCTTTTTTAAAAATTGCCCGGTATAAGATTTTTTCATTTTGGACACTTCCCACGGAGTGCCTTCCGCCACCACATATCCGCCGCGGTCGCCTCCTTCGGGCCCTAAATCAATAATCCAGTCGGTTGATTTGATAACATCCATATTATGCTCAATAATCAAAACGGTGTTCCCTTTATCTACTAATTGGCTAAGGACATTCAAAAGCCGTTTGACGTCTTCAAAATGCAGACCGGTGGTTGGCTCGTCTAAAATATAAAGAGTTTTGCCGGTGGAGCGACGGGAAAGTTCGGTAGCCAGCTTGACCCGCTGGGCTTCTCCTCCCGAAAGAGTAGTGGCATTCTGGCCCAGCTTGATATAGCCCAAGCCTACGTCTTCCAAGGTTTGCAACTTTTGCTTAATCGCCGGAATGTTGCTGAAAAACTTAGCGGCTTCTTCCACGGTCATATTAAGTACATCGGAAATGTTCTTGCCTTTGTAATGGATTTCCAAAGCCTGTTGGTTGTAGCGTTTACCGTGACATTCTTCGCATTCCACAAAGACATCCGGTAGAAAATGCATTTCGATTCTAGTGACCCCGTCGCCCTGGCAGGTTTCGCAGCGTCCGCCTTTAACATTAAAACTGAACCGGCCCGCCTTGTAACCTCTGATTTTGGCTTCCGGGATCTTGGTAAAAATATCCCGAATGTAGGTAAATACGCCGGTGTAAGTGGCGGGATTAGAACGGGGAGTGCGGCCAATAGGAGACTGGTCAATATTAATTACTTTATCCAATAAGTCGATTCCTTCAATCCGATTGTGCTTGCCCGGAAGATCTTTGGCCTGATAAAAATGCTGGGCTAAGGCTTTAGCTAGAATTTCAGTCATGAGAGTGGACTTACCCGATCCGGATACACCGGTAATGCAGACAAATTTTCCTAAGGGGATCGTAACATCAATGTCTTTCAGGTTAAACTCCGAGGCTCTTCGAATTATTAAATGTTTACCATTACCCTTTCGATATTTCCGAGGGGGCTGAATTTCTTTTTTTCCGGAAAGGTATTGTCCGGTCAATGATTTTTTATTCCCGGCGATAGCAGATGGTTTTCCTTGGGCTACTATTTCTCCTCCGTGCTCCCCTGCTCCCGGGCCGATATCAATCACTTCGTCAGCGGATAAAATAGTTCCCCGGTCGTGCTCCACCACCAGAACGGTATTTCCTAAATCTCTCAGCTCTTTCAGAGTACTAATCAACCTGGCATTATCTCTTTGATGCAAACCGATGGACGGTTCATCTAAAATATAAATCACCCCCACTAAAGAGGATCCGATTTGAGTGGCCAGACGAATTCTCTGCGCTTCACCACCTGACAGCGAAGAAGCGGTTCGGTCTAAAGTGAGATATTCCAATCCGACATTTTTTAAAAACTGCAAGCGAGCCCGAATTTCTTTTAAAATCTGCCGTGCTATTTTCAGCTGGCGTTCGGTTAGTGATCCCGAATTACTTTGCTTAGAATTTTTGCTGATTTTTTCGAAAAAACTGCCCGCTTGCTCAATGGTCATCTCTACCACTTGATCAATTGACAATCCTCCCACCGTTACCGCCAGCGCTTCGGGTTTTAACCGTTTGCTTTCGCATTTAGGACATTTTTGAATCCGCATGTAGCGTTCGATCTCGGAGCGGATGTAATCTGAATCCGTTTCTTTGTAGCGCCTTTCCAGATTAGGAACCACTCCCTCATAAGTGGTCCAAAACTCCCGTACTTTTCCGTTACCAAAATCATTATTAACATCATAACTCTCGCTGCCGGTCCCGTATAAAACAACATCCAACTGCTTTTTAGATAATTTTTCTACTGGAATCCTGGTAGAAAAATTATGTTTTTTGGCTACCGCTTCCAAAATGCGGTGCATCCAGGTCTGGTTAGAGGAAGTTCTGCTCCAAGGCCTGATCGCCCCTTCAGCAATCGAGAGTTTAGGGTTGGGAATTATCAATTGGTGGTCAACTTCCAGCTTGGTGCCTAAACCAGTGCATTCCGGACAGGCGCCGTGCGGACTGTTAAAAGAAAAATTGCGGGGCTCGATTTCCGGAAGATTAATTCCACACTTGGCACAAGCAAAATACTGACTAAAGACCAAGTCTTCTTTTTTTTCATCCAAAAAAGAAAGGGATAAAACACCATTTCCTAAATCCAGAGCCGTTTCTACCGATTCGGTAATGCGCGCCCGGTCTTTTTTGATTTCGGGAGTAACTTCTAAGCGATCAACCACTACCTCTAAATTATGCTTTTTCTGCTTGTCCACTTCTAAATCTTCCGCTTCTTCCATGCTGTACAAATTGCCGTCAAAACGGACCCGCACGTAGCCGGCCTTGCGGATTTCCTGCAGAACATTCTTGTGCTCCCCTTTTTTGTCTTTGATTACCGGGGCCAGAATGGCGAATTTAGTTTGCCAAGGCAGGTCCAGGATCTTTTTTACAATCTGGTCTAAACTTTGTTTGGATACCTCTTGTCCACAATTGGGACAATGGGGAATTCCCACGCGAGCATAAAGCAAACGGAGGTAGTCGTAAATTTCCGTAACCGTTCCCACGGTGGAACGAGGATTGTGAGAAGCGGTTTTTTGATCAATGGAAATGGCCGGGGAAAGCCCTTCGATTTGATCCACGTCCGGCTTATCCATTAAACCCAAAAACTGCCGGGCATAAGCAGAAAGGCTTTCTACATAGCGGCGCTGGCCCTCGGCATAAATGGTGTCAAAAGCCAAAGAAGACTTACCGGAACCAGAAAGCCCCGTGATAACCACTAATTTATCGCGGGGTATTTCTACATCAATGTTTTTTAAATTATGGACGCGCGCGCCCCTAATAATAATGGAATCGGACATTTTGGAAAATAAAAAGTATTATACTCTGAAGCAAGCCCTGGACTTAAAAGGTTTTATTTTTACCCCATAGCAAGCTAAATGGGGTATTTTTGCTACCTACGCCGCTCGGAAGTAAAAGTAACCGCACTTTTACTTCGCTCGCTATCCTCGGCAATAAATTCAATGGATAATAGTATACAGGCAATAAGCTGATGAGTCAAGTATCGAAGGATTTTCTTCCTGAACGGCAATCCTCTATAATGAAGATATGCATAAATACTTTTTTATTCTCGGCCATTCCCCTCAAATCAGCCAAGCGGAAATTGAGGCTGTTTTGGAAAAACTGCTCGGGGAACATAATATAATTGCCGCTTCTGATGAAGTTTTAATTATTGGCTATAAGATTTACAATAATGCTAGTTTTCAAATTAAGGATTTAATCCGAAAATTGGGCGGGACAATTAAGATCGGTAAGATTCTGGATGAGGTTGAACTGGAAGAAGATAGTAATATAGTTACTAAAATTTCCGGAAAACTTACCGCGGAACGGCTTTTGGACAAATACTTTCAACAAAATACGGAACGGATTAATTTCGGCTTCAGCGCTTATTGTCTGGATAGCAACATTCCCAAATCAATTTCCAAAAAATTATTGAAATTAGGGCTGGAATTAAAAAAAGAACTGAAAAGGAAAGGTCATTCTGTACGCTTGGTCAGTTCAAAGGAAAAAACACTTTCCTCGGTTATTGTCGGAGAAAATAAATTAATAGAAAAGGGAGCGGACATCTGTCTTTTGATTTCTAAAGATAAAATATATCTGGGAAGAACTCTAGCAGTTCAGGAATACAAGCGGTTTATTCAACGGGATTATGCTCGGCCGGACCGCGACGTCAAATCGGGTATGCTGCCGCCCAAACTGGCCCGAATCATGGTTAACCTTTCTCAAGCGGATCCGGACGATGTTTTACTGGATCCTTTTTGCGGTTCAGGAACCATTCTGCAGGAGGCACTACTTTTAGGGATTAAAAAAGTAATTGGTTCGGACATCAGCCTAAAAGCGGTTCAGGACACCAGAAACAATTTAGAATGGCTTACAAAAAACTACCAACTACCAACTACAAGCTACCAGCTAATCACCAGTGATATTAAAGACCTTCCTAGCAAATTTAAAGAACAGGTGGCTGTTATTGTAACCGAGCCTTTTTTAGGACCCCCTCTAAAAGGTAACGAATCATTGGAAAAGATAAAGACCGTCTCTAAAGAGCTCTCTGAGTTGTATCTAAAATCATTCCGAGTGTTCAGCCAAATATTAAAAAAGAATGGAAGAGTGGTAATCGTTTTTCCGATATTTAGAAAAGTTAATCAGGAGATCAGCCTGCCGATTGTCTCGGAAATAGAGCAAATGGGATTCCAGGTTCAAAAAAACCTCTTATCTAATGCCAGGGGCGGGCTAGTTTATTCCCGTCCGGACCAGAAAGTTTTACGAGAAATTTTCAGGTTTAAAAAAATCTATTGATAATATTTTATCTCCGATTTTAGCTATTTTCACCAAAGACACCTGTACAGTTAACAGTCAAGGGTAACACTTTCTAGCTTTTCATGAGGAGTAATTCCGCCTAAAGATAAGTGAATCCTTTCAAAATTGTAGTAATACAGCCATTGATGGATATTGTCCCA
>Ga0066637_10001791_pt1 | contig 14068 bp, 19 predicted proteins | sample CryGeyCG2014_020_FD_62737 | JGI IMG/M metagenome (GOLD analysis project Ga0066637, IMG submission 62737) | Groundwater microbial communities from aquifer - Crystal Geyser CG08_land_8/20/14_0.20 | ecosystem: Environmental > Aquatic > Deep subsurface > Groundwater | place: USA: Utah: Grand County...
TTATTCTTTCCAATATAGTTTTGCGCAATTTTCTTCAGGATGTCGCATTGCGTAATTTAATATGGGTTTCAATGACTGTCGTACTTTGTTCAATTTTTCCTTCAGTTTATTTTATAAGGCGCAGAAAAGAATCCTTGTCGGCAGATAACATTTATTTTATTCTGGCTGCTGACTTTGCTATCGAGCTTATTTTTTTACTTCTGATTTTTTATCTGACTGCGCCTATAATGATTTATTATTTTGGAAGCATAGCCCTTATAGTCGCGCCATCTCTTGTTCTTTATAACATCCTCTCTAATCCAATTTTTAACAGCAGGAAATATAGCACCTTTTTCTTTTTATTCAGTTGCTTGTTTTTAGCCATCTTTTCTTTACTGGAATATTTTAATCTGTATCCACTGAGCGCTTTTAACCTTCCTATTAAGTTGGGTGAACCCCGAGTGATTTTCTCTTCTCTTTCAATAGGACTCGCTTTCCTTGTTTTTATTCAATTATACGTGGATAATTTCTGGGAAATGTTCAGAAAGCAAGCCAAAGAACTCGAAACACTAAACGAAGAGCTTGAACAAAGGGTTCAAGAAAGAACCAGCGAGCTTGAAGAGGCTAAATCAATTTTAGAGGTGAAAGTTAAAGCCAGAACCAACAAGTTAGAAGAGCTTGCTAAAAGCTTAGAGGAAAAGGTTCGAGAGAGAACCAAAGAGCTTCAAAAAAGAGTTGATGAGCTTGAGAAGTTTCATAAGCTTACAGTGGGTAGGGAACTTAAAATGATGGAACTTAAAAAAGAAATTAAGAAATTAAAAAATTAAAGGCGAATCACGAACCAATTGTTACTCTTTACAAATTCTTTTAAAACAGTATATTAATATATAACTCTACAACTCTTGGAGAGATTGAAATGGGTCATAGAAACAGGAGAATGGAACAAAAAAGAGGCAGGTCTGGGGGTAGAAGAGGAACGAGTGGGAAAAGCACTAAAAACAAAGGTCAAGAAGTGGCTTATGAAAAAAAACAATTAAGCCACTCTTTTTTTTAAGTTTTTCACATTGACAGAACATTATCAAAACACTTACTATTAATTAAAAGGAGAATTGGTAGGGGTTGGTCTCCTTATCTCTCTTAAAAAATGTTATTTCTTAGCTCATAAAAAGGATGGCAAAAAAGAAGAAAGTATCTAAAAAGAAAAAAGTAGTCAAAAAGAAAAAGACGACCAAGAAAAAGAAGAAAAGATAGATAGAAAGAAGATTCAGATGACTATTAAAGAAAGGCGTTATTGCGAATAACGCCTTTCTTTTTTCTTTTAATTTTGATCAATCTTATTCTGTTTTCTTGACAAAAATTAGGTTTGGTGTATACTTGAAAAACATTTCCTTTTCTTTACACGAAACAGGGAAATGTCGTGCTCTCAAATCTTACACTCAAAATTAAACTAAGGTGGCAAGAAAGTTAAGAGTAGGTCGTTTAATAATTAAGTTCGCAAACAGTTCGAAGAAATGAGTACTAAACTTTACGTAGGTGGTTTGCCTTACGAGACCAGTGAGGATGAATTAAAAGACTTCTTCGCCCAGGCCGGATCAGTAGCTTCTGTCAGCATTATTACCGACAGAGTTTCTGGTAGGTCTAAGGGATTTGGTTTCGTTGAGATGTCTTCTGACGAAGAAGCCAAAAAAGCAATTGAAATGCTTAATGGCAAAGATTTTGGCGGAAGGAACATCACAGTTGATGAAGCCAGACCAATGAAGAAAGATTTTTAAGACTTTCGTTCCTACTCAAAAAAAGAAACCCCTCACCGCTTGGTGGGGGGTTCTTTTGTTATTATTTTATTCTATGTGTTAAAATAATACCATTCATAGTTAATCGTTAATTCAAAATCCATATGAACAAAATTATTCCAGTAATTTTTCTTTTATTGCTTGTTTCGTCAAGTTTTTATTTCTTAAATAATTTTTTAAACCAGCAATTGTCAGTGAAGCCTGAAGAAGAATCTGGCGACAATCAAGAGATGACAATTGAGGAATTAAAAATATCAGCAGAAGTAGAAACAGAAGTTCTGGAAGAAGGAACAGGAGAAGGAGCTGAAAATGGCAACAGCTTGAAGGTTCATTATACGGGTACCCTGGAAGATGGAACAAAGTTTGATTCAAGCTTAGACAGAGGAGACCCCTTTGTTTTTACCCTGGGTGCAGGTCAGGTAATCAGGGGTTGGGACCAGGGACTTTTGGGGGCTAGGGTTGGAGAGAAAAGAAAATTAACCATTCCTTCTGAATTGGCTTATGGAGAAGCTGGTGCAGCCAATGGTAAAATTCCTCCTAATGCAACCTTAATTTTTGAAATAGAGATTTTGGAAATCAATAAGTAATTGTTGTTGACGAAAGCTTGGGAATGTAAAAAATACTTATTGCTTATCATTGGCGCAATTGTTTCTGCTTTTTTGCACAATGCTTTTTACGGCATTTTCAAGGTTGAAGAGCCAGTATTTTTCTTTTTAACCTTTGTACTCTTGGGTTGGTTTCTTGTTGCTCTGATTAAGGATTTGCTTAGTACTTTTATTAAAAAGTGATAAGATAACAATATGGAGATTAATAAAGAACAAGTTCATGGTTTTTGGGTAAGATTTGAACAGGATTTGAGAGAAGGGATTATTTATTTGAGCGAAGATCTACAGGCAGAAGAAGCCAAGACTATTTTTGATGCAGCTCGCTTGACGGGAAGAGCAGAATTTGAGGACGATGAAGACAGGGACTGGACCCTGACCTATATCAGAGATGATGATATTTATGTTTTAACCTTGCGGGAGCAAGAATAAATAGGTGAGAATTTTTATAAAATTATGAAGATAGATGTAAAAGGTTTATTCTTTATAATTGCTTTATTGGTTACCCTGTTTTCTGTTGTTTTTGAAGTAAAAGCTGAGAACTGGCTTTTGATGATCGGCATTGTGATAGCTCTTTTCTATAGTTACGGCGATTTAACCAAAGCTTAATAAAAAATGATTCTAGGCACAGACAAAATATTAGAATTGATTAAAACGCAGAATCTTATTGAGGGCTTAGATAGAGACAATATTAATGTTGAGGGAACCGGCATTGATTTAAGAATGGGCGAGCTTTATGAAATGGAAAGGGGACAGGGATTTATTCATATTGAGACTAGAAATAGCCCGGATTACAAATTAATTGCTGAATTCAAAAAAGGTGAAAGCAAAAAGATAAAGATAAGGCCAGGCAAATTCTACATTGCTAAGACAGTAGAGAAAATTAACACACCGGAAAATCTTTTTGGAATTTTTATACCCCGGGGCACTTTTTTTGCCAGCGGGGTTTTGGTTTTAGGTTTCAGGGTAGATCCCGGCTACAAAGGAAACTTCAGATTTCATTTGGTTAATCTGGGAGGAAAAGATTTTGAAATAGAAATGGGAGCTAGAATTGCTAACATGATTTTCCTCCAGATCGAAGGCAAGACCAATCCTTACAAGGGTCAGTGGCAGGGGGGCAGGGCATTTATTGAAAAAGAAGAAAAACAAACGCAGCAGGATTTTTAAAATATGACTGAAGAACGTTTTGATGTTGCGGTGATTGGAGGGGGTCCGGCTGGAATGATGGCAGCTGGTCGGGCAGGAGAACTGGGCGCCAGGGTTGTGCTTTTAGAAAAAAATAACGGGTTGGGAACGAAGCTTTTATTAACCGGCAAGAGCAGATGTAATCTTACCCAAGCTGAGTTTAATAACAGGAAATTTGTAGAAAAATTCGGCAAAAAGGGAGATTTTCTTTTTTCTCCTTTTTCTTTGTTTGGAGTGAAAGAAACAATAGAGTTTTTTGAAAAAAGAGGATTGAGATTAAAAACAGAAAGGGGTCAAAGGGTTTTTCCAGTTAGCGACAGGGCTCAAGATGTTTTGCGTGTTTTAACGGATTATTTGAAAAAAAACCAGGTAGAGGTGATGGTTAATGCTAAGGTGAGCGGATTGAGAAAAAAAGATAGCAGAATCATTAAGGCAATACTTAAAGACAAAGAGATTGTTGCTGATAAGTACATTATTTGTACCGGAGGAAAATCTTATCCTAAAACAGGCTCTACCGGCCAAGGTTTTTTATGGGCTAAAAAATTAGGCCACACTATTACAGAATTAAGACCAGCCTTAACGCCATTAGAGATTAAAGAGAGTTGGGTTAAAGAAGCTCAGGGTTTGAGCTTGAAAAATGTCAGCATCAAAGTTATTCAAGGCGCTAAAAAGAAAGACGAGGCTTTTGGTGAAGCTTTGTTCACCCACTTTGGATTGTCAGGCCCAATAGTTTTGGATCTTGGCAAGAAAGCTGGTGAATTGCTTAAAAGGGGAGAGGTGAAATTGATAATAGACTTAAAGCCGGGATTAGATTTTATCAAACTGGACAACAGGATTCAGCGTGATTTTAAGAAATACAATAACAAACTTTTTAGAAACTCTTTGAATGATTTATTACCGCAGAAAATGATTCCGATAATAGCCAGGCTTTCGGGTATAAAGCTTGAGAAAAAAGTAAATGCAATCACCAGGCAAGAAAGGAATACCCTGGTTAAGCTGTTGAAAAATGTTGAAATGACTGTTTCACGAGTTTGTGGCTTTGACAAAGCAATAATAACCAGTGGCGGCGTTTCGTTAAAAGAGATAGATTCTAAAACCATGAAGTCTAGATTAATTGATAATTTGTTTTTTGCTGGCGAGATTATTGACTTAGATGGTCCGACCGGAGGTTACAATCTTCAGTTTTGCTGGACTACGGGTTATTTGGCTGGACAATCAAGCGTAAATAGAGCTTGACACATCAAGCTCTAAGATATATATTAAAGCCGACTATAATAGTCGGATTTTAATCTTTCAAAACATGAAATTTTCAACTAAATCTCAATACGGTTTAAGGGCCATGGTTTATTTAGCCAAGGTGTTTGACGATGGCGAGGCTCATCCTCTTAAGAAAATTGCCCAGCAAGAAAGGATTTCTTTTGATTACTTGGAAAAAATTATTTCTCAATTAGAAAAAGAAAAATTAGTGAATTCCAAAAGAGGCGTAACTGGAGGATATTTTTTAGCCAAGCCCCCTTCCAAGATGAAAGTGGGGGAAATTATTAGGGTGTTGGAAAGCAGCACTTCTTTGGTTAAGTGTACTGGCAAAAAGGGGAAATATGTTTGCCCCATGGAGAAGTGTTGTTTAGCTAAGAGTTTTTGGAAAAAAATACAAAAAACATTAAATACTGCTTTAGACTCAATGACTTTAGCAGACTTAATTAAATAATCTTAAATATATTAAAAACATGTTTAAAAAAAGGATTTACTTAGACTACGCAGCCACCACTCCAGTTGACCCCAGAGTAATTAAAGCCATGTTGCCTTATCTCAAAGACAAGCCAGGCAATACAATGTCATTGCATTCTTTTGGCCAGGCTGCTAAGCAAGCTCTGGAAAAAAGCAGAAACAAGGTTGCTGATTTGATGAAAGCTCAACCAGAAGAAATAATTTTTACCAGCTCAGCAACTGAAAGCAATAACTTAGCATTAAAAGGGATTGCTTTTGCCAATCAAAATAGGGGGCGTCACATTATAATTTCCCCAATTGAGCATGCCTGCATTCTTCAGTCTTCAAAATGGTTAGAACAACGGGGTTTTAAGATAACCAGGCTGAAAGTTGATAAATACGGATTGGTCGATCCCAAACAAGTTGAGAGGGCTATTCAAAAAGATACAATTCTGGTTTCTGTTATGCAGGCTAATAATGAAATAGGAACAATTGAGCCAATTGCTGAGATTGGAAAGATTTGTCAGGAAAGGGGAGTTTACTTTCACAGTGATGCTTCTCAAAGCTTCGGTAAAATACCAATTGATGTTAATAAATTAAAAGTTGATTTATTAACCGTTTCTTCTCATAAAATGTACGGTCCTAAAGGAGCTGCCTGTTTGTTTGTCAGGAAAGGAACTAAAATTGAACCAATTTTGCATGGAGGCGAGCATGAGTTTGGATTAAGGTCTTCTACTGTTAACGTGCCTGATATTGTTGGTTTTGGCGAGGCTTGCCGGATTTGCAAACAAGAAATGAAAGAGGAGAGTAAAAGAACCATGAAATTAAGAGACAAACTAATTAAAGGAGTGCTTGAAAACATTGAAAACTCTCATTTAAACGGTCATCCCAAAAATAGATTGCCCAACAATGCCAATTTCTGGTTTTCTTTTGTTGAGGGCGAATCTTTAGTTATTCAGCTTGATATGTCAGGAATTGCCGCTTCAACTGGTTCGGCTTGTTCCTCTGAAAAACTAGAACCAAGCCATGTTTTGTTAGCCATTGGATTAAAACCTCAAGAGGCTCAAGGTTCTTTGAGATTAACACTGGGCAGATGGACTACCGAGAAAGAGATTGACAGGGTTTTAATAATCCTGCCACAAGTCGTTAAAAAGTTAAGAAGAATATCACCTTTTAAATAATATGGACAAAATATGGACAAGTTTTACACCAAAAAGGTTCTTGAGCATTTTCAAAACCCTCACAATTACGGAAAAATGAAGAATCCAGACGGGATTGGAAAAGTTGGAAACATAGTGTGTGGAGATGTTATGTGGCTTTACATCAAAGTCAGTAAAGACAAAAAAGAAGTCATTAAAGATATTAAATTTGAAACATTTGGCTGCGTAGCTGCTTTAGCCACCAGCAGTGTTATTACTGATTTGGCAAAAGGAAAAAGCTTAGAGCAAGCTTTAAAAATTGACAACAAGAAAATAGTGAAAGCTTTAAAGGGTTTGCCGCCCGTTAAAATACATTGCTCAGTCTTGGCCAGCGATGCCCTGTCAGAAGCGATTTACGATTATCTGTCAAAGAACAAAAAGAAAATTCCTGATGTTCTTGAAGAAAAACATCAGAGGATAAAAAAAGAAAAAGAAATAATAGAAGAGAAATACAAAGACTGGATAGAGATAGAGGAAAAAATGCACAAGGAGCAGAAATAAAAGAGAAAAAGAGAAAAAGAGAAAAAGAGAAAATCTTGCCTTTAAGAGAAAATATATTAAGATGAGATAAATATGAGAAAGAATGTTTTTGCCATTTTGGCTCTGCTTTTACTTTTTACCAGCGTTGATTTTGTTTTCGCTCAACCAGAACAAGTTGAAATTTCTTTCTTTTACAGCAAAACCTGCCCACATTGCGTTCAGGAGAAAAGATTCTTGGAGAAATTAGAGAATAAATACAATAAACTTTTAATTCATAAATACAATATTGCCGAACAGGATAGGGTGGAGATGCTGAGGGGCTTTTACGAAAAATATGGCGTGCCCAAAGAAGAATGGGGATTTGTGCCAGCTACCTTTTTGAAGGATAAATATTTGATAGGTTATAGGGGAGATGAAATTACTGGAAAAGAAATTGAGGATTGTATTCAAGAGTGTTTAACTGGAGCAGACAGTGTTGGAACGGATTGGATGGAAGCTTCATTAAAAGAGATTAACCTTCCTGTTTTCGGAAAAATCAATGTTTCTAATCTTTCTCCCTTACTATTGTCAATTACAATGGGAGCTTTAGACGGTTTTAATGCCTGCGCAATGGTGGCCCTGGGGTTTTTATTAACTGTTTTGATATCATCTGGCACCAGGAAAAGACTTGCTTTGATAGGCGGGACATTTATCTTGGTTTCTGGCTTGATTTACTTTTTGTTTATCGCTGCTTGGCTTAATTTATTTTTGGTGACTTTTAATATCAAAATAATAACTAATCTGGTAGCAGTTATTGTTATTTTATCTGGAATCTTTGTGCTTAGAGATTATTTTACAGACGTGGTTTGTAAATTATGCGAAACTGATCCTGCTAAACAAAATATTTTTACCAGAGTTCAGAAAAAGCTTTTTACTAAAATGCAGAAGTTTTCTGCCACGGACATGCCCTTGCCTTTGGCTTTGCTTGGTATTTCTATAGTGGCAGCTGGAGTCAATATGATAGAATTGGCTTGCTCTTTTGGTTTGCCCTTAGTTTTTACAAAGATATTAACCAGCTGGAGTCTGCCCAAAGCATCTTATTACTTTTATCTTCTAGTTTATATCTTATTCTATATGATAGACGACTTCATAATTTTCTTAATTGCTGTTTATACTTTTAAAATGACTCAAGCTTCTACTAAATACCTCAAAGCCGCGACTCTGATTTCTGGTCTTATTCTTCTGGTTTTGGGAATTTTGATGTTGATCAATCCTTCAATCCTTATCCTTTCTTAGGGTATAATTAATAGCGTATATATAATTAACTTAATATCATTTTTTAAAAATATGGATTTAAAAAACAAAGTAGCTATTATTACTGGAGCCAGAAGAGGAATGGGCAGAGCTGATGCTATATTGTTAGCCAGAGAAGGAGCCAAGGTGGTGGTTTCAGATATTTCCTCAGAGGACTGCCAGAAGGTTGTTGATGAAATTAAGGCTCGGGGCGGAGAGGCAATGGCTTTCAAATGCGACGTTTCCAACAAGAAAGAGGTGGAGAAAATGGTTCAAGAGACGGTTAAAAAGTTCGGCAGGATAGACATTTTGGTCAATAACGCGGGAATTTGTCAGTTTAAGCCATTTTTGGAATTAACCGAGCAAGAGTGGGATGCAACCCTGGACATTAACCTGAAGGGATATTTTTTGTGCGCTCAGGCTGCGGCCAAAGAAATGGCAAAGCAGAAATCAGGGGTAATTGTTAACATTGCTTCAGTGGCCATGGGACAAATGGGAGTTGGTTTTCCCAATATTGTTCATTATTGTGCTTCAAAAGGCGGCATTGCGGCAATGACTGAAGCTTTGGCTCTGGAATTAGCCCCATATAATATTAGAGTTAATGCGATTGCCCCTGGAATGATTGACACTCCCATGATTAATCAAGTAAAGCAGGATCCCAAGTCAATAGGGGGAATATTAGCCAGGGTTCCTCTTGGCCGGGTTGGAAAGCCAGAAGAAATAGCTGATCTGGTGCTATTTTTAGCATCGGACAAAAGCTCTTACATTACCGGTTCAATTGTTGTTATTGACGGTGGTTGGTTAGCAGGATAAGGTCGCTCACTAACAAAGTTTCACAAGTACCGACTGTCCAAATCTCCAGCCAGATTTGGCAGTCTGCGCTCTCGACTTCTTGTCTGCCTAAAGGCAGAACCATGCCAAGAAGTCTCCGAGAGCTACTTTTGAAACTTATTAATTCGCTTTGCTTGATTAAATGATGAAGAAGATTACTAAAAACACTGCTTTAGCTGATATTTTGGAGGTTCCGGGAAGCGAAAAGATATTAGCAAAATATAACTTACCCTGTTTAACTTGCCCTTTTGCTAAAATGGAAATGGAACAGCTTAAAATTGGTCAGGTTTGTAAAATGTACGGTATTGACTTAAAAGGATTATTAGAAGAGTTGAATAAAAAGAGCGATAAAGGGGCTTGACTATACTTTTTGCTTAAATTAAGTTAAAATGTAGAAAACATAGAAAGCTTTCTTTTATACCCTAAGAAGTTTTCTAAATGTAATCTGTTTAATAAAAGGTCGTTTTGAAAAATTTAAGAAAAAAATACTATGGAAGCTTATTGTGTAAAATGCAAGGCTAAAAGAGAAATGAAAGACGCCAAGGAAATCACTATGAAAGGAAAGGGGGCAACTAAAAGAAGAGCCATGAAAGGAACCTGTCCAAAGTGCGGGACTGGCATGTTCAGAATTCTCGGTAAGGCCTAAGTAAAAATATTCTAGAATATTTTAGTTAAAAACCACTGTCACAGTGGTTTTTAACTTATCTATAACTCTGGGGACGTCGGACGTCCCCAAGCTGTTTTTTTTTGTTATACTGTAAAAATGGTTGAGAGAGATAAAAAGCTTGGGATATATTTTTTGATAATTTTAGCTTATTTGAATGTTCTGGCCTGGATTGCTGTTTTTGATTTAGGTCAAGATGATTTAGAAATTATTTTCTTTGATGTTGGCCAGGGAGACAGCATTTTTATTGAAACTCCTCAAAAGCATCAGGTTTTAATTGACGGAGGCCCGACCTCGGCTGTTTTAGAAAAGTTGGGAAAGGAAATGCCTTTTTATGACAGGACAATTGATTTAATAATCTTGAGCCATCCTGAACACGATCATCTTGCCGGGCTTTTGGAAGTATTAAAAAGATACAAAGTAGAAAATGTTTTATGGACAGGTGTTTTAAGAGATACTGCTGAATTCGAAGAATGGCAGAGATTGTTAGAAGAAGAAGGAGCAACGATTAAAATTGCTCAATTCAATCAGGTTGTGTGGTTAGGAGTTCCTTCCGATCAGACAGCTAGAATAGAGATTTTATATCCTTTTGAAAACCTGGAGGGGCAAACAATAAAGAACACAAATAACAGTTCAATAATTGCCAGATTGGTTTTTCAAGAAAAAGCAGTTCTTTTTACCGGCGATGCTTATAAATCAGTTGAAAACGAACTAATCCAGAAAAACATTGATTTGAAATCAAATATTCTTAAGATAGGTCATCATGGAAGCAAAACCTCAACCTCAGAAAAGTTTTTAGAAAAAGTCATGCCAGAATTAGCAATAATTTCAGTCGGAGCAGAAAATAGCTATGGCCATCCTAACCTTGAAGTCCTTGAAGTTTTGGAGAGATATGATATAAAACTTCTAAGAACCGACCAAGAAGGCGATGTTAAAATTATTTATTGATAATTGATAAAAAAATGAAAGACATTCAATTTCCCATTTTTAAAACCAGGGTTGAAGGTTTGAATAAAAAGTTTGATTTAATCGACCCGGCTAGCAGAAAAGAATACTTTAAAGCCAAAGCAGGTCCTGAAATTCAAAAACTTCAACAATACTTAAAAACTAATTCTTTTGTGGCTTATCTTTTGGGAAAAAAAAGTGCTGGCAAGGGTACTTATTCTAAAATGTTTGGCGATGTGGTTGGTCCTGAAAGAATTTTCCATTTTTCAATAGGGGACATGATAAGGGGAATTGATAAGGAGTTAGCCAGTGAGCAGTCAAAGAAAGAACTTGTTTCTTTTCTTGAGAAAAATTATCGTGGTTGGACTCCTCTGGATAAAATTATGTCTGCCCTGGAGCAGAGAAGCACCAAAACCCTTTTGCCAACCGAATTAATCCTGGCTTTAGTTAAAAGAGAAATAGGGAAACAGGAAAAGAAGGCTATTTTTATTGATGGGTTTCCCAGAAACCTAGACCAGGTGTCATTTTCTTTATTCTTCAGAGATTTGATTGGTTACCGTGACGACTCCGACATTTTTATTTTGATTGATGTGCCGGAAAGCGTTATTGATGAAAGAATAAAGCACCGCCGGGTTTGTCCTGTTTGCCAGACATCGCGCAATCTAAAGACGCTTCCTACCGACAGGGTTGGCTATGACGAGCAAAAAAAAGAATATTACCTTCTTTGCGACAATCCTAATTGCCGCGACTCAAGAATGGTTCAGAAAGAAGGAGATGAGTTGGGTATAGAAACAATCAGGGAAAGACTAATTACTGATGAGGAAATAATTAAAGGAGCCTTTGGGCTTTATGGAATTCCCAAAATACTTTTAAGGAACTCTGTTCCGGTTGGAGAAATTGAAAAATATGTTGATGATTATGAAATTACTCCTGGTTACGAATATTCTTGGGTTCCAGAAGACAGGAAGGTAAGGATAACAGAAAAACCCTGGGAAGTGCCTGATGACCAGGGAATTAATTCTTTTAGTTTACTGCCTCCTCCAGTAGTTGTTTCTTTGATCAAGCAAATGGCAGACATTCTCTAGTCGATAGATTTAGTCTATCAACTGATTTGACACGATATTCTGGGAATAGATATAATTAAAGTAGCCCTGCAAGCTTTTAGGCAAATTGGGATATAAATATTTGCTATGGGAATCCGAAATGATTTTTGCAGCTCGTGGGCTGCAACTTGGATACCCACTTGAATTAGTTTTCCACAATTCTAAAAGCCGGCCGGGCTTTTAGTTTTGGATAAACTTATCTTGTCTTAGAAGTCGGGGCGCCGAGAGTTGAACTCGGGTCACAGGACCCCCAGCCCTGCATAATGGCCGTTATACTACGCCCCGAGTATTGTATGTTTTAATAGACTATTTTTCTTTGCCTATTGTTTTAATGCATTTAGCGCAGAGCAGGGCTCTTTTCCCGACAAAATCCTTGAATAGACTATTTTTAATTCCAATAGGAACATTAATCCACTGTAAGTTTGGTTTTTGTTTTCTCTTGGTTGTCGGGTTATATTTTCCTCTTAACTTGTTTAAGCGCCGAGCAAGATTTCTTTTTTTAGCGCAGATTTGACACTGTTTCATAAACTGTTAAACAAACTATTTAATGTAATGAGAACATTGTACTCGGTTATTGAAAAATTTGCAAGAAAACCCAAAACTGTTTTGAGGAAATTTAGTTTGTGATATACTGTATTGGAATATGTTGATAACTATTTTTATCTTAATTATTCTTTTGTTTTCAGTGGTTATCCACGAGCTTGCTCATGGCAGCGTAGCTTTGTCTTTAGGAGATTCAACTGCCAAAGATAGCGGCCGCTTAACTCTAAATCCATTAAAGCATTTAGATTTTTTCGGGTCTTTTGTTGTGCCTCTTTTTCTCTTTATAATCACTGCCGGCCAAGGACCGGTGTTGGGCTGGGCAAAGCCAGTGCCGGTTAATCCTTTTAATTTCAAAGACCCGAAGAAGGGAATGCTAAAAGTGTCTTTAGCCGGGCCCGGAGCTAACTTTCTTGTTGCTATTTTTTTTGGATTAATTATTCGTTTTATTCCCTTGAATCTTTCTTTTGTTAATCTCCTGGGTATTATTGTTTTCTATAATTTCTTCTGGGGACTGTTTAATCTGATTCCTATTCCACCGCTGGATGGTTCTCACATTCTTTTTGGTTTATTGCCCGAAAGATTTTCAGGATTAAAGATGACTCTTTGGCGATACCAAACTCTATTTTTGCTTTTTTTCATAGCCTTTGGGATGAGGTGGTTGTTCTCCATAGCCATTTCTCTTTACAGTTTGTTAGTGGGATGATATAATTGATAACTGTTTTGTTTTTTGTTACTTTCATTTCTTCTATTCAATAAATAAATTTAGCATGCCAACAATAAGACAGTTAATAAAAAAGAAAAGGAAAAAATCTAAAAAGCGACCCAAGTCGCCAGCTTTAGATTTTACCTTCAATGTTTTAAAGAACCGGCCCCAGGATTTTAATTCTCCTTTTAAGAGAGGGGTTTGCGTTAAGGTGTTTACCACCACACCCAAGAAACCACACTCAGCTTTGAGAAAGGTAGCTAAGGTGCGCCTCAGCAATGGCAGAGAGGTAACAGCTTATATTCCTGGAGAGGGTCACAACTTACAGGAAAATTCAGTGGTTCTGATAAGGGGAGGAAAAGTAAGAGATCTGCCTGGAGTAAGATATCATATTGTCAGGGGAACTCTTGATTCGGGCGGAGTTGAGGGTCGAAAAACAAGTCGTTCTAAATACGGAGCCAAAAGCAAAGAATAATCATGAACACCAAGAAATCAAACCAACATCAAATAGAGCCAGACCTTGTCTATAACAGCATAAGAGTTGCTAGGTTGATTAATCAAATTATGAAAAGGGGGCAGAAAGCAACTGCTCAAAAAATTGTTTATGATTGTTTTGAGGGAGTAAAGCAAAAAACCAAACAGGATCCTCTTGAAGTTTTTGAAAAAGCAATTGATAATGCCTCTCCTTTATTAGAATTGAAATCTAAAAGAGTGGGAGGTGCAACTTACCAGGTTCCAACCGAGGTTAAGGAAGAGAGAAAAGAAACCCTGGCCATTCGTTGGATACTAAAAGCTGCTCGGAGCAGAAAAGGCAAACCGATGAAAAGTAAATTAGCCGAAGAGATTCTCGAAGCAGCTGATAATAAAGGAGCAGCGATTAAGAAAAAAGAAGATACTCATAAAATGGCGGAAGCCAACAGGGCATTTGCTCATTTTAGATTTTAATAATATTGGATTAATACTATGCCCAGAATTTATCCCATTGAGCGCTGTCGAGATATTGGAATAATTGCTCACATTGATGCTGGTAAAACCACTGTTAGTGAGCGCATTTTGTTTTATACC
>Ga0066637_10001803_pt1 | contig 14036 bp, 17 predicted proteins | sample CryGeyCG2014_020_FD_62737 | JGI IMG/M metagenome (GOLD analysis project Ga0066637, IMG submission 62737) | Groundwater microbial communities from aquifer - Crystal Geyser CG08_land_8/20/14_0.20 | ecosystem: Environmental > Aquatic > Deep subsurface > Groundwater | place: USA: Utah: Grand County...
ATGAGCAAACACCTGGGATTCAAGTATTCATGAAGAAATGGGCCGATTAAGCACCATTTTTTTTTATCTGAGAAACCTTGAAGTGCCAACTTATATGTTTGATAATCATTTATCATAGAGCTTGACCATCTTAATAATGCTGTTAAATACAGAGAAAAGTTTTCCCCACCTAAAGCAAATTTTCTTGAAGAGTCATCAATTGCATAAATACTACTGTAAGATCTCATAATACTACACATAAATAGATTGTCAGAAAAAATATTTTTATAAAAAATTTTTTACAAATAAATTCTTTCAAAAGTAAGTTATTATTTTATTTCATGCTACCGAGGATCTTAGATTATCTAATTGTTGCCTAATATCTGCGCATGACCTGCTATATCTACACCATCTGCAATCATCAGAATCTGGGTCATAATATGCTGAGACATGCCCCACCAGTAGGCTTCTCTCTTCCGGTGTCGCTCTTCCAAACTGATACGAATGCATTGCTTCTCGCAAAAGTTTTCCAGATGATTGGGGTTTCACCATAATTTGCTCTTGTTAAATTAGATATTTAAACACTTGTTCTATTTACACTTCTTCACTCGGAGTGCTAAATAAGGTTGACTATAAGGACCAACCCTAACTTTTCCTTCTACAAAATAATTAGAACACACCCCAACGGTGCAGTTAAAATTATAAGTTCCTCTTGATAGACTTGCTTCTATGTTAAGGACTGTCCATGAAAAAACATTTTGAATAAACCCATTAAAATCAAAATACCCATCAATCGGAAATCTGATTTTTCCTATTATTGAATTTATTTCTTGTCCGACTTCCAATCTATACGATTTTCAACCATCTTCCCCCGAGTTTTGCATGAAAATATGTTATATATAACATTAAAATTCTTTACTGTTCAATTTTTCTTCTTCTTTTATTTTTTTCCATATTTTACACGCTTCTTCCGGTGTTTCTGCCTTTTCGTCCCCAAAAATATACGGTTTTCTTCTAACTATTTTTTGGCATATTAATTTGGAAATATTTTTCAATTTGAATTCATATTCTTCTTCAGAAATTTTGATTAACATCAGAACATCAAATAAAACATCCCCTAATTCTTCTTCAAGATTATTTTTGTCGCCAATAGAAATAGCACCCTCAACTTCTTGCACCTCTTTTTTGAGTTCATCTAAATGTTTTATGAAAGTTTGTTGTTTTACCCAAGGATATCCATTTTCTCCACGAAGCTGTTCGATTAAAGAAATCATCCTCTTGATAGATTCTACCTCGGTTTTATCGTTCATAACATGCTTTAATATTTTAAATCATAAATAAAAATATTACTTATGTGATGTTTTATGGAAATAATTGAAGAGCAAAAAAAGTTCAAGGAAAACTGGGAAAACTTAATTATTTCAAGGACGATAATGATGAAAAATGACATAGATAGAAATTTTCTATCGAATCAAATGCTGGATAACGATAAATTGGGAAATGTCATTGAGAGCGAAGAGATGAAAAAAATTCAAGAAACAAGAGAAATATTCAATTCTCAATTAATGTCAATGTATTCAAGTATTGGTCTAAAGCAAGGAAAGAATAAGTTTTTAGAAATTGAATAATTCGGGATTAGTCATATTTTTTCAGCATTTGATTCACTGGTAGAATACAATATTTCTTTTTATTTATTCAATTACTATTACTCCCATGAACTACTGGTTCCCATACAATGATATAAGAAAATATCAGGAACAAATGATGGATTTAGTTGAAAAATCACTTGTCGAAAGAAAACATTGTCTTTTAAGGGCGCCAACAGGTCTGGGGAAAACAATATCAGTCCTTTCTGTTGTCCTAAAATTTGCTAAAGAAAATGGTCTTAAAGTAATATATCTTACAAACAAAACTACGGGTCAAATTCAGCCACTCAAAGAATTTCAAGAAATACAAAACAAATTTAGCAAAGATGATAAATTGTTTGGCGGGAGAATTATTTCAAAAAAAGATTTATGTTTATTTCAGGAAATCAAAGAATTGGATACCGAATCTTTCTATACAATTTGTGAGAGGAGCAAAGATAAATCATGTAAATTTTACAAAAATTATAAAAAACATGTCTTGAAAGATAATGAAATTTTGAAAAAAATCATTGGCACAGACATTTCTAAATTCATGAATATTTTTTCATTAAGGGATGATATAAAAAAATACTGCCCATATTATTCCATAAAAAAATACCTTCAAACCTACGCAGATTTTATATTATTGAATTATAATTATATGCTTAGCCCATTTATTCGTAAAGGTTTTTTTGATACATTTGATCTTTCTAAATGCATAGTGATTTTTGACGAATGTCATTCCCTTCCAAACAAATGCCAGGAATTAAGTTCAATAAAAATTTCTACTAGTATTTTTCTAGCTTGCATAGATGAGATGAATGATTACAGAAAAAAATATATTGAAGAAAAAGTAAGCGAAAAAGACGAGGAAAGTATCCAAAAAGATATAGATGAAACAATAGGATTGATTACAAGTCTTGATAAGATAGTTCATGATATAATAGCAAAAAGAAAGAGCAATGAAATATCATTTGATCTAAAAAAATTAACCGAACTATCAGAACAGGGGGATTTCAGAATAGACAAAAGAGAAGTGAAATATTCAATAGAAGTTCTTTCATATTTTTCTGGCTTGGTTTTGGAAGACAAGAAAAAATCAAGATGCCTCCCCTTAGCGAATTTTTTGAATACATTATTAGATATACAAGAAGATGAAAGATTCATCCAGTTCATTGAAATTAAAAATTTTAATGAAAAGAAATTTTCTTATCTTAACATCCATTGTTTAGATCCATCATACCTCTTTAAAGATATTTTGGAAAATTCTTATAATGTTATAGGGTTCAGTGGAACATTATTTCTAGAAGAGTTTAAAAAATTAATGAATTTTCCCGAAGATACAATTTCAGAAGACATACAATCTCCATGGTCAAAAGACCAAAGAAAAATACTGGTTTTCCCCAAAGAATATGCCAATTTTACATTGAAGACAAGAAGTGAAAATGTGGATTTCAAATCAAACCAGCTGACTAAAATGATCAATTCCATGAAAGGAAATGTTCTGGTTGTCTTTCCTTCCACTGATGTTTTCAATATCTATGTTCCCAAAATCAAGGAAAGGTTAGATAAAGTAGTTTATTTGAGGCCATTTTCTGAAGACTATTTAGATAACGACGATTATCGAATACAAAGGGATGATATACTTGAAAGTTTCAAGAAAGAAAATAATGCTGTTTTGTTTTCGATAGCTTTTGGTTCATATAATGAAGGAGTAGATTTTATAGGATGCTTGCAAAATGTGATAATTGTAGGATTTCCTTATCCTGGAATCACGTATAAAAGAAAATGCCTTGAGGATTTTTTTGCAAAAAAATTTGACAACAAAGATTATGCAAGATTTCTCACATCTATCCTTCCCGGCCTTGAGAAAAGTATACAATCTGCAGGCAGACCGATAAGGAGCTTTAATGACAGAGCTGTAATTGTTTTTTACGGCAAACAGTTTGGTCCTGGTATTTGGAAATACCATAAGTTCATTGATTTATTTCCAACTGATTTAAAAGAGCAATGTATAATCGCGACTGAATTTAGCGATTTGATGAAAGAGATTGAAGGTTTCAGATATTGAAATTATATTGTTTTAATTTCTTATTTTTCAAAATGATTAATGAATTCAATGACTTTGAAAAAAATATCTATTTATACAGATGGTGGTTCAAGGGGCAACCCTGGAAACAGTGCAATAGGAATTATAATAATTGATTCTAAAAAGATAATTTATAAGCATGGTGAATACATTGGAAAAGCTACAAACAACAAAGCCGAATATACAGCATTGATAAAAGCTTTGAAGAAGGCAAGTGAACTTTTTCATGAAGAAGTATCTTGTTTTTCTGATAGTGAATTGATGATTAAGCAACTAAATGGAGAATATAGAGTAATAAACCCTGATATAAAGAAATTATTTCTTGAAGTAAAGAAGCTGGAAGAAAATTTTGAGAGAGTGACATATTTTCATGTAACAAGGGAAAATAAAAATATAATTATTGTTGATGGTATCGTGAATAAAGTGTTAGATGAAGTTAATATGTGTTAAAATTACACTTCCCATTCTTCCTCACAATTAGCCCTTTCAAAACTTTTTCTTGAAAGAATTTCACCTTTCTTGGCTTCTATTTTCCAATTATTTTCCCAATTAACATAATCTACCTGATATCCGCCTTTGCTGAGAACAACATACCCTCCGGAATTGGGTAGAGAAAATTTTGGGTTAAATTTCTTAGTCCCGCCAGGAGAAATAATACCACTTAGTCTCTGATTATTCTTGTCTCTGGAGAGAAAATAATAATCAAGATTAACATTACTACTGCTGGGGTTATATATGCTAACATATTCCTCTTCGCTATCTTTGCCAGTAGTATCATAATAAATTTCAGAAATAACAACATCCTGTCGGGGCATACAAACAGTGACTATAATTTCTTCATAATTCCAAACTCTTTCAAATTCTTCAAGAAAATTCTTAGCAACATTCTTGTCATGAATTATTAATATATTTTCATCATTTTTGTCATCACCTGAACTACTGGGATTGTATGAACCAGTAACAACTGTCTCATTGTCTATGATAAAAACTTTATGATGTAATTTGTGATTGTTATTATCTAATTTGACATCCATACCAGCATTCAACAAACGTTGATATTCTGAATAATCACTCATGCCAGACCTTTCAAATACACCTTTAACTATGATAGCATCATCGTAATTCCTTATCAACATATTTCCAATATCATCATCTGTGAAGCTGAATGTCATAAAATATATTTCTTTTCTTGCATTTTCCAGAGTATCTAACACATGACTAGAACAGTCATCCTCAGGGCAAAAATAATTCTCTATTTTTGAATCTTTTAGATAAACAATAGGATATTTTACTTCATTCCCACCAGCAAATGTTTCACCGAACAATTCCACGAATTCATCCTCGTAATTTTTTGCAATATGATCTGACTCGATTATTAGTATGTTGTTATTATTGTAAAAATTGCAGTTTTCGGTTGGGTTAAAAGAACCAGTAAAAATTTTCTTCCCATCAACTATACAAAATTTATTATGCATTAGCTGATAACCAGGATTTACGATAGGATTTAATTCTTTGGATTTGTTGATATTTTTAACGTCTGTAACTAGTTTAACATCTATCTCATGTTTCAACTCATTTTTGACTTCTTGAAGATCAACATCAAAAAATGCACAGTGAATGGATTTCTCAGCACCATTTAAAAAATTAACTAGTTTCTCCCTGCATTCATCCTGCGGGCAAAAATATATCTCTATTTTTCCGTCCTCTCTAATTTCTGGAATTTTGGTTACTTGACCAGTTGGATTAGTGCAACCACTGACTAGCACAATCAATAAGATAGTAAGAAATTTTTTCATATTTATTTATGGGAAAGATTTCATATATTTCTAACAGCTTGTTTTGCCCCGCATGCTTCGCATATCATAAATGTGATTCTACCGTCTTTAACAAGTTTAGTGTCTGGCCTATTGCACTCTTTGCAATACAAAAATTCTTTGATGTATGATTCCAATTTTTTTTCAATTAGTTTCGAATAAACTTTTCCCTGAAGTATAAGCCTTTTTCCATCAATATGACCTGGCTTAGCAAGTTCACGAAACAAAAATTTAGCAAAGTGTTTAGAATCCCTCCTCATTACACCAGTTATCTCTTCGAAATTTGTTATAAATGTCTGATTCCCTTGAACCAATACTTGAGGTTTAGGTATTTCCAACCTTTCCTTTTCCTTTGTTTCTTTTGGCAATTTTTCTTCTGCTTCTTTTAGCATGTCTTCATAACTTTTCATACAACCACTTATAACAATTAAAATTTATACTTTTTTGACAACTCCGGGCTTTGGTTCATACCATAACCCATCAGTCACTAATTCATTAACCGCTTCCTGAAAATCATTTTCATTTAATTTTGAATCTTTTAATAATTTTCTTATTTCTACCCCCTTTCCTCCATCTAACTTATCAATCAGTTCCATCAACATAGGCTTATAATCCTTTTCTTTCTTTTCTTCTTTTCCACCAATATTCTCCAAAACCCCTTCAATATCCTTTTCATCAAAATTATATTTTTTCATCATATATTTTTTCAATTCTTCAAAATCAGCAAATTTGTCTTTTTGTTTTTGGGCTATTTCATTGATTTTCTTTTTTTCAACTAACCCTTTCAGAATTTTTAGCTTGTGGTAATTTTCATAGTTATTTCTAATTTTTCTCATAATTTCAGGTATAATATAATTTTCCCCATTATATTCCCTGACTTTACCAATTAATAAAATATTATCTCCAATACTGAATTTATCAAAAAAATCAGCATCTTCTTTGAAAGCTTTCACTCTGATAACATCTGTATCATCATCAACAGTGATTGAAGAATAATTTCCATCTTCGCTCATAAACTTATCAACAAGCGTTGCAACAATTTTTGTTCTGGATATTTTTTCTCCTAAATTTGTTAATATATAGCTAGGTTCCATCCCTTCTTTTTTTACAAAATTTCCATTGATAATGTCAGAAATTCTTGCCACTTTTGTTGTTTGCCTTAATGTTTCCATAAACATTATTTATAAGATTAAACTTTTATATCAACCCAAGTAAGAACACTCCTGAATTTATTCAAGAGATGAATTGCGATGATTCACATCATTAAAAATCCTTATTTTAATCTTAAAATTGAGGAAACAAGCTACAATCTTTTTTTCTGAATGTCTAATACCTTCTTTTAGCAATTCATTCCAACCCTACTCTCTCTAAAGGCATTTCAATTATCCTTCAAAATATGAAATATGATAGTCAGAAAAACAATAAAGTACAAGATTATATGCTTAACAAATGTCAAGGAGGCTATTCTTGAAAAAGAATACGGTAGCCTCCAAGAATTCTTGCAATTGAAAGACGTGTTATGGTGGAAAAAGGATCTAGGTGAAAATCTCTACTCTACCAATAAACAGCAGGTAGAAAGATTTTACAAGGCTGTTCATCTTGGAAAGGAATATCCTCTCTCGATCAGAAAAGACCTGATACAAATCGAAAAAAGAAATACTAAATTAACTAAATACTGGCTAAGGATTAGGGTTAAGGGTAGAAGAAGCCTTTGAATGCCGATAAAACCATCAAAAGAAATAGACTTCTCCCAATTCAAAATATGTGAATCCAGACTTTACAAATTTAGAGATGATTTCTTTGTGAACATAACCATTCAAAAAGAAGTTAATACCAAATCATCATATTCTTCCATTCTCTTCATAGACTTAGGAGAAAAAGTAATCGCAGCATCTGTGGTGTTAGTCAATCAGAGGCCACAATTCTATGGCAGGGAAGTGAGGGGAATAAGAAGGAAATACAGTTACATCAGAAAAAATCTAGGAAAAAGGAAATTATTGAAGGAGATCAAGAGATTTGGCCAGAAGGAACAAAGGACTATCAACAACATTCTCCACAATATTTCAAAACAAATAGTAGAAGAAGCAGAAAAAACTGATTCAGTAATAGTTCTTGGAGATTTAAAAGGTATCAGAAATAATAGTAAAGGTAAGAAATTCAATAGAATTGTTTCTAATATGCCTTATCTTAAGTTAACACAATTCATTGAATACAAAGCAAACTGGAATGGAATTAAAGTAATTAAAATCAGCGAAAGAGGAACTTCACACACTTGCTCAATGTGTGGTTCCAAAGGGATAAGGCCTTATCAGGGATTATTCAAATGCAATAAATGTGGCTATCAAGTAAATGCAGACTATAATGCTTCAAAAAATATTTGAAAAGTTCTTTGGACTATATGTCTAAAGAAGGGGTTGATGTGAACCAGCCCAAAACTCATCCAGGAGATGGGAAACTTTCGAGTGAGTGTTCAAAAGACGCTCACGGCTTTAGTCGGGAGTAGTTCATGATTGCCTAAATTTTCTGTATGACCCTAGGTTTAGGCTCAAAAATAAGGCCTTCTTCTTTCATCTTTTTGATTATATCTTCAGTTCTTTCAACACCTTGCTCTTTTCCTTTTTTGATTATTTCTTCAATGGGAACATTTTTACCAATCACATTACTTAATTCTTCAATTACATCTAGAACAATCCTAATTTTGCTTCTTTGAGAGCTTGTGGTTCCAGCTCCTTCTGCTCTGTCGATATCTAGAAGGCCTGTTTCAGGATCAAACCCAAATTGCCTAAGTGAAAATTTCATTACATCAATAGCCCTTTGTGCGTCGTCTTCTTGAACTTCATCTCTTAATCTTATCTTTGCACTTGCTTCTGCTAATCTTATCAAACCTTCATATTGCCTTAATGTTATTGGAACGGGAGATTCTTCAGTTGTTGATTTTCCTCTAAGTCCAATATAGAAATCTTTCAACTTTTTTCCTGCTTCTTTACTAAGATTTGGCTTACAATGTGTTTTTGCATAAGCAATATATTTTCTCAAAAAACTTGGATCAATTGCTGGTTTTGTTTTTTCTGGATCAAAATGTCTTGCGTCTAGAATATGTGTGATCATTTTTTCATCTCTTTCAACATCAGGAATATCTCTCAAAGCAAACTTGAGATCAAATCTAGACAAAAGTGTTTCTGGGATAGCGATTTGTTCACGAATTGGAATATATGGGTCAAATCTACTGAATTTTGGGTTGGCACCTGCAAGTACGGATGTTCTTGACGGTAAAGTTGCAATAATTGCAGCTTTTGCTATTGATACTGTTTGAAGACTCATAGCTTCGTGCATTGCTACTTGGTCGTCTTTATCCATTTTTTCAAATTCATCTATACTGACCATAGAATTGTTTGATAAAACTAATGCCCCAGCTTCAAGAACCCATCCACCCATAAATTGCTCATCTTTAATTACTGCAGCTGTCAGCCCGGCCCCAGTTACACCTTTTCCACTCACATATTTCCCACGGGGTATCATTTCTGATGCCAATTTAAGTAACTGAGACTTCCCAACAGACGGATCACCTATAAGGAGTATATGAATATCCCCTCGTATCCTCGTGTTGTCTTTTAGAAGATGATGGATACCTCCAAATAATTGAAGAATAATCGATAGTTTAACTTCATCTAATCCAAACATAGTAGGTGCTAAAGAAGCAGTTAGTTTGTCATATATTTTTTCATCTTTTGAAAATTCTTTTATAATTTTTTCATCTCCTGGTGTGATTTCGATTTCATCCCACTCTTCTTCAGAAGTTTCAAAATTGTTTGCATCAATCAATATTTCCATTTGCCTTGTTTTTGCTCCACGAGCTGTTTTCTTTGACACTTCTTTTAAGATACCAACAACTTTTATTCTGTTACCTGGTTCAGATTTGTTCCTCATTTTTGGTGTTACTAGGTATTCTTTGAGGTAAATCATTATTTCAGACGGTTTTTCTCCAGTAGTTATTTCAAAAGGTTCTTCTATTGCTAACCATCTTGCATCATACAATTTTTCTTTAATTGTTTTAAAATTTCTTCTATTGCCACAATCACATTTTGTAGGATATTTGAGTGTTTTTTCTTTTTGATCTTGAATTATATTCATCCTTTGGCCACATTCCTGACATTCAAATATTATTTCTGATATTTCTGGTCTTATTTCCGATGCTCTTTTAACTATGCCATCTATTGTCAATAGTTTTCCTATATGTTCAGCTCGAACATTTCTTATTCTTATTTCTGTGGATTCTGGAAGGTTAAAGAATCTTATTTTTATAGGTTGTTTTTTTGGGAAGTCTATTTGTTCTATTGATTCATTTATTAATTCAAGGTTTTCATCAGGTTTTTCAAGAATAGCATCAGCTAGATAAGGGTTGAATTTATCTAGTGTTGAAAAATCTATTTTTAAACTTATTTCCCCTTGGCTTACAGCTAGAGCCAAATCTTTATAACATTTTTCTCTTAAAAATTCTGTGAACTGATTAATAACATCATTTTTTTTCATATAATCATGTTAAGTAATTAAATGTTAAATTTTAATTTAATTTGTGTTGATGAATCAGGTATCTTCTATTATTTTTGGGTTTTAACACCCTAATTATTCAAAAATCACAAAAAAAATCATTTTTTAATGAAATTCATGTTTTTTAATTTTTTTGACAATGAATTAACAGCAAATTCTATATCTTCTATTTTTCTTGCTCCAGTGCATACAATCTTGCCAGAACTGAACAGAAGAAATGCAACCTTGGGGTCTTTTATTCTATAAACCAATCCAGGAAACTGTTCAGGCTCGTATTCCGTTCCCTCTAGATATTCAGTCATTTTCTCCAAAGGTATTCTTACACCTAAAGCAACAGAAGCGACAATATTTTCGACTTTAATATCAAATTTTCTTGTCAAGGAACCCACTCAAATAATTATCTTGATTATTATTTAAATCATTATTTTTAAAAATAGATACTTTTATTTAGGAAAAACAAATTTAACCAATTATTTATAATTTAAAAAATTCGCAATAAAATCAAATAATTTTTCTAAACTCTCCGAGATAAATTCGACTATAACCTCAATAATATCTTTTGGTTTATCCGAAAAGAAATTTTCTATGATTTCAGATAGTTTTTTTGGATTTTTTGTTGGTATAGAGTGGCCAGAATCAAGAACAATAATTTTTTTGGCTCCGATTTCTTCATAAATTTCAAGGCCATGAAGTATTTTTAAAAACAAATCATCTTTTCCATAAACCAGAATGAATTCTTCATCCAACTTCAATTTTGAACAATCAAATGGAAAATCAAGATTTGCTATACCTTTAATGTATTTTGTAAAAAACTTCAATGAATTTTTTTTCATTATTTTTTTTGTGGCTGGTATTATTGAGAGGAACCATTCAGACAACCTTTTGAAAAATTCATCTTCATTTATTTTTTTATCTAGAGATTCAATGAGAATTTTAAGCCCTTTTGGTGTTATTCTAGTTAGAGGTGTAGACACCAAAACCATTTTTTCAATTTCATTTCTGTTTGCGAAGTCAATTGAAATTAATCCTCCGAGGGAACTACCAACAACATATGGATTCTCGATTTTTAATTTTTCGATAAACCCCTTAATTAATTCTGAGTATATTCTGATTTCAAAATCCTTATATTTAGGCAATGAAATTGTCCAACATCTGAATTTATTTGAGAGTCTATTTATAACTTTTTTCCAAACTTTTGCAGAAGAGCCAAGTCCGTGTATGAAAATAATGTTCTTACCTTTTCCATTTACAAAATATTCAATTTCTTCCCCATTAATTTTTACTCTTAAGTATTTCATTTTATCAATCTATATATTAGTTTAAGCATGGAAATTAATAATTTAAATAAAAGGTGATGTTATGCCGGAAAAAAAGAGAATTAATGTTAATATTGATCACAGTGAACCAGCATTTTTTACAGATAGCGTTACCATTTCACATAGTCCCAATAAGTTCATCCTTGATTTTGTTCAAGTAACACCCAGATTTGATAGGATGGGTCCAGAAATACAACAGTCTTTGGTGATAAAACATAAAACGATAGTAATGGATCCAATAATGGCAAAAAATATTCTTGAAATATTAAAGGAAAATATGGAAAAATATGAAAAAAATTTTGGTGAAGTGAAAATTCAAAAAAGAAAAACTAATAATAAAACAACAGAATATTCAGAAGAATCGGCAAGGTATATCGGTTAGGCGGTTAATTGCTAATAATGGGCATAGATGAAGCTGGAAGGGGTTCTGTGATAGGACCTTTAGTTTTATGTGGTTTAGCTATAAATGAAAATCAAGAAGAAGAATTAAAAAAAATAAAAGTAAAAGACTCAAAAATGCTTACACCAAAAAAACGTGAAGAACTTTCTGAAAAAATAGAGAAAATCGCAAGCCATGTGATTATTCTCAGAGTACCGTCATATAAGATAGATGCTAACCGAAGGAAGGGGATAAATCTAAATCAAATAGAAGCAATAAAGATGAGTGAAATAATTGATATGGTCAGACCAGATAAAGTATATATCGACTCCCCAAGTTATAACAGCCATAAATTTACGGATTACCTTTTTTCAAAACTTGAACATAAAAAAGTAAAGATTATTGCTGAAAATCATGCCGATAAAAATTACCCAGTTGTTTCAGCTGCTTCAATAATGGCAAAAGTTGACAGAGATGAGGAAATAAAAAAATTAGAAAAAGAAGTTGGTGAACCTTTGGGTGTAGGATATCCTCATGATGAACTAACTATTCAACATTTAGAAAAATTAGCAAAAGATAACAAAGGCAAAATGCCAAGATATGTTAGAACTACTTGGGACACTACAAGACAGATTGTTAATAAATACGAACAAAAGGGGATTATTGGATTTTTGAAAAAGGTTGTTAAAGACTGATCATTTCTTAACCCATCCAGTAAGTGTGGATTGTGTTCCTTCTTTTTTAATGTCTAATAACCTATCAACAGCCTTTTCAATTCTTTCCTCTGAAAAATCATGTTCATCAACTAATATTTTCATTAACTTTTCTTTATCTGGTTCTCTCCATTTTATTTCATAATCTTCTTTTATGGGTGGGCTCAAAAAAAAGTCATAAATTTTTTGCGGGTCTATTTCAAAATCCCATTCAATTTCCTTCAGAACATTTTCTAAATTACTTTTTTCTTTAACTAATTTCAATGCCCCTTTTGGCCCAATTCCTTTTATTCCACCAGAATTATAATCTGTTCCAACTAATATCCCTAAAATAACCAATTGTTCTCTTGTCAATTCTAATTCTGTTAAAACTTTCTTTAATTCTATTAATTCTGGTTTTATTTCAACCCATGTTTGTTGTCTAGGAAATTTCCTTTTTCCTGTTATTGAAAGATTTCTAATCATTTTTTCCGATCCAAAAAGTAATGAATCAATGTCTTGGGATCCTACTGCATATGCATCATTTTTTTTAACAAGGAATGAAGCTTGCGCTTCCCCTTCTGACGGCGCTTGTATGCATGGAATACCCATCGCTTCAAGAAGCTCTTTTGCATCTTCTACCATATCTTTTGTTACTTTCAAAGATCCTTGAGCATAAGTCATTATTTTTTCCTTTTCACCTTTTTCTACAGCTTCTTTCCATTTTCTTTTTGATTCATCCCTAACTTTTTGCCTTTCTCTAAGAACTTTCATTTTGAAATCAGGTGGTGGACCATCTATAACGAAAATGGGTTTTATGCCATTTTCCATTAATTTGATATTTCTGTAAAAAGCACCAGAAAGATGTGACGTTATTCTACCTTTTGAATCTCTTAAAGGTTCACCGGTATCATGTTGCCTAATAATACTTAAAAATTGAAAAAGAATATTGTAGGCATCAATCGCTATTTTTTTCCCTGATAAACTTTCTATTTCTATTTCACTTTTCGGGATTATCCCAGAAATCTGAACTCCCATAATTTAGATTTATTATCTAATATTTAAAAGGGATTACTTTTTTTCTGTTTTTTTGGTTGGTTTCTTTTTTGTTTTTGAATTTGCTGTAGTAACTTTATTCTTTATTTTTTCTGTTTCTTCTTTTTTCTCTTCTTCTTTTAGTTCTTTTTCTATCTTTAACTCGTCAAGTTCTAACCAGATAATAAATAACCCAATTAACATAACAAAAGGCGGGATAGAACCTGTTAATAATACTATTAAAGATTTCCATAAATGTAAATTCCCAATCACTGGTATGTTTACCCCACTATTAACTCCATTCATTAATTCAAAGGCATACATTCCCAAAGGTATCACTAGTAAAATCACTCCAATCAAAAGCTTGAGTAATGCATTCATTTATTATTTCACCTCATACTTAATACAAGAAATATCGAATTTTAGATATTTAAGTTTTGGAAAAACTATAATAGAAATATGTTTGACTCAACGGCACTCATTGGGAATGTTTCTTTAGTTGATATTGTATTATTCATAGTCCTTTTTTGGATTACTGTTTTTGTTGCTAAAATATTAT